>Ga0126309_10000157_pt1 | contig 22912 bp, 19 predicted proteins | sample Plot56_FD_92541 | JGI IMG/M metagenome (GOLD analysis project Ga0126309, IMG submission 92541) | Serpentine soil microbial communities from UC McLaughlin Reserve, CA, USA - Plot56 | ecosystem: Environmental > Terrestrial > Soil > Grasslands | place: USA: UC McLaughlin Reserve, Lake County...
CCGGGTCGGGCACAGCACCGGTGACCTCGACGACCATCTCCGGCGTCGTGCCCCAGGTGACCATCGGCGAGATCGCCGAGGCGTCGATCTCGACCTCGCGGTCGAATATCGCGCCGACGTCGCCGGGCAACGAGCGCCAGCGCTCGGCGGCGGCGTCGAATTCGCGAGGTGCCGCGGGACGGCCGCGAACCCAATCGATCGTCTTCTCGTCGGGCGCGATCATGCCGGCGCGGCCGCCGCCCTCGATCGTCATGTTGCAGACCGTCATCCGGCCCGGCATCGTGAGCGCCTCGATCGCCGGCCCCGCGTACTCGACCGCGTGCCCGACCATGCCGCCGGTGCCGAGCCTCCCGATCGTCGCCAGGATGAGGTCCTTGGGCGTGACCCCGTAGCCGAGCGAGCCGTCGTAGCTGATCCGCATCGTCTTCGGCCGCTTCTGGACCAGGCACTGGGTGGCGAGGACGTGCTCGACCTCGGACGTTCCGATTCCGAACGCGAGCGCGCCGAAGGCGCCGTGGGTGGAGGTGTGGCTGTCGCCGCAGACGATCGTGATTCCCGGCTGCGTCAGCCCCAGCTCGGGGCCGATCACGTGGACGATGCCCTGGCGCTCGGAGCCGAGCGAGTAGATGGGAATGCCGAACTCCTCGCAGTTGCGCTCGAGGGTCTCGACCTGCACACGGGAGAGCTCGTCGGCGATCAGCCGCGCCGCCTTGGTCCCGTCGGTCGGAACGTTGTGGTCGGCGGTGGCGACCGTCTTGTCAGGCCGCCGGACCTGGCGGCCGGCGAGCCGGAGGCCGTCGAACGCCTGCGGCGAGGTGACCTCGTGGACCAGGTGGAGGTCGACGTAGATCAGGCCGTCGGCGACCTCGTGCGCGTCCCAGATCTTGTCGAACATGGTTTTCAAATCCGCCGCCTCCTCTGCTCCCGTTCGGCCCGCAGCCAGAGACCCCACCTGCTGCGGGCCTCGCTCCCGCCTCCGGGGGCGGTGGGCGCCACGTCAACCACGCCGTAACCCTGCCGCGATCACGGCCAGGAAGCGGGTCGGCTCGGATCCGTCGTTCTCGAAGTGGTGCGAGAGGTCGGCGTCGAAGGTGACGCAATCCCCCTCGGCAAGCTCGCGGCGGTCCCCGTCGACGTGGAGGACGAGACGGCCGGCGAGAACGACAGCGGTCTCGCGGCTGCCCGGCTCGTGCATCGGCGGGTCGCCGGCGCCGCCCGTGGCGGAGCCCGGTGCGAGGCTGTGCAGCGAGACGTCGGCCCGCTGGCCGGGAAGCGGCGGGGTGAGCTCCTCGACCGCATGCCCGTCGCGGCGGGTGGCGCGGCGGTCGGCAGCGCGCGTGACGACGACGTGCTGGCCCTCGTCGAGCCGGAGGAGCTGCGAAAGCGTCAGCTCCAGACCGGCGGCGATCTTGCCGGCCACTGCGAGAGTGGGGCTCGTCTCCCCACGCTCGACCTGCGAGAGCATCGGGGCGCTCACACCGGACCGGGCGGCGAGGTCGCGTAGCGAGAGCCCCATCCCTTCGCGCAAAGCGCGCACGCGCGAGCCGACCGCGTCGGCGGTTCCGTTCGCTGGGGCGGCGACGGCGCTCACCCGCCGTACGTTATCACGGACGCTTGTATAGTTAGCGCGGCTGGCCGGTGGGCCGGATCAGCATCTCGTTGACGCTGACCCGCTGCGGCTGGGCGAGGGCGTAGCGGATCGCCTCGGCCATGTCTGCGGCCTGGAGGAGCCCGTCGTCGCCGATCTTCGCGCGCATCTTCTCGATCTCCTCGAGGACCAGCGGATGCTCGTTGTGGCCCTGGAGCTCGGTGTCGACGAATCCCGGTTCCAGGATCGTGACGCGGATGCCCGAGTTGAGGACCTCCTGGCGCAGGCCCTCCGAGAACCCGTTCACGCCCCACTTGGTCATGTTGTAGACGGCGCTGCCGAGGCTGGCAACGCGGCCGGCGACCGAGGAGACGTTGACGACGTGCCCTCCCCCGCCGTCTTGCATCAGCGGTATCGCCGCGTGGGTGCAGTAGAGGAGACCGAGCAGGTTGACCTCGATCATCCGACGCCACTCGCCGGTGTCGGCGCCCTGGACCGGGCCCAGCAGCATCACGCCGGCGTTGTTGACCAGACCGTCGAGGCCGTCCATCGCCTCCGCCGCCGACTCGACGAACCGCCGCGCGGCGGCCTCGTCGCTGACGTCGACCTCGAACGCGTGCGCGGCATCGCCGATCCGCCCGGCCAGGTCGTCGATCCGATCTTTGCGCCGCGCGCCGAGCGCGACCGACGCGCCTTCGCTCGCCAGCAGCTCGGCTGTGGCCTCGCCGATCCCCGAGGACGCTCCGGTGATCGCCACCTTCCGTCCGTCGAGCGATCCGGGCATCGCCGCAGTCTAGGCGCTAGGGACCGGGCGTCCTCTCGACCGCGGCCTCGGCGGTCGCCGCCTCCGCCTCGCGGATCGCGGCGCCCTCCAGCGCGTTCGAGAGCGCCCGGATGTAGGCCGTCGCCGAAGCCTCGAGGATGTCCGTGGCGACGCCCTGACCCGTGGCCAGCCGGCCCTCGGCCCGCAGCATCACCGTGACCTCGCCGAGCGCGTCCTCGCCGCCGGTAACCGCCGCGACGGTGTACTGGCGTAGCTCCGACTCCACCCTGGTCGCCTCGCGGATCGCGCGGAAGATCGCATCGACGGGCCCGTCGCCGGTCGAGGAGCCGGTCCGCTCCTCCCCCGACGGCATCCGCACCGCCACCCGCGCGACCGGCTCCCGGCGCGACCCGGCCTCGACCTCGAACCAGTCGAGGTGGACTGCCTGGGAGCGCTCGCGCATCTCGTCGGAGACGATCGCCTCCAGGTCGAGCGCGGTGATCTGCTTCTTCTTGTCCGCGATCTCCTTGAACCGCTTGAAGGCGGCGTTCAGCGCGTTGCCCTCGACCTTGAAGCCGAGCTGTTCGAGCGCATCGCGGAGCGCGTGGCGCCCGGAGTGCTTGCCGAGCACGATCGAGTTCGATTCGAGCCCGACCTCGGTCGCGTCCATGATCTCGTAGGTCGTCCGCTCCTTCAGCACGCCGTCCTGGTGGATCCCGGACTCGTGCGCGAAGGCGTTCCGGCCGACGACCGCCTTGTTGGGCTGGATGACGTAGCCGGTCAGGCGCGAGACCATGCGGCTGGTCCGAGCCAGCTCACGGGTGTCGACCCCGGTGCTCAGTCCGTGCGTGTCCTCGCGGGTGCGGACCAGCATCACGATCTCCTCGAGCGAGCAGTTGCCCGCCCGCTCGCCGATGCCGTTGACCGCACACTCGACCTGCCGCGCTCCCGCCAGCAGGCCGGCGTAGGAGTTGGCGACGGCCATGCCCAGGTCGTCGTGGCAGTGGACCGAGGTCTCGACCTCGCCCAGCGCCGGCACCAGCTCGTAGAGCTGCTGGAAGTACGCCGCGTACTCCTCCGGGGTCGTGTAGCCGACCGTGTCCGGGATGTTGATCACCGTCGCCCCCTCCTCGGCCGCGATCGCGCAGACCTCGGCCGTGAATTCGACGTCGGCCCGCGTCGCGTCCATCGGACTGAACTCGACGTCGTCGCAGTAGGAGCGGGCCAGCGCGACCGCCGCCCGCGCCTGCCCCTTGACGTCCTCGCGCGTCGACTGGAGCTGGTGCTCGATGTGGATGTCGGAGGTCGAAATGAACGTGTGAATCCGCGGCCGCGGCGAGTCCTTGATCGCGTTCCAGGAGGCGTCGATGTCGGCCTTGTGGGTCCGCGCCAGGCCGCAGATCACCGGCCCCTCGACGCTGCGTGCGATCTGCTCGACCGCCTCGAAGTCGCCCGGGGAGGTGATCGGGAACCCGGCCTCGATCACGTCGACGCCGAGCCGCGCCAGCTGCTGCGCGATCTCGACCTTCTCCTGCGTGTTGAGCGAGATCCCGGGCGATTGCTCCCCGTCGCGGAGCGTCGTGTCGAAGATGTGTACGCGGTTCTGGCCGCCTGCTGGGCTCATCGCCCTTCCTCCTTCTGCCTCTTCACCGATTGACCTGTCTCTCGCGGCTGCGCGCCGCCCAGCGCTATTCCCCCCGGAGGGGGAGCAGAAGGAGAAGCGTCAGGCTGGTGCCGCGCGGGTCCATCGGTCGCCGCAGCTTAGCGCTTGACCTGCCGCCGGACCGGTCTCTACTGCCGAACGTCGTCGCGGTCTGGGCCGCCATGAAGGACGTCGCGACCAGGACCGCCTCGTAGAACGTCCTTGCCGGCGCCGCCCCGGAGGACGTCGCGGCCATTGTTGCCGTAGAGCAAATCCGAGCCGCCGCGGCCGACGAGGACGTCGTCGTCGTCACCGCCGACCAGCCTGTCGGTGTTCGAGCCTCCGACCAGGTCGTCGAGTCCGGCGCCGCCGTTGAGGATCGTGCTGACCGCGACCGAGTCCTTGACGATGATGTCGTCGTTGCCACCGCGGGCCCGCACCGTGAAGCCGACGATGTCGTCCTCGGGGCAGCGCAGCTCGTTCGGGTCGCCGGGCGGATTCGAGCAGGTCTCGGTCGGATCGATCGTGCCGTTGGCACGGATCACGTATTCGTCCGCCATGCCGTCGAGGCTGATCGTGATCTCGTTCGGGCCATCAGCTCCCTTGAGCACCAGGGTGTAGGCATCCGAGGCACCCGCCAGCGCCTGCGGCGCGGCGAATGCGGCGGTGATCACCGCCAGGGCGGCTGTCGTTCTGACCATGCCGGGCACGGCAACTAGGGCAACAACACGACCTTGCCGATGTTGCGCCGCTCGGCGATGTACCGATGGGCTTCGGCGGCGCGATCGAGCGGGAATGCCTCGGCGACGACCGGCGCGAGCCGGCCGGCATTGAGCTCGGCGACAAGCGGCTCGACCACCCGGTCGAGGCCGCCCTCGCGGTCCCACCACGAGAGCATGTTGAGGCCGAAGACGCCCTTGTTCTCGTTCATCAGCGAGAGGCTCTTCCACCACGGAAGCGTCGCCAGCGGCATCTTCACGAGGCTCTTGAGGGTCGCCGGCAGGTCGCGGCCCTTCTCGTTCGTCGCCTCCGAGAGCCCGTACATGATCAGCCGCCCGCCCTGGCGGAGCAGCCGGTAGTCCTTGCGAAAGCTGGTCGGCCCGAGCGCGTCGAAGGCGACGTCGATTCCCTCGCCGCCGGTCAGGCGCCGGACCTCGGCCGCGAAGTCCGTTTCGCGGTAGTCGATCGGGTGATCGACGCCTTGGGCGCGGATGGCCTCGTGCTTGGACCCCGACGCCGTGCCGAAGATCTCAGCGCCGGCGTTGCGGGCGATCTGGGTCGCCGAGATCCCCACCCCGCCTGCGGCGGCGTGGATCAGGACCCTTTCCCCCTCCTTCAGGCCGCCCATCAGGATCAGTCCCGCATAGGCCGTCCCGTAGTTCACCGGGAACGCCGCCCCCTCTTCGAAGCCGAGATTTTCGGGCAGCGGGAGGGCCTGATCGGCGGGAACGGTCACCAATTCGGCCTGCCCGCCGAAACGCGTCCCGGCCATGACCCGGTCCCCGACGCTGTGCTCCCCGGCCCCCTCCCCCACCGACTCGACCTCCCCGGCCACCTCGTAGCCCAGCACGCACGGCGGCTTCGGGGCGTCCGGGTACAGGCCGACCCGCGCCATCGTGTCGGCGAAGTTGATTCCCGCCGCCCGGACGGCGATCCGCACCTGCCCCGGGCCAACCGGCGGGGCCGGGCGCTCCTGAACCTGGAGGACTTCAGGTCCGCCGTGCCGGGTCAGGACCAGCGCGCGCATGGGCCGACTCTACGCGCCCGGCGCCCTGCGCCCGCCCCGACCATCAGCGCCTAGTAGCGCCCGGCCCTAGAAGTCGACCGAGCGCCCGGCGGCGAAACCCTCGAGCTCGAGGATCTTCCCGACGGTCTCGGGACGCACCGGCGCGTCCGTCGTCAGCGCCATCACGGCCAGATCCCCGCCGGACTCAGCCCCCACCGCCGCCGACACTATGTTGACCCCCTCCCCGCCGAAGGCGGTGCCGACCCGGCCGATCATCCCCGGCTGATCGGTGTAGCGGAGGACCGTGATGTGGTCGGCGAACGGCAGGTAGAAGCTCTCTCCCCAGACCGAGACCAGGTAGGGCTCGTTGCGCGGCCCGACGCCGGTTCCGGCGACCTCGACCGACTCGTTGCCGGCCTCGAGGCGGATCACGACCAGCTCGGTGAAGTCCTCCGACAGCGCGTCCTTCGTCTCGGTCAGCTCGATGCCGCGCTCATCGGCCATGTGGGGAGCGTTGACCAGATTCACCGGCTCCTCGGTGTGGCCGGACAGGATCCCCACCAGAGCCGCGATCCCCAGGAGCCGCGTGTCATGCTCGGCGATCCGGCCCCGCAGCTCGATCCCCACCCGATCAACCGACCCGGAGGGCAACAGCCCCTGCGCGAGGCGGCCGAGCCTCTCGCACAGCGGCACGAACGGCGCCAGCGCCTCCATCACCTCGGGGCGGACGGCGGTGATGTTCACGGCGTTGGTCACGACGCCGCCGGTCAGCGCCGCCGTGACCTGTTCGGCGGTGACGACGCCGGCCCGATCCTGCGCTTCGGCGGTGGAGGCGCCCAGGTGCGGCGTGACGACCACGTCGTCGCGCTTCAGGATCGGGTGGTCGGTGAACGGCTCCTCGGGAAAGACGTCGAGCGCCGCGCCCGCGACCTTGCCCGACTCGAGCGCCGTGGTCAGCGCGTCGAGGTCGATCAGCTCCCCTCGAGCGCAGTTGACGATCCGGACCCCATCCTTCATCCGGACCAGGGCGTCGGCGTCGATCCAGTTGACGGTCTCCGGCGTCTTCGGCAGGTGGAGGGAGATGACGTCGGCGCGCTCGTAGAGCTCCTCGGACGTGGCGACACCCTCCACCCCGAGCTCGCGGAACCGCTCGGCAGCCACGAACTTGTCGAAGGCGACGACCTCCATGTCGAAGGCCAGGGCACGGCGGGCGACGAGCTGCCCGATCCGCCCGAACCCGAGCACGCCCAGCGTCTTGCCGTAGAGCTCGGAGCCCTTGAACGAGGAGCGGTCCCAGCGCGCCGCCGCCAGCGACGCGTGGGCGGCCGGAACGTTCCGTAGCAGGCCGAGGATCAGCGCCATCGTGTGCTCGGCGGCGGCCACCGAGTTCGACTCCGGCGCGTTGGCGACGATGATGCCCCGCTTCGTCGCGGCGTCGATGTCGACGTTGTCGACGCCGGTGCCGGCCCGGCCGATCACCCGCAGCCGATCGGCCCGGTCGATCAGGTCGGCGGTCAGCTTCGTGGCCGAGCGGATCAGGATCGCGTCGTACTCGCCGATCCGCTCGGGCAGCTCCTCGACCGGCATGTCGAGGCCGAGGTCGACGTCGAAGTTGCGCTCGAGGAGCGCGACGCCGGAGTCGGCGATCTTCTCCTTGACGAGGACCCTCACCGGGTCACCGCGGAGACGTTCTCGACGACCCAGTCGATCGAGGCGGTCAGCGCCTCGACGTCGGCCGGCTCGACCGCCGGGAACATGCCGACCCGGAGCTGGTTGCGGCCCAGCTTCCGGTAGGGCTCGACGTCGACGATCCCGTTCGACCGCAACACCGCGGCGAGCGCCGCCGCGTCGATCGAATCGGCGAAGTCGACGGTGCCGACCACCAGCGACCGCTTGCCGGGATCGGCGACGAACGGCGTCGCGAGGTCGGCGTCCTCGGCCCAGCCGTAGAGGTGGTCGGATGACCGCTTCGTCCGGCCGACGCACCAGTCGAGCCCTCCCTGCTCCAGCATCCACTCGACCTGGTCGGCGAGGAGGATCAAGGTCGCGATCGCCGGCGTGTTGTAGGTCTGGTGCTTGCGCGAGTTCTCGAGCGCCGTCGTCAGCGAAAGGAAGGCGGGCTGCCAGCGCCCCTCGGCGCCGTCGAGCTCGCCGATCCGCTCGACCGCCGCCGGGCTGAGCAGGGCGATCCATAGGCCGCCGTCGGCGCCGAACGCCTTCTGCGGCGCGAAGTAGTAGGCGTCGGCCTGGCCCAGGTCGACCGGGAGCCCGCCGGCCCCCGAGGTCGCGTCGATCAGGACGAGCGCGTCGCCGGCGTCATCCGGCCGGACGACGTCGACCATCACCCCCGTGGAGGTCTCGTTGTGGGCCCATGCGAACGCGTCGGCAGCCGGATCGGCGACCGGCTCGGGCGCGTCGCCAGCCTCCGCCTCGATCACGAGGGGGTCGGCCAGGAACGGGGCGCCGGCGACCGCCTTCGCGAACTTCGAGGAGAACTCGCCGTAGGCGAGGTGGAGCGCTCGCTCGCGGATCAGGCAGGCCGCGGCGGCGTCCCAGAAGGCGGTCGTGCCCCCGTTGCCGAGCGCCACCTCGTACCCCTCGGGCGCCGCGAAGAGCTCGGCCAGCCCAGCCTGGACCCCGGCGACCAGGTCGCGGACCGGCGCCTGTCGGTGGGAGGTTCCGATCACGGCGGCGCGCTCGGCCAGCGCCTCGAGTGCCTCGGGCCGCACCTTCGAGGGGCCGCAGCCGAAACGGCCGTCGGTTGGCAGCAGGGAAGCCGGGATCTCGCTCGACTTGAGGGTCTCGGTGGCCATCGGCGCGACAGGTTAGGGTGAGAACGCGGTCCACGTCCTGTCATCCCAGTTGGAGAGGATCAGATGTATCCGATCACCTACGAGGCGGACTACAAGCGCGAGCCCAGCCGCCTGAGCACCTTCTTCCGGTTCATCCTGATGATCCCCTGGATCATCGTCGGCTACGTCTACTTCATCGCCCTCGCGGTCACGGTGCTGATCTCCTGGTTCGCGATCCTGATCACCGGTCGGTACCCGCAGGGCCTCTACAACTTCAACGCGGGGGTGCTCCGCTATTCGGCCCGGGCGAACAGCTTCGGCGGCCTGCTGACCGACGAGTTCCCTCCCTTCGGGACCGGGACGGATCCGACCTACCCCGTCCGGGTCCAGGTCGCGCCGCGACCCGAGAAGCAGAGCCGGCTGAAGGCGTTCTTCCGGATGATCCTGGCGATCCCCCTGTTCTTCGTCGCCTACGCGATCAACTTCATCCACCTCGGTGGCATCTTCATCAGCTGGCTGACGATCGTCTTCCGTGGCTACCAGCCGGCGGGCGCCCACAACGCCCTGCTGTTCACGACGGCGTGGCAGACCCGGGTGGGCGCCTACATCCTGCTCCTGACCGACATCTACCCGCCGGTCGGCGACGAAGCGCCCTCGATCGGCGACGTTCGCTCGGCCGGTCAGCCGGCCCTGGCCGGCTCCGCCGCGCCGCCCGCCCCCGCCGGCGAGCCGGCGACCGAGCAGCAGCGGCGCCCGGCCGAGTAGGCATGGCTGACGAATATCCCGGCGTCGTCGAGGGCGACGGTTACGCCGTCGCCCACATCGACGACCTCGGCGAGGGATACGGGTTCCGCAAGCTCCGCAAGGGGCTGGGCGTCGACGAGTTCGGGATCAACGCGATCGTGATCCCGCCCGGATACGAGACCGGGCGCCACCTCCACGAGGAGCAGCAGGAGCTCTACTTCGTCCACCGCGGCCGGGTCGAGATGGAGTTCGGCGACGGGTCGGCACACGAGATGCCCGAGGGTTCGGCGGCCAGGGTCGACGCGTCGACGGTCCGGCGGGTTCGCAACCCGAGCGACTCCGAGGACGCCGTCTACGTGGTCGTCGGGGCCAAGGGCGGCTACGTGGGCCGGGACGGCAAGCTGCCGGAGGGCGAGGAAAGCCGCTTCGGGGAGGATTCGCCGCCGGGCGCCTGAGCCCCCGCTTAGAACTCTTGGTTGATCCAGGGCATCTTGTCGCGCAGCTCCTTGCCGACCTGCTCGACCTGATGCCCCTTCGCCTCGTCGCGCAGCCGATTGAAGTTCTCCCCACCGGCCCGGTTCTCGGCGATCCACTCACGGGCGAAGTCACCGGACTGGATGTCGGCGAGGATCTGCCGCATCGCCGCGCGGGTCTCCTCGCCGATCACCTTGGGCCCGCGGGTCATGTCGCCGTACTCGGCGGTGTTGGAGATCGAGAACCGCATCCCCTGGATCCCCTTCTCGTACATGAGGTCGACGATCAGCTTCAGCTCGTGGAGGCACTCGAAGTACGCGAGCCGCGGGTCGTAACCGGCTTCGACCAGGGTCTCGAACCCGGCGCGGACGAGCTCCGTCGCCCCGCCGCAGAGGACGGACTGCTCACCGAAGAGGTCGGTCTCGCACTCGTCCTTGAAGGTCGTCTCGATGATCCCCGCACGGCCGCCACCGATCCCCGAGGCGTAGGCGAGGACGAGATCCCTGGCGTTGCCGCTCTCGTCCTGGTGGACCGCTATCAGGCAGGGGACGCCCGCCCCGTCCTCGTACTGGCGACGGACCAGGTGACCGGGGCCCTTCGGCGCGACCATGCCCACATCCACGCCCGGCGGCGGCTCGATCTGGCCGAAGTGGATCGCAAAGCCGTGGGCGAACATGAGGAGGTTCCCCTCGCCGATCCCATCGGCGATCTCGCTCTCCCAGACCTCCGCCTGCTTCTCGTCGGGCAGCAGGACCATGACCACGTCGCCGCGGCTGGCCGCGTCGGCGACGCTCAGCACCTCGAAGCCGTCGGCTTCGGCCTGCTCGCGGCTGGACGATCCCTCCCGCAGGCCGATCACGACCTCGGCGCCGGAGTCCTTCAGGTTCCGGGCATGGGCGTGGCCCTGGGAGCCGTAGCCGAGGACCGCGACCGTTTTGCCGTCGAGCAGCGAGAGGTCGGCGTCGGCGTCGTAGAACATGTCCTGCGCCATCGGGCGGGCGATCCTACCGCCCTCGTTCGCCGGGGTCAGCGCAGAGCGCGGCGCATCAGCTTGCCGGACGGGGTGCGCGGAAGGGCCGAGGCGAGCTCGACCCGTTTCGGGACCTTGTGCGGGGCCAGGGTGCCCGCGCAGTGGCGGCGGAGGTCGTCGGCGGTCGCGGCGGAGCCGCTGCGCAGGACAACCACCGCAGTGACCGCCTGCTGCCACTCCGGGTCCTCGCGACCGATGACCGCCGCATCGACGACCTCGGGGTGGCCGACGAGGACCGACTCGACCTCGGCGGGGACGACGTTCTCGCCGCCGGTCACGATCAGGTCGTCCATACGGTCCTCGACGTAGAGGAAGCCTTCGTCGTCGATCCGGCCCAGGTCGCCGGTGTGGAGCCAGCCGTCGGCGTCGGCGCAGCCCGGGGCGACGGTCGGGCCCTGGACCAGGATCTCGCCGTCCCGCACCCGCAAGTGCGTGGTCAGGAGCGGCCGGCCGGCCGAGCCGAGCTTGCGGCGAGCCTCGGCGGGGGCCAGCGTCGTGACCTGGGACGCCGCCTCGGTCAGGCCGTAGGTCTGGACGATCGTCGCGCCCCGTTCCAGGGCCTCCTCGAGGACGTCGCGGGGCACCGGGCCGCCGCCGACGAGGATCACCCGGGGGGCGGAGAGATCGGCGCCGGCCTCGAGCAGCCGCCGCACCATCGTCGAGACCAGCGAGACGACCGTGATCCGGTCCTGCTCGAGCGCAGCCGCGACCCGGTCGGTGTCGAAGCCGTCGTGGAGGACCGCCGTCGTCCCGTAGATCACGGATCGCAGGACGATCGAGAGCCCGCCCACGTGGCTCAGCGGCAGGCAGCAGAGCCAGCGGTCCTCCGGCAGGACGCCGATGTTGAAGGCGGAGCCGACGGCACTCCACATCTGGTTGCCGTATGTGAGGCCGACGGCTCGCGGCGCGCCGCTCGAGCCGCTGGTCAGGATCCGGCACTGGAGGTCGTCCATGTCGTGCTCGCCGAGCAGCGGCAGGTCTGCCTCGGTCTGCGTGAGCTGCCGCGCGGGGTCGTCGAGGTCGACGGCCGGCTGCTCGGCCGCGATCACGGCCTCCCGCTCGGCCGGAGTCAGGCGCGGGCTGAGCGGCAGGACGACCGCGCCGAGCTTCATCAGGGCGTGGATCAGCACGACCTGCTCGCGCCCCGCCCTGGTGGTCAGGGCCACCGTGGCGTCGCGGCGGACGCCGTAGGCGGCGAGTCGCCGTGCCACCCAGGCCGCCTCGGCCTCGAGCTCCGCGTAGGAGACCTCGGAGCCATCCGCCATCAGCGCGCATCGCTCCGGCGCGCTCTGGGCTCTCTGGGCCAGCCAGTTGTCGAGCTTCAAGGGGGACGAAGCCTAGAAGGCTCCGCCCGAGCGGCTCAGGGTGGCGGCAGGACCTTCCAGCGGTAGCTCGCCGGCGTGGCGTCGACGTTGCCGGCGGCGTCGACCGCCTTCACCCTGAGCCGGTGCTTCCCAGGCCTGACGGTGAACGTCGCCGGCGAGAGGCACGGCCGGTAGGGCTTGCGGTCGAGCTTGCAGAGGAAGGTGGACCCGGCCTCGGTGGAGGCGAACCGGAACTTCGCCTTGCGCTTGCGCGTCACCTTGGCCGGCTTCTTGCGCAGCGACGTGCCGGGGGCAAGGGTGTCGACGATCGGATCGTCAACGCAGGTGACGTTGATCGTGACGGTAGCCGTCGAGCCGCCGTTCAGCGTGTAGGTGAAGGAGTCGGCGCCGCAGTAGTCGGCGGCGGGCTGATAGCTGACCGCGGACCCGCCGCCGGTGATGGTCGCCGTGCCGTGGGCCGGGCTGCTCTTCGAGCCGACGCTCATGGGCCCGCCATCGATGTCGGTGTCGTTGGCGAGCACGTCGATCGCCGTCGCACCCGCGTCCTCCGCGACGGTCACCGAGTCCCCGACCGCCACCGGGTCGTCGTCCACGCAGGTGACGGTGATCGACACCACCGCCGAATCGCCGCCGTTGAGCGTGTAGGTGAGCGAGTCCGGGCCGCAGTAGTCGGGATCCGGCTGGTAGTGGACATCGGCTCCGCCGGACTCCACGAATGCGGTGCCGTGTGCCGGATCCGTCGTCGACTCGACCGTCGTCTGATCGCCGTCGTTGGTGTCGTTGCCGAGCACCGAGAGCGGGGTGTCGGGCTCATCCTCGGGTACGGTCGCGACGTCGTCGTTGGCCACCGGGTCCGCGTTGAACTCGTCTGCGCCGATGTCCGGCGCGGTCCCGAGGAAGCGCTGGTCGCCGTCGAAATCCACCGGCCCGATGAAGGGATCGTCAGCGCCGGCGTTGATCGTCGGTGAATTGGAGGCCTCATGAAAATCGCCGGTGGCGCCGACGAACACCGGGGCGTCTATCTGGTTGTGGTTCGTACCCGGATCGGTGACGCTGGCTGTTCCACCCGACGTCCCCACCTCAAGACGGGTGTCGTAGTTGGAGTGGTCCATGGTCACGGTCATCGACGTCGCCGCGCCGGAAGCGGACGCATAGACGTCCGCAGTTCCGGGCCCCTCTGCGGCCTGCATCGCGATCACGTTCTTGGCATCGACGGTGGAGGCGGTGGCGCTGTTGTTGACAGAGAACTCGAGCCCGTAGTTGTTCCCGATAGCCGTTACGTTCCGCAGTCTCGCCGCGACGGTGAAGCCGCTCACGTTGGCACCTGCCCCGCGCGTGTTCGTCGCGTTGCTCGCCCAGCAGAGGCTGTCGGTGAGAGTGCCCGAGGTGACCCAGAAGCAGGCAGTCGATCCGCCGCCGGTCGAGTGCGCGATGACGTCCCTCACGACGATGCCCTGGTGCATCTCGACCGCGTTGGAAGTGCTGTTCTCGAGCGCGAGATGCCGTAGCACCACATTGGGACCCCCCGCCGTCAGCGGTGCGGTGAAGCTGCTGGATACCACCGTCGGCCGTGGCTCGCCGTCCGCGCCGTGAACCGTGACCCCGCCGGGGACGGATATGGAGGTCGTGCCTGGCAGGACGTAATTCTCAGCGCCGGGCGTCACGATCACCTCGTCGCCGCTGTTCGCCAGCGTCACTGCGAAGTCGAGGCTGCACGGTGACGTCTGCGTGCAGTCGGTTCCGCTTCCCGCCGTTCCGGGCGCTGCATAGCGCTGCGTTGCCATCGCCGGAGCGACCTGGGCGGTGAGGGACGCGAGGCCGATTAGCCCGACGACGAAACCCAGTTTGAGCCTGATGGACGACATGATCTCCACGCCCGCTTCTCTATCGTCCCGGCAATGCCGATTCGTCACCGGGACGCACCGCCTGAGGACTCACTCTACGCCCGCCTTCAGTGGGAAAGTCAAGGGGATTACTCGGACATCCTCTACGAGCGGGCCGAGGGGATCGCGAAGATCACGATCAACCGGCCGGAAGTCCGCAACGCCTTCCGCCCGCAGACCCTCGCCGAGCTGCGCGACGCCTTCGCCCGGGCCCGCGACGACCTCGAGGTCGGCGCGATCATCTTGACCGGGGCGGGTGAGGACGCCTTCTGCGCGGGCGGCGACCAGAAGATCCGCGGCGATGACGGCTATATCGGCGATGACGAGGTGGCCAAACAGGGGGTCGGCCGGCTCGACGTCGGCGACCTTCACGTCCAGATCCGCCGCACCCCGAAGCCGGTGGTCGCGATGGTCGCCGGCTACGCCGTCGGCGGCGGGCACATCCTCCACCTGGTGTGCGACCTGACGATCGCCGCCGACAACGCCAGGTTCGGCCAGACCGGTCCACGGGTCGGCAGCTTCGACGGAGGCTTCGGAGCCAGCCTGCTGGCCCGCAACGTCGGGGTGAAGAAGGCGAAGGAGGTCTGGTTCCTCAGTCGCCTCTACGAGGCCGAGGAGGCCCGTGAGATGGGGCTCGTCAATACCGTCGTGCCGCTCGCCGACCTCGAGCGGGAGACCGTCGCCTGGTGCCGCGAGATGCTGGCTCTCTCGCCGATGGCCCTGCGCCTGCTCAAGGCGAGCTTCAACGCCGAAGAGGACGGGCTCAGCGGCCTCCAGCAGCTCTCCCACGACGCCACCCTCCTCTTCTACATGTCCGAGGAGGGCCAGGAGGGCCGCAACGCCTACCAGCAAGGCCGCAGGCCCGACTTCACGAAGTACCCGCGGCGCCCTTAGATGAGCGCCGCGCGCATCTGGCTGATGGCCGCCAGGGTCAGAACCCTGCCGGCGGCGATCGCCCCGGTCCTGGTCGGCACCGCCGCCGCCGTCGAGCAGGCTGGCGAGCTTCCGCGGGCCGGCGGCTTCGTCGTCGCCCTGCTCGGGTCGATCCTGATCCAGATCGGCACCAACCTCGCCAACGACTACTCGGACGCGCGGCGCGGCGCCGACACGGCCGACCGGCTCGGCCCGGTCCGGGTCACGTCCGCCGGCCTGGTGACACCGCGGCGGGTCCTGGTCGCGACCTGGATCGCATTCCTCGCGGCGGTTGCCTGCGGCGTCTACCTGGCGGTCCTCGCCGGGCCGTTGATCCTTCTGATCGGCGCCCTGTCGATCGCCGCCGGCGTGCTGTACACCGGCGGCCCCCGCCCCTACGGCTACGCCGGGCTGGGTGAGCTCTTCGTCTTCCTCTTCTTCGGACTGGTCGCGGTGAACGGCTCCTACTACGTCCAGCTCGAGGAGCTCGGCTTCCTGCCGCTCGGACTCTCGGTCGCGGTCGGCTTCCTCTCGACCGCGATCCTCGTCGTCAACAACCTGCGCGACATCGAAACCGACCGCCGGGCCGGCAAGCACACGCTCGCCGTTCGGCTCGGCCGCGAGCGAACTCGGGCCCTCTACGCGGCGCTGGTCGCCGGCGCCTACCTCGTCCTCCTCCTAACCCTGCTCATCGACGGCGGCCCGTGGTGGGCGGCGCTCGGCGTCCTCTCGGCGCCGCTGGCGGCAGCGCCCCTCAAGGCGGTACGGACGCGCACCGACGGGCCTTCCCTGAACGCCGCTCTGGCCGGGACCGGCGCCCTCCTGGCCGCGTTCAGCCTGCTGGTCTCGGCGGGCCTCCTGATCGCGAGCTGAGCGATGGCCGTCGCGTCGGCCGAGGTCACCCCCTACGCGCTGCCGTTCAAGGAGCCGTACGAGACCGCGCGAGGGGTGCTGGATCGGCGCGAGATGGTCCTGCTTCGGCTGCGCGACCACGACGGGCTGACCGGACTTGGGGAGGCGGTGCCGCTGAGCCTGCGCGGAGGCGCGGGGGTCGGCCAGGTCGTCGAAGAGCTCAGGGGCTGGGACCCCGGCGCGGACCCCGTGGGGATGTCGCCTCCGGCCCGCTGCGCGGCGCGGACCGCGCTGCTCGACCTCTCGGCGCGCCGCCGCGACGAGCCCCTCTGGCGAGTGCTCGGCGCCGACCGGGCGCAGCCGGTGCTCTGCAACGCGACGCTGGTGGGAGGTCCGCCGCTTCACGTCGCGCAGCAGGCTCTCGCCTGGGAGGCGGACGGGTTCCACACGTTCAAGCTGAAGCTGGGCGGAGAGGCCGACGCCGAGGCCGTGCGGATGGTCCGCCAGGCGCTCGATCCGAGCGCCCGCCTGCGAGTCGACGCGAACGGCGTCTGGGACCTGGAGACGGCAGAGCGGACGCTGGCCGAGCTCGCCGAGCAGGAGATCGAGCTCGCCGAGCAGCCCGTGGCGACGCTCGAGGAGATGGCGGACCTGCGGCCGCGGACCGTGATCCCGCTCGCGGCGGACGAGAGCGTCGCCGGACCGGAGGACGCCGAGAAAGCGCTCTTACTCGGCGCCTGCGACCTCGTGACGGTCAAGATCTCCAAGACCGGAAACCCCGACCCGGGCCCGATCGCGAACCGCATCCCCGTCTACCTCTCGAGCGCCCTGGACGGGCCGGTCGGTATCGCGGCGGCCGCCCACGCGGCGCAGACCCTCGGCGGCCCCCTCGCCCACGGTCTGGCGACGCAGCGCCTGTTTGCCGGCAGCATTGCCTCCGTCGCCTGCCAGCTGGAAGGCGACCGGCTCCACCTTCCCCCCGGCCCGGGCCTCGGCGTCGAGATCGACGCGGCGGCCCTGGAGGCGCACCGCCTCTAACGTCTGGAGCCCGTGGACCCGACCAACCGCAACACGGCGCTCGCTTCGGCCTTCGCCGAGGAGCTGGCCAGGTCCGGTGTCCGCCACGCCGTGCTCTCCCCCGGCTCCCGCTCGACGCCGCTCGCGGTCGCGCTTCATCGCGAGGACGCGATCGACCTGACCGTGATCGTCGACGAGCGCTCGGCCGGGTTCTTCGCGCTCGGCGCGGCCCAGGCGACCCGGACTCCGGTCGCGGTCCTCTGCACCTCGGGCACCGCGGCCGCCAACCTCCATCCCGCGGTCTGTGAGGCCGACGAGTCTGGGGTGCCGCTGCTGGTCCTCACCGCCGACCGCCCCCCCGAGCTGCGCGACATCGGCGCCGGCCAGACGATCGACCAGCTCAAGCTCTACGGCGACGCGGTCCGCTGGTTCTGCGAGGTCGGCACCCACGAGGCCGACGACGAAGGACTCCTCCACTACCGCTCGACCGCCTGCCGCGCCTTCGCCGCCGCCCGCGGTGAGCCGCGGTCCGGCCCGGTCCACCTCAACTTCGCCTGGCGGGAGCCGCTCGCGCCGATGCCGGGCGAGACGGGCGTCACGGCGACCGACCCGTTGGCGCTGCAGGGACGCGACGTCCGGCCCCTCACCGCCGTGACGCCGATCGACGCGCGGCCGGACGACTTCGCTCTCGACGAGCTGGCACGGCACCTCCGGGAGGCGGAGTCCGGGGTGATCGTCGCCGGACGGCAGACCGACCCCGGTCTGCGCGAACCGCTCGCGCGGTTGGGGCTGGCCGCCGGATTTCCGATCCTCGCTGAGCCGACCTCGCAGATCCGCTGGGGACCGCACGACAAGGGCAATGTCGTCAGCGCCTACGACGCGATCCTCCGCGGCGGCCCGCTGGCGGAGTCGCCCGCCGACCTCGTCCTGCGGTTCGGCGAGATGCCGACCAGCAAGTCCCTGCGGGCCTGGGTCGCCCGGGCCCGAGCCGAGATCGCGGTCGACCCCTCGGGCGGGTGGAACGAGCCGACCCGGCGCGCCGCGGCGGTCCTGAGGGCCGGCCCGGCGGCGCTCGCGACGGGCATCGCCGAGCGCCTCGGCTCCGCGGGGGAGCCTCCCGCCGCCTGGCTCGAGGCCGACGCCGCCGCCCGGGAAGCCTTCGCTTCCGAGCTCGACCTCGGCGCCGAGCCGACCGAGCCGGCCCTCCAGCTCGCGCTCGCCCGCTCCTATGCCGACGGCGACCTGGTCTACACCGCCTCCAGCATGCCGATCCGCGACCAGGAGGCGTTCCTCCCGCCGGGCGAAGCCGACGTCTTGTTCCTCGCCAACCGCGGCGCCAACGGGATCGACGGCCTGGTGTCGTCGGGGATCGGCGCCGCCCACGCCAGCGGCCGGCCGACGACGGTCGTCACCGGTGACCTGGGGATGCTCCACGACATCGGCGCGCTGGCGGCGCTGGCGGCGGTTTCCGTGCCGGTCCGGATCGTCGTGATCGACAACGGCGGCGGGGGCATCTTCGAGTTCCTCCCGCAGGCTGACGCGCTCGACCGCCGGGAGTTCGAGGAGCTGCTCGGAACCGCGCGTGCGCTCGACCTCGCGGCGTCCGCGCGCGCCTTCGGCATCCCGCACCGGCGGGTCGAGCGGCTCACCGGGTTGGGCGACGCGCTCGCCGCCGGCACGGGTCTGATCGAGCTCCCAGTCGAGCGCAGGGCCAACGTCGAGCTGCACCGGCGCCTGAACGGCGCCGCCTCGGTCCAGCCGACTAGGGGTTCATGACGGTCTCCGCCGTCACGTGGCACTGGCCCGCGGGAGTGATCGAGCTCGACGAGTTGTAGCCGCTGACGCTTACGTGAGCCGTCCTGGCGTTCGCGCCACTGCCGCGGTAGAGCTTGTAATCCCAGAGGGCGGCGATCCCGAACGGACCGGGCGGCCCGGGGTTCGGCTGGGCGATGACCACACCGCCGCCACCGCCGGAGAACTGCCCGGCGTCGAAGTCGGTGAACTCCGCTTTGCCGGTGCCGGCCGGCAGATCGCTTGCCGTCACGTACCCGACGCCGGTGTACTCCGCGGCGTCGTCGTCGCTGAGCTGCTGGATCCGCATCTGGTCGTTGTTCGCATGGGTCCCGCAGTAGATGAGGCGGACCTGGCCCATCGTGGGCACGTCGGCCAGCACCAGTGGCTGAGGCAGGAACCCGACGGCCGGAGCCGTGAACGTACGGAACACCTGCTTGCCCTTGCCGCGTACCAGCCCCTTGAAGCTCGCCTCGTTGGCCTGACGGGCGCCGACCGCCCCGGTCGCGAGGTCGCTCTTCTTCACGGCCTTCGGAGCGATGTCGTCGCTGCGGACGCTGTTGTGGCCCGGCAACGCAACTGCTGTGCCGCCGAGGGCGACGAACAGCGCCGCATAGGCCACCGGGTTGCGCCTGAGGTGGGAACCCACTCGCTTGAACATGTCGTCTCCCGACGTCACGGAACCGCTACTGGCGAGCGGTACCTGTCCGCCGAGCCTAAGCCCGCTTCCAACCTCGGCGCAAGGTGCTGCGCAGCTATTCGGCCAGGAGGGGCAGGAGAGCGCCGAGCTTGACCTCGGTCTCGGCCAGCTCGGCGGCCGGGTCTGAGGCCTCGACAATCCCGCCGCCGGCGAAGAGCCGGGCCTCGCGGTCGCGAATCAGGGCGCTGCGCAGGGCGACGCAGAATTCGCCGTCCTCAGTGGCGTCCATCCAGCCAACCGGTCCGGCGTACCAGCCACGGTCCATCTGTTCCAGGTCCTCGATCGCCTCTCCGGCCTGAGGCCACGGCTCGCCGCCGACGGCCGGAGTCGGGTGAAGCAGGCCGGCCAGCTCGACTGCCGACCGCGGCTCGGCAAGCTGGGCGACTACCGGCGTCGCGAGGTGCTGGATGTTGGCGACCTTGACCAGGCCCGGGTCCGGGTCCGCCTGCACCCAGACCGCAAGCCGCCGCAACGAGCGAACGATCCGCCGGGCGACGATCTCGTGCTCCCGCCGGTCCTTGGCGCTGCGCAGGAGCTGCTCGCCGAGGTGATCGTCGACGGCCGGGTCCGAGCTGCGCCGCGTCGAGCCCGCCAGGGCGACTGTTGACAGCGACGCCCCGGAGCGCCTCAGCAGCAGCTCCGGGCTGGCCCCGACGAAGGCACCCTGGGCGGTACCGCAGCAAAAGCTGAAGCAGGACGGAAAGAGCTCGCGCTGCGCCCCGAACAGGGCGGCGACGTCGTGGGCGGCCGGCGCGGTCGCGACGACCTCGCGGGCGAGGACCACCTTGGAGAGCCCGCCGCCGGCGATCCGCCGGGTCGCCTCAGCCACAGCCGACTCGAACTCGCTCGGCGGCCGGGTGCTGCGGATCTCCGTCCGGCCCGAGCGGACCGGCGCGAGCATCGGCAGCGAGTCACCGCGCAGGGACGCGATCCGCCCGGCGAGGCCGGCCAGACGCTCCTCGGCGTCGATGCCGGGCCCGGCCACCACGTTGGCGGTCAGCCACGCCTGTCCGCCGGTCCGGCAGAGCGAGATCTCGGGCAGGGTCATCGTCGCCGGCTCGAATGAGGCCCACTGGGCCTCCGAGCCGCCGTCCGGCGCGAAGGCGAAGCCGCCGGTCCACACCGGGCCGGTGCCCGCCGGCAGCCCCTCGGCGCCACTGACAAGCGCAGCGGAGGAGAGACTCGCGCAATCGGCGGCGACATCCCCGAACCGGCCGGACCCGCGCGAAACCGAAGAGGCTGCCGAGCCGATCGCGCCGAGCGCGAAGCCGCGATCGGGCTGCTCCCAGCAGAACCACGGCTCCCTCGCCAGTCGCGACGTGAAGGCAACCGCGCACGGGTCCGCCTCCTCGACGGGCACGGTCGCGCTCACCAGGGTCCGCCCGCCGCGATCCCCGGCGCGCTCGATGCCCGCGTTCAGGTCGGCGATCAGCGGTTCGAGCTCGACCAGGGCCACCGGACCGGCCCCGGCCTCAGTCGCTGCCGCGGGCGATCGCGATCTCGCCGGTGCGGACCATCTCGACCAGGCCGTGCGGGCGGATCATCCGCTCGAAGGCCTCGATCTTGTCGGCGGACCCGGTGATCTCGATCGTCATCGTCCGCCGGGAGACGTCGACGATCTTCGCCCGGAAGATCTCAGCGAACTGCATGATCTCGGCCCGGTTCTCGACCGCGGCGGTGACCTTGAACAGGGCCATCTCGCGCGCGATCGTGTCCTCGGGCTCCATGTCGCGGATCTTCAGGACGTTGACCAGCTTGTGCAGCTGCTTGGTGACCTGGTCGATCGGGTGGACGGCCCCGTCGAGCGTCAGCGTGATCCGCGAGATGTTCGCGTCGTCGGTGGGGCCGACCGCGAGGGTGTCGATGTTGAAGCCGCGCCGGGCGAACAGGCCGGCGATCCGGGCGAGGACGCCGGGCCGGTTCTCGACCAGGATCGAGAGGACGTGCTTGCGGCCGGTCAGCGCCCCGGGGACGCTCAGCTCCTCGAGCTTGACCAGCTCCGGAGTGCCCGGCTCGCCCATCAGCCGACCATGTCCCTGGCCGCGGCACCGGCGGGAATCATCGGGAAGCAGTTCTCCTCGCGGCTGACGCGGACGTCGACCAGGACCGGCCCCTCGGTCTCGAGCGCCTGGCCGAAGGTCTCCTCGAGGTCGGCGGCCTCCTCGCAGCGCATGCCGGTCGCGCCGAACGCCTCGGCGAGCTTGACCCAGTCGGGACTGGGGCCCATCTCGACCGAGCTGTAGCGGCGATCCCAGAAGAGCTCCTGCCACTGGCGGACCATGCCCATGTAGCCGTTGTTCATCAGGAAGACCTTGACCGGGATGTCGTGGGAGACCGCGGTTGCCAGCTCCTGCGCGTTCATGATCAGGCTGCCGTCGCCGGCGAGACAGACGACCGGATCGTCCGGGCAGGCCACCTTGGCGCCGATCGCAGCGGGCAGGCCGAAGCCCATCGTGCCCAGGCCGCCGGAGTTGATCCACCGACGCGGCCGGTCGAACCCGTAGTACTGCGCCGCCCACATCTGGTGCTGCCCGACGTCGGAGGTGACGATCGCGTCGCCGCCGGTCGCCTTGAACATCGTCTCGACCATGAACTGGGGCTTGATCTCCCCGTCGTCGCCCGGCTCATAGCTCAGCGGGTACTCCTCCTGCCAGCCGCGGATCCGCTTCCACCAGGCGTCGAGGCGCGACGTGTCGGTCTGCAGCGCCCGGTATTCGCGGGTCAGCTTCGGCAGGACCTGCTTCGCGTCGCCGACGATCGGGATGTGCGCCGGGACGTTCTTGGAGATCTCGGCCGGGTCGATGTCGATGTGGATGAACTTCGCCCGCGGCGCGAACTCCGAGAGCTTGCCGGTGATCCGGTCGTCGAAGCGAGCGCCGATCGCGACGATCAGGTCGGCGTTGTCCATCGCGTAGTTCGCGGCCCGGGTGCCGTGCATGCCGAGCATCCCCAGCCACTGCTCGTGGCTGGCCGGGAACGCGCCCAGGCCCATGACGGTCGAGGTCACGGGGAAGGCGTCGGACGCGGCGAGCTCACGCAGCTCCTCGGAGGCGTTGGCGTTGATCACGCCGCCGCCGGTGTAGAGGACGGGCTGCCGCGCGTTCGCGAGCGCCTTCGCGGCCAGGCGGATCTGCTTGATGTTGCCCTCGGTGGAGGGCTTGTAGCCGGCCAGGTCGACGGGGTCGGTGCGTGGCTCGTAGTCGATGTCTGCGCGGGACAGGTCCTGCGGCACGTCGACGAGCACGGGGCCGGGACGGCCGGTCGCGGCCACATGGAAGGCCTCGTGGACGTACTCGGGGATCTGGCGCGGGTCGGTGACCTGAAAGGAGTGCTTGACGAACGGCAGGGTCGCGCCGAGGATGTCGGCTTCCTGGAAGCCGTCGGTCCCGATCAGCTCGGTCCGGACCTGGCCGGTGACGAAGACGGTGGGAACGGAGTCGAGCATCGCGTCGGCGATCGCCGTGACGAGGTTCGTGGCGCCGGGGCCCGAGGTGGCGAAGGCGACGCCTACCCGGCCGGACGCCTTGGCGTAGCCCTCGGCGGCATGACCGCCGCCCTGCTCGTGGCGGACCTGGATGTGATCAACGTCGGCATCGACCAGGGCGTCGTACGTCGGGAGGTTGGCCCCGCCCGGGATGCCGAAGACGTGCTTGACGCCCTCGGCCTTGAGCGA
>Ga0126309_10000158_pt1 | contig 22860 bp, 18 predicted proteins | sample Plot56_FD_92541 | JGI IMG/M metagenome (GOLD analysis project Ga0126309, IMG submission 92541) | Serpentine soil microbial communities from UC McLaughlin Reserve, CA, USA - Plot56 | ecosystem: Environmental > Terrestrial > Soil > Grasslands | place: USA: UC McLaughlin Reserve, Lake County...
GCTCGAGGAGCAGCTGGACGAGCTCAAGCGCCTGTGGTCGGGCGAGGAGCGGGGGTTCGCCGGCGCGGTGGGTCCGCCGCCGGTGAGCCAGGACGGCCCGAGCGTGATAGTCGGCGGGCAGGTCGATGCCGCCTTCCGGCGCGCGGCCCACTTCGGCCAGGGCTGGATCATGGGCGGCGGGACGCCGGAGGACTTCGGGGCCGGCGCCGGCAAGACGCGTGAGGCGTGGTCGGCGGCGGGACGGGACGGCGAGCCGCGCCTGATGTCGCTCTGCTACTTCGCGCTCGGCGACGGCGCGGCGGAGGCGGCCGATTCCTACCTGCACGACTACTACGCCTTCGCCGGGGACTACGCCGACCAGATCGCGGCCGGCGCCGCCACCGACGAGGACACGATCCGGCAGTACGTCTCCGGGTTCGCGGATGCCGGCTGCGACGAGCTGATCTGCTTCCCGTGCTCGAAGGACCCGCGCCAGGTGGACCTGCTGGCCGACGCGGTCCTGTAGCGGAGCGCCCGGCGACGGACGGCTAGATCTCGACGCCCTCGTCGGCCAGCCAGTCGCGCACCGACTCCGGCGGCTCGCCGGAGAACTCGGCCCGGGCGGCCAGGCGCAGGATCTCTTCGCGGCGGTCGTCCATCTCGTCGCGACGGTGGGCGAGGTAGGTGGCGACGGCCACGACCATCAGCTCCGCCGGCTCGGCGATGTCCTCGTCCAGCGCCGCCGCCTCGGCGAGCTGCGTCTCGGGGTCCTCCAGCGCGGTGATCGGCTCGTCGCGGTCCTCGAAACGCTCGAGCAGCTCCCCCACCGCGGGATCGTCGTCGTCGGGATCGCAGACCTCGGCGGCGCGCCGCGCCACCTCGAAGACGGTGGGGACGTGGGGCTCGGTCGGCATGCGGCCGGGTTACCCGGCGGCCCGGCCCAAAAACGCCCCGCGTCCAGGAGGCAGCGCCGGCCGCCTCCCCAGGCTGGACAGCGGTTGAGCGCCCGCCGGCGCTTCAGGCGGTGGAGCCGAAGTCCGGCTCGCCGACCGGCTTGTCCAGGAAATCCCGCAGGGCCGCCTTCCCGCCCCCCACCAAGGGCTCGCCGTGGGCGAACAGCAGGTGGTCGAAGTCCCGCTCCAGAAGCCCGCGGAACGCATCCTTCAGCGCGGCCTTGACCACGCCGGGGTCGTCGCCCAACAACTTGTCGGGCACGAACCCCAGCGGCCCGCCGGCGGGGCGGATCAGCCCGTCGGCGAAGGCCACCGCACCCCTCTCGGCCGCGATGTGCAGGGCGGTGTCGTCGGGGCAGATGGCACCGATCTCGATCGCAGCGACCCCCGGCGCCAGCTCGTCGCCGAACGAGAACCCCTCGACCGCCGGTCCCCCCTCGAACTCGTGCAGCCCCGCCCGGCTGCACAGCACCGGGCATCCGAACGCCTGCGCGAAGCGGTCGCTGTGGCGGTAGTGATGGCGGTTGGTCAGCAGCACCTGGACCGGTAGCTGCGGTCGCCGCTCGAACCACTCGAGCCCTTCGGCCGGGACCATGGGGTCGAGTATCGCCCCCGCCGACTCGACGTAGTACGAGCTCACCGGCTGCCTGATCCCCGGGTGGAACGCGCTCCAGTGCCAGATCCCGGGTACGAGCTCCTGCATCGCCGAGCCGCAGCCTAGCCGGCCGTCGCCGGCGCGGCGAGCCCCGGTTCTCGCCGTCCTGGATTGCGGGGCGGCACCCGGCGGGATAGCTTTGCCCCGCCATGGACTTCCAGGAGATCCGCTATGAGGTCGCCGACCAGGTTCTCACCATCACGCTCGACCGACCCGAGCGGCTCAACGCCTGGACGCCGACCATGGCGGCCGAGCTGATCGCGGCGTTCGACGCGGCCGACTCCGACGACGACGTGCGCGCCATCGTGGTGACTGGGGCCGGACGCGGATTCTGCGCCGGCGCCGACCTGGGCCGGGGGGGAAGCACGTTCGACTGGCGCGAGCGTCAGGCGACAGACGAGATCCCGCGGGACAACGGAGGGCAGTTCACGCTGCGGGTGTTCGAGTCGGTCAAGCCGGTGATCGCCGCGATCAACGGGCCGGCCGTTGGGGTCGGCATCACCATGACCCTGCCCATGGACGTACGGCTGGCCGCCGAGGACGCCCGCATGGGCTTCGTGTTCACCCGCCGGGGCATCGTCCCCGAGGCCTGCTCGAGCTGGTTCCTACCCCGGCTCGTCGGCATCTCCCAGGCGATGGAGTGGACGGCCAGCGGCCGGGTGTTCTCCGCGCAGGAGGCACTCGCCGGCGGTCTGGTCCGCAACCTGCACCCGGCCGGAGAGCTGCTGGAGGCCGCCAGGGCCCTGGGCGTCGAGATCGCCGAGCACACCGCGCCGGTCTCCGTGGCCCTGACCCGCCGGATGCTCTGGAGGATGCTGGGCGCCGACCATCCGATGGCCGCCCACCGCGCCGACTCCCGGGCGATGTTCCTGCGCGGGCAGTCCGCCGACGCCAACGAGGGCGTGAGCGCCTTCCTCGAGAAGCGTCCGGCCCGGTTTCCCGACCGGGTCAGCGACGGGCTGCCCGACGTCTTCCCTGATTGGGAGGAGCCCGCCTTCTCCTGAGCCGCCGCCGAGCCGGCGCGCCGCCGAGGCGCAGCGCGCCGCTGCGCCGGGTGGTATCTGTGAGAAACCGGAGACGGCGCCTTGGTCAAGTTCCTCCTTCGCCGGTTGGCGAACTCCCTGGTCCTGGTCGGGATTGCCGCCAGCCTGGCGTATCTGCTGGCGGCCTCCTCGCTCGATCCTCGGGCCAACTTCGAGGGGCGCAACCCGGCGCCGCCCAAGGTGGTGGTCGACCGCCGGCTGGACCAGCTCAACCTCAACGACGAGACGCCTCTGCTCCAGCGCTACGCGCGCTGGGTCAGGGGCGTGCTGCATGGCGACTTCGGTCGCACCTGGGACGGGGACTCGGTGACCGCGGAGATGGGCCGCCGGATCGGAGTCAGCCTGCGGCTGTTGCTGATCGCCACGATCGTGGGCGGCGTGCTCGGGATCCTGGCCGGCGCCTGGGGCGCCATCCGCCAGTACCGGTTGAGCGACCACGTCATCACGCTCCTGTCGTTTGTGACCATCTCGATCCCGGTGTTCGTGCTCGCCGTCCTCCTGGAGATCGCGGCGGTCGGCTTCAACAACGCGGTCGGGGTGAGGGTGTTCGAGTACACCGGCGAGTTCACCCCGGGGCTTGGGGGCGGGTTCTGGACCCACCTGGGCGACCGGCTTCGCCATCTTGTCCTGCCCAGCCTCACGCTGGTGCTCGGCCAGATCGCCATCTTCAGCCGCTACCAGCGCAACGCCATGCTCGACGTCCTGGGTCAGGACTTCGTGCGCACGGCGATGGCCAAGGGGCTGCGGCGCCGGACGGCGCTGCTCAAGCACGCCCTGCGAACCGCCCTGATCCCGGCCATCACCTTCGTGGCCTACGACTTCGCGCTGCTGCTGGTGGGCGCCACCTTCGTCGAGAAGATCTTCGGCTGGCACGGCATGGGCGAGTGGTTCGTCGACTCGGTGACCAGCAACGACGTCAACGCCGTCGCGGCCGTGAGCTGTTTCACCGCCGTCCTGGTGCTCGTCGCCGGGCTGCTGTCGGATCTCGGGTACGCCGTCCTCGACCCCCGCATCCGGGTGTCGTGATGTCGGTTCCCAGCGACCAGTTCTCTTCGGTACTTCCCAGCGCCGAGCCCACCGGCGCCGCGGCGGCGCTCGACGAGACCCGTGTGCCGTCCCGGTGGGGGCTGGTGCTCAAGCGCTTCCGGCGCCGGCGCCTGGCTGCCGCTGGCTTGGCGGTGCTGGTCGCGCTGTTCGCGCTGGCGTTCCTGGGGCCATATCTGGGCCACTGGAGCTACACCGACCACGACTTCAACGCGTTCCTGGAGGGGCCCTCGGCGGCGCACTGGTTCGGCACCACCCAGACGGGAGCGGACGTCTACGCGCTGACGCTGCGCGGAATGCAGAAGTCGCTGATCATCGGCCTGCTGGTGGCGGTGATCGCGACCGGCCTGGCGGCCCTCGTCGGCTCGTTCGCCGGTTACATGGGCGGTTGGGTGGATCGCGTGCTGATGTGGTTCGTCGAGCTGCTGCTGGTGATCCCCGCCTTCCTGATCATCGCGATCCTCTCGCCCAACTTCCGCGGTAGGACGTGGCTGCTGCTCGTGCTGGTGGTGGCCGCGTTCCTGTGGATGGTCACGGCACGGATCGTGCGCGGGATGACCATCTCGCTGCGTGAACGCGAGTACGTGCTGGCCGCCCGCTACATGGGTGTCTCGACGCCGACAATCGTCTTCCGCCACATCCTGCCCAACGTCGCCTCGCTGCTGATCATCGACGCCACCATCAATGTGAGCGTGGCGATCCTGACCGAGACCGGCCTGTCGTTCTTCGGGTTCGGCGTGCAGCCGCCCGATGTGTCGCTGGGCAGCCTGATCGCCGACGGCACCAGCTCGGCGGTCACCTACCCGTGGCTGTTCGGGTTCCCCGCCGCGCTCCTGGTGTTGATCGTCCTCTCGGTCAATCTGGTCGGCGACGGCCTGCGGGACGCGCTGGACCCGACCTCGGGCACCACGGGATGAGCTCGCCGGTGCTCCAGGTCCGCGACCTGCGGGTCACGTTCCGGTCCGAGGGCGGCGACGTGAAGGCGGTGCGGGGCATCAGCTACGAGCTGGCGCGCCGCGAGGTGCTGGGCATCGTCGGCGAGTCCGGCTCGGGGAAGTCGGCATCCGCGCTCGCGGTGATGGGGCTGCTGCCGGAGACGGCGCGGGTGGAGGGGTCCGCGCTGCTCGACGGCGAGGAGCTGATCGGGCGGGGCGACCGCGAGCTCGCGCGCCTGCGCGGCCGGCGAATCGCGATGATCTTCCAGGATCCGCTGTCGGCGCTGACCCCGGTCTACAGCATCGGATACCAGCTCGCCGAGGCGGTTCGGGTTCACCGCGACGTCTCCGCGGACGAGGCCCGCAGGCGCGCGATGGAGCTTCTGGAGCTGGTGGGGATACCGCGCGCCGGCCAACGGGCCAGCGCCTTCCCCCACGAGTTCTCCGGCGGCATGCGCCAGCGGGTGCTGATCGCCATGGCGATCGCCAACGACCCGGACGTCATCGTCGCCGACGAGCCCACGACGGCGCTGGACGTCACCATCCAGGCTCAGATACTGGACGTCCTGCGGACCGCTCGCGAGGCGACCGGCGCGGCGATCCTCATGATCACCCACGACCTCGGCGTGATCGCCGGGTTGGCCGACCGGGTGGCGGTCATGTACGCCGGACGCCTGGTCGAGACCGGGACGGTCGACGACGTCTACGGGCGTCCTCGGATGCCGTACACACTGGGGCTGCTGGGGGCGATCCCCCGAGTGGACGAGTCGGGCCGCGGCCCGCTGGTTCCGATCGAGGGCGCCCCACCCTCGCTGGTCGACCTGCCGCCGGGCTGCCCGTTCGCCCCGCGCTGCCCGCTGGTGTACGACAGGTGCCTCGAGGTTGAGCCGGCCCTGCTGGCGATCGGCGAGGCGGGCCAGCGCGCCGCCTGCCACCGCTCGTCGGTCATCGAGGAGGGCGACCTGCGCCCGGTCGACGTGTTCCCGCTCCCGCCATCGACGTCGCCGGCCAGGACCCACGACCGGCGGGCGCAGCGCCCGGTGGTGCTGGCCGCCGAGGACCTGGTCAGGCACCATCCCGTGTTGCGCGGGGCGGTGTTCAAGCGGCAGGTGGGGACCGTCCGGGCGGTGGACGGGATCAGCTTCGAGATCCGCGAGGGGGAGACTCTCGGACTCGTCGGCGAGTCCGGGTGCGGCAAGACCACGGCGCTGCTGGAGGTGCTCGAGCTGCGTCCGCCCCAGGGCGGCCGCGTGGTGGTCCTCGGCAGGGACGTCGCACAGCTCGACGCGCGCGAGCGCCGCGCCCTGCGCCGCGACGTCCAGGTCGTCTTCCAGGACCCGCTCGCCTCGCTGGACCCCCGGCTCCCGGTGAGCGATGTGCTCGCAGAGCCGCTGCGAACCCACAGGTTCCCCGCCGGACGCACCTCAGCGCGGGTGCGGGAGCTACTGGAGCTCGTCGGGCTGGCGCCCGGCCACGCCGCCCGCTATCCACAGCAGTTCTCGGGCGGGCAGCGCCAGCGGATCGCCATCGCCCGGGCGCTGGCGCTGGAGCCCAAGCTGCTCGTCCTCGACGAGCCCGTGTCGGCGCTGGACGTCTCGATCCGGGCCGGCGTGATCAACCTGCTGGAGGGCCTGCGCGCCCGGCTGGGGCTCTCCTACCTGTTCGTCGCCCATGACCTGTCGGTGGTGCGCCACATCGCCGACCGGGTGGCGGTGATGTACCTCGGCCGCCTGGCCGAGACCGGCGACGTCCAGCGCGTCTACGACGCGCCCGCGCACCCCTATACGCAGGCGCTTCTGTCGGCCGTCCCGATCCCGGACCCGACGCTGGAGCGCGAGCGCCGGCGCATCATACTCGAGGGCGATCCGCCCAGCCCGGCGGACCCGCCCTCGGGGTGTCGGTTCCGCACCCGGTGCCCCAAGTTCGCCGCCCTCGACGACGACCTGCGCGGGCGCTGCATCGAGGAGGACCCCGCGCTGGCCGCGGTCACCGAGGACCAGCACGCGGCCTGTCACTACGCGGAGCCGATGCATGTAGTTTGAGCCCTTCCGACGCGAGCCGAGACCGAGCGCAGCCAGGGAGTGAACCTTTGAATGCCTTTCGTCGGGTAGTCGCAGTCGCATTGCTGGCCGGGCTGGTGGCCGGTGGATGCGGAGCCCCCTCCAACCAGGGCACCGCCCTGAAGCGGTCGGACATCAACCCCGTGCCACGCGACCGTGTCCGGCATGGAGGGACACTGCGCTGGGCAATCGAGCAGTTCTCCACGCAATGGAACGCGAACCAGCTCAACGGGACCGAGGCGTCCACCGTGGCGGTGATGGGAGCGATGATGCCGTCACCATTCGTCTCCGACGAACGCGGCAACCTCGCGGTGGACCGCAACTACGTGTCCTCGGCGCGAGTCACCTCGACGTCGCCTCGGCAGGTGGTGACCTACCGCCTCAACCCCAGGGCCCGCTGGTCGGACGGCAAGACCATCACCTGGCGCGACTACGAGGCGCAGTGGAAGGCGCTGCGCAGCCCGACGGGTCCGTTCCAGATCGCGTCCTCGACCGGATATGAGCGGATCGCCAGCGTCAAGCCCGGTCGCGACCAGTACGAGGTCGCGGTCACCTTCGCCAGGCGCTACGGGGAATGGCAGGGCCTGTTCGGGCTGCTCTACCCGGCAGCGACCAACCGCGACCCGAAGCGGTTCAACAGCGGGTGGCTGAACCGGATTCCGGTCAGCGCGGGGCCGTTCAAGCTCGGCAAGATCGACCAGACCGCCAAGACGATCACGATCGTCCGCGACCCTAGGTGGTGGGGCCCGCAGGCGAAGCTGGACTCGATCGCCTTCCGGGCGCTCTCATCCGACGCCGCCATCAACGCGTTCGCCAGCGGCGAGATCGACGTCACCGACGTCGGGCCGGACGCCAGTCACTACAAGCGGGTCCGCGGCGTGCCCGGCGGGTCCGTGCGCGAGGCCGCTGGCCCCGACTTCCGCCACTTCACGTTCAACGGCACCAGCCCGGCGCTGTCCGACGTGTCGGTGCGCCGGGCGATCGCCATGGCGATCAACCGCGACGCGCTGGTGCGAGCCGATTTGACCGGCCTCAACTGGCCGGCCCGGACGATGAATAACCACTTCTTCGTCAACACCCAGACCGGCTATCGCGACAACGCCGGACAGGTGGGCCGCTTCGACCCGGCTGCGGCGCGGCGCCTGCTCGACCAGGCGGGCTGGAGGCGCAGCGGGGCCTTCCGGCGCAAGGGGTCGCGCGTCCTCGAGCTGCGATTCGTGATCCCCAGTGACGTGCCGACCAGCCGGCAGGAGGGCGAGCTCAGTCAGGCGATGCTCAAGGACGTCGGGGTCAAGCTCGACGTCATCACGGTCCCGACGGACAAGTTCTTCGACCAGTACATCGCGAAGGGCACCTTCGACATCGCCCCGTTCTCGTGGCTCGGGACTCCGTACCCGATCTCCTCCGCTCAGTCGATCTACGTGAAGCCCACCAAGGACGCCAGCGGTCACCTCCAGGTCCAGCAGAACTACGCTCGAGTCGGGTCTCCCGCGATCGACCGACTCATGTCGCGCGCACAGGAGGAGCTCGACCTAGGACGCGCGCGACAGCTGATCAATCAGGCGGATCGACTGGTTTGGGACGAGGTCCACTCGATCGTCCTCTATCAGCGCCCCCAGATCACCGCGGCAAAATCCAACCTCGCCAATATCGGGTCGTCGGGCCTCAGGAGCACGGTCTACCAGGACATCGGCTGGGCGCGCTGAGCGCGACGCCGCGGCCCGGCGGACCAGGGATGGAGACGGCCGGAATCGAACCCCAGCGAGCCCGGAGGGCGAGCGGTGACGCGGGTCCGTTCCCGGCGGACCAGGGATGGAGACGGCGGGAATCGAACCCGCGTCCGCGGTCGCGCGAAAGGTGGCGTCTACGAGCGTAGCCGGCGCTCTGTTCTCGTCCCCCGGTTGCCGCGCCGACGGGGTTCCGGGGGACCAGCTCCCTGAGATGTCCCCGGATTGGCGGGAGCGCACCGCACCGGGTGAGCCTGCTGTCTGATCCCGGTCATCCCCGCCGCAGGCGAGCGGGGGCCGAGACCTCGTGCCTAGCTAGTGACTAAGCGGCGAGGGCGTACTCGTGAGAGTCCGCACTTATGGTTTTTCCGGCGGTTTTACGAGGCCAGCCGGAACCTCGACTCGCAACCACCCCCACGAACCGACCGCGTCGAAGCCTGTCGTCCCCGGGGGGCCATGCAGGGCAATTCTAGCGCCCGGCAGGCGCCCCGGCCGGGAGCGGCGGCCTGCCAGAATTGACGCCGTGGAGACCCAGACGCAGTGGAGCCCCTCCCCGCCGCCCGAGCCGGCCGTCCGCCCCCCGCCGTCCGCCCCGGCTCCGGCGCCGACGACGACCCGTCGCAACCGCCTCCTGGGCGGCCTCGCCGCGGCCGCCGCGGTGGCCCTCAAGTTCGGCGCCAAGCTCAAGGCGCTGCTGCTCATCCTCCCCAAGCTGAAGCTGCTGACCACCTCGGGCTCGATGCTGGTCTCGATCGCGGCCTACAGCCTGCTCTGGGGCTGGCGGTTCGCGGTGGGCTTCGTGATCCTTCTGCTCGTGCACGAGATGGGTCATGTGATCCAGCTGCGCCGTGAGGGCGTCTCCGCCAGCGCACCGGTGTTCATCCCATTCCTGGGCGCCGCCATCTGGTCCAAGTCGCTGGGCGGCAACGCTGTCGCCGAGGCCCGGGTCGGCCTGGCCGGCCCGATCCTGGGCTCGGCCGGAGCCGCGGCTCTGATCCCGGTCGCCGACGCCACCGGCAACCAGCTCTTCCGGGCCCTGGCCTTCATCGGGTTCTTCCTGAACCTCTTCAACCTCCTGCCGGTGCTGCCGCTCGACGGCGGGCGGGCGATGGCGGCCATGGCCCCCTGGATGTGGGTGCTCGGCTTCGCCGCCATGGTCGCCGCCGCGCTCGTGTTCCCGAACCCGGTGATCCTCCTGATCCTCGTGTTCGGCGGAATGGAGACGTGGCGCCGCTGGCGTGCCCGTCGCGACGGCGGCGCCGAGCAGCAAGCCTACTACCGCGTCCGGCCGGCTCACCGGCTGATGGTCGCCGGCGTGTACATCGGGCTGGTGGTCCTGCTGGCCTTCGGGGTGTGGGGCACCCACCTGCCGCGGACGGTCGCCGCCGCCTAGGCGGCCGCGCAGGTTAGGATCATCATCGGGCAAACCTTTGGGCTCCGGGTGAGTTGTAGCTGGCAGTCCTGCACGAGTCGGGAGCCGGAGGATCCGGTGTCGGAATTGGACGGGCTACACACCCAAGCCGCCGCGGACAGCCATCACGAGGAGCTCAGCAACAGCCGCACCCTGCTGGCCGCGCTGGAACTCCACGATCCCTATACCGCCCGTCACTCGCGCAACACGGTGCGACTGGCCGAGGCCGCGGCCGTGCACATGGGGCTCGCCGGGCGAGAGCGGTTCGAGGTCAGGCTCGTGGCGATGCTGCATGACGTCGGGAAGATCGGCCTGCCCGATCGGATCCTCAACAAGCCGAGTCAGCTCACCCCCCACGAGCGCCGGATGGTCCACCAGCACCCCGGGGCGGGCGCCGACATGGTCGCCGGCATCGACGAGCTCGCGCATCTGGCGCCCGCGATCCGCGCCTGCCACGAGCGCTGGGACGGCGGGGGTTATCCCGACGGGCTGGCCGGCGGGGGCATCCCGGTCTCCAGCCGCATCACCTTCGCCTGCGACGCGTACGACGCGATGACCTCGGATCGCCCCTACCGCGGGGCCATGCCGGCCTCGGCCGCGCAGGCCGAGCTGCGCCGCTGCCGGGGCACCCAGTTCTGCGCGCGCTGCGTGGACGCGCTGCTCGAGGTGCTGTCCGCGGACCGCGGCTGAGCCCGGGCCAAAGTCAGCGGTTGGCGTCGCGCAGGGCGCGTTGGACCTCGCGCTGCTGCTCGCGGGCGCGGATCGCCTCGCGCTTGTCGTGGCGCTCGCGGCCGCGCGCGAGGGCGAGCTCGACCTTGGCGTGGGGGCCGGAGAAGTAGATCCGCAGCGGGACGAGAGTGAGCCCGCGCTGCTGCGTGCTGCCGGTCAGGCGATCGAGCTCGCGCCGGTGGACCAGCAGCTTGCGGGCCCGCTCGGGGTCGTGGTTGGTCGCGGCCGCGGGCTGATACGGAGGGATGTGGACGTTGTGCAGCCACAGCTCACCGTCGTCGACCGAGGCATAGCCATCCTTGAGCTGGGCCCGGCCGCCCCGCAGCGACTTCACCTCGGTGCCGGTCAGCACGATCCCGCACTCGAGCCTCTCGAGCACGTCGTAGCGGAATGACGCCTGGCGGTTGGTGGCGACGTCGCCCGGGGCTGCCTTGCGCTTGCGTTTGCCGGCCATCAGTGAAGGTCTAGCGCAGCGGTCAGGCGCGCAGCAGGTCCACCCTTCCGCGGGGTGCGTCGATCCGGTCCACCCGGACCGCCACGGGGTCGCCGAGCCGCAGCGCGTCGCCCGACCTGGTGCCGTGCAGGACCGTGCCCAGCTCGTTGAGCTCCCACCAGTCGCCGCGCATGCGGCGGACCGCCAGGAGGCCCTCGTGGCCCTCGCCGAAGGCGATGAAGGCGCCGACCGGGGCCAGGCCGACCACCTCAGCCTCGAACTCGTGATCCCACCCCAGCTCGAACAGCTCGCGCTCGAGCAGGAAGCAGTCCGCAACGGCGTCCGCATCGCGCTCGATCTCCATCGCCAGCCGCTCGCGCGACGACGTCCACTCGGCCGCCTCGCCCAGCCCCTCGGCCCGGGGTGCCTCCTCGCCACCCCCCACCGCGCTCAGCAGGGCGCGGTGGCAGACCAGGTCGGGGTAGCGGCGGATGGGCGAGGTGAAGTGGCAGTAGGTGGGTGTGCGCAGACCCGCGTGTCCCAGGTTGCGGGGCGAGTAGTGCGCCTGGCGCAGCGCTCGCAGCACCTGGCTGGTGAGCGCCTGACCTCCGCGGCCGGTGCGCCGCACGTGGGCGACGACCATGCGAGAGATCTCCCCCACCACCTCGCCGGCCTGCTGAGGGCTCATCCGCTCGGGCACCGGCGGCGTGGGCACGTCGAGCGAGGCGAGCTGCTCGGCCAGCCGCCGGACCGACTGGGCCTCGGGCTGCTCGTGGACCCGGTAGAGGGCCGGAACCCGGCGCTGCTCGAGCAGGCCCGCAACCTGCTCGTTGGCGGCGATCATCAGGTGCTCGATCAGGCGGTGGGACTCCGACTGCGCGACCTGCCGGGACTCCACCACGTTGCCCTCGGAGTCGAACGAGAACTCCGGCTCGGCCGACTCGACCGCCAGGGCCCCCCTGCCGGCGCGGACATCGGCCAGCGCCGCCGCGGCGGCGCGAGCCGCCGACAACGGCTTGGCCCACGGGTCACGGGCGGGCTCCGCCCCGCCGAACACCCGGTCCACCCAGTCGTAGTCCAGCCGCTCGTCGGATCGGATGGTCGCGCGGTAGAAGGCCGCCCGCGTCACCGACGCGCCCTCCATGTCCATCTCCACGGTGACCGCGGGCCGCTCCTGGCCGGGCAGCAGGGAACAGGCGTCGCTGGACAGCACTGGCGGCAGCATCGGCTCGGCATCCGCCGGGACGTAGACGCTGGTGGCCCGGCGGTACGCCTCGCGGTCGATCCTCGAGCCGGCGCGGACGTGGGCCGCCACGTCGGCGATGTGAACCCACACCCGCCAGCGCCCGGCGTCGAGCTCCTCGGCCGAGATCGCGTCGTCGTAGTCGCGGGCGGTGGCCGGATCGACCGTGAAGGTCGCGAGGTCGCGCAGGTCGCGCCGCGGGACCGGGGGCGGCGCAGCCGCGGCCTCGCGCTCCACCGCCGGGTCGAAACCCCGGCGTACGCCCCGGTCGACCATGAGCGCCTCGATCACGTCGCGTGCGACATCGGGGCGGCCGAGCACCCGCTCGACCCGGAGCTGCCCACGCCCCAGCCGCAGCGCGACCAGGTCGCCGGCCCGGGCGCGGCCGTCGCGCTGCACGGTGAGGCGGCGGCCGCGCTCGAAGAACGGCGTGGCGACGAAGAACCGGCCGCGCTTCTCGAGCACCGCGACCACGGCGCCGCCCCGCGCGCCGTGGTCGTGCGGAGGTTCGGTCACCTGGCCCTGGCGGCCAGCGCGCGCAGGGCGACGTCGAGGGCCTCGTCGGCCCCGGTGTCGGGTCGATCCCGAGCGGGGATGTCGGGCTTGACGCCGGTGCCGCGGCGGATCCCGCCCGCGCCCAGGTTCCGCCCGAGCGGCGTGAAGTACTCCCCTACGGTGATGTCTATGGCCCCGCCGTTGGGAAGCCCGCGGACCTCCTGATAGACCCCCTTGCCGTACGTGTGCGTCCCCGCCACGGGCGCGCGATGATGATCCTGCACGGCGCTGGCCACGATCTCCGACGCCGAGGCGGTCCCGCCGTTCACCAGGACCACCAGCGGCACCGTGGGCGAGATCGAGTCGCCGCTCGCCCGGTAGACCCGGCGGGGCCGGGCGCGTCCCCGCGTGGAGACGATCGTGCCGTCCCGGACGAAGATGCTCGACACGTCGACCGCCTCGCCCAGCAGGCCGCCGCCGTTGTCGCGCAGGTCGAGCACCACGCCGCGCGCGCCGCGGGCCAACTGGGTGTCGATCGCCCGCCGCAGCTCGGTGTGGGCGCCGGAGCTGAACTGCGAGAGCCCCACGACCGCCAGAGGCTCGCCTCCGACCGTGCGCAGGCTCGTGGTGACCACGGGGGTGGTCAGCTCGGCTCGACGAAGCCGGGCCACCCGCCGGCGTCCGCGCGACAGCACGGTGAGGGTGACCAGGGTTCCCGCCCGCCCCCGGATGAGCGGGGTGGTCTGGGAGGTCGGCCGGCCGGCGATGGAGCGCCCGTTGACGCCGACGATCTCATCCCCCCGCCGGATGCCGCCCCTGGCGGCGGGCGAGCCGGCGAAGACCCTCGCCACCCGCAGACCCGAGGGGACCGCCGCCACCTCCATCCCGACGCCCGAGAAGCGCCCGGTGCTGTCGGCCTGGAAGCGCCGGTAGGCGGCGGGGTCCAGGTAGCGCGAGAAGCGGTCGTGCAGATCGGCCACGGCCCCAGCCAGCCCGTCACGGATGAGCCTGCGGCGGTCCACCCGGCGGTAGTAGTCGTGCTCGATGATGTCGACCGCGGCCTCCAGCGTGTTGACGTCGCGGGCCACGAACAGGGACCTGATCTGCGGCGGCAGCCGGGCTGGATGGCCCCCGATCCAGATCCCCGCGAAGAACAGGACCGGCAGCAGCACGGCGAGCGGCATGAGGGGGATGTGGCGAGCGCGTCGCATCCGGATCGGCGCCGGGGGCCGGCTCCGAAGGCTAGCGAGGCCGGCAGGGCGGGCCGGCGGCTAGACGCGCAGGAAGCGGCGCAGCGAGAGTCCCGACCCCGCCGCCGATACGGCGATGCTGGCCAGGAGCACAACCGCGACCAAGGCCACGAAGTTGATCGTCCGGGGAGCCGCGATGAGGGCGAACTCCGACGCCAGTGGGTTGATCAGCGCCACCTTCCCGACGATGAGCAGGAGGATGGCCAGGATCCCGCCCATGGCCCCCACCACCACCCCCTCCAGGACGAACGGCCAGCGGATGAACCAGTCGGTCGCCCCGACCAGCTTCATCACCTCGACCTCCCGGCGGCGGGCGAAGAGCGACAGCCGAATGGTGTTGGCGATCAGCAGTATCGACGCCGTGATCAGCAGGGCCGCCAGCAGCGCCATGGTCAGCTTCACCACCCGGGTGGCCGAGAGGATCTTGTTGGTCTCGTCCCGGCGGTTCTTGACCTGGTCGATGGCCGGGTCGATGGCGGTGCGTCGCCCGCCGACGTCGACCGGCGCGAGCTGGTCGCGCAGCAGGTCGATATGCGACGGGTCGTCAGGCGTGACGCGGAAGGTGTCCGGGAGCGGATTGGCTCCGAGCAGCTGGTAGGCCTCCGGGTTGCGCTTGCGCTCCTCCCGGTAGGCGGCGTCCTTGGACACGTACTCGACACGCTTGACTTGCGCCGCGGCGTCCAGCCGCTGATGGACCCTCTCGACGTCGGCGGGCGTCGCGTCGGTCTTGAGGTAGACGTCCAGCAGCAGGCGACCGCGGACCTCGTTGGCCGCTCCGGTGGTGGCCTGGACGATCGGGATGAAGACCCCGAGGACCAGCATGGTGACCAGCACCGTCGCCATGGCGGCGAAGCTGGGCATGGCGTTCCGTCCCAGCGAGCGGAACGCCTCGCGCAGGAAGAAGGAGAGCCTCATTCCTGATCGGGGTCCGCGACCTCTTCGTGACGAGCGCCGACCCTCGCGGCGCCGATCGGCGCGGCGAGGTCGAGATCCGGGTCGGCGGTCGCCCCGCGCATGCGCGCGGCGAACTCGCGCGTGTTCTCGTCCCGTGCGTACAGCCCGGCGGCCTCGTCGCGGACGACCCGCCCCTCGTGCAGCTCGATGACCCGCCGGCGCATGCGGTCGACCATCGTGCTGTCGTGCGTGGCAACCAGCACCGTCGTTCCGGTGCGGTTGATGCGGTAGAGCAGCTGCATGATCCCGATCGAGGTCTCGGGGTCGAGGTTGCCGGTCGGCTCGTCGGCCAGGAGCATCGGCGGGTGGTTGACGAAGGCGCGGGCGATCGAGACCCGCTGCTGCTCGCCGCCCGAGAGCTGGTCCGGATAGTTGTGCAGCTTGGTCGACAGTCCGGTGAGCCGCAGGATGTCGGGCACCTTCTGGCGGATCTCCCTGCGCCCGCCTCCCGTCACCTGCAGCGCGTAGGCGACGTTGTCGTAGACGGTGCGGTTGGGCAGCAGCTTGTAGTCCTGCCAGACCACGCCGATGTTGCGACGGTAGAACGGCACCCGGGAGCGCGCCAGCTCGGCCAGGTCCCTGCCGGCGACCATGAGCTGGCCGGCCGAGGGCTCGAGCTCCTTGATCAGCAGCCGGATGACCGTCGACTTGCCCGATCCCGTCTGGCCCACCAGGAAGACGAACTCGCCCCGTTCGATGGCGAAGGTGGCGCGATCCAGGCCGATGTCGCCCCCCTCGTAGACCTTGGAGACGCGGCGGAACTCGAGCACGTGGCCGGCGGTGCCCGAGGACGGGACGGTGTGCCCCGAGCCCGGCCTGGGCGCGGCCGGACGCGGCGTGCGGCGGTACTTGTGCTGGCGCTCGGGGACGGCCATGCGCGCGCGGCAGCGTACGGCCTGGTCTGCAGGCAGGCTGCAAGGCCTCGTGCAGCCCGCGCTACGGTTGGAGGGATGGCCTCGATCGAGACCGCCCAGCTGGACAACGGCCTGCCGGTCCACCGCGTGCGCGTCCCGGGAACACGGGTGGTCACCGTGCTCGCGGCATTCGACGCCGGGGCTCGAACCGAGCGCCCCGAGGAGAACGGAATCGCCCACTTCCTCGAGCACCTGGTGTTCAAAGGCGGCGAGAAGTACCCGACCTATCGGGACGTCAACGAGACGGCCGAGCGGCTCGGCGCGCAGCTGAACGCGTACACCAGCCACGACCTGGTCGCCTTCCACATCACCGCCCGGGCCGAGGCGGCGATGGAGGCCATGGACCTGCTCACCGACTTCGTGGCCCGACCGCACCTGGACGCCGACGAGCTGAACCGCGAGCGGGGCGTGGTGATCCAGGAGATCGCCCGCGCCAACGACCAGCCGGCGACCCTGGCCGAGCACCTGATCGACGCCGCGGCGTTCGGCGACCACCCGCTCGGGCGTCCGGTGCTGGGCGTCGAGGAGCACCTGCGCAGGTTCTCCCGCGACGCGATCATCGCCTTCCGCTCCCGGCGCTGGTCTGGGCGCCGGGGGGGCGCGTTCATCGTCGGCAACCTGGAGGCGCTGGCCGGCGGGTCGACCGACGGGGCGCGGGACGGGGCGATGGCCGAGCTGTTCGGTCGCTTCCCGGACATCCCGGAGCCCGAACCCTACGACCCCGTCCCGTCCTTCGATCCCCGCCGCCTGGTCGAGCAGCGTGACTCCAAGCAGTCGCATCTGCGCATGTCCTACCGCCCGTCGGTCGACGTGTCCGACCGGGGCGACCGGGCCGCCCTGGCCATCTACTCGACGCTGCTGGGCGGCTCGATGGGTTCCCGCCTGTTCGACGAGATCCGCGAGCAACGGGGGCTGGCGTACTCGGTCTACGCACTGGACCACACCTTCGCCGACGTCCCGATCCTCCAGCTCTCGGCCGGCCTGGACTCGACCAAGTGCATCGAGGCGTTCCGGCGGATGGGCGAGATCGTCGGCGAGCTGCGCCGTGACGGGCCCACCCGCGCCGAGTTCGAGCGCGCCCGGGCGTACGCCGCGGGGCGGATGGTCCTGGCCTTCGAGAACGCCAACGCCGTCGCCCGGTACGCCGCCAGCCAGGCCATCGTCCACGACGAGGACATCGACCCCGACGCCGCGATCGCCGCCCTGGACTCGGTCACCTTCGAGGAGGTGGCTGACGCCGCCCGGGGGATCTCCACCGAGCTGGCGGTCGCCTGCGTGGGCCCGCACGAGCCGGAAGAGTTCGACGCCTGAGGCCGTCCAGATTCATTAATCGCTCCAGGGCGACGACGACGGCCACGGAGACAACGACGACGACTGAGCCGCGGTCGGACAGCCGAAGGCGTTGACTCAGGGGGCGGCCGGATGGCCGCCCCCTCGGCATGCTGACGGTGGTTGCGCCGCCCGCCGCCGCGGGTGGGGGCGGCCCAGGCCGCGGCAGCGCCTAGGAGATGGCGACCATGCGCTCGATCGGGACCCGAGCGCGCTCGGCGATCTCGGCGGGCACGCGCACCTCGTGGACCCCGTGGCGCAGCGAATCGCGAAGCTTGGCGAGCGTGATCATCTTCATGAAGCGACAGCTCGCCCGCTCGTTGGCGGCGATGAAGTCCGTGTCCGGCGCCGCCTGTCGCAGCGGGTGGAGCATCCCGGTCTCGGTGGCGACGATCGCGGTGCCGCCCGGGGAGGCGCGGCGAGCGTAGTCGAGCATCCCGCCGGTCGAGAGCATGTGAACGCCCTGCGGCGAGACGTCGCCGGCGGCCACGTACTCCATGACGCTGGTCGAGCAGCCGCACTCCGGGTGGATGAGGAAGTCGGCGCCGGGATGGCGCTCCCGGACCGCAGAGATGTCCGCCGGGCGGATGCCGGCGTGCACATGGCACTCGCCGGACCACACGTGCATCGGCCGGCCCGTCCGGTGCTCGACGAACGCCCCCAGGAACATGTCCGGCCCGAACAGGATCTCGGTCTCCGCCCCGTGCTCGCGATAGATGTGCTCCACCACCGACACGGCGTTGGAGGAGGTCACGCAGTAGTCCGTCTCCGCCTTCACCGCAGCCGACGTGTTGACGTACATCACCACGATCGCGCCCGGGTGCTGCGCCTTCCAGGCCCGCACCTCATCAGCGGAGATCGAGTCGGCCAGCGAGCAGCCGGCGTCGAGGTCGGGGATGAGCACGGTCTTGTCCGGGGACAGGATCGAGGCGGTCTCCGCCATGAAGTGCACGCCGCAGAACACGATCGTGGACTGCTGCGCCGCGGCCGCCTGGCGCGACAGGCCCAGCGAGTCGCCCACATAGTCCGCCACGTCCTGGACCTCCGGCACCTGGTAGTTGTGCGCGAGCACCACCGCGTCGCGCTTCGCCTTGAGCGCGCGAACCTCGTCCTGGAGGCCGCGGACGTCCTCGAGCTCGACCGCCGTGACCGGTGCGCCGGGCTGGATGACCGGAAGGTTCATGGTTGGGCGTTGAGGGTCAGGGAGAAGTCGAGCGCGGGCGCCGAGTGCGTCAACGCGCCCATCGAGATGAATTGTACGCCGGTGGACGCGTGCTCCCGAAGCGTCTCGAGGGTCATGCCTCCGCTGGCCTCGAGCGTCGCCCGACCGGCCACCTGGGTGACCGCCGCCCGCAGCCGCGCGGGGCTCATATTGTCGAGCAGGATCCGTCGCGCCCCGGCCGCCAGCGCCTCGTCGATCTCGGCGCCGTCGCGGCACTCGACCTCCAGCTCGCGCTCGGGGGCCACCCGGCGCGCGTGGGCCACGGCCTGAGCGACGCCACCGGCCAGGGTCACGTGGTTCTCCTTGATCAGGATCGCGTCGTACAGGCCGGCGCGGTGGTTGACCCCGCCGCCCGCCCGCACCGCCGCCTTCTCCAGGCCCCGCAGCCCCGGGGTCGTCTTGCGCGTGTCCAGGATGCGCACCCCCGTGCCCTCGACCGCGCTCACGCACTGGGCGGTCAGCGTGGCGATGCCCGACAGCCGGGCCAGGAAGTTGAGCGCGGTTCGCTCCGCGGCCAGGATCGAGGCGGCGCGACCGCGCGCCGTCAGCACCTCCCCGCCGTCGCGCCAGCGTCCCTCGGGCGTTCGGCGCTCCACCTCGACGCCGGGGTCCACCCGGGCGAAGACGAGCTCCGCGACCTCGAGTCCGTGGACCACGCCCGGCTGCTTCTGGCGGATGATCGCCTCGGCGCGGGCGTCGTCCGGGACCGTCGCCCGGGTGGTGACGTCGCCCGGACCGATGTCCTCGGCCAGCGCCCGATCCACGATGGCGACCAGGTCGGGCGCGGCGGGCGGCCCGGTGGCCCGTCCCGCGACCGCTGCCGCCGACGCCGCGGGTGTCAGCTCTGGGCGGGCGGTCATCGTGCGGCCTTGAGCAGGTAGCCCCGGACCAGGTCGTCGAGGTCGCCGTCCAGGACGCGCTCGGCGTCGCCCACCTCCTGGTCGGTGCGGTGGTCCTTGACCATCGTGTAGGGGTGCAGGACGTAGGAGCGGATCTGGGAGCCGAAGTTCACGTCCTGCGCCTCGCCGCGCTCCCGGGCCAGCTCCTCGCGGCGCTCGCGCTCGCGCCGCTCCAGCAGCTTCGAACGCAGCATCGCCATCGCGGTCGCCTTGTTGGAGGACTGCGAGCGCTCGTTCTGGCACTGGACGACGATGCCGGTCGGCCGGTGTGTGATCCGGACCGCCGAGTCGGTCTTGTTGACGTGCTGGCCGCCGGCTCCGCTGGCGCGGTAGGTGTCGATCTGAAGGTCGTCGTCGGAGATCTGGACGTCCGCCGTGTCGTCCACCGCCGGCGAGACCTCAACCCCGGCGAACGACGTCTGCCTGCGCCTGGCGGCGTCGAACGGCGACAGCCGGACCAGGCGGTGAACCCCCTTCTCGGCCGAGTAGAGCCCGTACGCGTTCTCCCCCGACGCCCGGAAAGTGGCCGATTTGATGCCGGCCTCCTCGCCCGGGCTGACCTCGAGCAGAGCGATGTCGAATCCCCGCTTCTCGGCCCAGCGCATCTCCATCCTCAGCACCATCTCCGCCCAGTCCTGGGCGTCGGTTCCGCCGGCCCCGGCGTTGACGGTGACCAGGGCGTCGCCGGAGTCGTAGCGCCCGGAGAACAGGCGCTCCTCTTCCAGCGCCGCCAGCCGTCGCTCCACCGAGGAGAACTGGTCGGCCAGCTCACCGGACAGCGACTCGTCCTCCTCGGCCAGCTCGACCAGGCCCTCCAGGTCGTTGGCGTCGCGCTCCAGGTCGCGGAACGTGCTCAGCTTGCGGGTGGCCCGGGCATGGTCGGCGCCGATCCGCGCCGCCCGCTCCTGGTCGTCCCAGAAGCCGGCCTCCCCCATCTCAGCCTCCAGCGCGCCGGTGCGGCGCTCCAGCTCGGTGGGGTCAAAGGTAGTCCGCGAGCAGCTTCAGCTGGTCGCGGATCGCCGCGAGGCGCTGGGGCGTGGGCTCCGAGCCGGGCTGACCGGGCATGACCTCAGGCTATCCGACGGGACCCTAACGCCCGGAGGCGCCAGGCGCCGTGACACCTTCACGTGGCCGGACGTGTCACGGCACTAGGCGCCGTGACATTTCTTGAATTTCTTGCCCGACCCGCACCAGCAGGGATCGTTGCGGCCGAGCTGTTCGGATTCATGCACCCGCCGCTGCTGGACGGCGACGGGCTCGGGCTGATCGACCGCGCCATCCCCGTCCTCGTATGCCTGGGCGGCTGCCTCGGCCCCGCCCCCGGCCAGGGCCATGGCGATCGCCTCGCGGTTGCCGACCGGACCGCCGCCCGAGTACGACACGTTCCCGGCGCGGGTGGACGAGCCGGGCGTCGCGTACTGACGGCCCGCCGCGCCGTCGCCCTCAACCTCGACCTGGACGTGGAAGATCATCCGGCCGAAGTCCGACCAGATCGAGTGCATGAGGTCGCGGAAGAGCTGGAAGGCCTCGTTCTTGTAGGCCACCAGCGGGTCGATCTGCGCGAAGCCGCGCAGGTGGATGCCCTCGCGCAGGTAGTCCATGTCGTAGAGGTGCTCGCGCCAGCGCTGGTCGATGACCTCCAGCAGCAGGTAGCGCTCCAACGCGCGCATCAGCTCCTCGCCCAGTTCCTCCTCGCGCTCGGCGTAGGCCTCGAGCGCGTCCTCGACCAGGAGCCGCGTCAGCTCCTCGCGGTCGATCTGCTCGGGCGCCAGGTCCTCGTGGTCGACGTGGACCGGATACACCTGCTCCAGCGCGGTGAACAGGCCCGGCAGATCCCACTCCTCCACGTAGTCGCCGTGGGTGTACTCCTCGACCAGGCGCTCGATCACCTGCGCGACCTGGTCGCGGACCTCGTCGCTGATGTCGCGCCCCTCGAGCACGCGGTCCCGGTACTCGTAGACCACCTCGCGCTGCTCGTTCATCACGTCGTCGTACTCCAGGACGCGCTTGCGGATGAGGAAGTTCTGCTCCTCGACCTTCTTCTGCGCCTTCTCGATCTGCTTGGTCAGCACGCCGGCGGCGATCGGCTCCTCGTGGCCCTCGTCGTCGGTGGTGCCGAAGCGCTCGAGGATCCGGTAGATGCGATCGCCTGCGAACAGCCGCACCAGGTCGTCCTCGGCGGACAGGAAGAACTGTGACTCGCCCGGATCGCCCTGGCGCCCCGACCGTCCACGCAGCTGGTTGTCGATCCGCCGCGATTCGTGGCGCTCGGTCCCGCAGATGAACAGGCCACCGGCCTCGACCACGCGCTGGTGGGACTCCTCCACCCGCCGGGCGATGGCCGGGAGGACGTCGCCGAACCGCTGCTCGTAGTCGGGGTCATCGGGCTTGAGCCCCAGCTTGGCCAGCTCCACCCGGGTCTGGTGCTCGGCGTTGCCGCCCAGCTGGATGTCGACCCCGCGGCCGGCCATGTTCGTGGCGATCGTCACGGCGCCCTCCTGCCCCGCCTCGGCGATCGTCTCCCCCTCTCGCTCGGCGTGCTCGGGCTTGGCGTTGAGGACCGTGTGCCTGATGCCCTGACGCGTCAGACGCTCGGAGAGCAGCTCGGACACCTCCACCGAGATGGTCCCGACCAGGACCGGCTGGCCGCGCTCGTGGCGCTGGTCGATCTCGGACAGGACCGCGTGCCACTTGCCTTCCTTGGTCTTGTAGATCTCGTCGTTGCGATCCAGGCGGACCATCGGCTCGTTGGTGGGCACCTCGACCACCGGCAGCTTGTAGATCTTCATGAACTCGGTGGCCTCGGTCAGCGCCGTGCCGGTCATGCCGGCCAGCTTGCGGTACATGCGGAAGTAGTTCTGCAGCGTGATCGTGGCCAGTGTCTGGTTCTCCTCCTGGACCCGGACGCTCTCCTTGGCCTCGACCGCCTGGTGCAGCCCCTCAGACCAGCGCCGGCCCTCCAGGATGCGGCCGGTGAACTCGTCGATGATCTTGACCTCGCCGTCGATCACCGCGTAGTCGACGTCGCGCTTGTACAGCGACTCCGCCTTCAGCGCCTGGATGAGGTGGTTGACCAGGGGCCCGTGCTCGGCCCGATACAGGTTGTCGATGCCCAGGAACTTCTCGGCCTTGGCCACGCCGCGCTCGGTGATCGACACCGTCTTGTGCTTCTCGTCGATCTCGTAGTCGAAGTCGGCGACGAACTCCTTCTTGGTGCGGGGGTCCATCCCCTCGGGCTTCTTGCCCACACCGAGCATCGGGGCCAGCCGGGCGAACTTCTGGTAGAGCTCGGCGGCCTGCTCCGGAGCCCCGGAGATGATCAGGGGCGTACGCGCCTCGTCCACGAGGATGTTGTCGACCTCGTCGACGATCGCGTACGCGTGGATCCACGAGCGGCGCTTGCCATCCGCGTCGCGGTCTACCCACTCCTCGGGCTTCTCCCGGCCGCCGTGCTGGACCTTCTCCTCCAGCGAGGTGGCCATGTTGTCGCGCAGGTAGTCGAAGCCGAACTCGGAGTTGGTCCCGTAGGTCACGTCGGCGGCGTAGGCGGCGCGCTTCTCCTCGTAGGGCTGCATGTTCTGCAGC
>Ga0126309_10000159_pt1 | contig 22839 bp, 19 predicted proteins | sample Plot56_FD_92541 | JGI IMG/M metagenome (GOLD analysis project Ga0126309, IMG submission 92541) | Serpentine soil microbial communities from UC McLaughlin Reserve, CA, USA - Plot56 | ecosystem: Environmental > Terrestrial > Soil > Grasslands | place: USA: UC McLaughlin Reserve, Lake County...
ATGGCGCCCGTTCAGGTGTTTACGCCCGAGGCTCTCCTCCACCCCCACCGCCGAGTGCTTGCGGGCGCTGTGGCCTGCGTAGTGCTTTTAGCTTGCCTAGCGGGCTCCGCGGACCGGGCGTCGGCTGCCCAGCCACAGACCACCGCCAGCTACCTCTCGCGCAACGTGAGTCCGCGCGTGACGCCGATCCGCTACATCATCTTGCACACCACCGAGGGCTGGGACTACAGCGCCCCCCGCGACCGCGGCCTGCGGGCAGCGCTCTCCTACTTCCACGCGAATACCCGCGGAGTCAGCGTCCACATCACCATCGACCGCTACGGTCAGTCGGGGCGCTCGGTGCCGGATGCGCTCAAGGCCTTCCACGCGCGCGACGACAACACCTACTCGCTGGGCATCGAGCAGATCGGCTACGCCGCTTACACGCGTGCCCAGTGGCTGGCCCGCAAGCCGCAGCTCGACGCCGCGGCGGCCTGGATCGCCTACTGGAGCGCCACCTACAAGATTCCCATCCGCCGCTGCGTCGCCACCGCCTATGGGCGGGTGACGGTCACCGGCGTCTGCACGCACGGACAGGTCGAGCCGTGCTGCCGCACCGACCCCGGCCGCGGTTACCCCTGGGACTACGTCCTGGCGCGCGCCCGCTCGCTGGCCGGCGGCGGGGGCTGAGGGCGAGGCGCCGGCCGCAGCCCCGGACGCCGGGGCGTGGGATGCGTGCCAGCTGATAGATGCTCCGGTGCCATCGCCGCTTACGCCGCGCTGGCATGGGCGATTCCGACCGGGGGTGTAGCGGGCCTATAGCGCATGGGCGAAGCGACGCCACCCATCCTCGCCTGCCATAGCAGTCGGTGCAGCGCTTCATATCTGCGGTTTCTTCGGGGTCCATGTGCTTTTGCGCCTCTGGTCCTCGAGGCGTCCTCGAGGCAGCGCTCGGTTGCTCGCTCCCAGCGGGTTTTGGCTTGCAATGACTTAGGCTGCGGGCGAACCTCCGCGTGCCGGCTTGCCGTGACGTACCGACGGACCTCGAGCCCGATTACGCTCCTTGGCGCTGGCTTCGCGGAACCAGCACTCGACCTCGACGCCCAAGCGGCTCAAGCGGAACCTGCCCCCACGGTTCCAGGGAGCGGCGCAGCAGCTGGAGGGCTTGCGCCTCGCTGGGCGCATCCACCTCGGCAATGAAACTAGCTTGAGGCAGGCCCTTGGTGGTGACCTTGAGGTGGATGCCGGCGTCGTCCAGATGCTGGACGATTTCATCGCTGAGAGCGATCTTGATCCGTACGACTTGGCGCATGGGAGTTTGCTCCATGGGGCTAGTCCAGCGACTCTCCGACATAGTGTAGGAGAATTTCTCGGGAGACTCGCCGCCGCAGCCTCCCGCAAGCGCCCTACCCCCGGGCGACGACAATCGACGGACGCCATGCGGAGTCTCCCCAAACGACCCGACCCTGGCTTAGATCTCACGGCTCAGCGCCTGGCCCGGCCGACTGCTCTGATGGCATTTGGGACGGCTCTCTCAAGGCTGACTGGCCTACTGCGGATCATGGCAATGGCTGCCGCTTTGGGGGTCGTGGAGTCGCGTTTGGCGGACTCCTACAACGTCGCCAACACGACGCCGAACGTCATCTACGAACTCGTGCTCGGCGGCGTCCTTACTTCCGTTTTCGTGCCGGTGCTCGTCCAGGAGCTACGACGAGGTCGGCAGGAAGATGGGTGGCAGGGCGTCTCTGCCCTTGTATCGACCTCGTTGGCAGTTCTGGTCGTCCTTAGCGTAGTGACCGCGGCGACCGCGCCGTGGATCATCCAGATCTTCAGCGGGCGGGTCTCGGGAGCCGAGGGGCACCAGCAGCAGGAGCTCGCCACATTCTTCTTGCGGATATTCGCGCCGCAGGTTGCCCTCTACGGAGTCGTTGCCATCGCGGATGGGCTGCTCAACGCGCACGGCAAGTTCGCCCTGCCGGCTTTTGCCCCGATCGTCAACAACATTGTGGCGATCGCTGCCTTCGTCGCGTTTGCGGCTGTGGTCCCGGGCACACCGACCAACCACAGCGTAGCCTCAAGCCTCTGGCAGAAGCTGCTCGTGGCTGGTGGCACAACGGCTGGAGTGGCTGTCATGGCGCTCGTCTACTGGCCTGCGGTGCGCCGGCTGCCGGGCCAGTTACGGCTGCGCATTGACTTTCGCCACCCGGCCGTGCGTCGACTGGCGCGTCTGTCGGCTTGGACGTCGGCCTACGTCGTCACCAACATGGCGGGGCTGGTCGTCTCCTTCTATTTGGCCAATGGAGTCCAAGGCGGCCCGACCGCATACGTCATCGCCTTCGCCTTCTTCCAACTGCCGATCGGAGTCGCGGCTATCTCGATCGTGACGGCCCTCACTCCGAAGCTCTCCGCGCACCACGTCGAAGGGCAAGTCGCGAGCTTTCGTGCCCGCATCGTAGGCGGCATCCGGCTGACCGCGCTCATCATGCTCCCGACCACCGCGGCGTATCTGGTGCTCGCTGGTCCCGCGGCCGAGGTTGTGCTCGAGCATGGTGTCGCCGGGGCCCGCAGCGCAGATTTGGTCGCCTCTGTCCTGCGCCTATTTGCGGTCGGATTGTTTCCGTTTGCCGCATACCAGCTGCTCATGCGCGCTTTTTACGCTCGCCAGGACGCGCGGGCCCCGGCGCTGATCAATGTCGTCGAGAACGGCGTCACGATCGCACTCGACTTCGCCCTGTACCCGTCGCTTGGGGTCGAGGGCCTGGCGCTGGCCCATTCTCTCGGCTACGTCGTCGGATGTGCTGTCGCCCTTCCTGTGTTGGTGCGGCAGATCGGAGCGCTTGAGGGACGGCAAACGGCGTGGGAAACCGCGAAGATCGCTACCGCCTCCCTCGTGAGCGCTGGCGCGATGGTCGGAGTGGTTGGGACGAGTTCCGTAGCCGGGGGCAGTTTGGGTGTCCTGGTGGAGGTGATCGTTGCGGGAGTCGTCGGCGTGTTTGTCTTCGTAGCGTCGGCGCGCGTGCTTCGCGTGCGCGAGCTAGTCGCATTCGAGCCGCTACGCCGGCACCTGAGAGCCCGATGGCCTTCGCGCGGGAGCAGCACCGGCTAGTCCCTGGTCGCTCAGCGGCCGAGCTGACCGCCGAAGCGGACAGCCGTCCGTCACGGCGCCGGGTAGCGTCCGCCCGCGAATCGGTCTAACGGCTCATCACGCCAGCGACGCGTTGTCGGACCGCCCCTCGGACCGCCAGGCGGTCGTCGAAGGTGACCGTTCGACCACCAGGAAACCTCTGTTTTTGCTCATGGCCTCGTCCGGCGATGAGCACGGTGTCACCTGGCTGGGCAGACTCGATCGCGTGTTGGATGGCGCCAAGACGATCGACGATCGCCGACGCTCGCTTTAGCGTGCCGGCCAGGATCTCATCGATGATCTGGCGTGGCTCCTCGGAGTTGGGGTTGTCTGAAGTGAGGATTACCTCGTCGCAAAGGCGGCTGGCGATTCGTCCCATCGCCGGACGGGTGCTCTGATCTCGATCTCCGGCGCAGCCGAAGACGCAGATCAGCCGTCGCTCGGTCAGCTTCCGGGCCGCGTCCAGGACGTTCGCCAGGGCGTCGGGGGTGTGCGCGTAGTCGACAAAGACCGAATATGGCTGTCCGAGGTCAACCCGCTCGAAGCGGCCCGGCACGGTGTCGCTTCCCCGGAAGCCCTCGACTATGGCGTCTGGCTCTATGCCCAGTTCGGTAGCGGCTGCAAACGCGCCCAGCGCGTTGAAGACGTTGAACCGCCCAGCGAGAGGGGATTGGATGTCCAAGCGGTGGTTCGGAGAGCGCAGCCTTAGCCGACTGCCGCTGGCGTCGGTGCGAAGCACCTCGGCGCGGTAGTCGGCGGCGGCCTCGATCGCGTAGGTGCACGGATCTGGCAGCTCGCGGGCAAGGCGAGCCCCGTAGGGGTCGTCGACGTTGATGATCGCCACCCCGGCGTCGCCGACAAAAAGTCGTCGTTTGGCCTGAAAGTACTCTTCCATCGTGTGATGAAAGTCGAGGTGATCCTGAGTGACATTGGTGAAGATGGTGGCGGCGAAGTGGGTCGCATCGCAGCGGCAAAGCGACAGGCCATGCGACGACACCTCCAGCGCACACGCCTCATCACCGGCTTCGACCATGTTTCGCAGCTCGCGCTGGAGGTCGATGGCTTCAGGGGTGGTCCTCTCGCTCGGCTGCTCGCGCCCACCGACGACCCGCCTGATCGTCCCGATCAGTCCACAGCGCCGCCCGCTCGCTTGGAGGATCGAACGCAGCAGGAAGGTGGTGGTCGTCTTGCCATTGGTCCCGGTCACGCCCAGGACGCTCAGCTCGTGCGACGGATCGCCGAAGAAGCGTGAAGCCGCCGGCGCCATCTCCGCGCGTACCAAGGGAACGACGATCTCGGGAACTCCCAACCCCAAGGGGCGTTCGACCACCAGCGCCGCCGCCCCCCGCTCAACCGCGTCGGCGGCGAAGAGGTGACCATCGTCCCTGAACCCGCTCACGCAGAAGAACAGGGAGCCCGGCCGGACCTGGCGGCTGTCGTGGACGAGATCGACGACCTCGACATCCGGCGCTCCACTGAATAGCTGGTTCAGCCTGACCTTCGGCATGGGTTGCGCAGGGTGCGGCCTCCTACATGCTGTAGGAGCCTTGGAGCATAACAGTCTGAAATACTGAGGCGAGGAGGGTCAGGAACGATGGAGATCGCGCCGCTCCAAGGCGAGTTGCAAAGCCAGGTCATGGCCGTGCTGTGGCGGATCGAATCCGGCACGGTCGAGCAGGTCCGCAATGCGCTACCTCCGCGTTATCGAGGTGCCTACACCACCACCCAGACCGTCCTCAACCGCCTGGCCGAACGCGGCGTCGTCAGCCGGATCCGCAAGGGAAACGTGATCGTCTACCGCGCGCGCATCACTGAGGCCCAGTACCTCGCGCGTACGATCGAGCAGACGCTCTCATCCGCGTCGGTCGGCGCCCGCCAGGTGGTGTTGGCGCAGCTGTTGGGCGGGCTAGAGCGCGGGGAGCTATCGGACCTTCAGCGGCTGGCCAGGGAAGTCGCCGACAAGCGGAAGCCCAACTGATGACCGTTTTGCTGGCCGCGGTGGTAGGCGCTGCCATCGTCGTACCGCACTGCGTGGCGCTCGACCGAGTCGCGCCCGCCGTCGCCGCTACCATCTGGCTCAGCGCCCTGGCGCTGCGCGCTCTTACGGCGGTGTTCATCGCGTTCTTCGTCGTTTTCTTCCTGGGGGCGGGCGAGCTCTTCGGACTCGTCACGCATTGGTGCTGGAATGCAGTGATCCCGTTGGTGACCACCCGCCTCGGGCTCGACGGTCATCAGATCGGGCATGCGGCTTCGGTTGCGCCAAGTTTTGTGCTGGTCGCCTCCGTTGTATCGGTTGGCGTCGGCATTTGGCGAGCAACGCGAGCCGTTCGGCACTTTCTGCGCCGCGCGGCACTCGGAACGGGCCCCCGGGACAGCGTCCTGATCGGAGGCTCCACGGTCTTGGTCGCCGCCGCGGGATTGAGACGCCCGAGCGTCGTGGTGTCCGCTGGGGCGCTCACGAACCTCGACGATGAGGAGCTGGTGGCGGGGCTCGATCACGAGCGGGGGCACATCGAGCGGAGTCATCGATTCGCTCTCCTCGTCGCCGAGTTATGCCGCGCTCTGGCTCGGTTTCTGCCCGGCACGCGCGCCGCCGTTCGTGAGCTGCGCTTCCACCTCGAACGTGACGCCGACCATTGGGCGGTCAAGCGGCGCAACGATCCACTCGCCCTGGCCAGCGCAATCTGCAAGGCCGCCGATCAAAGGCTCGCCGACCGCCCGCTGGTGGCCACGCTCGGAGGGCCAGGCACCAGCCGGCGGATTACGCAGCTCCTGAATCACCACGAAGGGTTTCAGGATGGTCGTCATCGCGGAGCCCGTCTGCTGGCGGCTGGCATGGTGGCTCTCACCTTCGGCCTAGTGGCCATCCTCCCGGCGACCGCTGTGGCGGGGGTTAGCCAACTGGCCATGGATCACGGCATCACTCACTGCCCGAGCTAACTCCCGCGCGCGCGACGCTGCTTGCGGTGCCGGCGACTTTAAGGTGACCTCGCTCTTTCCACCGATTTCGAACAGCAATCGACACACGCCATAAGAGGAGCCTTCATTGGTGGCGAACCGGGGCAACAATGGGGCAACGGACGCCCCGGAGACAGGCCGCACGCCACGGAAGCCGGAAACCGGAAACCACTGCATAGCGGCCATATCTCGCATCGGAGCGCACTAGGCGGAGGAACCTGTTGCGGCTTGTGGTCCCGGCGGTCGGGGGTTCGAGTCCTCTCCCTCACCCCTAAGAAGCGCCTGCTAGCGCGGGGTTTCGTCTGTTGACCGGCGAGCGTTCAGCTTCGGACGGGTACCAAACGAGTACCAATCTCGCGGACTGGGGGATAGGGTCGCGGCGTGCGCTCGGCGCTCGTCATCGCCGCGGTCGCGGTGCTCCTCGCTTCCTCCCTCGGGGCCTTCGCGATCACCCTTCTCAAGGGCAAGTGGCGCCGGGCCTCATGATCTGGCTGACCGGCTTGGGTCCGCTCGTCTGGCCCGTGACAGCGATCCGGATCGGATATCCGACTTCACCTCGACGAGGCCCTCGACGCGGTGGGGCTGCGGGAGTAGGCGATGTTCCCCGAGTCGGGCGTCTACCGGGGACGCGCGGCGATTGCCGCCTACTCCACCCAGTTTCAGGGCGCCTGGGCGGACTTCGACTACGAGCTGCGTGACACCTTCGAGGCGGGAGACAGGGTGGTCGCCGTCCTCCACATCCGAGGACAGGAAAGTCGAGCGGGGCGGCGCTTGACGTCGAAGCCGGCTGGGTCTGGGACGATCAGAGACGGCCAAGCCGTGCGTCGAGACGGAATCGAAGTCGTGGCGCGAAGCGCTCCGGTGGTGACAGTGCGCAGCGGGCGCATCGTCGAGTGGACGGTCTACCAAGAAAAAGCCGCGGCCCTCGAAGCCGTGGGCTGGGGGAGCAGCGCGGCCCCTAGGTCCAGCTTGCCGTTGAGGTCTGACGCGGAGCGAACCCGTCGCCGCGATGCCGTTTAGCTATCTGAGTGCGATCAGGACGAACGCGACGATGAGTGCGGCCGCGATCGCTACCCCGAAGACCAATCCCAAGAGCTCCCAGCGCTCCATGGTCCCGGGCTATGCCGCCTCAGACCGGTCCTCGAGCCTGGGAGTGCGCAGGGGTAGGGGGTAGACGGCGAACATCACTCCGTCGTAACGCACGCCGACATCTGGGGTTGGCCGGCGTGGCGCGAATCGGCGTACACAAGCGGTCGTCCCCTTAGCGATGGCCCTTCTACCACACCGAGCGCCCCGGCGGCATCTGAGGCGATGCGACCGCCGGGGCCAGTCGACTGCGGAACCGAGCGGACCCTGCAGGCGGACCCATCCTGGGCGTGGTCCTGCTGAGGCGCCTCGACACATGGTCCGGCGCTGGTCTCAGAGGGATGGCACAGCGCCGAGCACAGCCACCGTACACCCGTGGGGAAGTGCTCAGCCGATTAGCTGTACGGGGACCGGCGCTCCGTAGGGCGGTTGCTCCGCATGCAGAACGCCTTGCGCGCACACCCGTCAAGACGCGGCACTATCCGACGCCGCTCACCAAGCGCCGCCATGCGCAGAGTCGGACTGCGAGACCGGTAGCCGAGCATGGCGTAGCGCACGAGCCTCCTGGATCAAGGCGCAGATGTACATATGCTCATGCTAGCCTGGATGTATGACGCGGCGTCACGCCAGAGGCCCGGAGGCGGCGGCTGAAGCGCAGACAGCGGGCGAGGTCGCAGCCATCATGCAGGCCCTGGCCACGCGGAGCCGCGTGCAACTCCTGGGTTGGCTAGCGGCCGGGCCGTGCACGGTGAGCCAGCTGACGGGGGCCCTGGGGATGACGCAGTCGGCGGTCTCGCACCAGCTGCGGATGCTGCGCCACCTGGGCCTAGTGGTGGGGGAGCGTCGGGGCCGCCATGTCGTCTACGCCCTGCACGATCCCCATGTGGCCGACCTCTTACGCGAGGCGGTCTCGCACACCGAGCATCGGCGTTCGGACGTCGCCGGCCCATCGAGCGCCCAAGCGGCGGCATGAGCCGGGAGCACGACTTCCTCGCAAGGGAGGTTCACGGGCCTGCGGACCGCGAGCCTTCGACCGACGCGCACGGCCACCACCACGGCTTGATCGACCCCTCGATCGCCCGGTCTCGGGCCGGCGTGCGAGTGGTGGGCCTGAGCCTCGCAGTGCTCATGGCCACCGCGCTGGCCCAGGCGGCAGTGTTCGTCGCCACGGGAAGCGTCGCGCTGCTCGCCGACCTGATCCACAACTTCGGCGACGCTCTGACCGCGCTGCCCCTCGGCGCCGCGTTCTTGCTGCGCAGCCGCCGAGCTGAGCGTGCGGCCGGCTACTTCGTGGTGATAACGATCTTTATCAGCGCCTGTGTGGCCGCCTTCGAATCCGTCGACCGCCTGATCCACCCCCAGCCGATCGCCCACCTGCTCGCGCTCGGCTTAGCCGGCACCATCGGGTTCATCGGCAATGAGCTGGCCGCGATCATCCGTCTGCGCGGAGGTCGGCGCCTGGACAGCCCAGCACTGATCGCCGACGGCCATCATGCCCGGGTCGACGGCTTGGTCAGCCTCGGCGTGGTGTTCAGCGCGATCGCAGTCGCCTTCGGGCTGCGGCTGGCGGATCCAATCATCGGCCTGGCGATCACGGCGGTGATCGTGCGGATCACCTGGCAGTCGTGGCGAACCATTCGAACGGATACGACCCACGCGCACTAGCTCTGAGATCGGCGTGTGGGCGTGGCGGCCCGCCCTCTCGCGGTCCGAGCCTCGCCTCGACGGGTTGCTGCGGTGAGGGACGCGGGGCGGCTGGCCACTAAGGTGCCGGCGATGCGGCCACGAAGCACCTCGGTGCTGGGCGCGCTGGAGTTGGGCATGCTCGGCGGCCCGACCGCACCGGCCCCCGCCAACGCGGATCGCGCGAGCGAAGTGGGGCTATGCCGGGGAACGACGGGCGATACCACCGACTCGCGTGATGTCCGGGACAAGCCCGGAGAGCCGACGCCGTGAGCGCCAAGGCGCCGAGGTTCCGAGCGGGCGCCGTGATGGCCGGGGGAGCCGTCAGTGTGCACGAGCTGCGCTACGCGCTCGCCTATGGCATGCACAGCGACGAGGCGTTGGCTGCCCAGGGTCACTCTTATCTGCGGCCCCTAGTCCCGCTGCTCGCCGGCCTGCTGGTGTGCGCCTTTGCCGACCTGCTGCTTCGCTGGGCACGGGCGACGCCGAACAGCGAGCACGCGCCCTCGGGTGTCTCGCTCGCCCGCCTGTGGGCGGGTGCCTCTGCCACCCTGATCGCCACCTACGCCGCCCAGGAGTGGGTCGAGGGCATGCTGGCGCCGGGTCACCCCAGCGGGTTGGAGGCGATCGTCGGGCACGGCGGGTGGATGGCGGTCCCGCTCGCGGTGGCCATCGGCGCAGCGATCGCACTCGCGCTGCGCGGTCCTCGGGCACTGGCGCCCCCGGTCATCGCCGTCCCCTTCCCGGCGCTGCCATCCGCCGCCCGGGCCCGGGTGGCGCTGCAATGGCAGCCGCCCTCCCCCAAGCCGCTGGCCCGATTCCTCGCCGCCCGCGGTCCCCCGCCGAGCGTCGTTCTCTGACTCCCGAGCGGCGCGGGCACCGGCCCGCCGCCGCCGGTCGTTCTCGAACGGAGGTTGTCCCATGCGCTCAGCGCAGAGATGGTGGCTGGTGGCTGGCGGGCTCGTGCTCGCGGCCGTGCTGTTCGTCGTGCTCAAGCCCGGAGCTGGCGGCCCAATCGCCGGCGCCCCCGAGCACCCGGCGGCTCGGACGGGCAAGAGCGCTAACTCCCACCTACAGGCGGTCAGGGCGATTCGCGTCAGCGGCGGCCAGCCAGTCGGCGGCGTATCCACGATCAGCGTCCACAAGGGCGAGCCGGTGCTGTTAGTCGTCACCTCCGACGTGCGCGACGAGGTGCACGTCCATGGCTACGACCTCCACAAGGACGTCTCGCCCGGTGGAACCGTGCGCTTCGCCTTCCGGGCGACGATCGACGGCGTGTTCGAAATCGAGCTCGAGAAGCGAGCCACGCAGATCGCCTCGCTGCAGGTGCAGCCGTGAGCCGCCTCGCCGCCCTCGCCCTAACCGTCGCGGCGCTGACCGCGGCGCCAGCGCTCGCTCCTGCCGCGGCGAACGCGCACGGCCTGGTCGGTCGGGCCGACCTGCCGATCCCGGTCTGGCTGTTCGGGTGGGCGGCCGCGGTCGTCCTGGTCGTCTCCTTCGTCGCCCTGGCCTCCTTGTGGCCTCGGCCGCGCCTTCAGACCCCACGGCTTCGCCCCCTCGTGGGGATACCGAGCGGCCTCGACGTGCTGGCCGGCGCGGTCGGGGTCGCGCTGTTCGCGCTGGTGGTCTACAGCGGCTACGAGGGGACCAAGATCCCGACCGCCAACTTGGCACCGACCTTCATTTACGTTTACTTCTGGGTCGGACTGGTCGTGCTCAGCGTGCTGTTGGGCGATGTCTTTCGCGCCCTCAATCCCTGGCTGGCCCTCGGGAGAACAGCCCGCTGGCTGATCGCCCACCGCCGCGATGCGCCACCGCCACCGCTTCTGAGCTATCCGTCGTGGCTTGGACGCTGGCCCGCCGTGATCTCCATCACCGCCTTTGCCTGGCTGGAGCTCGCCTACCCCAATAAGGACGACCCGGCTACCTTGGCCACGCTGTCGCTCGCCTACGCCATATTCCAAGTCGCGGGCATGGTCCTGTTCGGAGTCGAGCGCTGGAGTGAGCGCGGGGACGGCTTTGGCGTCTACTTCAACCTCTACAGCCGCCTGTCGCCCTTGCAGCGCAACGACGGAAGGCTTTGCCTGCGCGCCCCTCTCAGCGGAGCCCCGCCCCTGCCGGTGATGGCCGGAACCGTCGCCCTGATGGCGGTCGCGATTGGGTCGACGAGCTTCGACGGCTTCTCCAACGGACCGATGTGGGCACTCATCGCCCCCGACCTCAAACGCCTGTTCATGGGGCTGGGCGCGAGTGATGTCCAGGGGCAGCAATGGGCCGCCACGCTGGGGCTGGTCGGCTTCATCCTGCTGATCGGGGCGATCTTTCGCCTGGGAGTCCGCGGCATGCAGACCGTGGGCGAAGGCCACAGCGCCGACGAGCTCGCCGGACGCTTCGCCCATACCCTGATCCCAATCGCCTTCGCCTACGTCCTGGCCCACTACTTCTCGCTGCTGGTCTTCCAAGGCCAGGCCGCCGGCTACCTGATCTACGACCCCCTGGGAGGCGGGTCCGGCCTCTTTGCGAGGCCCGACTTCCGCATCGATTTCAACCTGATCTCGGCGACGGCGATCTGGTACGTCCAGGTCGGCGCTCTGCTAACCGGACACGTCGCCGGACTCACCCTCGCCCACGACCGCGCGGTCGCGCTCTATCACAACGTCCGAGCGGCGACGCGCTCGCAGTACTGGATGCTGGTGGTGATGGTCGGATTCACGAGCCTCGGCCTCTGGCTGCTATCGGCGGTACAGGGATGAGCGCCGCATCAGGCCCAATGGTGCTCTCCCACATCGGGCACTGGTACATCGACTTCGTGGTCTGGCTCGGACCGGTGCTGGTGATCGCCGTGCCCTTCAAACTGGCTGAGCGGCGAACGCCGCCAGAGGATGCGGAAAGCGACGAATGGCTAAGCAAAGCATTTCCTACGAGGGGTTGTCCGTCGGGTCGAGCGTTTGATGGAGCTTCCGGGTTGAGGGATCCGGTTAAGCCACTCCGTTCCGACGCCGTCACTACCGACGCCGTAGCCATGCGGCGCCGGCGAATCCCGACAGCGCCCGCATGTCACGGTACAGCGGGCGGCTGCGTCTAGCCGAAGGCCACCAAGCCCACAGCGGCTGCAACCGCCACCAGCGCCGGTTCAGGGACCTTGATCGTGGGCGCTATAGGACCGTGCCGCGGGAAATTAGTGGGTACCGCAGACGATGAGGGGCGAGGTTCTTCGCTTAAATGCGAGTAATCCCGCAGTGGCGGCAGAGGTCTGCCAGCTCCCGAAGGGCGCCGGAAACCCCATCGCCACGTAGCTCGGTCGGGACCGACTTGGGGTACAGGTGCGGCCCCGGGTTCGTTCGGGCGTTCCCGCGCTATTACCTGTGGAAGTGGCGGTTGCCGTACCAGCAGTGCTTTGAGTAGGGCGCGTTTGGCGCCAGGCAGGGCGCGAGCGCGCCGCTAGCCCGAGCCTCCCGACTCCTTGGGAAACAGGGATCGCTAAGCATGATCCCTCTCCCTTTGCCTACCGACCGGATCGGCAAGGGGCTTCGGTCTCAGACGGCACCGGGCTACAGCGCCCACTCGCGCCGGCGCATGGTCTCGATGACGTGGACTGGCGCTACGTCCCGCAGGTAGCGATCAGTGGTTGCGAGGGAGCTATGCCCAAGCGCATCCCGCAGGACATTCATTGGCACGCCCTCGCGTGCGAGCTCGGCGCTATAGGTGTGCCGTAGGCCATGGGGGTGCACGCGCTTGTCTATACCGGCCTTGCCCGCCAAGCGACGGAGTAGGTGACGGACGTAGGACTGATCGAGGGGTCCACCGTCCAGCTTGCAGAGCAGTCGCCGCCGCCCGTTGATGCCCAGGCCGTGCCGGCGATCGACCCACCGGGAGACAAGGGCTTGAGCTTGGCCGTCGAGTCCGACCGTGCGGCTCTTGTCCCCCTTGCCGTGACGGACCCGCAACGTGGGGACGACGTGAGTTCGCGCCGACCGCGTCGCCGGCCTCGACTCCGGCTCGTGGTCTCGAATGCTGGGCCGCGACCCTGCCGGCAGCGGCCGGCGCGCCTTACCTTCGCCGTCCTGCCGCGGGGGGTGCGTTCGTGAACCGCGGTATGGAAGCCGCCCGTAAGAACGGTGCTGCGCGCGTGCTAGACGTGCTCCGCGGCCGCAACCCGCAACTCGCCTGGGAGGTCACCCTCCGGCCAGTCGACGGGCTCGACGGGGCGGATCGCGCCACTGCCGGGACGCGAGAGGTTCGGGGGCTCGTAGCCGTGGGCGATAACCCGGACGCGGGAGGCAACATCACCCCGTCCCTTACGAACCCAGACAACGCCGAGGGAGCCGCGTAGGACATGCCCCCGTTCATCAGCACGGAGTTTTGGCCAGAGCGAATCGAGGTCGCCGGATGGGAGGTCGGATTGCCATCGATCTCTCGCAGCGACGATCCGAGCTTTGACTCGCTCCATCTTCGCCTGCCGGTCTCGGAGGCCGGGGACGAAATCGCCGTCGAGGGCGCTGGTCTTTTGCTGGAAAGCCGCGAACTCTGCCTCAAGTCCGCGCAGTTCGGCGAGGGCTTCGGACAACTCCTCGTCGACGCTCGCCGCGTAGCGGAGATCACGCAGGAAGTCGAGCGCGATCCGCTCGACATACGGCTCGACTCTGCTCGCCGCGATGATGGCCGGAGACTGGCACCGCCCGTTCGAGTTCCGGGCGTGGCAGCGATAGCCGGTCCCAAGATCGAAGGTCATCGCTCTGCCGCAGCCGGCGCATCGGATGATCCCCGCAAGAAGTGCCGGCGCCTTCTTCGCTCCGCGCGGTGGACGAGGCTGGAAACGCTGGGCGGCCTGCCAGAGGTCCAGCGGCACGATTTGCTCGTGGGCGGCCGGGTTGACCCAATCGCGTACACGGACCTCGCCCAAGTACGCGCGGTTTCGGATGACCGCCCGCGCACCGGAGACGCTAAACCCGAGTATGTCTGCGATCTCACTCCACGGGGCTCCGGCGGCGCGCCGCTCGAACGCCCGGAACACGATGCGGCGTGTGGCCGGGTCCGCTTTCAGGACGCCGTCGCCCCCGTCGACGATGCGCGTACAGCGATAGCCGAGCGGAACCTTGGGCGGCGGCCAGACGCCGCGCTCGACTGCGTCGCGCTTGGCGTGGGCGAAGCCGTCAGCGTAGATGCGCCATTGCATGTGGCCCATAGTGAGGATGAGGTTCCGGCTCGCCTCGCCGGCCGGCGTCGAGGCATCGAAGCCATCGCCGACCGACACGACGCGGCCGCCGAGGTCCTTCTCGATGTGGTCGATGATGCGGAGCGCGTCTTGGAGGCTCAGTCGGGAGAGGCGATCAAGCTGCGCGACGATGATCCCGCCGTAGCGCCCGTCGGCGATGCCGCGCAGGGCGGCGTCGAGGATCGGACGGTGCGCGCGGTTGCCCGATTGGTCCAGTTCGGCGTCGAGCATCACGACGTCCAGCGGCGGCGACTGCGCCCGGGCGTGGCGCAGGATGCGCTCCGCCTGCAACGCATCCGAACGCAGTCGCTCGTCGCGGTCCCCCACGTCGCTGACCCGACGGTAGCCGGCGAGCGGCTTCATGGTCTACTCACCCTAACAAGACTGGGAGAGCTACCAGGTCCGGGTAGCTCCCGACGGCCGGGTGTTCGCGCGCGCCTCGGCGCACCACGGCTACTCGGGTTACCTTCGCTGGCCCAACCTCAACGAGCTGCCGCAGGAAGTTCCCGTGCGCCGCACGGGGGCGTGGACGCCGGTCACCGGGTGGACCCGGGTCTCGCGCGGCAGCCACGCCGGCCACCTGGTGGACGGCCCGGGTGCCGAGCGGCGGACCGAGTCGGACGGCGTGACGCTGGTGCCGATCGAGCGGCTGGGCGACGGCACGCGCCGGGGTGGCTTCGCAGTCGTGCCGCCGTGGCGCAAGCCCGTCTACGGCCAGCCCGAGCGGGTGGACACCTGAGCCGCGGGCCCTAGGCCACTGGCTGGGGCTGGCGCGGGCGGTCGCCGTCCAGCCGGCCGTTTGAGGCCGGCTCGCCGTCCATCAGGCCCTCGATCGCCGACACCACCTCGTCGGCCAGCTGCGGGCCGTCGGTCTTGGCCTCGGGACGCGCCGCGATCCGGGCCATCACGCCCTGGGCGTCGATCTGCTCGATGTCCACCTCCGGAGGGGAGCGCAGGGTGACCGACACCCCATCGGCCACGCGGTCCTGTATCTCGCTCGGTCTCACCCCGCGCGGCAGCCGCACGCGCAGCTCCACCGCCGCCAGCTCGCCCAGAGGCACGATCGTCGACGCGAGCACCAGGTTGTTGGGGACGATGATGTTCCCCTCGGCCTCGGCCAGCGCGGTGTTGGGCACCGTGATGCTCTCCTCGTCCGGCGCTAGGGTGGTGTAGAGCAGGCCCAGGGAGCTGACGATGCCCTCGACCTGGTGGTTGCCGCCCAGCATCCCGCCCTCCAGGCGGATGCGGTCCCCGAGCCGGAACGGCCGGGCGCTGAGCAGGACGATGCCCGCGATGAGGTTCCCCAGGGTCTGCTGGCCGGCCAGGCCGAGGATGGCGGCGGCGAACGCGCCACCCAGCACGAGCTGGCTGGCGGGGAGCCCCGAGACGTAGAGAGCCACACCCACCACCAGGGCCAGGGTGGCCAGGCGGATGAAGAAGCCTAGGGTGCCGGCCGTCGAGGGCGAGAAGCGGCGGAACAGGACCGGGCCGAGCGCCCGGCCGACGCTGCGGGCGAACGCCCAGCCCAGCAGCACGACCACGAACAGCCCGGCGACGCGCACGGGCGCGTCCAGGCCGAACAGCTCGGCCCGGTAGACGTAGGCGAGCAGCACCGCGGCCAGCAGCGGCAGCAGCAGCAGGGCCTGACGCGCCGCCCCGCGGCCACGCTCGGCCGCGCGCGCTGCGGCGCGCTCTCGCAGCGTTTGGACGATGGTGACCGGCATGCCGTCCCAGCGGATCGTCTCCCCGCCCGGCTCGTCCGTGAAACATCATTGTCTTGTGCGGTTGGACACGAGCGCGGGGGACCCGAGAGGATGCCCGCGGGCCGAGCCGCCGGAGCGGAGACAGGCCCCGCGCCTACCATGCCCGGAGTGCCCCAGCCCGCCCTCGCCGAGGCTCGTCCGCTGCGGCTCGGCGCCGTCACCGACGACGGCATCGCCGCCAGCATCTACGCGCTGGTGGAGCGCGGGATACACCGCCGCCCCGCCGTGGCTCGCCAGATCCACGGCGAGATCGAGCTGCGCTTCGAGGAAGACCTGTCGCCGGTGCGCCTGGTGTTCGAGCTCGAGGCGGTCACCGTCGAGGACGGGCCCGCGCGCCAGCCCGACCTGGTCATAAGCGGGCGCCTGCCGCACGTGGTCGCCCTGACGACCGCGCCGCTGGTGGGCGGCGTGCCCAACCCGGCCAGCCGTCGGGGGCGGGCGGCCCTGGCCCGAATGGCCAACCGCCGGGTGCGCGTGGTCGGCAACCGGGCGCTGGGTCGCAAGCTCCTGCGCCTGCTGGCGCTGTAGGGCGCCGACCGGATCGCTAGCCGGCGGCGGCGCGGCGGGCCAGCTCGACCAGCAGTCGCACGCCGAACCCCGAGCCGCCCTTGGCGGCGTAGGGCCGGTTGAGGTCCCATGCGGTCCCGGCGATGTCGACGTGGGCCCAGGGGACGCCGCCGACGAAGCGCGCCAGGAACTCGGCGGCGGTGATCGAGGAGGCCTTGCGCTCCTCGGGGGCGTTCACGATGTCCGCGTATCGGCCCTTGATCATGTCGGCGTACTCGGGGTGCAGAGGGAGGCGCCACACCGACTCGCCGCTCGCCCGCGCTGCCGCCTCGACCTGGCCGGCCCAGGCGTCGTCGTTGGAGAACAGGCCGGCGTGGGTGGAGCCGAGGGCCACGATGATGGCCCCGGTCAGCGTCGCCAGGTCCACGAGCCGCTCGGCTCCCTGCTCGACCGCCCAGGCCAGGCAGTCGGCCAGCACCATCCGCCCCTCGGCGTCGGTGTTGTTGACCTCGATGGTGGTCCCGTTGCGGGCGCGGACGATGTCGCCGGGCTTTACCGCGTGGCCGGACGGCATGTTCTCGGTGGCGCCGATGACCGCCACCAGGCGCACCGGCAGCTCCAGGCCGGCGATGGCGTCCACCGCCCCGATGACCGCGGCCCCACCCGACATGTCGAACTTCATCTCGGCCATCTTGGCCGAGGGCTTGATCGAGATCCCGCCGGTGTCGAAGGTCACCGCCTTGCCGACCAGGCCGAGCATCGGGCCCGCGGGGTCGGGCCCCTCGTACCGCAGGGTGATCAGCGCCGGCTCCTCGTCACTGCCCCGGGCCACCGCCGCGAACGCCCCCATCTCGAGCTCCTCCAGCCCCTCCCGCCCCCGCACCTCTGCCGAGACGCGCTCGTGCTCGTCGGCCAGCGCGCTGGCCTGCTCGGCCAGCCGGCTGGGCGTCATGTCGTTCGACGGGGTGTTCTGGAGATCGCGCGCCCGGTTCTGGGCCGCCGTGAGCACCGCCGCGGTGCGCACCGGCCCGCCGACGTCGTGATGGGCGCTGACCACCAGGCGCTCGAGTCGGGGACCGTCGTCGCGATCGCCCTTGTAGCGGTCGAACCGGTAGGCGCCCAGCACGGTTCCTTCGACCAGCCCGCCGGCGACATCGTCGCCCACGTCATGGGGCAGTTCCCAGCACAGCGCCCGGGCACCCAGCTCGCCGGCACGAGCCTGCGCCACGCCGGCCGCCGCGCGGGCGCGCTCGGCGTCGAGGTCGTCGCGCTTTCCGAGTCCGACCAGCAGCCACCGGCGTCCCTGCGCATGGGTGACCGCCAGCCGGCGCAGGCCGGTGCGGGCCTCCCCGGAGTCGACCAGCTGCTGCAGCGGCCCGCCCTCCAGGTCGTGGGTGACCGCCTCGCCCTCGAACAGCCCGATGGCGATGGTGTCCGCGCCGGTCTCCAGCGGCGGATCGGTGGCGGCCTCGACCTTCACGCGGGCCGCAAGATACCCGCCGCTAGCATTCCCCCTCCCAAAGCCAGCCACCCGGAGGCCGCCCGCCCATGCCACAGACCGTGATCCTGTCCGCCGCCCGCACGCCGATCGGCAAGCTGGGTGGCGGGCTGGCCAAGCTGGACGCCACCGAGCTCGGCGCCACGGCGATCCAGGCGTCGCTGGAGCGCGCCGAGGTCGACCCCGAGCAGGTTCAGCACGTCGTCATGGGGCAGGTGATCCAGGCCGGGCAGGGCCAGATCCCCTCGCGCCAGGCCCAGGTCAAGGCCGGCATCCCCAAGGAAGTGCCCTCGGAGACGATCAACAAGGTCTGCGCGTCGGGAATCCGAGCGGCGGGGCTGATGGACTCGGCGATCCGCGCCGGCGACGTCGAGGTCGCCGTGGGTGGCGGCATGGAGTCCATGTCCAACGCCCCCTACCTGCTCAAGGACGCCCGGTTCGGCTTCCGCATGGGCGACGCCAAGGCGATCGACGCGATGATCCACGACGGCCTCACCAATCCCTTCTCCGGCAAGCACATGGCCCACGAGGCGTCGGAGGTGGCGGCCGAGCTGGAGATGACCCGCCCCGACATGGACCGCTGGGCGCTGCGCTCGCACGAGCGCGCGATCGAGGCCACCGACGACGGGCGCCTGGCGGAGGAGATCGTCCCGGTCACCATCCAGGACCGCAAGAAGGGCGAGACGGTCGTGGAGGTCGACGAGGGCCCGCGGCGCGACACCAGCCTCGAAGCGCTCTCCCAGCTGCCGCCGATCTTCATGAAGGACGGCAGCCACACCGCGGGCAACTCGCCCGGGGTCAACGACGGCGGCGGCGCGATGGTGCTGGCCAGCGACGAATGGGCGCAGAGCCACGGCAAGTCGCCGCTGGCCACCATCGTCGCCCAGGCCCAGGTGGCCGACGACTTCGCCTACCTGGCCCGCACCCCCGCCAAGGCGGCGAAGCTGGCGCTCGAGAAGGCGGGCCTGGATGCGGGCGACATCGACCTGTGGGAGATCAACGAGGCGTTCGCCTCGGTGACGCTGAACTCGATCCGCGTGCTGGGGATCGACGAGGAGAAGGTGAACGTCAACGGCGGCGCGGTGGCCATCGGCCATCCGATCGGCGCGTCGGGCGCTCGCATCCTGGGCGCGCTGATGCTCGAGCTGCGCCGGCGGGGAGGCGGGAAGGGCTGCGCGGCGATCTGCTCGGGCGGCGGGCAGGGCGACGCAGTGATCGTCGACGTGGTCGGGTGAGGGGAGCGGAGGTCGTCGCCGGGGGCCGCTGTCGAGCCCTCGGGCTTCGCCCTCGCGCTCTCACGGCAATTTCCCCGGCTGACGACCATCCGCTCCCCCACCAAGAGGGTGGCGGTGGCGCCGCCTGACCGGCCGCCCGGCAGCGCTGCGGCGGGTGAGGTGGCCAACGACTCGCGGGCGGCGTTCTTCGACCTGGATCGGACGCTGATCGCCGGGTCGTCGGCCTTCCAGTTCGTCCGGGCGGCGTACCGCGCGGGGATGATGAGCCGGCGTGTGGTGGCGCGTGGGGCGCTGGCCAACCTCCGCTTCCGGCTGCGGGGGTCGACCGATGAGGCCACGCAGGCGCTGCGCCAGCGGGCGCTGGAGGACCTCAGGGGCGTGCGTGTGCGCGAGCTGCAGCGGCTGGGGCCCGACATCCTCACCGGGCTGCTGCCCAAGGTCTACCCGAAGATGCTGCGCCTGGCCTGGGAGCACCAGGACGCGGGAAGGCGGACCTACATCTGCACGGCGGCGTCGCAGGAGATCGCGGACCTTCTGGCCGACGTGCTGCTGTTCGACGGGGCGATCGGGGCCCGCTACGAGTCGGTGGACGGCGTCTACACCGGACGTCCGGGCGGGCCGTTCACCTACCGCGAGGGCAAGGCCGAGGCGATACGGGACCTGGCCGCCCGGGAGCGGATCGACCTCGGCGCCTCGTGGGCCTACTCCGACTCCGAGTCGGATCTGCCGATGCTGCGGGCGGTGGGGCACCCGGTCGCGGTCAACCCCGACATCGCGCTGGCCCGTGTGGCCCGTGAGGAGGGCTGGGAGGTGGTGCGCTTCGAGACGCTGGGCCGGCGGCTGAAGATCGGCGGAGCGGCGCTGACCGCGGCCGCGGCCGGCGGCGTGGGGAGCATCATGGCCCGCCGACGAGGGCCGTCGCGCACGGCCCGCGTCCTGGCGCGCCGATGAGCCACGACCTCAGCGACGAGCAGCGCGAGATCAGAGACCTCGCCCGGCGCTTCGCGGACGAGGTGGTCGCCCCGGGGGCCGCCGAGTGGGACCGGGAGCACCGCTTCCCCCGCGAGGTGTTCGACCAGCTGGGCGAGCTGGGCCTGATGGGCGTCTGCGTGCCCGAGCGTCATGGTGGCGCCGGCGCCGACTACCTGAGCTACGTGCTGGCCATCGAGGAGCTCTCGCGGGCCGATGCCGGTGTGGGCGTCACCGTCGCGGTCCACACCGGCGCGGGGACGCTGCCGATCCTCGCCCACGGGTCGGGCGCCCAGGTGGAGCGCTTGGTGCCCCCGCTGGCCCAGGGCCACGAGCTGGCCGCCTTCGCCCTCACCGAGCCCGAGGCCGGCTCCGACGCCTCGGCGCTGCGCACGGTCGCCCGGGACGCGCGACTGAGCGGCGCCAAGCAGTGGACGACCAACGGATCGCACGCCCATACGTTCATCGTGTTCGCCCGCGACCATCCGGGGGACGGCATCTCGGCCTACGTGGTGCGCCGGGGGGCCGAGGGCTTCGCCGCCGTCCGCGAGGAGGAGAAGCTGGGGCTGAACTCGTCCAGCACCGCCGACCTAGTCCTCGACCGCACGCCCGCGGAGCGCCTCGGCGCCGCCGGCGCGGGGATCCGGATCGCGCTCTCCACCCTCGACGGTGGACGCATCGGGATCGCGGCGCAGGCGGTGGGCATCGCCCAGGCCGCGCTCGAGCTGGCCACCGGCTACGCCCGGCAGCGCCGCGCCTTCGGCGCCCCGATAGGCCGCCTGCAGGCGATCCAGCACAAGCTCGCCGACATGCAGACCGAGATCGAGGCGGCGCGCGCCCTGACCTGGCGCGCCGCCCGGCTCAAGGACGCCGGCCGGCCGCACACCGTGGAGGGGGCGCAGGCCAAGCTGTTCGCCTCGGCGGTCGCCCGACGCCAGACCGGCGAGGCGATCCAGGTCCTGGGGGGATACGGCTACACCCGGGAGTTCCCGGCCGAGCGCTACTACCGCGACGCCAAGGTGACCGAGATCTACGAGGGCACGAGCGAGATCCAGCGCCTGGTCATCGCCCGCGCCCTGCTCGGCGAGGCGGCGAGGGACTGACACGGCGGGCGCCCTGTCGCGCACGGGCCGACGATCCGCGAGCCGGCCGGGCGCATCCACTGGGCCGGGACCGAGACCTCGGCCTACTGGAACGGCTACATGGACGGGGCCGTCCGCTCCGGCGAGCGCGTTTCCCAGGAGGTGCTGGACAAGCTCTGACCGACCGGGCCGCCGCCGGGAGGCCGCCGTAGACTTCGGCCATGGCCACCCAGCCGCGGCAGATGACCGACGCCGAGCGCTGGTACCGGGAGAGGTTCGCCGCCGGCGGTCAGCGCGACGCCCCGTTCAGCACGGTGAGCGGCCAGCCGATCGACCCGCTCTACACCGAGCAGGACCTGCCGGCCGACTCCGCGGAGTCGATCGGGCTGCCGGGCGAGTATCCGTTCACCCGCGGCGTCTACCCGTCGATGTACCGCGGCCGGTTGTGGACGGTGCGCCAGTTCGCCGGGTTCGGCACCGCCGAGGAGACCAACGAGCGCTTCCGGTACCTGCTCGACCACGGCCAGACCGGGCTTTCCACCGCGTTCGACATGCCCAGCCTGATGGGCCACGACTCCGATCACCCGCGGTCGCTGGGAGAGGTGGGGCGCGAGGGGGTGGCGGTGGACACGCTCGACGACATGGAGACGCTGTTCGCCGGCATCCCCCTCGACGAGGTCTCGGTCTCCATGACCATCAACGCCCCGGCCGCGATCATGCTGGCGTTCTACGTGGTGGCGGCCGAGCGACGCGGGGTGCCCGCCGAGCGCCTGTCGGGGACGATCCAGACCGACATCCTCAAGGAGTACATCGCCCAGAAGGAGTGGTGCTTCCCGATCGACCCGGCCATGCGCCTGGTCGGCGACCTCATCGAGTGGTGCTCGCGCCACATGCCGCGCTGGCACCCGGTGTCGATCTCCGGTTATCACATCCGCGAGGCGGGGGCGACCGCGGCGCAGGAGCTGGCCTTCACGCTTAAGGACGGCATCACCTACGTCGAGCAGGCGGTGGGACGGGGGCTCGACGTGGACGACTTCGCTCCGCGCCTGTCGTTCTTCTTCAACGCCCACATCGACCTGTTCGAGGAGGTCGCCAAGTACCGCGCGGCCCGCCGGATCTGGGCCCGCGAGATGCGCGAGACGTTCGGGGCCCGGGACGAGCGCTCGTGGCTGATGCGCTTCCACACCCAGACCGCCGGCGTGTCGCTCACCGCCCAGCAGCCGCTCAACAACGTCGTGCGGACCGCGATCGAGGCTCTGGCGGCAGTGCTGGGCGGGACGCAGTCGCTGCACACCAACTCCTACGACGAGGCGCTCGCGCTGCCCACCGAGGAGGCCGTCCGACTGGCGCTGCGCACCCAGCAGGTGATCGCCCACGAGTCCGGCGTCACCAACACCATCGACCCGCTGGGCGGCGCCTACTTCGTGGAGGCGCTGACCGACGAGATGGAGCGCCAGGCCTATGCCTACTTCGCCAAGATCGACGAGCTGGGCGGCATGGTCGAGGCGGTGAAGCGCAGCTTCCCCCAGCGGGAGATCGCCGACTCCGCCTTCCGCTACCAGCAGGAGGTCGACCGGGGCGAGCGCGTGGTGGTCGGCGTCAACCGCCACGTGGCCGAGCGCGAGCCGCCGCTGGAGATCCTGCGGATCGACCCCGGCCTGGAGGGCAAGCAGGTCGGGCGGCTCGGCGCCGTGCGGGCCGCCCGGGACTCGGCGCAGGTGGAGGCCGCCCTGGCGGCGC
>Ga0126309_10000160_pt1 | contig 22815 bp, 22 predicted proteins | sample Plot56_FD_92541 | JGI IMG/M metagenome (GOLD analysis project Ga0126309, IMG submission 92541) | Serpentine soil microbial communities from UC McLaughlin Reserve, CA, USA - Plot56 | ecosystem: Environmental > Terrestrial > Soil > Grasslands | place: USA: UC McLaughlin Reserve, Lake County...
AGTAGAAGACCTTGTCCTCGACCAGCGGGCCGCCGAGGGTGAAGCCACCCTGCGCGCGGTCGAAGTCGCCTTCCTCGGCGCTGCTGCCGTCGGGGTTCTTCGGCGTCCCCGACAGGCTGTCGTCGATGTAGAAGACGTGGCCGCTGCCCTTGATCTCGTTGGTCCCCGACTTGGTGACGACGTTGACGAAGCCTCCCGCAGAGCGGCCGAACTCGGCCGGGGCGCCGTCGGCGACCACCACCACCTCCTGCACCGCCTCGAGGTTGAAGGTGAAGGGGGGCCGCTGGCCGCCGCGCTGCTCGCCGAAAAAGGGGTTGTTGAAGTCGGCGCCGTCCACCGAGATGTTGTTGGCGATCCCCTTCTGGCCGTTGATCGACAGCTCGTCGCCGTCGGGCCCCTGGACGATGGTCACGCCCGGGGTCAGCTTGGTGTAGTCGAGGAAGTTCCTGCCGTTGTTGGGGAGCCCCTCGATCGACTTGTCGTCGATCCGGGTCGCGCCTTCGCTGCGGGTGGTCTCGACGACCGGCGCCTCGGCGGTCACCGTGATCTCCTGCTCGACTCCGGCGAGCTGCAGGCGGATCGGCAGGTTGATCGTCTGGCCCACCGCGAGATCGATCCCCTCGCGGATCAGGGTGGCGAACCCTTCCAGGGCGACGGTGATGCGGTACGGCCCCAGCGGCAGCAGCACGGCCCGGAACCTTCCTTCGTTGCCGGTGGTCGCCACCTGCTCGAAGTTGGTGGCCGTGTTGGTCAAGGTGACCGTCGCGCCCGGCAGCACGCCTCCGTCCGGATCGTAGACGGTTCCCTCGATGACTCCCGTGGTCGCCTGGGACTGGGCGAAGACGCCCGAGGCCAGAGCCACGACCAGAACGAAGCTCAGCCACGTGACGCGACAGATCCTCGACATAGGGGCCCCCTCTTTGGTGCAGCTGGTCGAAAAGGACGACTGCGAATTACCAGAGACTATACACCTCAAGGGGCGAGCAGATACCCCTGAGCCATCGCCTCGAACGTCTCCACCTGCGCCCGCACCCACCCCTCCCGCCGCCCGAGCTCCGCGGCGAGCAGGCGGGCGACGCCGGGCGCGGCGTCCAGGCTGGCGCGGGCATCGAGGAAGAGGGCGCGGGTGCGGCGGGCCAGCACGTCCTCGACCGTCCGTGCCATCTCGTGGCGCGCCGCCCAGACCACCTCGCCCACGCGGTAGGGGAGCCGCGGATGGAGCGGCTCGCCCCAGCCGGGCTTCTCCTCCGCCAGCCGGTCCACGGCCGGCCGGTCCGCGCCGTAGTCCGTCCCTGCGGCAACCGGCGGGGCGGTCTCGGTCCACCCGTGCAGGCGCAGGCTCTCGGTCACCGACGGACGGACCGGCAGGCCGGCGACCCGCGCCGCCTGGTCGACCGTGTCCTGCCCCATCTTCCGGTAGGTCGTCCACTTGCCCCCCGTGATCGTCACCAGGCCCGACGGCGCGACGGCCAGCGTGTGATCGCGCGACAGGGCGGCCGTCGCCTGACTGTTGGAGCGGAGGGCGCGGACCAGCGGCCGCAGGCCGGCGAAGCAGGAGAGGACGTCCTCCGGCGCCGGATCGCGCGTCAGGTAGCGGGCCGCGTGGGTCAGCAGGAACTCGATCTCGCGGGCCAGGGGGCGGGGCTCCGCCGAGGGCTCCGGAACCGCGGTGTCCGTGGTGCCCACCACGGTGCGGCCATGCCAGGGGACGGCGAAGAGGACCCGGCCGTCCGCGGTGTGCGGCACCAGGATCGCGTCGTTGCCGGGCAGGAACGAGCGGTCCAGCACGAGATGGATCCCCTGGCTCGGCGCGAGCAGCCGGGGGCTCGCCGGATCGTCCATCCGGCGCAGGCCGTCGGCGAAGACCCCGGTGGCGTTGATGACGACGCGCGCCCGGATCTCGATCTCCGCGCGGCGCTCGGCGTCCCAGGCGCGGACCCCCTGCACCAGGCCGCCGCTCTTCAGCAGGCCGACGACCTCCATGTAATTGACCGGCACGCCGCCCAGGGCGTCCAGGGTGCGGGCCAGGGAGATCGCCAGGCGGGCGTCGTCGAACTGGCCGTCCTGGTAGACGATGCCGCCGCGCAGCCCCTCCGGCTCGAGCGTGGGGATGCGCGCGAGCGTCTCGGCGCGCGACAGGCGCCGCGAGGGCCCCAGACCCAGCCGTCCGGCGAGCAGGTCGTAGAACCGGAGCCCGGCGCCGTAGAACGGTCCTTCCCACCAGTCGTAGGCCGGCACCACGAACGACAGGTTGCGCACCAGGTGCGGGGCGTTGCGCATCAGCAGGCCGCGCTCGCGGAGCGCCTCCAGGACGAGGGCCACGTTCCCCTGCTGGAGATAGCGCACGCCGCCATGGATCAGCTTGGTGCTGCGGCTGGACGTCCCCTTGGCGAAATCGGAGCGTTCGAGGAGGAGCGTCCGGTAGCCGCGCGACGCTGCCTCGACCGCCGTCCCCAGCCCGGTCGCGCCGCCGCCGACCACGAGCACGTCCCAGGGCTCGGGATCGGCGAGCTGGGCGAGGGAGTCGTCGCGGTTCAAGCCTCCCACCCCTTCGCCCGCTCCACCGCCCGCGCCCACCGCGCCCGCATCTCCTCCACCCGTCCGCGATCGAGCCGCGGCTCGAACACCCGCTCGACCTGCCAGCGGCTCGCCACGTCGTCCAAATCCTTCCAGACGCCCACCGCCAGGCCCGCGAGATAGGCGGCGCCCAGCGCGGTCGTCTCCGGATTGGCCGGGCGGGTCACCGGCACGCCGATCAGGTCGGCCTGGAGCTGCATCAGGAGATCGTTGACGGCCGCGCCGCCGTCCACGCGGAGCTCGGCGAGCGGCACCCCGGAGTCGGCCTCCATGGCGGTCAGCACGTCCGCCACCTGGAAGGCGATGCTCTCCAGCGCCGCGCGGGCGATGTGCGCGGCCGTCGTCCCCCGGGTGATCCCCAGGAGCGTGCCGCGGGCATAGGGGTCCCAATGCGGCGCGCCGAGGCCGGTGAAGGCCGGCACGAGCACGACGCCCCCCGCGTCCGGGACGCTCGCCGCCAGCGCCTCCACCTCGGACGACGAGCGGATCAGGCCGAGCCCGTCGCGCAGCCACTGCACCACCGCGCCGCCCACGAAGACACTCCCCTCCAGCGCGTAGTCCTGCACGCCGCCGATCCGGCAGGCCGGTGTCGTGAGCAGCCGCGATGCCGAGGCGACCGGCCGCGGGCCGGTATTGAGCGGTCCAGTATTGAGCAGCAGGAAGCAGCCGGTCCCGTACGTGTTCTTCGCCATGCCTGGCTTCACGCACGCCTGCCCGAACAGCGCCGACTGCTGGTCGCCCGCCACGCCGGCCAACGGCACGGCCGCGCCCAGGACGCCGGGCAGGGTCTCGGCGTAGACCTCGCTGGACGAGCGGACCTCCGGCAACATCTCCGCCGGCACGCCGAGGGCCTCCAGCAACTCCGGGTCCCACGCGCCCGAGTGGATGTTCCAGAGGAGCGTGCGCGAGGCGTTGGTGGCGTCCGTCGCGTGGAGGGCGCCGCCCGTGAGCTTCCAGATCAGCCAGGAGTCGACCGTGCCGAAGGCGAGCTCGCCCGCCTCGGCCGCGGCGCGGGCGCCGGGGACGTTGTCCAGCATCCAGGCGATCTTCGTCCCGGAGAAATACGGATCGAGCAGCAGGCCCGTCCGCTCGCGGAAGAGCGGCTCGAGCCCCTCGCGGCGCAGCCGGTCGCAGAGGTCGGCGGTGCGCCGGTCCTGCCAGACGATCGCATTGCAGACCGGCCGTCCGGTCGCCCGTTCCCAGACGACCGTCGTCTCCCGCTGGTTGGTGATGCCCACCGCGGCGAGGTCCCGCGCCGTAATCCCCGCACGGGCGAGCGCCTCGGCCGCCACCGCCACCTGCGAGCCCCAGATCTCCTCCGCGGCATGCTCGACCTGCCCGGGCTGCGGAAAAATCTGCCGGAGCTCCCCGTGGGCGGACGCCACGGCGGAGCCCTCCGCATCGAACACGATGGCGCGCGAGCTGGTCGTTCCCTGATCGAGAGCCAGGACGTAGGACACGTGCGGCACCTCCCGCGGGGAACTTTATACCCTCACCCCCGGCCCCTCTGGGGAAATCTCCTCGAAAAGACAGCGGAAACCCTGCGGAAAACCAGTGGCCAAGCTGCGGGCCGGCTGTGGAAATCCTGTCGAAGACCGCGGGGCTCGGTGGTAGCATCCCCCGCCATGTACGAGCACCACACGCGACGCCGGATCGAGTTCTCCGACACGGACATGGCGGGCATCGTCCACTTCGCCCGCTTCTTCATCTTCATGGAGACCGCGGAGCACGAATTCCTGGCCGCGCTGGGCACTTCTGTTTCGATTGAAGAGGACGGCCAGAAGATCGGCTGGCCCCGCGTTGCCGCCACCTGCGACTACCTGGCCCCCGCCCGCTTCGGCGACGTGCTCGACCTCCGCGTGCAGGTGCTCCGCAAGGGGAGGACCTCCCTGACCTTCGCCCACGAGATCACGCGCGGCGGAACCCCGATCGCGCGGGGGCAGATCACTTCGGTGTGTTGCCGCTTCGGGCCTGAAGGAGCAAAGTCGATTGCGATCCCACCGGGGCTGGCGGAGAAGATCGAAGAGGCGCCCTCCTAATGGCTGATTGACACCCCAATGACCCGGGAGTAGTCTCGGCAGCGTTCTGCGTTTACAGCATTGCTGTCTTCCGTCTGAGCTCGATTTCCCAGGAATGCCCCTGGGAGGAGGGATAGAGATGAAGAAGACACTGTTGATAACGTTGGTCGTGGCGCTCTGTATCTCCGGGCCGGCCTTCGCCCAGTGGTGGCCGCAGTGGGGACGGGACCCGCAGCACACCTCCGCGGTCCCGGTGACCGGACAGCTCGCCAACACGATACTGGCGGACATCATCTACGACCCGCACGTCGAAGCGGAAATGAACGATCCCTTGAGCGGCGGGGGCCTCTCCGTCCACTACCAGGTGCCGCTCATCGACGGCAATGACATCTTCATGGAGTTCAAGGGAGGCACCTACACCGATCTCTCGCACTGGGAGACCCAGTCCTGGAGCGAGCGGCGCCTGACCTGGCAGGGGAACCACCTGGTCCAGAAGTGGAACTTCGACAGCGACTGGAAGCCGGTGCCGTACAGCAGATCCGCCACGGGTCCGCAGTGGGAGCCGGTGTTCCACGCGATTCTGGCCAACGGCTCCATCTACATTCCAGGGGCGGGTGGCAGCCTTTTCAGGGTCAACAAGACGAGCGGCACCCTGGTGGCGCGGATCAATCCGTTCGGCCCCAGCATCGACCCCGATATCTTCGTCGCCGGGGTGCCGAGCGCGGACCCCTCCGGCAACGTCTACTACACCGCCATCAAGCTCTCCCACGGCTATGCCTGGAACGGCGACGTGATGAATTCATGGCTGGTCAAGGTCTCTCCCGGCAACACAGTGCAGACCGCGACCTTCGCCTCGCTCACGCCGGGGGCCCCCGCCGGCAACGACAAGTGCGTGGTCGCCTTCAACGTCAACCAGCTGCCCTGGCCGCCGAGCCCGGATGCGGTGGCGCCGGTGGCCACGTGCGGCTCGCAACGGCCCGGCATCAACGTCGCTCCGGCGATCGCGGCGGACGGCACCATCTACATCATCAGCACCGCCCACCTGAACAGCCGGTCGGGCTACCTGGTGGCGGTCAATCCCAACCTCACGCCGAGATGGAAGGCCGCCCTGGCCGACCGCTTCAACGACGGCTGCAATGTGTTGCTGCCGTCCAACGGCACGCTGGGCGGCTGCCGGACGGGCGCGACCACCGGGGTGGACCCCGCGATCAACCGGCCGGGGGGCGGGCGGGTGCTCGATGAATCGACCGCATCGCCGACCATCGCCCCCGACGGCAGCATCTGGTACGGCGCCTATAGCCGCTACAACTGGGCTCAGGGGCACCTGATGAAGTTCAGCTCCAGCGGGCAGTACCAGGGCGCCTACAGCTTCGGTTGGGACATCACGCCCGGCATCTATCAGCACGATGGCACCTATTCGGTGATCATCAAGAACAACCATTACGGCGAGGTCGGCTCGTACTGCAATACCGAGGCTTACTGTCCGGAGGACCGCACCGCCAATCACCCCTCCTATCCGGAGGCCTACTTCATCACCCAGCTCAACCCCAACCTGGGGGTGGAGTGGAGCTGGCAGAACACCAATCCGCTGAGCTGCAGCCGCGACGCCAACGGTCAGGTCACCTGCGTCTCCGACCATCCGAACGGCTTTGAGTGGTGCATCAACAACACGGTGATCGACGCGAACGGCACGGTGTTCGGCAACAGCGAGGACGGCAACCTGTATATCATCCAGCAGGGCGGGATCCTCCTGGACAGCCTCTTCCTGAACCTCGCGATCGAAGCCGCCTACACACCGCTTTCGATGGACGCGCAGGGCAGGAGCTACACCCAGAATTTCGGCCATTTCTACGTGGTCGGCCAGTAAAACCCATCCAACGAAGGAACGCCCCGGGTCGGAACAGACCCGGGGGCGTCGCTCGCTCGCGAGAAGCGGACCTACCGCAGCCGCCGCCGTGGCTGCGCCGAAGCCGCTCGCGGCGCCGGCGCGGGGCCAGCCCTGTGGCTCCCGGTGGCAGACGCCGGACGCGCCACCGCGGGGCGGGCGCCTTCCGGCCTGGCAGCCGTCCGGCTCGGCTGGGCTTGCCCGCGCCGTTCGGCATTGGCACGCGCCCGGTCCCGTTCACCGGACCTCTGGGCGCGCATGGTCGCGAGCCGCTCGGCCAGCGGAATCTCCAGGCGCTCCGCCGGCTTGGCCTGGTAATCGAAGCCGGCCAGGGTCCGCCGCGGCAGGACCTTGCCCACGGCCCGTTCGATGTCGCGCAGCTCGCCCATCTCCTCCGGGGACACGAAGGTCAGCGCCTCGCCGGTCGCTCCGGCGCGGGCGGTGCGCCCTACCCGGTGGATGTAGTCGTCGGGGATGTTGGGGACGTCGAAGTTGATCACGTGGGACAGCCCTTCGACGTCGATTCCGCGGGCCGCGATGTCGGTCGCGACGAGGACCTGGAAGCGGCCGCTCTTGAAGCCGGCCAGGGCCTGCGTGCGCTGCGTCTGGCTGCGGTTGCCGTGCACCTTGTCACAGCGGACGCCGTGGCGCTCCAGGTACTGCGCGAGGCGGTTGGCGCGGTGCTTGGTCCGCGTGAAGACGATCGCGCTCTCGATCCCGTTCCCCTTCAACAGCTCGACCAGCAGGGCGGACTTCATGTCCTGGCGCACCGGATAGATCGCCTGCTCCACGCCGGTCGCGGGCGCCGACGGCCGCTCGACGTTGAGCGACGCCGGGTTCTTCAACATCTGGCGCGACAGCTCGCGGATCGGCTGCGGCAGCGTGGCGGAGAAGAAGAGCGTCTGCGCCACGGGGGGCAGGTGCTTGAGCACCCGGCGGATGTCGGGCAGGAACCCCATGTCGAGCATGCGGTCGGCCTCGTCGAGCACCAGGACCTCGAGACCGGCCAGACGGGCGTAGGGATACTGGAAATGATCCAGCAGCCGGCCCGGGCAGGCCACGATGATGTCGGCGCCCGTGCGGAAGGCGCGCTCCTGCGGCTGCATGCCGACGCCGCCGTAGACGGCGGCGGCCCGGATCCCCGCGTGCCGGCCGAGATCGTTGAAATGCTCGACGATCTGGGCGGCCAGCTCCCGCGTCGGGGCGAGGACCAGAGCCCGGGTCACGCCGCGCTTCTGGCCGATGAGCCGGTTCAGGATGGGCAGCGCGAACGCCGCGGTCTTGCCGCTGCCGGTCATCGCGCAGGCCAGGACGTCACGCCCTTCCACAGCCGGCGGAATGCCGTCGCGCTGGATCGGAGTGGGGACGGTGAAGCCGAGGTCGGCCACGCCCTTCAAAAGGCTCGGGTGCAGGTTGAACGAAGAAAAACTCATGTTTGGAATAATCATGCTTTCCGAGGGCGCGAGGCTGCTCGATGAGCAGTGGAAGCTGCGCCACTCTATGATCCGGTTTCAAACCGGGCCGGCTGGAATTCGGGAACGGAGGACTGGGCCGGGGGAGGCCGCCGTTAGGGCCAATGAGGCCCAGGATCGACTCGGCGTCCCCGGGTCTCCACGAGGAGTCGAGCACGGCGAGAAGCGCAGTATCTCACATCCTGGCCGAAATGCCAAATCGGCCCTCACCCCCGGCCCCTCTCCCGCAAGCGAGAGAGGGGAGCAAAGCGAAGACCTCAGAGAGGCTCAGCCCATCTCCGTCGAAATGGAGATATTGAACCCGTTGGGATCGACGACCGCGAAATCGCGGGCGCCCCACGGCTGATCCGTCGGCTCCTGCGTGAGCTTCCCGCCGCGCTCCCGGATCGCGGCCGCGAGCTGGTCGATGTCCTGGGCCGTCATGAGAAAGAAGCGGAGGCCCGCCCCCTTCTGGCGGTCGCGCCCCTTGGCGAAATCGTCCTGCGTCAGCAGGAGATTGATGGTCCCCGCCTGGGGCCGGACGCCCATCACCTGATCGTCCTGTTTGTATTCCTCGGCGACGATGAAGCCGAGAATGTCCCGGTACCACGCGATGCTGGCTTGGAGGTCGTTTACGGTGAGCGAAGGCACCAACGACCGCAAGCGGAGCGTCTCCGGCTGTTTGCGCTGCTGCATGAGGTCCTCCTTTCGGAAGGATTGGAAATGCGGCGGAAGCGTAGCACTGGTGGCACTGTAGCGGACAGGGAGGCGCTCCCTTCGTCCCGCGGTGGGGCAGGAGCCGGCAGCTCCTCCCGAAGGAGATCCGCAATGCGTCGCATCTTTGAAGGATTCTGGGACCTGTTCTCCATCTTCTTTACCCTCGGAGGCACCATGGACCCGGACGGGCTGGAGGGCACCGGGGGCGACCGCGGAGGCACCATGGACCCGGACGGCTAGACCCCCTCACCTCCTGACCCCCTCTCCCACTCCATCCCCCGGGAGAGGGGGAATCTCTGGTCCACGGAACAAGCTCGTGTATACTAGCGCCCGGACAGAACATTTCGCTGGTGCGGAGATCGATGATGGCGGAGAGTCACCTGACGAGGGAGCTTTTACGCGCAGTCCTCCGGCGCGAGGTCGCCCCGTGGGTTCTCGTCGAGATCGGGACGTCCCACTTGATGAGCCTCTGCGAGCACTGCCGCGACGAGATCGAGGCGTTCTGGAAAGAGCTGTCCGGAGACGCCTCGATGCGCTACCTCCAGACATTCGAGGTCCTGCCGGCCCTGCTCGACGACGAGATCCGCCGGATGGAGCGGGAGCGCAATCAGGCGACCCGCGATCTGCGGGAGCTTCTGAGGTTGTCCCGCGACGAGCGCGAGGGACGGGTCCGGCGTGCCCGTGGCCGTTTTCGGAGCCCTTTCCTCATTCGGTCGCTGATCGAGGAGAGCCGGCAGCATCTTCCGAGTGGAGCGGCCGAGGCACTCCACCTGGCGGGGCTCGCGCGAACGATCGTTCAGCTGAGCCCATACATACCCGGCGCTTTCGATCTCCTCGCCTTGGCGACCGCCGAGAAGGGGAACGCCTGCCGGGTTCTCGACGACGTGGTTCAGGCAGAAGAAAGCTTTGGTCATGTTCGCCTGCTGGTCACTGAGCATGGGGTCACCGAGCCCGCGATCCTCGCCCGGGTTGCTGAGCTTGAAGCCTCGCTCCGCAAGGACCAGAGACGCTTTCCCGAGGCAGAGGCTCTGCTTGCCCAGGCCATGGTGCACTACCAGATCAGTGGAGATAACCAGGGGCTCGCCCGCGTTCTCTTGAAGTTGGCGGACACCTACTTTCTCGCCGGTCATTTCGATCGAGCCGTCGAGCAGGCCCGCTCCACCCTGGAGACAATCCATCCCGAGGCGGACCGCCGGCTCTACCTTTGTGCGCGGCACAACCTCGCCTTCTATCTCACGGAGACCGGCGCTTACAAAGAGGCCGCCGCCGTGGTCGCCGAGGACCAGGACCGCTATCACGAATTCCCGGATGCCTGGACGAGGCTGCGGCTCCTCTGGATCTTCGCCCGGATCGCCGCCGGCACCGGCAGCCCGGCCGACGCCGAAAGAGGTTTCCTCGCGGCCCGCGACGGTTTCGTCGCCGAGGGGAACGGGTACGACGCGGCCATGGTCACCCTGGAGCTCGTCCTCCTCTACCTCCGCCAGGGCCGCACCGCCGACGTGAGGCAGGCGGCGGAAGAAATGGTTCCCATCTTCCACGCGCAAGACGTTCATCGGGAGGCCCTGGCCGCGCTCGTGCTCTTCCAGGATGCCGCCCGCCGGGAAGAGCTGACCGTACGAAAAGTCCGCGAGATCGCCGCCTACCTGCGAGAGGCGCGGGGGAATGCGGGCTTGCGCTTCCAGAGCAAGTAAAAGAAAGGAGACGCCAGGCGATGGCAAAGCGACAGAAAGTCCTCCAATTCCACATCGCGCTCGACGGCATCGAGCCCGCGGTCTGGCGGCGCATCCAGCTTCCGGACGACAGCACGTTCTGGGACCTGCACTGCGCCATCCAGGACGCGTTCGGCTGGCAGGACTGCCATCTCCATGAGTTCCTCCTCGGCCAGGAACCCGATCTCCGGGTCGGCATTCTGAACGACGAAGATCTGATTGACGAGGACGACGACGAATGCCTGCCCGGTTGGGAGATCTCCGTGCAAGAAAACCTCGAACTGGGCGAGGCCTTCCTGTACGTCTATGACTTCGGAGACGATTGGGTGCACCACGTCAAGCTCGAGAAAGTGTGTGAGGCGGCGCCCGGAAAGAAATATCCAATCTGTCTCGAAGGCGAGCGCGCCTGCCCGCCCGAAGATTCCGGAGGAGCCCCCGGCTACGCCGAATTCCTCAAAGCGATCCGGAATCCGAAACATCCCGAGCACAAAAACATGCTCGAATGGATAGGGAAGTCCTTCGACCCCGAGTCCTTCGACCCCGAGGAGGTGCGGTTCTCCGACCCCACGGAGCGCCTGGCGGTGGTGGGGCTAGGGTGAGGAGCGAAGCCTGCTTGAGGTCTGACATTTCTGACTCTGCAGGCTCATCGAATGCCATGAGATTGACATTGTCGAGACTCGATCCTCATACTCTCGGCCGAGGAGGGCAAAGGCCAGAGCAGGTCTTTGCAGCGATCGCCATGACCGACCACCGGCTCGACATCGGAGAGTCCCAGGTGTTGGGAGTCCGCCTTCGGGAGGCCCGCGAGGCGCGAGGCTGGACGCAGCTGCAGCTGGCGGAACGCCTGGGAATGGCGCGGACGACAGTGGTGGCAATCGAGAAGGGCGAACGGCGCCTCAGGCCCCAGGAGCTCATCAAGATCGCCTCCAGCCTGGGACGAAGCGTTTCCGAGCTCCTGCAGCGGACCACCCCGGTCGAGGGGCTCGTGACCCAACTCCGCGAGGCGATTCCATCCTCTCTCGCCGAAGCCGAGATCCTCTCCGGTATCGAGGAGCTCCAGCGCCTCTGTGAAGACTACGTCCGCATCGAGGAGATCTGTGAGGTGCCCCTGCGGCGCCGCTATCCGGCGGAGTACGACATCGCAGCGACCGATCCGGCTCTTGCAGCAGAGGACGTGGCAACCGCCGAACGGAGCCGCCTCGGGCTCGGGGAGGGACCGCTCTTGAATCTCTGGGAGATCCTGGAAGCCGATGCCGGTCTCCGGATCTTCCAACTCGCGCTGCCGTCTCGGGTCCAGGGCATGTACGTCCTCACCGCATCGGCCGGCGGTTGTATCGCCGTCAACCTGAGCCATCCACCAGAGAGGCGGCGGGAAAGCCTCGCGTATGAATATAGCCACTTCCTGACCGCACGCTATCGGGCGGAGGTGACTCTCGAGGATCGCGGCGAACGCCGGCCGGCGGGGGAACGTTTCGCGGCATCGTTCGCCCGAGCCTTTCTCCTGCCCGCTGTCGGGCTGCGGCGGCGTTTCCTGGAGCTCGAACGCGAGCGATCCCGAGGAGCGACTCTGGGAGATCTATTGCGTCTCGCCCACCTCTACGCCGTCTCGGTCGAGGCGATCATCCGCAGGCTGGAGGAGCTGCGGCTGCTTCCTGCCGGAACCTGGGGGAGAATGGACCGGCGCTCCCTCCGGGCTCCCGTTGCTCCACAAGCCCTCCAGATCGATCACACCGAAGCCGAACCGTTTTCTCCACGCTATGGCGCTCTGGCCATCGAGGCCTGGCAGCGGGCGGAGCTCAGTGAAAGTCAGCTCGCGCGAATTCTGCGCACCGATCGCCTCGGAGCCCGGGACCGGATCGAGCGCTTCCAGCCAGACGCCACCGATGGCGATCACGCGAACGATTCGATCGACCTCGGAGCGCCTCTCCTTCGCGCGGTCGGACGCTGAGATCCCGGGTACTCTCCTCCGGAAAGAGATTCTCGCCGCGCGTGATCTGAGACCCTCATTGAGATACGATCCCTCCCGACTCGAAGGAGGGAAAGTGCGTGGTATCATGCCGGAGGAACGCCCGGAGGGGCAGCCATGGCCGTTCGAGAACCAGCCCGCCGCAAGCTCACGTACGACGACTACGTCCTCATCCCGGAGGACGGCCAGCGTCACGAGATCCTGGACGGCGAGCATACCGTGAGCCCGGCGCCAACGCTGTGGCATCAACTGGTCTTGTCGGCTCTCCACAGGCTGCTGAGCCCCTTCATCCATGAGAAGCGCTTGGGCTGGGTCGTCGCGGCTCCCGTGGATGTCCTTTTCTCGGAGCATGACGTGGCGCAACCGGACCTCGTGTTCATCTCGAAGGAGCGAGCGGGGATCATGGCTGGAGCGAACGTCCAGGGCACGCCGGACCTGGTCGTGGAAATCCTATCTCCCTCGACTCGCCGGAGAGACGAAGGCCTCAAACGCGACCTCTACGAGCGCTCTGGCGTCCGCGAATATTGGCTCATCGATCCGGAACGCCAGGAGGTGCGGGTCTTCCGGCGCGGTGGCTCGGGATTCAAGCCTGCGGCGGAGCTCTCCGCCTCGTCGGGCGACGTGCTTTCGACTCCTCTGCTGCCGGGGCTCGAGATCCGCGTGCGCGAGATCTTCGAGTAGGCCATGGCCGTTCGAGAACCAGCCCGCCGCAAGCTCACCTACGACGACTACGTCCTCATCCCGGAGGACGGCCAGCGTCACGAGATCCTCGACGGGGAGCACTACGTGAGCCCAGCTCCGACGCCTCACCATCAGGGCGTCTCCGGTGCGCTCTACGCGAGGCTTTGGCTCTTCGCTCGCCAACATGACCTGGGGCGGGTCTACTCCGCCCCGTTGGACATTCTCTTCTCCATACACGACGTGGCTCAGCCCGACCTCGTCTTCATCTCCAACGAGCGGGCCAGGATCATCGGTGACAAGAACGTCCAGGGCACGCCGGACCTGGTCGTGGAAATCCTGTCCCCCTCGACCCGCCGGAGGGACGAGGGGATCAAACGCGACCTCTACGAGCGCTCTGGCGTCCGCGAATATTGGCTCATCGATCCGGAACGCCAGGAGGTGCGAGTCTTCCGGCGCGATAGCTCGGGATTCAAGCCTGCGGCGGAGCTCTCCGCTACGGCGGGCGACGTGCTTTCGACTCCTCTCTTGCCAGGGCTCGAAATCCGGGTTCTCGAGATCTTCGAGTAGGCATCCCGCCGACCCGGGCGGCCAGACCCGGAATGCTTGGCAGTCATAGACATGTTCCTATAAGCTCCGCCCGCTCCTCCCGATTCTGGGGGCAGCGGAAGTAGAAGGTAGGTATTCATGAAGAAAAACAAGATGTCGAAGCTGAGCCTCAACAAGGAAACCCTGCGGAGCCTGGAGGAGAGCCGGATGGCCCACGTGGCCGGCGGCACTCCGACCAAGGCGGCCGCTTGCTATACCGCGAACTACACGGACTGCGGCTCCTGCGGCATCGCCTGCACGGCGATCGACTGCACGCCGTAAAGCACCCCTCCCACGGGCGGTGGCTTTCCGCCCGCCGCCCGTTTCCCTGATCCCCCGCCACGCTGGAGAGGTGCAACGCCTCGATCCCCGTCTCACTCGTCTCGTTCCCCTTGGGGATCGGCTCGTGCACCACGGGGATCGCTGCGATCCCCGCGGGATCGGCGCGTTCCCCTGCGGACTTCTGCCGTTCCCCTTGGGGATCGCCTCAGGTCCGCCGGGATCGGCACGTTCCCCGCGGTACACGCGCCGATCCCCGAGGGGAACGGCGCGCGGAGCGCGGGATCGAGACGATCCCTCTGGGGAAGTCAAGGATCCCGCGGGGGAACGAGAGGATCCCTCTGGGGAAGTTGACGATCCCGCAGGGGAACGAGAGGATCCCCCGAGGGAACGAGACGAGTGAGACGGGATCGAGGCAGGTGAGGCCTGCGCCGAGGACAACGAGAGAGGCCACGGCCGAGGTCACGCCTTGAACGATTCAGGGGACCGGTCCGTCCGTCCAGCCGATATGATGATCGAGCCATGCCCCACTGCATCCTCGAATACTCCGCCAACCTCCCCGAGACACCCGACCTCCAAGCCCTCTTCCAGCAGCTCCACGACGTCCTCATGGCCTCGGGCCAGTTCACCCTCGACGACATCAAAAGCCGAGCCATCCGGCACGAGGTCTTCCGGATCGGAGACGGAGATCCGCGCCGGACCTTCGTCACGATGAACCTCGCGATCCTCAGCGGCCGGAGCGAGGAGGTGAAAGCCAAGCTGTCCCGATCCGTCCTCGAGCTGCTGGAGCGTACGTTTGCCAGAACCCTCGCCGAGACCATCTGCAGCCTGACCGTCCAGGTCAGCGAGCTGCATCGCCCGAGCTATCAGAAGGCTGTCAGCCACGGCAGCTGAGCTTTGCCGCGGAAGTTGGCGCCTGCGCCCCCTGGGACCGCCGGCGTCTCGCCGGCCCAACTGCGCCGTGTACCCACCCCCGGCCGCTGCCGGCTTCTGACCAAAGCCCCGACTTCGAAGCCACCACCGAGCTCTCCGGGTAGAGAGATCCAACATACTGCCCGGCAAGAGCTTGACAAAACTACCAAGGAATCCTTATGGCCGCCAGCCCGCTGGATCCATAGGTCTGGTGCGAAGCATTGCGGCCCAGCCCTAGAGGCCTCCAGGAGGGCAGGGATCTGGAATGCTTCGGGACCGCAGCTCCTCGCGTTGACATAGATACGTAAAGGGCGTAAGTTGGGCACATCTGGCGACTTGAAGTGCCCTGAGCCGCTCTCCGTAGAAGGGAAGAGGAAAGACGGTTGTCATAAACAGGCGGCGCGTGGGATCGAATCTGACGGTTGGGCTGCCGTGCACTGAGTAGACAATGAAAAGCTCGTCATCAACCAAGAAGTCGGTCTGTGCTTACTGCGGCGACTACGGTCCCATAAGTCGGGACCACATACCGCCGAAGAATCTCTTTCCAAAGCCTCGCACGGCTGACTTAATTACCGTCCCTGCTTGCGAACGATGCCACTCTGGTTCGTCTAAAGATGACGACTACTTTCGCGCGGCACTACTTACATCGGAATTACTCGAGGGCAACCCTGAAGCCGAAAGGGTTATAAATGAGCTGATGAGAAGCCTAGGAGAGCGTAAGGGGAGGAAGTTTGCGCGCCTTCTAGCCTCGAGTATCGAGAAAGTTGATGTTTGGTCGCCGCAAGGTTCCATTTATCTCGGCAAGAAGGATGCATTTCGGATAGATCGACAGAGAATCACCGCCGTTTTGAACCGAATAATCCGTGGCCTCTACTTCCATGAGTTCGACCGGCCGGTGCCGGCGAATTACCAGGTTTTTGCTGAGCTGCAACCGCATGTCGATCCTCGGCTGAGAGAGATTGTCGCGTCAATCAGCTTCGCTCCGCCAAGGATCATAGGGGAGGGGTCCTTTGAGTACTTCTTCCAGCGTGTTGACGAAGATCCTGATTCGACGCTGTGGGTTCTCCACTTCTATGGGTGCTTCCCTGCGGTGGGCTTCGTTTTGCTTCCCCAGGATAAGCGAAATCCGTGCCTCTTAGAGGGCAGCTAGGCAGTCCGCGAATTCAGTCGGCAGATTATCAGGAAGAAGTTTTCAGGAGGTCTTCGAACGTCTGGCCACTGGCAGGCCGCTTACATAATCGAAGTGCTGATCGTAAATGACGAGGACGAGGTCGTGCTGCCGGCCGTTGCGGCAATCCTAGATGGTCTCATGGCAAATACCCCGCACTTTACGTTCAGAACCGCCGTGGCCTCCGACGCTCTCTGCCTCGGCGTGCTGGCAACCCAGGTCTTCCTGGACACCTATGCCGTCGACGGCATTCGCCCGTCCGTGGCGCGAGAAGCCTTGGAGCATTTTTCCACTGATGCGATCGCGACGCTGCTGGCGGACTCCCCGATCACGTTCCTCGTCGCCGAGTCGGCGGGCCACATGATCGCCTTTGCCCAGATGACCTTCGGCTCCGCTCACGAATTGGTTGCCGCGGAGAGCACCGTCGAGCTCAACAGGCTCTATGTCCTCGAACGGTTCTCCGGCAAGGGGATTGGAGCTGCGCTCCTGCGCCGCGCGGAAGCTCTGGCCGCGGCGCAGGGCGCATCAACGTTGTGGCTCTCCGCGTGGGCAGAGAACCACAGGGCTCTTGGCTTTTATACCAGGCAAGGCTATGAGGACGTGGGCGCGAGCCTGTACGTCTACGAAGGCGAGGAGTACGAGACGCGGGTCTTTGTCCGAGCTCTCGGGGGCGGGGCCGTCCCCTCAGTCGCCAGATCCCACCAGGAGTGACATTCCAAAAAATGGGGTAGTCGGCCCGCGTCCGGCCCAACGGGCCGGCAGATCCCAGCCCAGGGCTGAGGCCACAGGCCGATGCCCTGGGTAGAAAGGCGATCAACGACCGCGGCCTGAAAGGTCGCGAGAGTTTCTACAGGAGCCGGCTCAGCTCTCGGTTCAGGTTCTCGCGGCCTTGCAGGCCGCAGGGCTGGGGGGCGTTGTGAACCCAGGGCATCGGCCTGCGGCCTCAGCCCTGGGCTGTGCTCTGCCGGCCCGTTGGGCCGGTGGGAAGAACCGCTTTTCGGAAGTCTGCCGTGGCTTTGTGGAACTCCTCGGCGTCTTCCTGGGTCCAGGTCCCCGCGAGAGCATCGAGGTCGTGGAAGACTGGACGCTCTTCCTGCTGCGGATTCGACTTGGCTCTTTGCTGGATCAGCTCGATGACAATCCTCTCCACGTCGATACCGCGGCGTTGTGCCTCGGCGTCAAGCCAATGCACCGTCTCCTCGTCGAGATTCCGAATCGTGATGTTCTTGCTCATCCCTGTCTCCTCCTGACGATATTACCAGAAGCCTCGGTGACAGCTGACGCGCGATACAAAAAAAGGGGGCGTGGCCAAAGCCACGCCCCCTCGGGAGCAGGTCGGGATGGGAGGATCAGGCGTTCGGGGTGGGGGCGGGCGCGGGCGGCTTCACCTCGGTGGGCTCTTCGGGCTTCGCGGTCTTCTTGCCGCGGAACGGCTGCAGGCTGAACTCCACCAACTTCTCGGCGGTCCGGCCGTACCGCTCCCGGATTCCAGCCTTCAGGAAGGCGGCCACCTTGCGGCCTTCGGCGACCAGCGCCTTGAGCTGCTTGGAGGCTTCCTGCTTCGCGGCGGTCAGGGCCGCCTGCTGCTTCTCGATCTCTTCCACCTGAGTCATCAGGGCCTCGAGCCGCGTCCGATGCCCCTCCAGGTGAGGCGTGTCGCCGTTGTTGGTGGAGAGCGGCTGGACCAGGCGGCGCCACTCAGCGAAGGTCTCGGGATACGTGTTTCGTGCCATCTTCATTCTCCTCGGGAGCTGATAGGGCTCCCAGAAACTCCGGCGCCTTCATGGCGCCGGAAGATTGATTTGAGGCCGCGACAAGCCTACTCTGGACTACAAGTTGCTTGATGCTTCGCCATCCTATGCGCGCGCCCAGGCGCTTGTCAATACCCCTCTCTTGACTGGCTAAGCGGATGGGTGCGATGCTATGCGCATTGCGACGCGGCTGGTCCGTCGTCGCTCCCGAGGAGAAAAGCGAACCGACCATGCCGACCGATTCCGAGCTCCGCCAGCACCGCCAGGAGCAGATCCTGAGGATCCTGCAGGAAGGGAACCGGTTGTCCAGCCAGGGGCAGATCGTCGAGAAGCTGCACGCGCTGGGGGTCCCTGCCACGCAGTCGAGCGTCAGCCGCGACTTGCGGGATCTGGGGGTGTACCGGTACGGGCGCTATTACCAGCTGCCCGAGGACCCCGAGCCGGATGCGGAGAGGGCGCAGCGCGATCTTGAAGATCGTGCCTCTTTCTTCCTCGTCGATCTCCGCACCGCGGGTCCGAACCTCCTGGTGGTCGAGACCCAGCCCGGGGCGGCGCAGACTCTGGCCATCGTCATCGAGAACATGAGATGGGCCGAGGTGGTGGGGACCATCGCCGGTGACGACACGATCTTCGTCGCAACGCCGGGCACGGCCGAGCAGCGACGTATCATCGAACGCCTCAAAAAGTTTCTCCCCGAGAGGTGAAGCCATGAACAACGCCATTGTGCTCGCCTTCTCGGGCGGGCTGGATACGTCTTTCTGCATTCCGTGGCTGGCGGAGTCGCTCGGCCGGCCCGTGGTGACGGTGACGGTCGACACGGGCGGGATCGATGCCGCGGCGGCACGCGATCTGGAGGAGCGCGCCCGTGCGCTCGGGGCCGTGGAGCATGTGCTGGTCGATGGCCGCGACGCCTTTTTCGAGAAGGTGTTGCGCTTCCTGATCCTGGGGAACGTGCGGCGCGGCGGGGTCTATCCGTTGTGCGTGGGGGCGGAGCGGGTGATCCAGGCGCAGGAGGTGGCGCGCGCCGCCTCTCGCCTCGGCACGCGCACGGTGGCCCATGGGTGCACGGCGGCGGGCAACGACCAGGTGCGCTTCGAGGTGGCGCTCCGCACGCTCGATTCCGGGCTGGAGATCGTCGCGCCGGTGCGCGACGAGCCGCGCCCGCGGCCCGAGCAGGTGGCGTTCCTCGAAGAGCGCGGCCTTCCCATCCCCCCGTTTGGGGCGGCGTATTCGGTGAATCGCGGCCTGTGGGGTGTGACGATCGGCGGCAAGGAGACGCTCGGGTCGATCGAGTCGCTGCCGGAGGCGGCCTGGGTGCTCACCCGCGGTGCGTTCGACGCGCCTCTGCCGCCAGCGCGCCACACGCTCGGCTTCGCGGAGGGGATTCCGGTCTCTCTCGATGGGGAGGAGCTGCCGCCCGTGGCGCTCATCGAGCGGCTGGAGGCGGTCGCGGCTCCGTATGGGATCGGCCGGGGCATCCATCTCGGCGAGACGATCCTCGGGATCAAGGGACGGGTCGCCTTCGAGGCGCCGGCCGCGGAGGTGCTGATCACCGCCCACCGGGAGCTCGAGAAGCTGACGCTGACCGGCCGGCAGATCCGGGTGAAGGAGTCGGTCGCGTCCACCTATGGCGACCTGGTCCACGAGGGGCAGCATCTCGATCCGGTCTGCCGCGACATCGAGGCGCTGCTGCTCAGCTCGCAGGAGCGGGTGACGGGCGAGGTGCGGCTGCTGTTCCGGCCCTGGACCGTGTTCGTCGAAGGGATGTCCTCGGCGTATTCGCTGATGGCGGCGTCGCGCGGGGTCTATGGCGAGGCGGCGGGTGAATGGACGGCGGCGGATGCGCGTGGGTTCTCGCGGATGGTGGCGCTGCCGGGAATGTTGCATGCACGGGCGGGCGAGGGGGAGGTTTCATGAAGACCATCGGGCTCGACAAAATCTCTTCGGTCACTCGCGCCTGCGGCCTCCAGCGCGAGGTGCGCATCAGCTCCGAGATCCCGTGCGAGGAGGGGGTGGTGGTCGCGGTGCGGGTGCGCCACGACAAGAGCACGTACAACCAGCTCGAGCTGCCGTCCGGCCGCATGGCGCAGGTCAAGCGCGGCGACGTGATCGCGGGCGCTCTCGGCCACCGGCAGGCGCTGTTCGGCTATGCCGGGCATCTGCCGGAGACGCTGGCGCCGGGGGACACGATCCATCTGCTCAACATGGGCGGCGTGCTCGGGGTGTTCGACGGGGGGAGCCCGGACCTGGGGCCGCCGTTCGAGTGCGAGGTGCTCGGCGCGGTTCTCCACTTCCCGTATCTGGGAGAGCGGATCGGCGTCGCGGCGCGGATCGGCGGCGACGCGCTCGATCCGGCCGCGAAGCTCGACGCCCACGGGGTGCCGGTCGCGGCGCTCGTGGGCTCGTGTATGAACTGCGGCAAGACGGCGGCGGCGGTCTCGCTGGTGCGCGAGCTCAGCCACTCCGGCTGGACGGTCGACGGCTTCAAGGCGACCGGCGTCTCGCTGCGGCGCGACGTGCTGGCCCTGGAGGATGCCGGAGCGCGCACGACCTCGATCTTCACCGATCTGGGGATCGTGACGACTACGGAAGCCAATGCGGCGCCGGTGACGCGGACGCTCCTCTCCCGCCTGGCCGCCGGCAAGCCGGACGCGATCGTGGCCGAGCTCGGCGACGGCCTGCTCGGCGCCTATGGGGTGGCGTCGATCCTCGACGATCCGGGGATCCGCGCCGCGTTCACCGCGGTGATCCTGGCGGCGAACGATCCGGTGGCGGCCTGGGGCGGGGTGCGGATGCTGCGCGAGCGGTTCGGCATCGAGCCGGTGGCGGTGACCGGGCCGGCCACGGATAACCTGGCGGGGACGCGGATCATCGAGGAGCAGCTCGGAGTGCCGGCGATCAATGCGCGGACGGAGGGGGCACGGCTGGCGGCGGTGGTGAAGGAGAAGCTGACCGCCCGCCCGGCCCCTCACCCCCTGGCCCCCTCTCCCACCCCCTCGCTTCCGCCGGGAGAGGGGGAAACTGGCCAGGACGTTCCGAAGCATGATGGGCGGGGGCGCCCCTCTCCCGGCGGTCGGGTGGGGATGGGAGAGGGGACGGGGGTGAGGGGCCACGAGGTTTCGAAGTGACCACCCCCGCGGTCATTCTCGGCGGATCGGGCTACGTCGCGGGCGAGCTGCTGCGGCTGCTCGCCGGCCATGACGGGATCCGGCCGGGCGCGGTCATCTCGGAGAGCCAGGCGGGGGAGCTGGTGGAGACGGTGTTTCCGCATCTCGCGGGGTGCTATCCGGATCTGAAGCTCTCGCGCCGCGAGGATCTCCGGGACCTCGTCGCGAGCTGGCCGGCGAGCCGATCAGAAAACCGGGTGGCGGTCTTCTGTGCGGCTCCGCATGGCGCCGCGGCGGCGCTGCTCGACGAGGTGCTCGGCGAGATGGAGAGCGCCGGCCGGACGCCGGTGGCGGTCGATCTGTCGGCCGATTTCCGGTTTGCGACGGCGGAGGCGTATCAAGAGGTTTATGGGCATCCGCACGGCGCGCCGGGGCGGCTGGCCTCGTTCACCTGCGCGGTCCCGGAGCATCTGGCGGAGACGCCGGCGGGGCACGTGGCGCATCCGGGGTGCTTCACCACGTCGGTGCTCGTGCCGACCGTGCCGCTGCTGAAGCTGGGTCTCGTCGAGCCGCGGATCTCGGTGGTGGCGACCACGGGGAGCACGGGCTCGGGCCGGACGCCGTCGGCGGGGACGCATCATCCGGCGCGGCGGAGCAACCTCTATGCGTACAACCCGCTGCGCCACCGCCACGCGCCGGAGATGAAGGCGCTCGCCGCGGTGGCGTCGGGGGTGGAGCCCGAGATCCACTTCATCCCCCAGTCGGGGCCGCACGCCCGGGGGATCTACGCCACGGTGCAGGCACGATTGCTGCGGCCGATGCCGGCGGCGGAGGTGCGCGGGGCGCTGGAGGATTTCTACGCGGGATCGCCGTTCATCCGCGTGCTGGCCGACCCGCCGCGCCTCCAGGACATCGTGGGGACCAACCGCTGCCATCTCGGCGTGGCGGTGGACGGCGATCATCTGGCGGTCTTCTCGACGCTGGACAATCTGGTGAAGGGAGCGGCGGGGGGCGGCGTGCAGTGGATGAACCGGCTGCTCGGGCTGGAGGAGACGATGGGGCTGCGGGGGGCGGGGGTGGGGTGGATCTGACCTTCGAGGAGAGACCGATGACGACCGGAACGCTGTTGGAAGAGCCGACGATGACCCATCAGGAGCGGCAGTGGCTGCTCCCGGTGTATCCCCATGCGCCCATCGAGCCGATCCGCGGCTCCGGGGTGATGCTGACGACGCGCGATGGGCGCGAGCTGATCGATTTCTATGGCGGGCATGCGGTGGCTCTCCTGGGCTATGGCCATCCGCGCCTGCTGGCGGCGCTTCAGGAGCAGGCGGCGACGCTGATCTTCCAGAGCAACGTGGTGCCTCTCGCGGTGCGCGCCCGGGCGGGGCAGAGGCTCGTCCAGTTCGGGCCGGAGGGGCTGACCCGCGCGTTCCTGGTCAACAGCGGGGCCGAGGCCAACGAGAACGCGCTCCGCCTGGCGTTCCGCAAGACCGGCAAGACGCGCATCGTGGCGCTCGAAGGGGCCTTCCACGGCCGCACGGCCGCGGCCGGCGCTCTCACCTGGGGCTCGGCGAAGTGGTACGGCTTCCCGCGGGCGCCGTTCGACGTGACGTTCATCCCGCGCGGCGATCTGGACGCGCTGGAGCGGGAGCTCGGCAAGGGCGACGTGGCGGCGCTGATCGCCGAGCCGGTCCAGGGGCAGGCGGGCGCCTATGCGCTCGGCGCGGAGTGGCTCGGCGCCGCCCGCGAGAGGACCCGCCGCGCCGGGAGCCTGCTGATCTTCGACGAGGTGCAGTGCGGGATGGGCCGGAGCGGCGCGCCGTTCGCCTCCCAGATGTACGGCGTCACGCCCGACCTCCTCACTACGGCCAAGGGGCTCGCCGGCGGCTTTCCGGCCGGCGCGGTCCTGGTCTCGGACGAGATCGCCGACATCCTCAAGGGGGGTGATCTCGGCACCACCTTCGGCGGCGGCCCCGTGGCCTGCGCGCTCATCGAGGCGGTGATCGACA
>Ga0126309_10000161_pt1 | contig 22753 bp, 29 predicted proteins | sample Plot56_FD_92541 | JGI IMG/M metagenome (GOLD analysis project Ga0126309, IMG submission 92541) | Serpentine soil microbial communities from UC McLaughlin Reserve, CA, USA - Plot56 | ecosystem: Environmental > Terrestrial > Soil > Grasslands | place: USA: UC McLaughlin Reserve, Lake County...
ACCGCGAGGCGCATGTTTCCGAGGCCTCGCGTGGAGTGGGCGTCGGTGTTGCAGAGGACCGGCAGGCCCGCCTCGACGCACATCCGGACGTGGTCGTCGCGGAGGTCGAGCCGGTCCGGGAGGCCGTTGATCTCGAGCGCGACCCGCTCCTCGAGCGCCACCGTGATCACCTCCTCCAGGTCGACGGCGTTCGGCGGCCGGTGGTTGATGATCCGGCCCGTCGGGTGACTCAGGGAGCGCACCGCGGGATGGCGTAGCGCCGCCACCGTGCGCGCCGTGATCTCCTTGCGCGGTGCTCGCTGGCCCGCGTGGACGCTCGCGGTCACCCAGTCGAGCTCCTCGAGGACGCGGTCCGGCAGGTCGAGCGAGCCGTCGGGAAGGATGTCGCACTCGATCCCGGCCAGGACGCGGAACGGGGCCAGTGCCTCGCTGGCCGCGGCGACCTCGTCGCCCTGGCGGAGGACGTCGCCGGCGTCGAGGCCCGGAACCGCGCCGACGGCCTTGGTGTGGTCGCAGATCGCGAGGTACTCGTAGCCGAGCTCGCGCGCGGCGGACGCCATCTCGAGCACCGACGCCTTCCCGTCCGACCACGTGGTGTGGCAATGGAGGTCGCCGCGGATATCTCGGAGCTCGACGAGCGGCGGCGGGTCGCCGCGAAACGGGGCCTCGCGCAGCTCGGGCGGGCACCACGGCACGCCGAGCGCGCTGTAGACCGCCTCCTCGCCCGGCGCTTCCGGAAGCGGCCCCAGCCCGTCGACGTACGCCGCGGAGCCGGTCGCCCGCACCAGCTCCGTCCCGAACCGCGCCGGCGCGGCCGCGACGACCTCGACCGGGACGCCCTCGACGGTGACGCCCACCGCGCGCCCGGACTCGCGCTCGACGATCGAGACCACCTGGCCGAGGGCCTCGAAGCGGTCGAGCACCTCGTCTGGCCGGCCGGTCGCGCACACGACGGCAAACTGCTCGCTCGCGTCGCGCATCCTGCGCGGATCGCCGGCGGGCACGCCGGCCAGCGCCTCAGCGAGGCCGGCTTCGAGCGCAAGCGCGCGGTTGAGCAGCATCCCCCGCCGCGCCGGCGCGCCCCGCTCGAGCGCCTCGACGAGCTTCGCGGCCGTCTTCGGCCCGATCCCGGGCACCTCGGTGAGGCGGCCGTTCCGCGCCGCGTCGCGCAGCTCCTCGAGGTCGCGGACGCCGAGCGTCTCGCCGATCTCGATCGCGCGTCGCGGACTGACCCCGAGGTAGCGCCCGAGGCCGATCAGCTCCGGCCGCACCTGCTGTTCCAGCTCTGCTAGCTCTGCGATCTCGCCCGTCTCGACGAGCTCCTGCAGGCGGCGCTCGATCCCGGGGCCGATCCCGCGCAAGTCGCGGACACGGCCCTGGCGGACGAGCTCGACGATCGGCGCGGGCGTCTCGCGGATCATGTCCGCGGCGCGCCGGTAGGCCCGCGAGGTGTAGGGCTGCGAGCCCGCCAGCTCGAGCAGCACGGCGAACGCGTCGAGCCGCTCCGCGATCTCGGCGTTCGAGAGCACGCGGGATAGTCTCCCCGCGATGACGACCGTGGTCGTTCCCTTCCGCGGCACGAACGGCAAGAGCCGCCTCGCGCTGCCCCAGCCCGAGCGGCGCGAGCTGGCGCTGAGCATGCTCCGGCGCGTGCTCGACGTCGCCGCCGAAGTGGGCGAGGTCGTCCTCGTCACCGACGACGAGGAGGCGCGCTCGCTCGCTGCGCACTGGGTCGAGGACCCCGGTCGCGGCCAGGGTGCCGCGGTCGAGGCGGCGCTCGCCGGGGCGACCGGCCCGACCCTCGTCGTCAACGCCGATCTCCCGAAGGTCGAGTCACAGGACCTACGCGAGCTGCTCGCGGCGATCCCGGAGGACGGCATCGCGATCGTCGAGGCGGACGACGGCACGACGAACGCCGTCGGCCTCGCCGAGCCCTCGCTCTTCGCGCCGCTCTACGGCCCCGGAAGTGCCGCCCGCTTCAAGCAAGCGGGCGCGGTCGCCGTCGATCTCCCGCGGCTCGCCGAGGACCTCGACACGCTGTGAGCGTTGCGGTTCTAGCCGGCGGAGTCGGAGCCGCCCGCTTCCTGCGTGGCCTCGTCGAGGCCGTCGAGCCCGCGGACGTCACCGCGATCGGCAATGTCGGCGACGACCTCGAGGTCCTCGGGCTCTCGGTCTCCCCCGATCTCGACAGCGTCCTGTACGCCCTCGCCGGCCGCTCGGACGAGGAGCGCGGGTGGGGACGCGCGAACGAGAGCTGGAACGCGCTCGCGACCGTGTCGGAGCTCGGCGGCGAGGACTGGTTCCGCCTGGGCGACCGCGATCTCGGGCTCCACCTCGTGCGAACCGAAGCGCTGCGCCGCGGCGAGCCACTCTCCGCGATCACGGCTCGACTTGCAGCAGCATTCGGCATCGGGGTCACCCTGATCCCCGCAACCGACGACAGCCTTCGCACGCTCGTCAGAACCCCCTCTGGCACGTTCTCGTTCCAGGAGTGGTTTGTCGCCCGTGGCCATCGCGACCCCGTCGACGGCCTCGACTTCGTCGGCGCGGACAAGGCGGAGCCGGCCCCCGGGGTTCTCGACGCGATGGAAACGGCCGACGCGATCGTGATCGCCCCGAGCAACCCGTTCGTCAGCATCGGCCCCGTTCTCGCAGTGCGGGCGATCCGCGAGGCGCTCGAGCGGCGCCGGTCGCCCGCGGTCGCCGTCAGCCCGCTGATCGGCGGCCGGGCGGTCAAGGGGCCGGCCGACGCGATGATGAGCACGCTCGCCGGAGGGACGACGCCGGCGCATGTCGCGCGATGCTACGAAGGTCTCATCGACGCGCTCGTGATCGACGAGGCGGATGCCGAGCGAGCGGGCGATGTCGGCGTGCGGACGATCGTCACGCGGACTCTCATGGACGGCCGCGAAGGTCGGCTCCGCGTCGCGCAGGCCGCGCTCGACGGAGCGGGCGCGCTGCGGTGAGAGTCGGCATCGTCGGCGGCACGGGCACCTTCGGGCGGGCGCTCGCCGAACGGCTCGTCGCGCTCGGGCACGACGTCGTCATCGGCTCCCGCGATCCCCAGCGGGCGGCGGAGCTCGCGGCCGTCTACGGGGTCGAGGGCAAGGCGAACGCCGACGCGGTGCGCGGCGTCGACCTCGCAGTTCTGGCGACGAAGTCGGCGGCAGCACTCGACACGGCGCGAGACCTCGCCGGCGCGATCGGCGAGACGCCCGTCCTGTGCGTCGCGAGCGACCTGCGCTTCGAGCCGAACGGGGTCCTCCCCGGCCGCCTCGGCAGCTCGCTGGCCGAGGAGGTCGCGGAGATCCTTGCCGGCCCGGTCGCGGCGGGTCTCCAGACGCTCGCCGCCGCGCACCTCACGCAGAAGGACGCGCCCGACGAGGATGCGCTGATCTGCGGCGACGACAACGACGCCAAGCGGATCTCGCTCGAGCTCGCCGGGCAGCTGGTCGCCGGCCGGGCGATCGACGCGGGGCCGCTCGCCAACGCGCGCGCCCTCGAGGGTCTCACGGCGGTGATCCTCAACGTCAACAGGCGCTACCGCGCGCACGCCGGCGTCCGCCTGACCGGCCTCGAGTGAACGTCACCGCCGTCAAGGGCCTCCCGGAGATCGAGCCGGGGGCCGACCTCGCCCGGCTGATCGCGGACGCGACGACGCTCGAGGACGGCGACGTCGTCGTGGTCGCGCAGAAGGTCGTCTCGAAGGCAGAGGGACGGGTCGTCCGCCTCGCCGACGTCGAGCCGTCTGACCGGGCGCGCGCGATCGCGGCCGGCGGGGACGCAAGGCGGATCGAGGTCATCCTCGGCGAGAGCGCGCGGATCGTCCGCCTGCGCCCGCCGCTCGTGATCTCGCAGACGACACACGGCTTCGTCTGCGCCTCGGCCGGGGTGGACGCCTCGAACGCGCCCGGGCCGGACATGCTGGTGCTGCTCCCGGTCGACCCGGACGCGTCTGCGGCAGCCCTGCGCGGCCGCCTCCACGAGCTGACCGGCCGCGACGTCGCCGTGATCGTCAGCGACTCGTTCGGCCGCGCCTGGCGGCAGGGGACGACCGACGTGGCGATCGGATGCGCCGGGCTCGCCCCGCTCGTAGACCTCGGCGGCCGGCGCGACCGCGCGGGCTACGAGCTGCACGCAACGGTGATCGCCGTCGCGGACGAGATCGCCGGCGCCGCTCAGCTCGTGATGGGCAAGATCGCGGGCATTCCGGTCGCGGTCGTGCGCGGGCTGGACGTGGCCGGCGAAGGCACGGCCGCCGACGTCGTGATCCCGCCCGAGCGCGATCTCTTCCGTTGACCCACGGCGTGGTATCAGCTGTCAGGTGACGTCGCACCGCACTCCCGTCGTCCTCGTGCACGGTCTTTCGGGGTCGGCTGACTGGTGGCGGCCGATCGTCCCTCGGCTCGAGCGCGAGCGGGAGGTGCGCCTCGTCGACCTGCCTCAGCGCCTCCCCCTCGAGGCCGGGGCGGGCTGGCTCGCCGAGCAGCTGGAAAGACGGGTCGACCTCGTCGGCCACTCGATGGGCGGGTTGATCGCAGCGCGGCTCGCCGCCGACCGACCCTCGCTCGTGCGCCGGCTCGTCCTCATCGCCCCCGCCGGTGTCTCTCCGGGCTCGCGGGCCCGGCACGTCTTCCCGCTCGTGCGCGCGCTGCGCCACACGTCGCCTCGCCTCGTCCCGCTGCTCGCGCGCGATGCGCTGCGGGCCGGCCCCCGGACGCTGTGGCGCGCGGCCGGCGAGGTGCTCGAGGCAGACATCCGGGCGCACCTCGCCGACATCGTCGCGCCGACGCTCATCCTCTGGGGCGGGCGGGACGCTCTCCTGCCGCCCTCGCTCGGCGAGGTCGTTCGGAGCGAGATCGCCGGTGCGCGGCTCGTCGTCCTCGAGCGCGCAGGTCACGTGCCGATGACCGAGGCGAGCGAGGAGGTCAGCGAGGCCCTGGCGGAGTTCCTGCGCTGACGAGCGCCGCGACCGCGTCGGGGTGCGTGAAGTGAGCCGCGTGCGGAGCGCCGCCGATCACGTGCAGCTCGCCGGCTGGAAACGCGGCCGTGAGCCGTTCGGCCCACGGCTGAGGCACGAGCGGGTCGCGAGAACCTCGGACAACGACGGCGGGCACGGCTACTCGCCGGGCGTCGGCTTCGATCCGGTGGCGTAACGCCTCGGCCGCGCCCGTCGCGACGGTTACCGGCCCGGCGCGCACGTAGTCGGAGAGGACGATTGCGACCAGGCTTCTCGGCTCGTGGCACCCGTCGACGAGCAGTCGCGCGGCCTGGCGGACGGGATCACGGGCCGAGTCGTCGACGGTCGGGCCGACGAGCACGAGCCGCTCCACCCGCTCCGGATGCGTGATGGCGAGGCGCGTGACGACCTGGCAGCCGTACGAGTTCGCCAGGAACGTCGCGCGCCGAAATCCGATCGCGTCGGCGAGGCGGTCGAGCGTCTCGCTGAGCTCGTCGAGTCGGAGCGGCCGCCGCGGCCGGGTGCTGAGGCCGAGCCCGGGCAGGTCGGGCACGACGACTCGGAAGCGCCCGGCGAGTGTACGCGCGATCGGCAAGAGGTATCGCCCCGAGACGCCGAGCCCGTGGACCAGCACGAGCGGCGGTCCGTCGCCGGCTTCCCACCCGTGGACGGCCCAACCGCCGACCCGCCACCACGTTTCTCTCAATCGCGTGTCAGGTCGACGGCCCGGCGCGCCTCGCGCTCGTACGGGTTGTTCCGGTAGCGGTTCGTCAACCACGCCCAGATCACGGCCAGCGGCCGGTTCTGCATCTGCCAGATGTGACAGAGCTCGTGCGTGACGAGGTTCTCGGACGCGTCGCTCCGGCGCAGGACGATCGTCCGCCAGAGCGCATACCCGTGGTAGCGGCGAAACCCCGGGATGCGGAAGAACCAGGGCGCCACGACGACCCGGACGCCGTCGAGGCGCACGGGCCGCGGATAGAAGTCGAGCCGGTTCAGGCGTTCGCGGGCGCGCTCGAGTACCGGCTCCATGCGACCACGCTAGCCTCCTCCCATGCGCCTCGTCGACGAGTTCGAGGGCGGCTTCGGCTGGCAGGCCGACGCCCCCGAGTTTGCCCGCCGCACCTCGCACGCCGTGCGCGACGGCAACAACGTCTGGTTGTTCGACGTGGTCGACGCTGACGGCCTCGACGAGCGCGTCAGAGCGCTGGGCGAGCCGGCCGGCGTCGTCCAGCTGCTCGACCGGCACGGCCGCGACTGCGCCGCCGTCGCCGCCCGGCTCGGCGTGCCGCTGCACGTCACGCCCCGCGGTTCGTCCGCTCCGGTGCCGACGCTTCGCGTCATGTGGATCCGCGGCTGGCACGAGGTCGCTGCATTCGTCGACGAACGTGTGCTCGTCGTCGGCGACGCGCTCGGTACGCCGCGCTACTTCTGCGCACCGGGCGAGCGGCTCGGCGTCCACCCGCTCCTGAGGCCGTTCCCTCCGCGCTCCCTTCGCACGGTCTCGCCCGAGCGGGTGCTGTGCGGTCACGGCTCGGGCGTCCATGACGGCGCCGCCGAGGCGGTCGTAGAGGCGATCCGCACCGCCCGGCGGCGGATCCCCAGGTGGCTCGCGGGCTCGATCGGAGCGTGGCGATCGCAGTGAGGACGCTGGTCTTCATCCCGGCCTGGAACGAGGAGGACAACCTCCCGGGCGTGCTCGGGGAGCTCCGCGGCGAGCTGCCCGACGTCGACGTGGTCGTCGTCGACGACGGCTCCACCGACGCCACCGCCGACGTCGCGCGGCAAGGTGGCGCCGAGGTTCTCTCCTTCGGCCACAACCGCGGCTTGCGTGCGGCGATCGCGGCCGGCTACGGCTACGGCGTCGAGCACGAGTACGACGTCGTCGGCCGCCTCGACGCCGACGGGCAGCATCCCGCGGCGGAGCTGCGCCGGCTCGTCGAGCGGGTCCAGGCGGACGAGCTCGACGCCGCCGTCGGCTCCCGGTTCGTCTCCGGCGACGGCTACGAGCCGTACCGATACAAGCCAAGCCGCGAGCGGGCGTTCGGCACGGCGGTCCTCCGGCGGCTGATGCGCCTGCGCGTCCACGGCGGGATCGCGGATGCCACGAGCGGGCTGTACGCGGTCAACAGCCGCGCGGCCGAGCTTCTCTCGCAGCCGTACACGAGCGGCGCCCCGGAGGTCGAAGGCCTGATCCGGCTCGGGGAGGCGGGCCTGCGAGTGGCCGAGGTCCCGGTCAACATGCGGGAACGCGGCGGCGGCGAGTCGAAGCTCGCGGGCCGCCGGGCCGTCCACCTGGTCGTCACTGTCGGCGCCGCCATCTTGCTCGGCACGAAGGCGCTCGGCTGGTGGCGCCGCGCGCGGGACTAGGCGGGGCGGAAAGCTATGCGTTGCAGCACGACGAGACCACCGGCCGCGACTCCGGCTGAGACGAGGAAGACGGCGGGGTAGCCGCCGGCGTCGGCGACTCCTCCCAGGAGGATTGCGCCGACCGCAATCGCCACGTCGACGAACGCCGTGACCGTGCCCGCGACGGCGCCGCGGTCGCCGGCCGGCGCGCGGGCCATGGCGAGCGTCAGCACCGCCGGGAACGCGAGCGCCTGGCCGACCGAGAAGACGACCGTGCCGACGTAGAGCCCGAGCGGCTCCTGCCAGATTCCGATCGTCGCCAGCCCGGCCGCGAGGGCGACCAGCGCGAACCGGACCGTCCTCGCAGGCCCGACGCGGTCCGGAATCTTCGCGCCGAGGCTCCGGATCGTCACGACGACGACGGCGAAGATCGCGAACAGCGGCCCCGCGCCGTCGAGACCGACGTCGAGCGCGTAGAGCGTGATGAACGCGATGAAGCCGCCCATCCCGAACAGCCCCATGCCGAGCACCGCGCCGGGTAGCAGGCCGAGGCGGTGCGGAAGCCAGCTCGCCCCCTCCGAGGGTGGCTCGTCGGGCCGCGTCTCGGGCGAGCGGAACCCGAGCACGCCGGCGGTGGCGCCCGAGAGTGCTGCGAGGAGCCAAACGGCGTCCCAGCGGTCGTGGCCGAGCGTCACCTCGCCGAGGACGGGCCCGATCGCGAGGCCGCTGTACGAGGCGATCGTGTACAGGCTCACGGCCTCGCCGCGCCGGTGGTCGGGCGCGAGGTCGTTGACGACGCTGATCCCGCCGACGAGGAACAGCGCCTCGCCGACGCCTGTCAGCAGCCGTAGCCCGACGACGGGGACTATGTGCTCGGCCACCACGAGCCCGGCCGCGCCGAGCACCATCAGGACGCCGCCCCCGATCATCAGCGGCCTACGGCCGCGGAGGTCGCCGAGCCGCCCGGCCGGCGGCTGCGCGAGCAGCGCCGTCACGCTCGCGGCGCCGATCGCGATCCCGACGCCGATGTCGCCCGCGCCGAGCGGGCCCTCCGTGTAACGCGGCAGCACCGGCAGCACGATCCCGATCGAGAGGAAGGCGAAGAAGGTGGCGGCGGCGACGAGCAGGAAGGCGGGCGTCAGCACCCGCTCGCGCACGACCGTCGCCTCCCGCATCCGCGGCCGACACTACCGGCGAAGGGCTTGACACCTCCGCTTTGGTAAGTCTAGACTTATAGTAAGTCATGGCTTACATTCACCCGATGGACGCACTCGGCGACCGGACCCGGAGGGCGATCTTCGAACGCCTGCGCTCCGGGCCGAAGCCGGTCGTGGAGCTCGCGCGCGGCCTGCCGGTCAGCCGGCCGGCCGTCTCGCAGCATCTGCGCGTCCTGAAGGAGGCGGGCCTCGTCCGCGACCACGCCGTCGGGACGAGGCGACTGTACGAAGTCGACCCGGAGGGCTTCGGCCAGGTGCGCACCTGGTTCGAGGACTTCTGGACTGACGCCCTCGCCGCCTTCAAGCGTGCGGCGGAGGCAGAAGGGAGCAACCGATGACCGAGGTAGCCACGATCGCGCCCGTCCGCAAGACACTGAGCGTCAACTGCAGCCCGGAGCGCGCCTTCGAGGTGTTCACCGCCGAGGTCGGCAGCTGGTGGCCGACGAAGACGCACTCGATCCACAAGGACGGCGTGACGGGCGTCGTCCTCGAGCAGCACGAAGGCGGCGAGATGTACGAGCTCGCCGGGGGCAAGCGCGAGCACTGGGGCCGCGTGACGGCGTGGGAGCCGCCCACGCGCCTCGTCCTCGCCTGGCACGTCAATCCCGACCCCGCCGGGCCGACCGAGGTCGAGGTCACGTTCACGCCCGAGGGCGCGGGCACCCGCGTCGTGCTCGAGCACCGCAACTGGGACGCGGCCGGCGAGGGCGCAGAGCAGATGCGCGACAACTACGAGGGCGGCTGGGACATCGTCCTCGCGCCGTTCGTCGAGAAGGCGGGCTAGGAAGCGGCGCGGAACGTCTCGAACCGGCCTGCCAGGAGGTCCCGATCGGGCTGCCACGCCTCGGTGCGCGGCAGCTCGATCGGCTGGCCCTGAAAGCCCTTCAAGACGTCAAGCATCGGGCCGTCCTCGTCGTCGAGGAGCCGCCGCGACATGTGAACGACGTAATCGGGCGAAATTCCGACGAGGTCTTCGTCGAATGCGCGGTGATGAATGCTGCAGAGGCTCAAGCCGTTCGAGACCGCCGGTGTGCCAAGCGGATCGGCATCGGCGACGATATGAGCTGCGTCGAGCAGTCGTAGTTCCTTGAGCCGGCAGACCGCGCACCGTTCGCGATACGCGGGGAGAACGACGCCGCGGAACCGGGCTTGGTGAAGCCGAACGCGAGTTTGGCGAACGGCGTAACGCTTCTCCGTTACGTCGACCAACGGGACCGGCTCACGTTCGTCCAGAGGTCCGATCATCTTCCCGGGCGTCACGAGGACACGGCGTTCGGCCGGAAGGTCGGCGGCGATGAAGCACGGATAGTTTGCGCGGTAATAGCCCGGCCGAGACGCGACGAAGTAAACGATTGGCGCCGCGAGCTCATGAGCCGCGCGGAGCGCGCGATTGTCGGGCTGGTCGACCGGTCCGTCGCGGTAGGCGTACAGGAATCCGTCTTCGGTGATCTCGTCGTCGTACGGCGATTTCGACGACGTGTTGATCGAGAGTGCGGCCGGACCACGCTGCGCAGCGGCGCGGAAGATGCCCTTCTGCGGGCTGAGAAACGGCACCCGTGCACCGCGAAAGGAAAATCCGCGGTCGAGTGCGCCGAGGTAGCGAAGCTCGTCTCCGAACTGGGCGCGCAGGACGTCGAGCGCTGCGAAGCAGGACGCCCTTACATCGTCGTCGCGCATCTGGCGCATGCTCTCGCACGAACTGACGTCGCTGCAAGGACACTTATCCGGTGCCGCTCGCCTACCCGGATCCGCCGCTCGCGGACGACCTCGTTTCGCTCCGTCCCTGGCGAAGGAGCGACATCGCGACCGTCGTCGAGGCGAGCCGCGACCCGTACATTCCCAAGGTGACGACGCTCCCGGCGCCGTTCACGAGGGGAGCGGGGGAGCGGTGGCTCGATCGCCAGGGCGCCCGCAGCCGGAGCGGAGTCGGCGTCTCGCTCGCGATCGCGGAGCCGTCCAGCGACGAGGCCGTCGGCGCCGTGGTGCTCATGCACCGCGGAGGCGGCGTCCACGGGCTCGGCTACTGGCTTCTCTCGACCGCCCGTGGACGAGGGTTGGCCTCGCGCGCCGTGGGGCTCGTGGTCGGATGGGCGCTCGCGGAGCCGGCCGTGGCAGAGCTCGAGGCGCTGGTCGAGCCGTGGAACGAGGCTTCGATCCGCGTCGCCGAGCGGGCCGGCTTCACACGCGACCGCCTGCTACGCGCCGAGATCTCGGTCGCGGGCCGCGAGGCCGACGTCGTCCGCTACGTCCGCGGCGGCCAGTCGCCGCGCAGCGGTTGAAACTCGGGCGACCAGTCGGAGTACGCCTCCGGCGCCTTATCGGTCTCGAAGGGGGCCGCCGCGCCGTAGCGGGCAGCGAGCTCGTCGGCGGGGTAGTGGATTGCGCGTCCTTGCCGCCGCGTCCCGGCCATCAGGATCGCGCAAGGGCCCTCGCCTGCGCCGACGAAGATGTGCAGCGTCCCGGGCGGGCAGTGGACAAAGTCCCAGGCCTTCAGCCGCCGCTCCTGCCCCTCGATCAGGCAGATGCACTCGCCCGAGAGGACGAGGAAGTCCTCCTGAACCTCTTCGGCGTGGTACTTCCCATTCGGCTCGCCCGGCTGGAGCACGTGGATCCCGATCCCGAACTCGCGGAACGGATGCTCGGGGCCCTCGAAGCTCACCCAGCGCCCACTCCGCTCGTGGCCCGTCCAGCTCGCGTCGGCCGCGTTGACGACGAACCAGCCGTCAGACTCGACGACGGCGCCGTGGTCGGTCTGCTCGATCCGTGCCTCCGGGACTGGCATCGGCGGGAGCATCCCATTTCGCCTCGCCGAGCATCGCGGTGAGCGCGGCATCGACCTCGTCGAGCCGCGCCTCGTACTCCGATCTGGCGCGCGGGAGTCGGCGCTCGAGCTCGAGATAGGCCTGGAGGAGCGCGGGATCCGCCGCTCGCACGAGGACCTCGCCCTTGGCGGTCAGCTCGATCAGGTACGAGCGCCCGTCGCTGGGGTTCGGCGTCCGGCGCACGAGTCCGCGGTCGACCAGGCGCTGGACGTTGTCGCGCAGCGTCGTGGTCGCCATTCCGGTCGCCTGCGAGATCGCGGACGGCGTGACCGGGGCGAGCCGGTGCACCTGCGAGAGCAGCCCGAACAGGTACACCGGGATCCCGACCTCGCGGAGCTGCCGCTCGACGACGGCGCCGGTCAGCTGCGCCAGCCGGAAGAGGTCCAGGAACAGGCGCCGGTCGGTCACCGACCGAGCATAGTGGACGTTAGTGCGTGTACGCGCTAGATTCTGCGTGTACGCACTATGTCTCGCGCCGCCGTCATCATCGCCCTCTCGCTCGCCTGCATCGCGAGCGCCAGCGGCCCGGCCGCGTCTCCGTCGGGCTCGTGGACGGGGAGCTACACGCTCGGCGGCCCGGACTCGGTCACGCTGACCCTCGCGGGCCGGCGCGCGACGGTCGCGCTGGGCCCGGGGCACGCCGGCCTGCAGACGGTCCGCGCGACCGTGCGAAACGGCCGTGTGCGCTTCGCGCTGCCCGGCGTCCCGCCGGTCGCCTTCGCCGGGAAGCTGCGCGGCCGCCGCCTCGTCGGGACGGTGAGGCAGGGCGGTCTCCGCGGCCGATTCTCGCTCGACCGCGGCACGGCGCCGGGCCTGCGGGCGCGCGGCCTCTACGACGTCGGCGGGCACGGTTTCGCGGTCGTCGGCGGGCGCCTGCTCGACCTGGAGACCGGCGAGGTCCACGGGCTCTATCCGAACGGCAAGCGGTTCGACGTCGGCTCCGGCTTCGGCACCCGTGTGCCCGTGCGCGGGTCGGCCGCCTTCGACGACGCCGGCGCCACCCTTCCCGCCGGCCGCGCGGCGCGGGTCCGCACCCGCCAGCTCGAGGTCCGGTTCCGCAGCGGTCGCGCGCTGCTCGCCGGGACGCTCACGCTTCCGCCTGGCGCGGGCCCGCATCCCGCGCTCGTCTGGGTGCACGGCGGCGGGATGCAGACACGCGACTACTTCCCCGACCTCGCCGCCCTCTGCGCGGGCGCGGGGTTCGCGGTGCTCACCTACGACAAGCAGGGCGGCGGGCAATCGGGCGGCAGATACCCCGGTGACCTCGCCGACGAGCGTGTGATCGACACGCTGGCACGCGACACCGAGGCAGCCGTCCGCTTCCTCGCAGCGCAGCCGGGCGTCGACCGCGCGCGGGTCGGGCTCGCCGGCCACAGCCAGGGCGGCTGGATCGTGCCGCTCGCGGCCATGCGGGAGCCCAGCGTTCGCTTCGTCGTCGCGTTCGCCGGGCCCGCGCTGTCGCAGGGCGAGGTCGACCACTGGGCCGGAATCGCGGGCGCGGGGAGGTCCAGCCCGACCGGGACCGAGGACGAGATGGAGGCCGAGGTCCTGCGCCAGGGCTCGAGCGGCTACGAGCCTTTGCCGGCGCTTCGCGCGCTGCGAGTGCCGAGCCTCTGGCTCTACGGCCGCCTCGATTACGTCGTCCCGAGCCGGCTCTCGGTGCGGCGGCTGCAGGGAATCGGCGGCGACCTCACCATCGGGCTCTTCCCGAGGGCCAACCACTCGCTCGTCGAGACCCAGACCGGCCTCAACTCCGAGATGCTCGCCTCCGACCGCTTCGCGCCCGGGCTGTTCCCGACCCTTCGGGAGTGGCTGCGGCGACGCTAGCGGCGTTCCGTCGCGAGCCGTAGGCCGAGCGCGACGAGGACGGCGCCCGTGACGGCGTCAATCGCCCGCCGGATCGCCGGCCGCCGGAGGACGTCGCCCGCGCGCGCAACCACGACGGCATAGGCGGAGAGCCAGGTGAGCGTCATGCAGCAGAACAGCAGCCCGAGGCCGAGCAGCTCGACGAACGAGCTGCCGAACTGGGGCAGCAGGCTGGAGAAGAAGACGGCCATCTTCGGGTTGCCGAGGTTGCTGACCGCGCCCTGCCGCAACGCGACTCGAGGCCGGGCGCTCGCCGCTCCGGCGTGCGTGCGTTCGCGCCGCCGCAGCGCGGCGAGCAGCGACTGCGCGCCGAGATAGACGAGGTAGGCGGCGCCGACGAGCTTCAGCGCGACGAACACCGGCTCGGACGCGACGATGAGCGCGGCCAGCCCGAGGCTCGTGGCGAGCGTCCAGACCGCCTGCCCGCCGGCCACGCCGAGCGCGGTCGCGAGGCCGGTGCCGCGCCCGCCGAGCAGCGCGTTGCGGATCGTCAGCGCCGTGTCCTGCCCCGGCGTGACGAGCACGATCGCCGACACGGCCGCGAACGCTACGAGGCCCTCGAGCACAAGGCCATTCTCTACCCTGCCCTGCGATGGAGCATGCCGAGCACCGCGGGCACCACCATCATCACCACGAGCTGCCGACCTCGGGCCGGGCACTCGACGCCATGGCCCTGACCGCGACGCTGCACTGCCTGACGGGCTGCGCGATCGGCGAGGTGGTCGGGATGATCATCGCGACCGCGCTCGGCTGGTCGAACTGGGCCACGATCGCCCTCTCGGTTGCGCTGGCGTTCGTCTTCGGCTACACGTTCACGAGCTTCCCGCTGCTGCGCGCCGGCCTCGCATTCGCCACGGTCGCCCCGATCGCATTCGCGTCGGACACGATCAGCATCGCCGTGATGGAGGTGGTCGACAACGCCCTCATGCTCGTCATTCCGGGCGCACTGGACGCCGGGTTGCAAGACCTGCTCTTCTGGGGCAGCCTCGCGGTCGCGCTCGTGCTCGCCGGCGCCGCGGCCTTCCCGGTCAACCGCTGGCTGCTTGCACGCGGAAAGGGTCACGCCGCCGTTCACGAGACCGGCATCCACGGCGGGCCACCGGTGCGCGTCGTGGGCGCCGTCGCGGCCGCCGCCGCCGTTTTCGGCGTCGTCGTCCTGCTTTTCGAAGCGCTCTAGTTGTAAGGCCCAGGAGCGTTGTTCGTCCGACCTGCCTTGGGGGCTGGTGGTTGCGAAGGCCATCAGCGACTCCAAGGAGGTCGGACGGTGACATTGCACAGGAACGCCAGGACGTGCCCGCGCTCGAGGCGGCTGCTCCGGATCGGGTGCTGGCGGAGGGGTGGTCGCTGACGGCGGCGCGAAGGAATCGCGCGACTGCGTCGCCGCCTAGAGCTCGGCCTCGAGAGCCCGCACGAGCTGGTCGATCTCGTTCCGAAGGCGCCGGACGTCGTCTTGCGGCAGGTCCCTGGGATCTGGAAGCTCCCAGTCCACGTAGCGCTTCCCCGGGATGTAGGGGCACGCGTCGCCGCAGCCCATCGTGACCACGACGTCGGCCCATTCGACGACGTTCTGCGTGAGCAGTCGAGGCGTCCGTTCGGAGAGGTCGATCCCGATCTCGCGCATCACCGCGACGACCTCGTCATGCACCCGGTCGCGGGGGGCCGTCCCCGCGGACGCGGCCTCGTGGCTGCCGTCGGCGGCGCGCTCGAACAGCGCCTGGCTCATCTGTGAGCGGCCGGCGTTGTGCAGGCAGACGAACAGGACCCGCGCCACGAGCGGAACCTACCCGCGAGCCGACCGCACGCCCCTGACGATCGCGCCGTGCATCCCGTCGGCGACGGCGTGCGTGAACTCGACGCTGACGTCGTCGAATCCCGCCGCGCGCAGCCCTTCCTCGTACTCCCCCTTCGAGAGCGCACCCGCGACGCAGCCGCAGTAGGAGCCGCGCTCGGCGCGGTCGGCCGGGGACAGCTCGTCCTCGGCGACGACGTCGGAGATGCCGAGCCGGCCGCCGGGCCGGAGCACGCGCGCCATCTCGGTTACGACGGCCGCCTTGTCGACCGAGAGGTTGATCACGCAGTTCGAGATCACCACGTCGACCGAGGCGGCGGGGAGCGGGATCTCCTCGATCACGCCCTTGAGGAAGACGGCGTTCTCGATGCCGGCCTCCTCGGCGTTCCGCTGCGCGAGCGAGAGCATCTCGTCGGTCATGTCGAGGCCGTATGCGCGTCCTGCCGGGCCGACCCGCCTGGCGGAGAGGATCACGTCGATCCCACCCCCGGAGCCGAGGTCGAGCACGGTCTCGCCTTCCCGGAGCTCGGCGACGGCGGTCGGGTTGCCGCAGCCGAGGCTCGCGAGGGCGGCCTTGTCGGGCAGCTCGCCGCGCTCCTCGGCGTCGTACAGGGCTTCGCCGAAGCTCGCGTCCGGAGATCCGTCTCCGCAACAGCCCCGGCCGGTCTCGATCACCGAGAGCGCCGTTTCGGCGTAGCGGCGCCTGACCTCTTCGCGCAGCGTGTCCGCGGTTGTCGTCATCGGACTGCCTCCTTGAATTCGACGAGGGAAGCGAGCCGCTCGACGGCCTCGCCCGAGAGGGTGTAGAAGGCCCACTTGCCGCGCTCCTCGCGCTCGAGGAGCCCGGCTTCGGTGAGCTTCTTCAGGTGGTGGCTCACCGTCGGCTGGGAGACCGAGAGGGCCGGCACGAGCTCGCACACGCACACGGGGTCGTCGCTCTGCGAGAGGAGGTTGACGATCTTCACGCGCGTCGGGTCGCCCAGCGCGCGGAAGAGCGTCGCCGTCGCGCGCGCCTCGTCGTCGGAGAGCGACGCGGTCGCGAGCGGGGCGCAACACGTGATCACGGATAGAGTGCTCAAATCGATGTCCTTCAATATATAGATGAACGTCGATGAATCTGTCAAGTTAGGTTGCCGCGGTGACCGACTTCCCTCTCCCGGGCAGCGCCCGCTCCGAGCTGGCGGCGGCGGCACCCGGTAGGGGACCGCAGCAGTGGGCGGGGTCGTCGAGCGCCGCGCTCGACGACGACGGCTCGTTCGTCGTGGCGTACCGCGTGCGCGCGACGGCCGACGACTACGCGGCCACCGTGGTCGGCAGATCTGAGGACGGGGCGAACCTCGAGACCGTCGTCACGCTCGACAAGGACCGCTTCGGCGCGATGTCGATGGAGCGCCCGGCCCTCGTCCGCACCGAGGACGCACGCTGGCGGCTCTACGTCTGCTCGGCGACGCCGAACAGCAAGCACTGGTGGATCGACGTGCTCGAGGCCGAGACGCCCGAGGGCTTCGCCGACGCGGAGGCCCGAGCCGTGTTCCCGGGCGACGACCTGACCGCGGTGAAGGATCCGGTCGTGCAACGCGTGGACGGCGGCTGGCGCGCGTGGATCTGCTGCCACCCGCTCGACGAGGCCGACGAGGAGGACCGGATGACCACGGCGTACGCGACGAGCGCCGACGGGCTCGACTGGCGATGGCACGGAACCGCGCTCGCACCGCGGCCGGGCCGTTGGGACGCCCGCGGGGCGCGCGTCTCGACTGTGCTCCCCGACGGCCGAGCCGCCTACGACGGGCGGGCGACGAAGGACGAGAACTGGTTCGAGCGGACGGGTCTCGCCGGGCCGGCAGGTGAGGCCGGTCGCCTCGTCCAGACGAACGACGCGCCGGCGAGCCACATGCGCTACCTGGACGTGCTCCCGCTGCCCGGCGGCGGCTACCGGATCTGGTGCGAGGCCCCGTTGCCCGGCGAGAGCCACGAGCTCCGCACCGAGCTCGTTCCCGGTTAGGCCGAGAGCTCGCGCTCGAGCGGTGTGCGGAAGCGCGGCGTCACGCGCGTCCCCTCGACGAACGCCGCGACGCGGTCGGCGGCGTGCTCGATCGCTGCGGCCGCCTCCGCGCCGACGTCCTCGAGCAGCCGGTGGACGACCTCGCCGCCGGGCCGCTGGCCCCAGCCGCCGACGATGCGGCCGTCCCACCACACGGTCGGGCCGACGTTCCCGGAGCGGTCGAACAGGGCCGGCGCATGCTCGCCGAGGTACCAGCTTCGGTCGAGCCAGCCCATCGCGGTCGGATCGAGCGCGGGGAGGAGGGCGGCCCACGGCTCGACAGCCTCGACCGGCTCGACGTCGTCCGGGAGCACGAGCCCGGCGGCACCGTCGAGGTCGACCTCCACCGCTTCGACGGCCGCGAGGGCACGCCTGGTGGCGCCGAGCGTCCAGCCGGTCCACCACTTCACGTCCTCGACCGTCCCGGGCCCGAACGCGTACAGCCACCGGCGGACGAGCTCGGTCTGCGCGGCCTCTAGCTCCCACTCGGCGAAGCCGCCGGGGAGCCAGGACTCCAGCGGCGTCCAGCGGTACTGGCTGCTGATCCACGACCCGCGCGGACGCGCGCGGACGATCTTGCCCTCCGCCGCCAGGAGCAACAGCAGCCTCGTGGTCGTCGTCTGCACGCCCGCCCACTTGGTGCCCATCCCGAAGCGGAACTGCTCGCGGAGCTGCGGCACGTCGGCGGAGACCTCCGCCCCGGTCGCCTCCCCTCGCGACGCGAGGGCGCGAAGCGTGTCGTCCTCCGCGACCTCGAGCCAGGCGCCCGCGTCCGTCGCGACCCCGCCGTCCACGAGCATCTTCTCGAGCTTGCGTCGCTCGTTCCGCGCCACTGCGTGGGTCGCCGCCGCCTGGGCAATCGCGGCTAGCTCGATCGGAAAGACCCACATCGTGCGGCGCATCGCCAGCATCCGGACGAGCGACCGCGCCTCGTACAGCTCGGCTGCGATTGCGTCGATCGTCGCGGAGCGCATCCGGGCGGCGGCGGCGAGGTACACCGAGGCGGGATCGGTCCCGTGCAGCCCGACGAGGCTTCCTGCGGCCTCGGCGGCGCTCCCGCCGCGCGCCTCGTCGACCAGCCGATGCCGCCGGGCCAGTCGGGCCCGCCTCTCCGCAACCGGGATCCGCCTAGCCACGTGTACCGAGCCTACGCGCGGGGAAGCAGACGGCTGATGGAGAAGACCGTGGACGTCAAGGACGTCAAGGAGTTGCAGACGCAGTCCGGCAACACGCGCTGGGTGCTCGTCGACGAGGACGGGAACGAGTACACGACGTTCCGGCCGGAGATCGGTCGCCGCGCGCGCGAGGCGGAGGGCAGGCCCGCGCGCATCGAGTTCCACGAGCAAGACAAACGCGGCTTCCGCAACGTCTACCTCGACAAGGTCGAGCCGACGGGCTCCGGCTCGAGGGCGGGCGCACCGGACGAGTCGCCGGAGGCCGACGAGGTCGCCTGGAAGACGGCGATCGACGCCGCGCCGTGGCTCCTCGGCGGGACGGCGCCGGAACGCGAGGTGCCGCCGGACGAGCTCTTCGAGAAGCTGAAGCCGTTCAAGGATCTCGTCGAGCAGGACATCGAGGACGAGGAAGCCGAGACGCGCGAACGGTGAGCCGCGCGCTCAGCGAGCCTTGAGCTCGTCGTCGAGCAGCTCGTCCCGGCCGCACGCGCCGCCGCAGGTGCAGCGGCCCGAGCACCGGGCAAGCGTGCGTCCGCTCACGAGCGCGCGCGTCACCGCCTGGTTGCCGGCGCTCGCCTGAAGGGCGAGCACGGACGCGGCGGCGGTCCCGGGCCGGCGGCCGCTCGAAGGCGCCCGCTGCGCGGCCTCGTTGCACGAAATGGCCGTTGTCCGTTCCACGGACGTGGCCGACGCTACAACCACGGGGCTCGCCGGTCAACGCCCTATCGTGACGCGGATGGAGCTCAGGGCGGCTGCGCGGCGGGACGTGATCCGCTTCGTCGACAGCTACGCGAGCCTGCTGGTCCTCCTGCTCGCGAACTTCTTCCTGCTCGAGCTCGTGGACGACCCGCGCTGGGGTGCGATCGGCAGCACGCTGCTCGCGGCTGCCGCGCTCGTCGTGGCGATCAGCGACCCGGAGGCGGGCCACCATCTCAAGCGCCGGCACGTGATCCAGATCGGCGCCTGCGTCGCGCTCGCGCCGCTGGTCCTGTTCGTCAACTCGACCGAGGTGCTGGGGCTGACCTACCTGCTGCCCGTGGCCTTGCTCGTGACCGCGACGCTGCCCGTGACGATCCGCCGCGTGCTCGAGCACCGCCGGGTCACCCACGAAACCGTGCTCGGCGCGCTGTGCGCCTACGTCCTGCTCGGCCTCCTGTTCGCCTTCGTCTACCTCGCGGTCGAAGGGCTCGGTCACGCTTCGTTCTTCGCCCAGCCCGGGCCGCACCAGCAGTCGGAGTACGTCTATTTCAGCTTCGTCTCGTTGACGACGCTGGGCTTCGGCGACCTGTCTCCATCGGTCGGCCTGCCTCAGGCCCTCACCGTGCTCGAAGCGCTGGCCGGGTCGATTTTCCTGGTCACGCTCGTCGCTCGGCTCGTCACCCTCTGGGTGCGGCAGAGCGAGACCGGCTGACGGTCACATCGGGCCGTCGAGCCACGGGTCGCGGCCGGGGTCGCCGCCGCCCGCCGCTACCTCCAGCCGCTCGAGGTAGTGGTCCCAGCCGTGCGCGTGCGACTGCGCAGCGCCCTCGTCGGGCAGGCCGTGGTGCCGGAAGCGGAGCGTCGTGCCCTCGCCGTTCGGGACGAGCTCGATCTCCACCGTGCTGGTGCCCGGTGCGACCTTCGTGTCGTTGCCACCGGCTTCCCAGCCCCACGTGAACACGAGCCGGCGCGGGCGGTCGAGCTCCACGAACTCGCCGACCGCGGTGTTCCCGGGGATGACCTCGACGCGGTACAGGCCGCCGGGGCGCGGCTCGAACGTCGCCTTCTGTCCCATCCAGCGCGTGGCCTTCTCGGGGTCGACCAGGAACTCCCAGACGGCCTCCGGGCCGGCGTCGATCGCGAGCTCGCGCTCGACTGCGGTGCTCTCACCGGTTGCGGGCATCTTTCTGCTTCTCCTCTCGTTCGACTTCTCGCTTCAGCGCCTCGAGCCGGGGAGCCCAGAACTCCTCGAGGAACTGCCTGACGGGCACGAGGCCTTCCGGCCGCGCGCGGTAGAGGCGCCGGGTGCCGTTGCGTCGCTCGCTCACGAGCCCCGCCTCCTTCAGGACGTTCAGGTGCTGGGAGACTGCGGGCCGCGTGACGTCGAAGTGCGCGGCGATCTCGCCCGCCGACAGCTCCCCGTCGCGGACGAGGGTCAGGATCTGCCGCCGGTGCGGCGCGGCGATCGCCTTGAGCGCGGCCTCCATGGAGACAGTGTAAGCAAAGTCTTACGTAAGCGTCAACTTAAACAGAGAGGGAGCCGACGGCGCGGAGCTTGTTCACGGCGTCGAGTGCGGCCACCTTGTACGCCTCCGCGAGCGTCGGGTAGTTGAAGACGGTGTCGACGAGGAAGTCGATCGTCCCGCCCAGTGCCATCACCGCCTGGCCGATGTGCACGACCTCGGTCGCGTGCATTCCGAGCGCGTGGACGCCGAGCAGCTTGCGGCTCTCCGGGGAGACGAGCAGCTTCACGAGCCCGTGCGTGTCGCCGAGAATCTGCCCGCGCGCCAGCTCGCGGTAGTAGCTCACGCCGACCTCGTACGGCACGACGGCCTCCGTCAGGTCGAGCTCTGTCTTGCCGACGAAGCCGATCTCGGGGATCGAGTAGACGCCGAACGGCAGCTCGCCGACCGGGTGCACCTCGACGTCGCACGCGTCGGCCGAGGCCAGCCGCCCCTGCTCGGCCGAGGTCGAGGCGAGGCTCGGGAAGCCGATCACGTCACCGGCCGCGTAGACGCCCTCGGTGGCCGTGCGGTAATTGGGGCCGACGGCGATCCGTCCGCGCGCGTCGGCTTCGAGGCCCGCATTCTCGAGCCCGAGGTCGCCGGTCGCTCCCTGGCGGCCGGCCGAGTAGAAGACGGCCTCGGCCGCGATCTGCTTGCCGCTCTTGAGCGTGGTGAGCGTCTCGCCATTTCGCTGCTCGACGGCGGTGACGACCTCGCCGGACCTGAACATGACGCCGAGATCGCGCAGGTGGAAGCGGAGCGCGTCGACGATCTCGCGGTCGCAGAAGTCGAGCATTTCGGGGCGGCCGTCGACGATCGTGACCTTCGTTCCGAGCGCGGCGAACATCGACGCGAACTCGACGCCGATCACGCCGGCCCCGACGACGACGAGGGTCGCCGGGATCTTCTCGAGCCGCAGGACGATGTCGTCCGAGTCCAGGACCGTTCGTCCGTCGAATGCGACATCGGGTGGGCGGGCCGGCTCCGAGCCGGTGGCGACGATCACCTTGTCGGCCCGGATGCGCCGTTCGGAGCCGGAGTCGTCGCTGATCACGACCTCCGTCGGCCCGGCGAAACGCGCGTGGCCCTCGACGACGGCGACGTGGTTCCGCAGGAGCTGGTCGCGGATGACACTGCGCTCGCGCTCGACGACCTGGCGTGTCCGGAGCGCGAGGTCCTCGATCCGGATCTCCTCCTTGAGGCGGTAGTCCTGGCCGTAGATGCCGCGCTGGCTGAGGCCGGTCAGGTACAGGACGGCCTCCCGGATCGTCTTCGACGGGATCGTGCCCGTGTTGACGGAGACCCCGCCGAGATGACGCCGCCGCTCGACGAGCGCGACCCGCTTGCGGAGCTTCGCCGCCTGGATCGCCGCCCGCTGACCGGCGGGGCCGGAGCCGATCACGAGCAGGTCGTACTCGGGCGCGGTCACGGCGAGCGCGTCGTCGCGAGGGCGATGACTCCGAGCACGGCGCAGACGGCGATGACGCCCGCAAGCCCGGTGAAGATCGCCGCGAAGATGAAGAGCGGGACCGAGATGCCCATTGCCCCGAGCACCATCTCCTTCTGGTGGTCGCGTCGCGCCTTCAGCGCCCGCTCGCTCTCCGTGCCGCGCTCGGCGATCCTGCGCTCGATCCGCTCGACGAAGCCGTCGATGACCGCCGGCTCCATTTCGGCGCCGAGCTCCTTCCGCGTCTCGATCGCCGCTTCCAGCTCGTCCCGGGGAACCAGCTCCTCGCTCACGCCTGGATTCTGGGCCACGCGGCTCAGATGCGCCAGGGAGCGCGGTCGAGCGCGGCCTCGAACTCGGCCCGACTGTGCACGGGCTCGCCGTGCGAGAGGAGGACGTGCTCGAACGGGAAGTCGAGCATGGCGCGGAAGGCGGGGAGCACGCGTTCCTCGTGCCACGGCGTGCCCCAGATGCGCAGGACGCCACCCGGGGCGGTCATCCCGTCCGCGAACACGAGCGCGCGCTGCTCGGGCAGGAACACCGGCGTTTCCGCGCGTCCGCGGCCGTCGTGGAGGGCGACCAGGCCGCCCGGCAGCTCGTCTCCGGGCTGGATGCCCTCCAGCTCGGTCCTCGGCGCATCGCCGCCCCAGAACAGAAACGGCCCGTAGCCACGGACGCCGTACCAGCGGGCGAACAGATCGACGTCGCGGACATGGTCCGGCTTCAGGATCACGGCCACGGTGGGCGGCGCCGCATCGAGCCGCTCCCACAGCTCGAGCTCGCGCGGCGGCGGGGCAAGAGGGTCGATCACGACGCGCTCCCCGCCGGACTCGACGAAGACCGACGAGACCTCCGGCTCCCATTCCAACCCTTCCTCCCACGA
>Ga0126309_10000162_pt1 | contig 22623 bp, 18 predicted proteins | sample Plot56_FD_92541 | JGI IMG/M metagenome (GOLD analysis project Ga0126309, IMG submission 92541) | Serpentine soil microbial communities from UC McLaughlin Reserve, CA, USA - Plot56 | ecosystem: Environmental > Terrestrial > Soil > Grasslands | place: USA: UC McLaughlin Reserve, Lake County...
CCGCCTGATGCGGATCTGGGAGCGCAATCCCCAGACCGATCAGTTTTCCGTCTCCGATCCGAACTACCTCGACTGGCGCGCGGCGAACCGCTCCTTCAAGGACATGGCCGCCATCCGCTTCGCCACCCCGAGCCTGACCGGCGACGGCGAGCCCGTGCGCCTCACCGCCGCCGCCGTCACCGCCTCCCTCTTCCCTGTGCTCGGCGCGAAGCCGGCCCTCGGCCGCGCATTCCTCCCCGAAGAAGACCGGCCGGGCGGAGCCACCCAGGTCGCCGTCCTGAGTCATCCGCTCTGGCAGAGCCGCTTCGGCGCCGATCCCGGCATCCTGGGACGGACCCTGCACCTGGAAGGCCAGAGCTACACCGTCATCGGCGTCATGCCTGCGGACTTCGCCTTCCCGGATTGGGCCGAGCTGTGGATCCCCCTGGCACCGGACCCGGCGGGGGACCGGACGGACAAGTGGCTCGACGTCGTCGGGCGGCTGAAACCGGGCGTCACCGTGGAGCAGGCCCGCGCCGACCTCGACGCCGTCGCCCGCCGCCTCGCCGAGCGCTATCCGGATGCCAACCGCGACTGGGGAGCGCACGCCGTCCCGTTCCCGGAGTCGATCGTGGGACCGCAGGTCACCCAGACCGTCCTGGTCCTGTTCAGCGCCGTCGGCCTCCTGCTCCTGATGGCCTGCGTCAACGTCTCCAACCTGCTCCTCGCCCGCGCCACCGTCCGCGGCCGGGAGATGGGCCTGCGCTCCGCCCTCGGCGCCGGCCGCGCCCGGCTCATCCGCCAGCTCCTCACCGAAAGCGTGCTCCTCGCCGGCTGCGGCGCCGTCGCCGGGCTCGGCGTGGCGTACGCGGCCGTGCGGCTGCTGCGGGCCTTCGGACCCGCCGACGTGCCGCGGCTCGACGAGGTCAGCCTCGACGGCCGCGTGCTCGCCTTCACCCTTCTCACCGCGCTCGTCACCGGCCTCCTCTTCGGGCTCGCGCCGGCCCTGCAGGCCTCGCGCATCGACCTCTACGCTCTCCTGCAACAGGGGGGACGCGCCGCCATGGCGGCCGGCCGGCGCCTGCGCGATGCGCTGGTCGTGGGAGAGCTCGCCATGGCCATGATGCTGCTGATCGGCGCGGGGCTGATGATCGGCAGCTTCCTGCGGCTGCAACAGGCGGACACCGGCTTCGACATGGACGGCGTGCTGACCGTGCAGCTCGAGCTGCCGGAGCAGGAGTATCCAGCGGAGCGGCGGCACCTCTTCTTCTCCGAGGTCCAGGAGCGGATCGCCGCCCTTCCCGGCGTGCGCGCGGCCGGCGCCACGAACACCGCCCCGTTCGGCAGCTTCCATCCCACCATCAACTTTTCCGTGGAGGGGCGGGAGCCGCAAGGGCCGGAGGACTTCCTCTCCGCCGACTGGCGCAGCGTCACCCCCGGCTTCTTCCACGCGCTCGGCATCCCCCTGCGCCGCGGCCGGCTCCTCAACGACGCCGACCGCAAAGGAACCCCGGACGTCGTGGCCATCACCCAGACCATGGCCGACCGCCTCTGGCCCGGAGAGGACCCGATCGGCCGCCGGATTCATTGGGGAGGCCTGGACGGAGGAGCCGTGACTATCGTCGGAGTCGTGGGAGACGTCCGCGACCTGGACATCACGGAGGATGCGCGGAACGTCCTCTTCCTGCCCTATCAGCAGATCCCCTGGCCCCAGATGACCCTGCTGATCAAAACCGCCGGCCCCCAGACGGGACTCACCGCCGCCATCCGCCGCGAGATCCGGGCCGTGGACGGAGACCTGCCGATCCCCGAGGTCCAGCCGTTGCGGCAGAGCCTCTCCAACGCCGTGGCCGCACCGCGCTTCCGCATGCTCCTCTTCGGCATCTTCGCCGCCGTCGCCCTCGTGCTCGCCACCATCGGGGTCTATGGCGTCATGATGTTCGCCGTCGCTCAGCGCACGCGCGAGATCGGCGTCCGCCTCGCTTTGGGCGCGCGGCCCTGGGGCGTCGTCCGTCTGGTCCTGCGCCGCGGCCTGCTCCTCACCCTCCTCGGCATCGCCCTCGGCTGGACCGGAGCCTTCGCCCTCACGCGCTTCCTCGCCAGCCTCCTCTACGGCACCGCGCCGACCGACGCCGCCACCTTCGCCGCCGTGGCCCTCCTCCTCGCCGGAGTCGCCACCGCCGCGGGATACCTCCCGGCGCGGCGGGCCGCGGCGATCGATCCGCGGCTGGCGTTCAGCGCGAACTGACGGGGCGTCCAACAAAATCCCCCGGGCCTGTGTCTCTGGGAGTGTATGGACACTCCAACGCTCCTCAACCTGCCGACCATCCCCTATCTCCGCTTGCGCCTGACGGTGCGGGCAGAGGAGCCCGCCGAGCTGCCGCCGTATCAGGGCTCGATGCTCCGCGGCGCCTTCGGACACGCGCTGCGGCGCCTCGTCTGCGTCGCCGGGGCGAAACAGCCGTGCGACACCTGCCGGTTGCGCCGGGGGTGCCACTACACGCGCCTCTTCGAAACCTTCATCGAAGGCGAGCCGCCGCCCTTCCTGCGAGGGCTCGACACGGCACCGCGGCCCTACGTCTTCGAGCCGGACGTCGCGCACCTCCACCGCGGATCGCCCCGCTTCGCCCCGGGCGACCCCCTGGGCTTCGACCTCCTCCTCCTCGGCCAGGCCACCGACCTGGCCGGCTGGGCGCTCCTCGCCGTGGAGAAGATGGCCGCAGCCGGCCTCGGAGCCCGCCGCGCCCGCTTCACGCTGGACCGGGTGCTCGCCCGCGATCCGGACAATGGCTGGGTCCTCCTCCGCGACGCCGGCCGCTGGACGGGACGCGACACGCCGCCACCCTCTGTGCCGGCCCACAACGGCTTGCCCGCCGACCGCATGACGCTCCGCATCCATACCCCCCTGCGCCTGCCGGCGCGGGGGAATCCGGCCACCAACTTCAGAGTCCGGGACCTCGCCTTCCTCATGATCCGCCGCGTCCTCGAGCTCGCCACCTTCCACGTGCCCGAAGCCGTCCCCGACTGGACCTTCCGGCCGCTCCTGGAGCACGCCGGCACCGTCAGGGTCACCGCCTCGGACCTTCACTGGTACGACTGGGAGCGCTACAGCAACCGGCAGGAGAGAAAGATGAATTTCGGAGGCCTTCTGGGAAGCGTCGAGCTGGAAGGAAACCTGGCGCCCCTGGCCGCCCTGCTCCGCACAGCCGAGATCGTCCACGTGGGAAAGGGAGCCACGTTCGGACTCGGGAAGCTGGAGCTGGCCTGAGAACGCCGGCTGCCCAATCGTCCAACAACTCGCGCCGATCTCGTGTCTGGGGAAGTGAGACACGCTTGTGCCCACTTCCGAAGGAGGCTGCGAAGATGGAATACCAGGACTTTGCGCTTGAAATTCGTTCGGCCGGGAAGGATCTCTTCGAGGCAACTGTTATTGACGCTCCATTGCGGTTACGTCCTCGGAGCTCCTTCAATCCACCATTGAACGAATCGGAGCTTCAGGCCTTGCTCGAAGCCGCCGATCAACCCACGAAGACCGACTTGGCCGAGACCCAGATTCTCGTTGGAGCTCGTCTTTACGAATCTCTCTTCCGTGGGGAGGTCAAGAGCTGTTTTGAAACTTGCCTTTCCGCCCTCGGCCGCGATAAATACTCAGGACTCCGGCTGCGCTTGAGGTTCAGCTTGGACGATTCGGAGATCAGGTACCTCGCGGCTGTTCCCTGGGAATGGCTTTGGGACCCTTCCAGAAAAGTCTTCCTGGCGAGAGAAAGTAAAACTCCTGTCGTTCGTGATTACGCAACCCCGTACTTCCAGACCGCTCTCGAAGTCGAGGGACCACTGCGTATACTGATCGTTGGCGCCGCTCCTCGCGATCTCCACGATTTGAAGCTGAGACAGGAGATGGAGCAGATGGTCAAGGCTTTGGGACCCCTCCAGGCGCAGGGATTGGTCAGGCTGTTCAAGCTCCAGGACGCGACAACCCAGGCCCTTCGGCGCGCCCTTCTGGACTACAAAATTCATGTCCTTCACTTCATGGGGCATGGCGGGTATCACGAAGAGACAGGTTACGGAGCTGTCTTCTTCATCAAACCCGATCGAACGCAGGATGAGGTCCATGGAGAGAGACTGGCCAGTCTGCTCAAAGACGTCCCGGATCTTCGGTTGGTAGTGCTCAATGCATGCAATACAGCACGCCATTCTCGGCGCGGAGAAGCTCCTCTGTACTCGGGTGTGGCCTCGGCGATCCTGGAACGGGCTGGGGTGCCGGCGGTGGTGGCCAACCAGCACACGATCACTGACAAGGTTGCTATCGAGCTCGGTACGACGTTCTACCGAGGCCTCGCTTCAGGGGATGGTGTCGACGCAGCCTTGACCGAATTGAGATTGAATCTTCAAGCCGCGAGCAGTGAGTGGTCGACGCCCATCCTTTTCCTGAACGCGCAACACGGAAAGCTCTTCTCTGTGGCCCCCACGGCGACGTTCCTGGAAGTCATTGAGGTCGATCCTGACCAGATGGCGGAGGAGCCCATCCGCCTCGGTATCCGGACGTTCAACGGCTACGGTGGCGACATGGAGGCGCGCAACGAAAAAGTGCTCGACCGTGTCATGTACTTCGACAAGGCGCAACCCAAGGGCCGGCCGATTCTGCATCAGAAATGGTGGCAGGAGAAAGTCTTCCCGGACCTCCAGGATTTCCTGGAGAAGAACGTCAACTATCAATACCCCGTATTGCTGGATCTGGCGGCGCACGCGTCGATCGCTTTCGCCGCGGGTTGGCTCTTGGAAGCCAAGAGCGGTGTCGACCTCCGGGTGCGACAGCGAATCAATCAGCTCAAGGAGCTCGAATGGAGTGCGACCGACGGATCGGCACGCGAAGGGCGCCCATGGCTCGATCGGCCGGACGTTTACGTTTCAAAGGATGCTCCTGACGTGGCTCTTGCCCTTTCTGTGAGCTTGCCGCTCGTCGCTGACGAGGTGAAGCAGTACATCCTTGACAAAAAGCTTCCTGTAGGGCGGATCATCGACGCCACGATCGCTCCGGAACCCGGACCGCAGTCGGTCCGTGGAGGGGCGCACGCCCTGCACCTTGCCCAGACACTGCTGCCGCGCATCCGCCAACGGTATCCCCATGAGAGAGCCGGAGAGCTCCATCTCTTCTGCGCCGCCCCCAATGCGCTCTTGGTCTACCTGGGTCAACTGGCACGGTCGTTCGGAAGAATCGTGCTCTACGAGTACATGTTCGACTCGGAGACACCGTACGCCAACTACGAGCGCTCCATCGTGCTTCCCCCCTGGAAGGACTGAGCATGTCCAGAGTGGTGGCGCCCCCTCTCCCGGGGGACCGGAGGGGCGATGGGAGAGGGGGTCGGGGGGTGAGGTCGGGCGGGGGGGAGGCTCCGCCCTCCGTGTGACTTGGACGGAGCCTTTGGGGGGCTCTCCCCTCGCTGGCTTCCCTGGAAGCTTTGTGGAAAGCTTCCTCTTTGATGCCATGGCAATTCTGGAAAGACCGCCGCGGCCCGGCCGAGCCCCCGCCTCCGGAGCCCCCCGAGGACGAGGAGATCCTGCAGGCCGTTCGGGCTCTCCAGGCCGGAGCCGGTCCCGAGGCCTTCGCGCCCATCTATCGCCGCTTCCTCCCTCCGCTCACCCGGTTCTTCTCGCACCAGACCGCGTTGCGCGAGGAGGCCGAAGACCTCGCCCAGGCCACCCTCATCCGGGCCTACGAAAAGATCCATCAATACCGCTTCGAGGCACGGTTCAAGACGTGGCTGCGCCAGATCGGGGAGAATGTATGGCTCAACGCCGTCCGCGATACGCAGGCGGTGAAACGGGCTGCCCGGCTCGAGCCCTTGGGTCCGATTGGCTCCGCGGGCTGGGACCCGTCGTCGCGCATCGCCGACGACGCGCCCGACCCCGAACAGGCCGCGCTGGCGGAGGAGCAGATGAGGGTCTTGCAACAAGCCGTCGAGGCGCTGCCGCCGGGAATGCGGCAATGTACCGAGCTGCGCGTCTATGGCGACCTCCAGTACCAGGAGATCTCGGACGTGACCGGCATCGGGCTCAACACCGTCCGCTCCCAGCTCTTCGAGGCGCGCAAACGGCTGAAGCCCGTCCTGGCCAAGTACTTCCAGGGCGCCGATTTCTGAAGGATGAGTGTGAGCGGACGCGACGACTTCATTGCTGCGCGCGAGGCCATCATGGCGAGGAAGCGTGAGGAGCTGGGCGAGCCCCCGACCCCGGAGGACCTCCTCGCCTATCGGGACGGCCGGCTGGACCCCGCGGCGCGCGAGCTCCTCGAAGCCAGGATCGCCGTCTACCCCGAAGCCGCCCGCGCCCTCGCCGACCTCGCGGCCTTTCCCGACATTGCGCCGGGACCCGGCACGCCGGAGCTGTCGGACCAGGAGATGGACGCCAGCTGGGAAGCCTTCCGCCAGCGGCTGGAGAAGCTTCCAAGGCCCGCGCCCGCACGGCCGGCGTTCCCTGTGCCATCCCCTATGCGCCGTCCGGCCCCCTGGCAGGGGGCGGCGGCCGCCGTTCTCTTCCTCTCCATCGGCCTGGGGATCGGCTATCTCCTCGGAGCAGGCCGCCCGCCTGCGCCGGACGCGGCGGTCCGTCCCTCCCTCAACACCACCATCGCCCAACTCGAGCCCCTCGACGAGGACCGCCTCCGTGCCGCTGCCGCACCCTTCGAGCTGCCGGATGAATCGGACGAGCTGCTGCTTATCCTCGTGCTGCCGGGCACCCAGGACTACCCCGGCTACGCCGCGGAGATCTTCAACCGGGAAGGCACGAAGCTCTGGGTTGGAGACGGCCTACGGCCGACCGCGGAGGGGACGGTCCGGATGTCATTCGACCGCAGCGCGTTCCCACCTGGGAGCTATCGAATTCACCTCTTTGGCCAGGATGGGAAGGGGCAGCAGAAGGCGGTGGGAAAGTATGAGCTGCGGGTGGCCCTCACCCCCGTCCCCTCTCCCACAAGTGGGAGAGGGGTGTAGGTTTGAAGGGTTCTGAGATCTGCCGGAGACCGTGGCCAATCCACTGAATCGACTAATCCACACCCCTCTCCCGCTCGCGGGAGAGGGGCCGGGGGTGAGGGCCCTTCTCCTGGTCCTCCTCCTTGCCGCCTGCCATGCTCCCACCGCGCCCACCGAGCCCATCGCCCTCACTCCCGCCGCCACCTTCGCCCGCACCATCACCCAGGGCCACCCCTACCGCTTCCAATTCGACCTCCCCGCCGGCCGCTTCCTCGACCTGAGCGTCGAGCAGCGCAGCCTCGACGTCGTCGTCAGCCTCCGCGATCCCGCCGGCCGCCTCCTCCTGGAGGTGGACAACCCGGACGGCCGAAGGAAGCCGGAGACCGTGCTCGCCGTGACTCCGGCCGCCGGCGCGTACACCCTCGAGGTCAGGCCGTTCACCGCTGGAGCCGCCGGCGACTTCGTCCTCATCGTTCGCGACGTGCGGCCAGCGAGCCCGGAGGACCAACGGCGTGCCGCCATGGCCGCCACCCTGGCTCGCGCCGAGCGCCAATGGCACGCCGGCGACTTCGAGGGGGCTGCCGCGAGCCTCCGCGCGGCGCTGCCCGGCCTGGAAAGGAACGGGGAGCGCCGCGGGATGGCCCACGCGCAGTGGCGCCTCGGCACGGCTCTCTCACGGATCGGCGCGCTGCGCGAGTCGGCCCGGGTCCTGGAGCAGGCCGCCGCCGGCTTCCGTGGCCTGGGCGATGGCGCCGGCGAGGCGCGGGCCCAGAACGACCTGGGGGCAACCTGGAGGCTTCTCGGCGAGCCCGGGCGCGCCCTGGGGGCCTACCAGAGGGCCCTCGACCTCTACCGCCGGGCCGGCGTGCTGAACGGAGAAGCCTCCGCCGTCAACAACATCGGGCTCGTCCGGCAGAGCACCGGAGAGCTCCAGGCGGCCATCGCGCAGTACGAAGAGGCCCTCGAGCTGTGGCGGCGGTTCGGAGACAAGGCGGCGGAGGCGGCGACCCTGCAGAACCTGGGGAACGTCTACCTCCTTATCGGACACGACGAAGAGGCGATGGACCTCCTCCGCAAAGCCCTGGCGCTCTCCCAGGGGGAAGGCCACGAGCGCGTCCGCCGGGACGCCCTGATCGCTCTTGGATGGGCCGAATACCTCACCGGCCACCCCGAGTCCGCGCTGGAGCGCTACGGCCAAGCGCTCGCGCTCGCCCAGCGTCTGGGAGACCGCCTGGCCGAAGCGGGCGTCCTCGACCGGCAGGCGAGCGCGTTGAAGGCCCTGGGCCGGCTCGAAGAAGCCGAGGCTTCCTTCACGCGCGCTCTGACGATCAGCCGCGCCGCCGGCAGCCGCGGCAACGAAGCACACACGCTCGCCAGCCTCGCGGCCCTGCACCTGGAGGCTGATCCGGCCAACATCGAGCGCGCCCGGAACGAGCTGCGGCAGTCTTTGGACCTCATGGTAGCCATCGGAGACCTCAACGGCGAGGCCGGCGTGCGCTTCGCGCTGAGCCGCCTCGAAAGACGCCGTGGTGCCTGGAGACCGGCGCGCCAGCAGATCGAAACCGCCATCCAGCGCCTCGAAGAGCTGCGCGCCGGCCTCCGCGGACCCGCGAGCCGCGGCAGCTTTCTCTCCACCCGCTACACCGCCTACGAGGAAATGGTCGCCCTCCTCATGGATCTCGACCGCATCGAGCCCGAGAAGGGACACGCCCGAGAAGCCCTGGAAGTCGCCGAAAAGGCCCGGGCCAGAAATCTTCTGGATCTTATTTCCCCTTCTCTCGGGGGAAGGGTGGGCGACGGGAGAGGGGGCCAGGGGGTGAGGTCCGGAGGTGAGGCGCTCGCGCTGCAAGCCGAGGTCCGAGCCATGGACGAGCGGCGGCGAGTCCTCGAAGCCCAGAATCCGCGAGACCCCCGTCTCCCCGGCCTCGCCGCCGCCCTCCGCAAGCGCGCGCTGGAGCTCGACCGCCATGCCAACCTCGCGCCCCCGGAGGGGGCGTCGGCGCGTAGCCCCGGGTTTCAACCCGGGGTGGGGTCGAATGCCCTCACCGCCCGCCAGATCCAAAACCTCGCCGATTCCCAGACCCTCCTCGTCGTCTACCTCCTGGCCGAGCCCGCGAGCTTCGCCTGGACCGTGGACCGCGAGCGCATCGTCGTCCACGTCCTCCCGGGCCGGCAGACGATCGAAACCCTCGCCCGCCGAGTCGCCGCCGCCCTCCCCCGGAGCCACGAGCAAGCCGTCCAGCGTGCCGCCGAAAGAGCCCTGCGCGACCTCGCCGGCGCCATCCTCACCCCTCTCGGCGAGCGCCTCGCCGGCCGCCCGCGCCTCGTCCTCCTGCCCGACGGAGCCCTCAACCTGATCCCCTTCGCGGCCCTGCCCGTCTCGCCGGAAGGGGCTCCTCTCCTGGTCGACCACGAGATCGTCCTCCTCCCCTCGGCCACCGTCCTCGTCCAGCAGCGCCGGCGCCTGGCCGGCCGGCCCCCGGCACCGGAAGAGCTGGCGATCCTGGCCCATCCGATCTTCTCGCCAGCGGACCCGCGCCTCGCCCGCAACCGGGGAGCCGTCCACGGAGGCGAAGATCGAGGCGACCCTGCTCTCGGGCTCGGCCCCCTGGAACCGCTCCCCTTTACAGAGGACGAGGCCAACGCCATCGCCCGCCTCGTCCCCGCCGACCGGCGGCTCGTCGTCCTGGGAGCCGCGGCCAGCCGCGATCTGGCCCTGAGCGGCGTCCTGAGCCGCTACCGCATCCTCCACTTCGCGACCCACGGGCTGCTGCACCCCGTGCTCGCGGAACGCTCGGGCCTCGTTCTCTCCACGGTCGACGAACAGGGCCGCCCCCGCGACGGCTTCCTCTCCGCGCCCGACGTCGCCTCCCTCGACCTGCCGGCCGACCTGGTCGTCCTGAGCGCCTGCCGCACCGGCCTCGGCCGCGAGATCCGGGGCGAGGGCCTGGTCGGCCTCACCCAGGCTTTCTTCCGCGCCGGAGCCCGCGCCGTCGTCGTCAGCTCCTGGGACGTCCGCGACCGCGCCACCGCGGACCTGATGGCCCGCTTCTACACCCACCTTCTCGTCGACCGCGAGCCCCCCGCCACCGCCCTGCGCCACGCGCAGCTCGCCCTCCGCGCCGACCCCAAGACCGCCGCCCCCACCTTCTGGGCCGGATTCAGCCTGCACGGAGATTGGCAGTAGGAACCGTCCAACAAATTCGTCCCGACCTGTGTCGTAGGCAGTAGAGGACGAAATCGCCGGCCGCTCCCGACCGGCGACACACCAAGGAGGTTCCTCATGCGCACGGACTTCGTGGCAGCGATGGGTCCCCGGTTCGCGGACGAGAACGGAAGCAATCAGACGGGTGGAGGGACGAAGGACCCTACGACCCGCAAGACCCCCGTCAACCCCAATCCCACACCGAAACCCGACGCCGGCAAGAAGTGACTCGCAACCGGTGACTCATGGGACACGTCCTCATCCTTTCGATCGGTCCGGTCCAGGACTTCATCGCCTCCGCGCGCCGCAGCCGCGATCTCTGGTTCGGCTCCTGGCTGCTCAGCGAGCTGTCCAAGGCGATCGGTCTCGCGATGGTACGCGCCTGCGGATTCGAGGCCCTGGTCTTCCCTGGGGTCGCCCGAGTCGACGCTCTGCTGACGGCGAGCGAAACCTCAGTCGCCAACAAGATCGTCGTGCGCGTTCCGGATGGAAATGATCCCGCCGATCTCGCAAACCGGGCACGCGAGGCTCTGGAGAAGCGTCTGGAGCAGGTGCGAGAGAATGCCTTCGAGCAGATCAAGGACAAGGTTGAGGGCGGTCCCTACTTTCGCAACGAACGTGCTCTCCAGCAGATCTCCGAGCTGATCGAGCTCACCTGGGCCAGCACCCCGGAAGATGCGCCCGACGACTATCAGAAAGCCCGCCAGCACACCGAGGCGCTTCTGGCGGCCCGTTTCAACACGAGGCTGTGGGGGAGCGTCCCATGGGGCGATTCCGTTCCCAAGTCCTCGATCGACGGCCTGCGCGAATCGGTTCTGCAGGAGGAGCTCTTCGACCGCATTCAGCAGGGCCTGACGAGCGCGGAAGAAATCCGAAGAAATTACGGCGTCGGTCCTTCGGAGCGCCTGTGCGGTGTCGGCCTGCTAAAGCGTCATGGAAGACGGGAGAGCTCACGCTATGGACACCGCTTCCTGAGCACCGGCCATCTTGCCGCCTGGCCACTGCTCGAACGTATCACCGTCATGGCTGCGGACGAGCAGATACAAAAAGCATGGGACAACTACATCGGCACGCTCCGGCTGCTGCAAGCCCCCCTGGACGAGGCCGAGGTTCCGCGCGACCGAGGCCATGAGGTCCTCGGGCCTTACGACGGGAGCCTCCTGTTCGAAGGGCGCGTCGCCGAGCTGTTCGAAGGGGTGATCGATCGAAACGATCGTCGGCTGCGGACGACGGAGGCCCGCAAGGCTCTGGCCGGCTTTCTGCACGTGGTGGGGACCCAGGCGCCGGTTCCGTACTACGCCATCCTCCTCGCAGATGGAGACCGGATGGGGGAGGCGATCGATCGTCAAGCCTCGTTCGAAGGCCACAAGGAGCTGTCGAGAAAGCTCGATGAGTTCGCGCGAGAAGCCCGAAAGATCGTCGAGAACGACCACCACGGCGAGCTGATCTATTCCGGAGGAGACGACGTTCTTGCCTTCGTGCCCCTCCATCGCGCCGTCGCCTGCGCCCGCCAACTCGCCGAGCAGTTCGAAAAGCTCCTCGAGACTTTCGGAAAACCCGATTCGTGTCCGACCTTGTCGGTGGGCATCGGGATCTCCCACTTCATGGACCCGATGGGGCAGGGCCTCAATCTTGCCCGGCATGCCGAAAAGCTTGCCAAGACGACGCGGAATGCGCTCGCTGTCGTCGTCGATAAGAGATCCGGACCCGCAACGGAGGTGAGCGGCCGTTGGGGGACGGTGGACCAGGACCTCGACGTCTTCGTGGAGATGCACGTTCAGGACCTTGTTCCTGATGGCGCCGCTTACGAGTTGCGCGAGCTGGGGAGATTGCTCGACGGAGCGACCGGCGAGGATAAAACCACGCTGAAGAACCTCGTCGGCAAGGAAGCCGAAAGAATCCTCCGCCGCAAGCAGCCCGCGCACGGTGCGAAAGCGGAAATCGCCAAAAAAGACCTCGACTATCTGACGCCTCGGCTCGCCGAAGAGGGCATCCCTGCGATCGCCGATCGCCTGATCATCGCCCGGCTTCTGGCGGAAGCCCAGATCCAAGCGAGCTTGCCCACGAAAGGAGAAGCACCGTGAGAGAGTGGTTGATCGAGCCGCGCGATCCCTTGATCGCCCGGGATGGGAGACCTTCCGAAAACGGGAGATTCTCCACCCTCGGCTTTCCTTTTCCCTCCATGTTGGCCGGCGCCGTCCGGACCCGCATGGTCGCGGGCCGGGGGACCTTCGATCTCGCCGGGACCGCTCTCGACCGGCTCAAGGAGGTCGCGGTGCAGGGTCCTCTCCTGGCCGAGCTTGCCGCCGATTCCGATGAAGTGCTCGCCTGGTTCGCTCCGGCGCCGCGCGATGCCCTCTTCGTACGGAACACGGCCGATCGGCCTGTGCTCCGAGCGCTGCACCCACGGCCTTTGAGACGAGGCGAAGTCGACGGCCTCGAGGAAAGAGGATTGATGCCCGTCTCCTCCGAAACCCAGCCCATTCCCGGCAAAGCCCCCATGGGCGTGCCGTCCTTCTGGCGCTGGGAAGAGTTCGAGAGCTGGCTCCTCCAGTCGCAGGACCGGGATCCCGTCGATCTTCAGGGGCTCGGGATTACTCCGCTCCCGGTGGAGCGGCGCGTCCATCTCGCCCTTCAGCCGGGTGAACGGGTGGGCATCGATGGTGCCCTGTTCGAAACCGCCGGTCTTCGCTTCCTCCAGCCGGGCGCCTCGCCGCTCGCGCCGCGCCGGTTCTCCCTGTCCGTACGCGTTGGCGCAAGCCAGGTGGAGGAGCGGCTCCTGGATCTCATCGAGCAGGTCGCGCCCCTGGGCGGAGAGCGGCGCCTTGCCCATTGGACGCCATCGCAACATGCATGGCCTGCGCTCCCTAAAGTGATTTGTGAACGAATCAGCGAGACACGCCGCGCCCGGTTGATCCTGGCGACTCCCGCTCTCTTCGCGAGCGGCGCTCTCCCTGGCTGGTCGAACCAAGCGTGGCCTCTCGGAGGGGATGTCACGGCGACCGTGCGGGCCGCCTGCGTGCCCCGGCCGGAGATCGTCTCCGGTTGGGACCTCGCGTTCGACAACGGCGCCGGCAAGAAGAAGGGAAGGCCCAAACCAACCCGGCGGCTCGCGCCGGCCGGCAGCGTCTACTTCATCGAGCTCACGGGTTCCAAAGAGGACGTGGCGCGCTGGTGCGCCGACACCTGGCTCGCACCGGTCAGCGATTTCGAACAGGAGCGGCGAGACGGCTTCGGTCTCGCGTTCCTCGGCACGTGGGAGGAGGCACCACATGCGTCGTGAGCCCCAAACGCCATTGGCCGCCATCGCGCGGCGCTCCCGAGAGGACGACACCCGCACCTATCGTTTTTTAACCTACGTGATGGGAGGCGGCGTCCAGGTGAAGGACCACGTGAAGCTGCGCGACGAGGTGACTCCCGTTCGCGCTGCTTCGATCCGCGGCCAGCTCCGCTTCTGGTGGCGCGCCTGCAATCCGAGCGGATGCGAAACCGTGCAGGAGCTCCGGCAGCGCGAAGGCGAGATCTGGGGTACGACGAGCCAACCTTCCAAGGTGATCGTTGACGTTGTCGAACAACCGGGAGCGCCGGCGCACGTCCAGGTTTATGAATACAACGACAAGGGGCGGACGGTTCCGGTCCGGGGGCTGAGGGACGACATCGCGTACGGTGGCTTCCCGCTTCAACCGGATAAAGACGCACAAAAATTGCGGAAAGCACCAGGGGCGCTCTTTGACTACGGGACAAGAAAGTTTAAGGTCCGCTTTTCCTACGATTCGGACGTCGAGGCGGAGGTGAACGCAGCTCTCTGGGCCTGGGAGACGTTCGGCGGCCTCGGAGCGCGCACGCGCCGCGGCTTCGGAGCGATTGTTCGATCGGACATTGCCCCAGCTTCCCTGGCGCAGGTCAAAGAGAAGTTGCAGATTTTCGGAGCCTCGCCGCGGATCTCCGATATCCCGTCGCTTCAGGAGGCGAGGCTCGTCGTAGCCAAGAGAGCTTCGGACGACCCGGTGAACGCGTGGAAAGGCGTCCTAAAGGCTTTTCAGGCTCTACGCCAGAAGGCCAATCTGGGCCGAAACGAGGGGCGAGGTGACAAGCCGGCCGGCAGAAGCCGCTGGCCGGAGCCTGATGAAATTCGGCGCCTGACCGGAAAAGCGGCTCCTAAACACAGGGAACCTACGGTGACCGTTCAACGATTTCCCCGTGCACGCTTTGGCCTGCCGATCGTCTTTCACTTTGAGGCAGGTCGAGAGGGCGATCCGGAGTTCAAGCCGTTTCAGATCCATCCGCGGGACCACGACCGGTTTCCCTCGTCGTTAATCCTTCGTCCGCTTCCCGATGGCAACAGGTTCCAGTCCGCTGCCCTTGCGTTGACTGTGGAGACTCCTTCTGATCTCGTGCTCACCTTCGGTACCGAGAAAGCTGATGTGCAGTGGCAGCTCGACGAGACCCTCGCCGCCCAGATCCCCGTGATGAACGACCGAACCTCGCAAGGATTGGTCAAGACATTCACCGACCCCATCGACCGCTTTCTCTGGGAGCTCAGCAAATGACAGCCCGTCTCACACTGGTCCATGCCATGTCGCCGCTCCATGCCGGCACCGGCCAATCCGTCGGCGCCATCGACCTGCCGGTGGCGCGCGAGCGCCCGACCGGAATCCCCCTCGTGCCCGCTTCGTCCATCAAAGGCGCGCTGCGGGCCCGCAGCCGCGATCCTCAACTGACGCGGGACATCTTCGGCCCCGAAACCACCAGCGCGTCCGATCACGCCGGCTCCGTCCAGTTCTCGGACGTCCACGTCGTCCTCTTCCCGGTGCGGAGCGTCGCCGGCACCTATGCCTGGGTCACCTCCCGCTATCTCCTGCAGCGATTCGCGCGCACCGCCCGTGAAGCGGGTCTCTCTCTGCCGCCCCTGCCGCAGGGACCCGCGGCCACCAACACCTGCACGCTCGTGAACGACACGTTGACGATCAACGCGCAAAGCCGGCAGAAAGTGGTGCTCGAAGACCTCGACTTCGCCCCCACCGTCGAAGCGGCCGAGCCTCCGGGACCTCTCGCTGCTTTCGCCACGGCCATCGGGAAAGCACTATTTCCGCAAGGCTCCAGCAACTTCGAGGAGTGGCGGACGGCTCTCCTCTCCCGCATCTGCATGGTCCACGACGACGTCATGTCCTTCCTCCTCGACAACGCAACCGAGGTGAGCGCCCGCATCCGCCTCAACGAGGACACCAAAACCGTCGAAAAAGGCGCCTTGTGGTACCAGGAAGCCTTGCCGAGCGAAACCATTCTCGCGGGATTGGTGATCGCCGCAGACGTGAAGGCTGTCAACGGCCGCTCCGACAGGAAAGCGGACGAGCTGTTGAAGGCGGTTTCCGATCTGACCAAGGGGCTCGTCCAACTCGGCGGCAAGTCGACCATTGGCCATGGGAGCTGCCTCGTCCAGATCGCGGGAGGTCAGCCATGACGCTCGAGCAGCAGCGCGCGGCCCTGGCGTTCAAGCACGTCCAGGGGATCCCGTCAGACCAGAAGGACAAAGATCTTTACGGCTCCATGGCACAGAAGCTGCCGGTCCTGATCCGGACCGCCGGCCTCTGCCAGGCCGTTCACTTCGTCCGCTCGCGCAAAAAGGAGGTCCTCGACACGCTCCTGAATCACGTGGCGGAGCAACTCAGGCGGGTGGACACAGGGATCACAGACGGCACGTCTCTCTGCGAGCGCGTCCGCAACGCCGAGCTCTCGCAATACCTCTGGCTCACTCGCGAAGCGCTCGCCTCCGCCGAGTGGTACTCCCGGCTGTCCCAGTCTGAGCTGGGCGTGGATCGGGCAACGGACGCCGACAAATGAGCAGCCGCCGGAACGTACTCGCGGATCTGCGCCCCGGTCCCACGACCCATGCCGGCCTGTGGCTCGACAAAGGCCTCGCCAACGTCGACGGTGCGGGCGGCCACCGCCAGGAGCATTTCGAAGGCCTGACCCAATCCATCAAGATTCCTGGCACCTACCGCGCCTTCTTCGCCCGCTGGCGCGAGCAGGTGGCCCAGGTACCGCCGTGCACAATCCTGGCCGAGGCCCGCGTAAAAGGGCGGATGATCGTCGGGCTCGGCGCGGAGAGCATTCTCGAAACCGGCATCACCCTGAACCACACCTACGGCGTGCCCTATCTGCCCGGCTCCTCTCTCAAGGGCCTTGCCACGTCATTCGCCCACAAGATGTTGGAGGATGCGGATTGGCGGAAAGGGACCGGGGCATCGCACCGCGTTCTCTTCGGAGACCAGGAATCCAGCGGCTATGTGACCTTTCACGACGCCCTCTGGATCCCGGAAAGCGCCGATCAGCTCCCCTTCGATCTGGACGTGATGACCGTCCACCATCCCAAGTACTACCAAGGCGAGCCGATCGCGCCCTCGGGTATCGAAAGTCCCAACCCGGTGGCCTTCCTGACCACGCGCGGCAGCTTTCTCCTCGCTGTCTCCGGCCCGAAGGTCTGGGCCACGGCGGCGCTCGACATCCTTCAGGATGCGCTCCATGAAGAAGGCCTCGGAGCCAAGACCGCCGCCGGCTACGGCCGCATGGACCTCCTCGATCGCCCCAGGAGAACGTCCTCCGCCACCCAGTCCACCACCGCCGATCTGTGGCATCCCGCCGACATCCGCTATGACGCCGGCAAAGGCGAGCTGACCGCCGTCCTCCCGGGTCAGCCGAATGCCACTGCCCTTCAGAAAGAGACCAAGGAGCTCCTCGAAACACTCGATCCAAATCTTCGAGCGGTTCTCCAGAAAAAACGGCAAGCCAAAGCCGAGGTCCAGGTAGGCCTGGAAGGAATCCGTCCGCGGATCATGGGCCTGCGGCCCGTCTCCACCGAGGACACCAAAACATGACTACCCCCACCGGCCGCTCCTTCCTCAGCTACCGCCGCGCCTGCGCCGCCGACGCAAAGCTCCTCATCGAAGCCCAGCACGACATCGGCATCCCCACCTGGCAGGACATCCGGAACCTCGCCGAGGAGCCCACGGAAGATGCCATCCGCCAAGTCCTCCACGATCCCACCACCGCCAACGCCATCCTCTGGCTTACCCCCGAAGTCGCCGGCTCCAACATGATTCAAAAAGTCGAGATCCCCGCCATCCTCGACCGCTTCGAACCAGTCTCCCCCTCTCCCGGCGGAGGGGTGGGCGATGGGAGAGGGGGCCGGGGGGTGAGGTTCTTCGCCGTCCCCGTCCTCGCCCGCGGCCTCGACTACCCGGACGTCGAGAAACTCCTCGATCCCCGCTTCGCCGCGGGCCTCCACCGGTGGAACCTCCGGCGGATCCCCTCGCCGCATCCGATCACCGCCCAGGAAGCCGCCCAGGTCGCCGCCTGGGTGCTCGAACGGCGCCTCGAAAACATCCACCAGAGCCTCCCGCCGGACGCTCCGCTCCGCCTCTCCCTGTTCACGCGCGAGCCCGCCCCTTTTCAGCCGGACACGATCGCGCTGAGCCTCGACTGGAGCCACCGTTTCGACGGACGCGAAGCCCATTCCGGAGCTTGGCACGAGCACCTGCTGCCCGCCCTGCGCACCGTCGCTCTCCAGATCCGGGCCCAAGCGAGCGGAAGAAGCCTGGAAGCCGAAGGATTCCCCTCCCTCGCCGCCTGTGTGGCGCTGGGCTGCGCCTTCGTCGACCCACGGCGCCCAGCGCTGGCTTGGCGCCAGTCCTATCGCGGCGCCGAGCAGCTCTGGAGCCTCCACACTCCGCCCGAAGACTCCGGCTACACCGCGCAAACCAGCTCCCTCGACCTCGACGTCCGGGACCTCGCGGTCCTCGTCTCCGTCACCCAAAACGTCGAGCCGGCCTTCGCCGCCTCCAGCCCCGATCTGCCGCGGTTCCGCGCCCAGATCCACCTCACCCGGCCCGGCGACTACCCCTACCCCCAACGCCTCGCCAGCTCCGGAGAAGCCGTCGACCTCGTCGACAAGATCCTCCGCGCCGTCAAAGCCGCGCAGGCCACCTACCGCGATGCCCAATGCACGCACCTCTTTCTCGCGGTCCCGGCCGGAGTCGCCCTGATGCTCGGGCAACTGGCCAACACCCTCGGACCGCTCCAAACCTACGAGCACATCCCCCTCGACGCCCTCGGCCGCTACCGCCCCGCGGTCCGGCTGACCGCATGACCGGCCGAGCTCTTTGAAAAATTGAAGGAGAACCCGAAAGCTTCGGGATCTCAAGACGGCCCAAGCGGTAGATCGGGGGTCACGATTTCGATCCCTTCGGCCCCGAGTCGCTCGAAATGCGGCCGGTTGAAGGTCAGAAACCGCTGGGCGCCACCTTTGCGCGCGCAGGCCAGGATCATTCCGTCATAGCTCGTCCCGCCGGAGATGGACCGCCTGCTGATCTCTTCGATCAGGCCCCATCCTTCGTCGCCATCGAGCCCGACAAGGTTTGTTCGATCGCGGAATGAGCTCTCGAGAATCTCGAGAGCGGCGTCCGAGCCGAGGCGGTGTGGAGGGGGCAGGCGAGTCATGACCGAATACGCCTCCACAAGCGCATGGAGAGGAAGCACGATCTCGGCTTTGTCCTCAAGAAGAGTGATGAGCTCTGCCGACGCCGCTGCGTGATGCTCATGCCAGGAGAGGAGCCCGGCAATGATGACGTTGGTGTCGAGAGCGGTGACGAGGCGCTTCGGATCAACCGCCATGCTCGCGGATCTCCCGGCGTACCCGCTGCACGGTCTCCTCCGCGAGCGGTGGTCCCTCCTCGACAGGTACGGCGATCCGCAGTGGGCCCCTCTGCACGATCCGGACTTCGCGCGCTACGGGCTCGATTTCGATCCTCCCCTCTAGAACCGTGATCCTGAGGGGCATCCCAGGCAGGATTCCCGCTTCGTCGCGAACAGTCTTAGGCAAGACCAGCCGCCCGGCGGAGTCGATGGTCGTCTGAACGGCATTCTTCATGGCAATGACTTTACCACGGACACACAAAGGCCGATCCGGGGGGCGGCCCCATTCGCCCCCCAGATGGAAAAAGGTACTTCGCTTGTCAAAGAACAGCCCCCGTCGCCTGCCTTCGCAGTGCTCCCCTCTCCCGCTCGCGGGAGAGGGGCCGGGGGTGAGGGCGCCGCGTCAGCGGCCTGCACCCTCGTCCGGCCACGATCCGCACCTTCCGAATGGCGGACTCGCCGGAAAGTGCGTATACTGCGGTGTAGATGGCCTGACTGTCAAGAGGAAGATGATGAAACAGAGTCTAAGACATAGAAGACATGAGAATTCAGGCGATCGAGCGGCGTGGCTGAAAATTCCGGCCACGTCTCTCCCCTCGCGAAGGGAGTCATTCCCCTCGCGAGGGGAGTCATTCACCTTCCGAGGGGAGAAGCTCCCCCGGCGGAGGGAGAGACTCACCTCCCGAGGGGAGAGACTCCTCTGGCGAGGTGGGAGCTTCCCCTCCCGAGGTGAGAGCTTCCCCTTCCGGGGGGAGAAGCTCCCCTGGTGAGGTGGGAAACTCACCGCCTGAGGGGAAGAGCTCCTCTCGCGAGGGGGGAGACGCAGCAGTCGGAACGAATGTGTGAAGAGGTCACCGGGGCGGCTCCGCCGCTCCAGATGACCGAGCAGGTTCTTTGACAACTGATGCACCGCGGACGCGGGGGAGCGCAAGGCCGGGCGCTCCCCCCCTCCGCACTTTCTGGCGAGCAACGGCTCGGCCGGCAGGCGACCGCCTTGTCAGAGTTGGGGAATCACGGGGCGGGAGACCTCTTCGCGCGAATATCTTTCAGCGGTGGGATCTACAACCGGCGTGTCGCCGAAGAAGGTGCCCCGTGTCTGTAGAACCGGTCTGTAGAACCGCCTGCCCCCCAGCCGCGCCGGCATGAGCCCGTCGCGCCGCTCAACAATTTTCTGGCTTCCGGTGTCCTACAGAGACGATAGGATGTCGTCGGTGAGCAACCGCCAACTGCCGGGGAGCCCTTATGCTCGACGAAATCGCCTCACGTCGCACCCTTTATGCCGCTTTCGAGCGCGTCCGTGACAACTCCGGATGCCGCGGTGCGGACGGCGTCACGGTCGGCGAATTCGCCGCCAATCTCGAACGAGAGCTCGACAGCCTTCAAGACCGGCTCATCCGCCGCATGTATCACCCATACCCGCTCCTGCGCTTCGAGATTCCGAAGAACCGAAGCTGCGAGCTACCCGATTCTGTCCAGCAAGCTTCCCCCTCTCCCGGCCGGGAGGGAGGAGATGGGAGAGGGGGCCAGGGGGTGAGGGGCCTCCGAGCTCTCTGCGTTCCGGCCGTCCGCGACCGCGTTCTCCAAACGGCGGTCTACCTGGTCACCCGGCCGGTCTTCGAAGCAGAATTCGAAACCTGCAGCTACGCCTACCGCGAAGGCCGCTCCGTGCGCGACGCCGTGCTGCGCATCGATCAGCTCCGGCGCCAGGGATTCCGCTGGCTCGTGGACGCGGACATCGACAGCTTCTTCGACAACATCTCGCACGAGCGGCTTCTCGCCCGGCTGGCCCGGCTGCCGCTCGATCTCTACGTCCGCGAGCTTTTTGAACGCTGGATTCGAGTCGAAATCTACGATGGCCGGCGCATCTACCCGCTCCAGCGAGGCATTCCACAAGGCTCGGTGGTTTCACCGATGCTCGCCAACCTGTTCCTCGACGAGCTGGACGAAAACCTCGCCCTGTTCGGACAGACGCTCGTGCGCTATGGCGACGACTTCGTCATCCTCTGCAAAAGCCCGGAGCAGGCCGCCGAGGCCCTGGAGTTGACCGACTATCTCCTGGAAGAGCTGGACCTCCAGCTGAACCAGGAGAAGACGCGGACGACTTCCTTCGACCAGGGGTTCAAGTTTCTCGGAGCGATCTTCCTGGGGGATGCCGTGCTTCTGCCGTTCGACCGGCCCAAACCGGAATGGACCTCCCCCAAGCTCCCGCCGCCGCTCGATCTTCTCACCTATCTCGAGCTGCGGCACGCGGGGTGACCGGCCATGGCGACTCTCTATCTCACCGAACAAGGCTCGGTCATCCGCAAGACCTCCGACCGGCTCGTCGTCACCAAGAAGCGCGAAGTGCTCGCCGAGATCCCTTGCGAAAAGCTGGAGACGATCTTTCTCTACGGCGCCGTCCAGGTCACCACGCAGGCATTGGCCGAGCTCCTCGACAACGGAATCGAGCTGGCTCTTTTTACCTTGAGCGGCCGGCTGCGCGGCCAGCTCACGCCGGCGAAGGCGAAGAACGTCGTCCTGCGGATGAAGCAGTACGAGCTGATGGCGGACAAACAGCGCTGCCTCGCCCTCGCAAAGGAGGTGGTGGCGGCCAAGATCACCAATGCCGCCGCGGTGTTGCGGCGGTACCGGAAAAACGATCCCGAAGCCGTTCCTCTCGGAAGCTTCCAGGATTTGGATGACTTTCAGAAACGAGCCGGGGCGACGGGGACTCTCGACGAGCTGCGAGGGACGGAGGGCGCCGCCGCGGCGCGATATTTCGCCGCAATGGCAAGGCTCGTTCCCTCGGGATTCGAATTTACCGGCCGGAACCGGAGGCCGCCGCGGGATCCTCTGAACGCGCTGCTGTCCTTCGGCTACGTCCTGGTTGGCAACGAGCTGCAATCGCTCCTGGACGGGATGGGCTTCGACCCCTATCTCGGCTTCTACCACCAACTCGATTACGGCCGTCCTTCTCTGGCTCTAGACCTCTTGGAGGAGCTTCGCTCGCCGTTGATCGATCGCTTCAGCTTGGGTCTCCTCAAGCTCCGCAAGCTGGTTCCGGAAGACTTCCAGAGCACTCCGGAGAAAGGAGTCGTCCTGACGAAGGAGGCGCTCAAAATCTACTTCCGCGCCTATGGCGAGGAGCTCACCCGGCCGATCGAGCTGGACGGGGAGACCCTCACCTTCCGGCAACTCTTCCGGCGGCAGGCGGAAAGGCTCGCCGCCGCGCTGGTCCGCGGAGACACCTACCGGAGCTTCCGATGGCCGGGCTGATCGTGGTCTCGTACGACGTCCCAAACGACCGCCGGCGCGTACGCCTGGCTCACGCCTTGAAAGATTTTGGTGTCCGCGTCCAATACTCGGTCTTCGAGTGCCGCCTGGAGCCGGATCACCTGGAAAAGCTCCGGCAGCGCCTGGGCCGTCTGGTCGATCCGAGAGAGGATAGCGTCCGGCTGTATCGCTTCTGCCACGACTGCGCCAGCAAGCTGGAGACCTTCGGAACAGCGCAGTCCACCGATGAGCCTGAAGTCTACGTTCTCTAGACGTGCAATCCATGTGCCTGGAAAAAGTCATGCCAAGCCAAGAGTGCCACTTTGACGCGGGGGTTAGACTCTGCGTAGATCTCACGCCGAATCAGCGAGTTACGATGGGCAGGAAGGGCTCAAAGGAGTTGGTTTTGGGGTCTTGCCAAAGCTCCCAGAAGGGGGTTAGACTTTCGGGGTACCTAAGTGGCCTGGAATCAACAGGCTGGCGAGGGGTAAGGCGGAACTTCCCTGATCAGTACGGTGGGATTGCGAC
>Ga0126309_10000163_pt1 | contig 22523 bp, 20 predicted proteins | sample Plot56_FD_92541 | JGI IMG/M metagenome (GOLD analysis project Ga0126309, IMG submission 92541) | Serpentine soil microbial communities from UC McLaughlin Reserve, CA, USA - Plot56 | ecosystem: Environmental > Terrestrial > Soil > Grasslands | place: USA: UC McLaughlin Reserve, Lake County...
GAGTGGCAGATCGTCACCGTGCAGTTCTCGCGCAGGAGGAGGGCGGCCATCGGCTTGCCCACGATGGCGCTGCGCCCGACGATGACGGCTCGCCGGCCGGAGAGGGGCACGCCGCTGCGCTTCAGGAGCTCGACGATCCCCGCCGGGGTCGCCGGCGCGAAGCCGGGCTGGTCGAGCCAGAGGCGGCCGACGTTCGACGGATGGAAGCAGTCCACGTCCTTGGCTGGATCGATGCGGTCGATCACCGCGCGCTCGCGGATCTGCTTCGGCAATGGGAGCTGCACGAGGATGCCATCCACCGCGTCGTCGGCGTTGAGCTCGTCGATGATGGCGAGGAGGTCCGCCTCCGAGAGGTCGCTCGGCCGGCGGACCGAGCGGCTCTCCATGCCGACCTCGGCGCACGCCTTGATCTTGCTGTTGACGTAGACGTGCGAGGCCGGGTCGTCGCCCACCAGGACGACGGCCAGACAGGGGAGGCGGTGGCCGGCGTCGCGCATCTCGCGGACGCCGATCGCCACTTCGGCACGAATGTCGGCCGCGGTGTGGCGGCCGTCGAGGATCTGGGGCTCCTGGCTCGGGTTGGGTCGCGGGTTCACTCGGGAATCCTTCCGCTGTAAAGACAGACGATGCCGCAGGACAGGTCCTCCCACGCCAGGTCCGTGAAGCCCGCGGCGGCCATCCGGTCGAGGAAGCCCTGGCGCTGCGGAAAGGAGAGGACCGACTCCGGCAGATAGGAATAGGCGGAGCCGCGGTGCGACAACAGCCGGCCGACCCAGGGGAGCAGCCGGAGGAAATAGAAAAGGTAGAGAGCGCGGAGCGGCGGGAACCGCGGCACGGCGAACTCCAGCACCACGAGCTTGCCGCCAGACTTGAGGACGCGCGCGAGCTGCCGCAGCGCCGCGTCGAGGTCGGCCACGTTGCGCAGGCCGAAGGAGACTGACGCGCCGGCGAAGCGCTTCTCAGGGAAGGGGAGGGCCAGGGCGTCAGCGGCCAGCGCGACCGGGCGCGGCGCCGGCTGTCGCGCGAATTTATGGCGCGCCAGGGCGAGCATGGGGATGCAGAAGTCGGCCGCGGCGACCCGGGCTCCACGGCGGCGCAGGGCCACGGCCTGGTCGCCCGTGCCGCAACAGATGTCGACGGCCTCGGCATCCGGCGGGAGGTCGAGGACCTTGGAGGCGCGCTTGCGCCAGACCACGTCCAGATTGGCCGACAGGAGATGGTTGAGCAGGTCGTAGCGGGGAGCGACCCCCGCGAACATGTCCTGGATCGTGCGCCCCGATTTGTCGAGGCGGGCGGTAGCTTCCGTCATTGCGTGGAGAGTCTAGCAGCCTCCGGGAGTACAATCCGTCCACGCCTTCTGGCGCTATCCAAAAGGAGCCGGGTATGAAAAAGAGGACGCCGAAGAAGAAGCTGTCTCTGAACAAGGAAACCCTGCTGAACCTGAAGAGCGTGGCCGGTGGCATCGCGCAGTTCCAGGGAGTTGACAGCGAGGGGCCGGACATCTGCTACTTCTCGGATTGCAACCCCTGCGAGACGACGATCTACGCGGACCGGGACCTCTAGTCGGCCCTCACCGGGCGCCGCGTGCGCGGCGCCCGGGTAGGTCCCCCTACTCACAGTACTGAATCGCGCAGGTGGTGCATGTCGCTTGGGGACTCGTCTCACAGGTGCGAAGGGTCACACCCCCGGCCGCGAGCTGAAGGTTGGGTTCTTCGAGCAGGGCCAGCGTCTCGCGGTTGAGCACAAGCTTCTTGGACTTGGTTTTCTTCACGGAGATCTCCTCTGAGCTGTCGGAGCGATTGAGTTACCGCATCCTCTCTTAAACGTGCTTCAAAAGTCATGCCGCGAGCCGGCGGTCTGCGCCGCGCGATCTGTGGTACCATCCTTCTCGCCGCGGTCCGTGCGGGTCCCCGGCCGTCCCCACGAGGGGGCCACCCTGGGTGGATCCGTGCCCGCCCCTTGACAGCGTCTACTCATCCGCCTAGCATATGGGTCCTTTGCGTCGCGAAGGCGGGTCACGTATGCCGCGCCGGGGGGCGCGAATCCAGAGCAGAAGCCGACGGAGATTTGAGGAATGAACAGGACCTATAGCCCGAAGCTCGCCGAGATCGAGCACCAGTGGTTCGTGGTGGACGCGGCCGGGGTGCCCTTGGGGCGTCTGTCGTCGCTGGTGGCGCGCCTTCTGATGGGCAAGCACAAGGCGATGTGGGCGCCGCATATCGACACGGGCGACTTCGTGATCGTGATCAACGCCGAAAAGACGGTGCTGACCGGGCGCAAAGAGGAACAGAAGGTCTATTACCACCACTCCGGATATCCGGGTGGGATGAAGAGCGAGACGGCCGCCGAGCGCCGCCGCCGCCGCCCGTTCAAGCTGGTCGAGGAGGCGGTGCGGGGAATGTTGCCGAAGGGCCCCCTGGGCCGCAAGCAGCTCAAGAAGCTCAAGGTCTACGCCGGTCCGGAGCATCCGCACCAGGCGCAGCAGCCTGTCGCCTTCGACGCCGTCCAGGCCCTCCAGAGCAAGTGACGAGGAGATCTCAGTGGTGAATCAGGTCCAATATTACGGCACCGGGCGCCGCAAGACGGCGGCCTCGCGCGTCTTCATCCGTCCGGGATCGGGCGAGGTCAAGGTCAATGGCCGGACGCTCGACGACTACTTCCCGAACGAAGTGTTGAAGATGATCATCAAGCAGCCCCTGCTGCTGACCGAGACGGCGGAGAAGTTCGACATCGTGGCGACGGTCCGCGGCGGCGGCAGCGCCGGCCAGGCGGGCGCGATCCGGCACGGCATCTCCCGCGCTCTTCTCGAGTTCAACATCGAGCTGCGCCATCGCCTGAAGTCGGCCGGCCTCCTGACGCGCGACCCGCGCCGCCGGGAGCGCAAGAAGTATGGTCAGAAGGGCGCACGGGCCCGTTTCCAGTTCAGCAAGCGTTAGAAGGAGACTCTCTTGGTCGAAGTCACGATGAAGGAATTGCTGGAAGCCGGTGTCCATTTCGGGCACCAGACCCGGCGCTGGAATCCGAAGATGAAGCCATACATCTTTGGCAAGCGCAACGGGATCTACATCATCGACCTGCAGAAGACGCTCAAGCTGTTCGAGCAGGTCGTCGAGTTCGTGCAAGAGCTGTCTTCCCAGGGCAAGCGGATTCTGTTCGTCGGCACCAAGCGGCAGGCGCAGGAGGCGATCGCCGAAGAGGCGCGCCGCTGCGGCGAGTTCTGGGTGACGAACCGCTGGCTCGGCGGCACGCTGACCAATTTCGTCACCTTGCGCACGTCCATCCAGCGCCTCAAGGAAGCCGAGGCGAAGCTGAACGACGAGAGCGGCGCGCTGACCAAGAAAGAGCGGCTGCGGCTCGAGCGCGAGCGCGAGAAGATGGTGAAGAACCTCGACGGCATCCGCGACATGGAGGAGCTGCCCGACGCGCTCTTCGTCGTGGATCCGAAGAAGGAATACATCGCCATCTCCGAGGCGAACAAGCTGGGCATTCCGGTCATCGCGATCGTGGACACCAACTGCGATCCCGAGCTGATCGACTACATCATCCCGGGCAACGATGACGCGATCCGCGCCATCCGGCTGTTCGCTTCCCGCGTCGCCGACGCCTACAACGAAGGCTCCGCGCATGCTTCGGAAGGCGCGTCGATGGGCAAGGACGGCGGCTCGCGGATGGCCATGCCGCCGGTGATCGACAAGGACATGGCAGGCGCCCCCGCCCACTAAGCTGCGAGCCTCGGCCGTCGAGGCCGATCCAGTCAGTCGGGCGCGCCGCTCGAAGCGATCGACGGCGCTCGAAAAGGTCAGTCGAACCCGCGTCGATCTGACCTTTTCTTTTGTCTGGGGGCAGAGATTCAGGGGTTTCAAGGAGAACAATCCCATGGCGATTACCGCTCAGATGGTGAAAGAGTTGCGGGAGCGCACCAGCGCCCCGATGATGGATTGCAAGGCCGCGTTGACCGAGACTCAGGGAGACATGGAAAAGGCCGTGGACTTCCTGCGCAAGAAGGGTCTCGCCGCCGCCGCGAAGAAGTCGGGCCGCATCGCCGCGGAGGGGGCCGTGGGCTCCTACATCCATGGCGGCGGCAAGCTGGGCGTTCTCGTCGAGGTCAACTGCGAGACGGACTTCGTGGCGCGCACCGACGAGTTCCAGGAGCTCGTGCGCGACATCGCGATGCACATCGCCGCGGCCGAGCCGCGCTTCGTCCGCCGCGAGGAGGTCACCGAGGACGTGCTCGCGCGCGAGCGGGAGATCTTCCGCGATCAGGCGGCCGCCTCGGGCAAGCCGGCCCAGGTGGTGGAGAAGATCGTCACCGGCAAGATGGAGAAGTACTACTCCGAGTTCGTCCTGCTCGAGCAGCCGTTCGTGAAGGATTCGGACAAGACGGTCGGCCAGATCATCACCGAGAAGGTCGCCAAGATCGGCGAGAACATCCAGGTCCGGCGCTTCGTCCGTTTCAAGCTGGGCGAGGGGATCGAGAAGCGGCAGGACGACTTCGCCGCCGAAGTCCTGGCTCAGGCGAGCCGCGGATGACGGAGGAGGCGAGGGAGGCGAAGCCGGCCTACTCCCGGGTGCTGGTCAAGCTCTCCGGCGAAGCCCTGATGGGCTCGCAGCCGTTCGGCATCGACGAGAAGGTCGTCGCGGCCATCGCCGACGAGATCCGGGACGTCCACTCCCGCGGAGTGGGGATCGCAATCGTCGTCGGCGGTGGCAACATCATCCGGGGGCTGGCCGCCAGCCACCGCGGGATCGACCGGGTCACGGGCGATTACATGGGGATGCTCGCCACCGTCATCAATGGTCTCGCTCTCCAGGATGCGCTGGAGAAGCGGGGCGTCCCCACGCGCGTGCAGACCGCGATCGACATTCGGGAGGTCGCGGAGCCGTTCATCCGCCGCCGCGCTCTGCGCCACCTGGAGAAGGGGCGCGCGGTGATCTTCGCGGCCGGGACCGGCAACCCCTATTTCACCACCGACAGCGCCGCGGCGCTCCGCGCCAACGAGATCCATGCCGACATCCTGCTCAAGGCCACCAAGGTGGACGGCCTCTACTCGGCCGACCCGGAGAAGGATCCGAATGCGGTGCTGCTGCCCGAGGTCACCTATCAGGAGGTCCTGGAGAAGGACCTCAAAGTCATGGATACCGCGGCGATCAGCCTCTGCCGCGACAACGGCATCCCGATCGCCATCTTTGACATGATGACCCCGGGCAACATCCGCCGGGTCGTGTGCGGCGAGCGGATCGGCTCGATCGTGCGCACCTGAGATCAGGAGAGGAACATGAAAGAGGTGTTCAAGGAAGTCGAGGCGGGGATGAAGCACGCGTTGGAGCACTTCCACCACGAGCTCAAGCACCTGCGCACCGGGCGCGCCTCGCTGGCGCTGCTGGATGGCGTCACCGCCGAGTACTACGGCACGCCGACGCCGATCAACCAACTCGCCACGCTGAGCGTGGCCGACGCCTCCATGATCGTGGCCCAGCCCTATGATCCGACGCAGATCCCGGTGATCGAGAAGGCCATCCGGAAGGCGGACCTCGGCCTGAACCCGTCGAGCGACGGCAAGCTGATCCGCATCCCCGTGCCGCCTCTGACCGAAGATCGCCGCAAGGAGATCGTCAAGAAGGCGCACGACCTGGCCGAGCACGCGCGCAACGCCGTGCGCCAGTCCCGCCGCGAGGGCAACGACAAGCTCAAGAAGATGGAGAAGGACAAGGCCATCAGCCAGGACGACGAGCGCCGCGGCCTGGACGAGGTCCAGAAGCTCCACGACCACTACATCGCCGAGGTCAACACCACGCTCCAGAAGAAGGAGCAGCAGGTGATGGAGGTCTGACGGCGGAAGCAGCCTGAGCGCGCTGCATGTTCCTCTACGGCTACCATCCTGTCCGCGAAGCCCTCCGCCACCGGCCGCACGAGGTGGCGCGGGTTCTCGTCAGCGCGAGCCGCACGGGCCGGCGCCGTGAGGAGATCAAGGAGCTCTGCCAGCGCCATCGCATCTCCTTTGAGGTCGTTTCCGAACGGGCTCTCTCCGAGCGCGCCGGGCCAGCCCACAACGGCATGGCCGCCGAGGTCCGCGCCTCCGCCCCGTCCGCCGGCGCCGTCCTCTCGCCAAGCGGCGATTCCGGTCTCATCGTCCTCCTCGAAGACGTCCAGGATCCGCGGAACCTCGGCGCCGTTCTCCGCGTCTGCGAGGGCGCGGGCGTCGGCCGGGTGCTCATCCGCGACCGCGGATCTGCGCCGGTCTCGCCGACGGTCGTCAAGACCTCGGCCGGCGCCGCGGAATGGCTCGAGATCGAGCGCATCCCCAACACCGCCCAGGCGCTCCAGAGACTCAAGGACGAGGGCTTCTGGGTCTATGGCACCGACGCCGAGGGTGTCCCGCCTTGGGCCGTTGACCTCACTGGTAAGGTGGTCCTCTGCCTCGGCGGTGAAGAGAAGGGGCTGCGCGCCCGGACGCGCCAGCTCTGCGACCACATGATCGGTCTCCCGATGCGGGGCCGGGTCGGCTCCCTGAACATCGCCACCGCGGCGGCGGCTGTGCTGTATGACGCGGTCCGGCAGCGCTGGAACACCTGACGACAGACGGCCTTAGTGCTATACTGATTCGGCCAAAGAATCGACAAGTTGTTCCGCCGGTCCAAGGCGTATTTTCTTTTTTTCTTCTGTTTCTGGAGCTGGTTGCCTCGTAACAGTCCGATGGGTTTGTACGCCCAAAGGGCAAAGGAGGATTCGAGTCATGATGAAGTCGGAGAGGCTGTTTGGTGGTCTGGTCCTGGTTTTGGCTCTCTGTCTGGCGACGCCGTCGCTGGCGGAGGATCTCGCCTTGGTTGACGTCAGCTCGGCCGCGGTCCGCTGGGAGCCGCAGGGCGGTAACTTCGAGAAGGTGGAGCTGACCGTCTCGTTGCCGAACGGCAACGTGATCCGCCGGGAGTTCAAAGGGGGGCAGCCGGTGGTCTTCGAGCTGAGCGCCGCGGCGAAGGACGGCGTCTACGCCTACGAGCTGCGCGGGGTGCCGCGCATCGATGCGTCCGTCCGCAAGGAGCTGATGGCGGCCCGCAAGGCGGGGAACGAGGCCGCGGTGATCCAGCGGCTGCGGGATGCAGGGAGCCTGCCGGCCGAGGCAGTGCAGTCCGGCTCCTTCTCGGTGCATGAGGGCTCGATCGTCTCGCCCGACCAGGTGGAGCCACGGCGGAAGCCTGCGGCCTCGGGCAACGGGCCCCAGGTCATCACCGCCGCGGACCAGGTGATCCCCGACGACCTGATCGTCCAGGGGAGCACGTGCGTCGGTTTCGACTGCGTCAACAACGAGAGCTTCGGCTTCGACACGATCCGCCTGAAGGAGAACAGCACCCGGATCAAGTTCGAGGACACCAGCACGGGCTCGTTCCCGTCGAACGACTGGCAGCTGACGGCCAACGACTCGGCGAGCGGCGGTGCCAACAAGTTCTCCATCGAGGACATCACGGGCTCCAAGGTTCCTTTCACGATCACGGCGGGAGCGGCGACCAACTCGATCTTCGTCGACAGCACCGGCCGCCTGGGCCTGCGGACCTCCACGCCGGTCCTCGACCTCCACATCGCCACCAGCAACACGCCGGCGATCCGCCTGGAGCAGAACAACTCCGGCGGCTTCACGGCCCAGACCTGGGACATCGCGGGCAACGAGGCCAACTTCTTCGTCCGCGACGTGACCGGCGGCTCGCGCCTGCCCTTCCGCATCCGGCCCGGCGCGCCGACCAGCTCGATCGACATCGCCGCCGACGGCGACGTCGGCTTCGGCACGGCGAGCCCGGCTACGTCGCTGCACGTCAGCCGCAGCGACGGTACCGCGAAGCTCCAGGTCACGGAAACGAACGGAACGGGGGCGGCAAGGACCCTGTTCAACCTGGAAAACAACGGCCAGGTGCTGTTCCGCATGAAGGACACGTCGCAGTCGCCGACCTGGCAATTCACCGCATCGAACGCGTTCCAGATCGACAACACCGCGCACACCGGGGTGGAGCTCCAGGTCGACCCGGATGGCACTCTGCGCGTCAACGGCACGGCGATGACCGTCCCGGACTACGTCTTCGATCCCACCTACGAGCTGATGCCGCTGTCGGAGCTGGCAGCCTTCGTCCGGGAACAGCGGCACCTGCCCAACATCCCCAATGCGGAGGAGATCAAGCGCGAAGGGCTGAAGCTGACGCATTTCCCGATCCAGCTGCTGGAGAAGGTCGAGGAGCTGGCGCTCTACACGATCGAGCAGCACAAGCAGATCGAGGGGTTGGCGGCTGAAAACTCCGAGCTGAAGGCGCGGCTGACCGCGCTCGAAGAGCAGATGAAGAAGAACTAGGTTGCCGACCGAGGGCGGGCCGCTTGGCCCGCCCTTCCTGTCTCCGGGGGTCAGTTCCGCTGCACGAGGAGAACCTTTTCGCCGGGCACTGGAACAGGCTTCTCGGCTCCCGTCGGAAGCGCCAGCGCCCGCAGATGATGCTCACCCGGGGTGAGATCGGCCGTGGAGAGCTCGAAGCTCCAGCCGCAAGGAGGGAGAGGGCGCCCGAAGAACCCGCTCACGTCGCCGCGCTCCTGAAACCTGGCCGTAGCGGCAACCCAGCGACCGTCGATCGTCAGGATGATGGCCCCCGGAGCTTCGAACGTCTCGGTGAGGGCCCATCCCTCGGCGATATCCTTTTCGCCAAGCCGGACCGAAGCCGACTCACCGCTGGGCTGGCGCACGCCCACGAAGTCCAGGCTTCCCTCCATGCTGTCCACGCCGCTCGGAGGCGAGCCCGGGGAGACGGGAGCGCGCGCCGGTTGCGCCGCTCCAGTTGCCGGCGGTGCGTCGGCAAAGGGGCCCAGGTGCCAGCGTTCGAGGATGGCCGTGTTCCGGCGTACGAACTCGCCGTCCGCCACGTAGAGCTCGCGCAGGCAGCTGATGGGCGCGGTCCGGTACTGCAGCAAGCAGGGGAGGGTGCTCTCCTTCATCCCGCGGTGGGCGCCTCCCATCTCCCACCCGAGTCGCGCGGTCAGGAAACCCTGGCGCACCGCGAGCCCGACAAGAAGGAGGCACGCCGTCGCTGTCAGCGCCCGCGTGGGGAGGCCACGGCGCCAGAGGACGGCACCGGCCCGGCTCAGGACGACCACCAGACTGACGGGGATGAAGATCGCCACCGTCAGGAAGCGGGAAGGGGTCGCCATGCTTTCCCAGGCGAAGCTCCGGCCGAGAACGACCGCGAACACGGATACAGTGGAAAAAGACCACAAGGCGAGCCACGGCGCATCGTTCCGTCGCAGGCCCGCACGCCACAGGAGGAAAGCTCCCGCCGCGGTGAGGGCGAGAAGAACGCCTCCCGCCACCAGGCTGGTCGGGATACGCCCCTGGCCGAAGTTGTTGCCGTAGAGCGCGAGGAACATCCGGGTGGCGTCGGCCGGCTTGTGGAGCGCGGTCAGGAGATAGCCCTGCGGCGGCCGGTCAAAACCGTGATAGCCCCACCGGTAGGCCACGGCGGTAACCACCGCGGAGCCCAGCCAGATCGCCAGTGTTCGCAGCCGCGTGGACCGCTCGCTCGCCAAGAGCGCGATGCATCCTGCCGGCCAGATGATCAAGCCGTTGGCAAACGAGAACGTAGCCGCGGCGGCACAGCCGGCCGCGGGGGCTCCCCGCCAGCGCCGTTCGCCGCTCAACAGATAGATGGCCGCGGCGGCGAAGAAATTCATCATCGGGATCTGGAACTGCCAGCCGACGAGCAGGTTTTCGAACTGCGCCGGCGACAACAGGATCCAGCCGATCGGTACGATCGCCCACCGCGGGCATCCCTCGGTCCGTCGCAGCAAGAGCCAGCAAACCACCGCGGTCAATGTCATGAAGAAGACCGACAGGTACTCTTCCACGACGAGATTGAGGTCAGTTATCCTGGACAGATACAGAATGATCAGCCTGGGAAGAACAATGCGGTGCTCGCCGTAGTGCTCGACCACCATCGGCCACCAGTCGCCTCCCTGGTAAAAGGCGCCCACCGTGGGCATGAAATTCCATTCGTCATAGACCGGGACGTTGAAGCCAAAACGAAACACGTAGTAGAAGGCGACCGCCGCCGGGAGGACAATACCCAGCAGTGGCAGGCACCACGACACCAGCAAGCGTGTAGTCCTCTCCACGATGGCCTTTCTCTGCTACCGCCGTCCGTAAATTCCTGCGCCGAGGATCATCAGCGCTCCAAGGCCGCTCAGCCACAGGCCTGCCGTGAGCCCCGGCGGCCAGTACCAGAGCTCCACTTCACCAGGCCCCGGGCTCAGGCGCACTGCCCGGAACGCATGATTGGCAGCTACGATCGGCACGTCCCTGCCGTTCACCTTGGCCGACCAGCCTGCAGAATACGTCTCGGAACAGTACAAGAAACCAGGACGCGGCGCATCGATCTTCACCCGCGAGCGGTTGCGCCCCGCTGCAACGAGGATCGCAGAGGGGTCATCCGGTCTGTTCGCAGTTGCCTGGAGACCGGCCGGGGCGTGCTCGATCAGAATCTGCCGCGCGGACCGCGGGCGGCCCAAAAGCTCCAGAGCGGCTTCTGTTTTTATGACCCGGAAGTCCGACGTGAAGAAGCACCGCGGATCGCCGCTGCGCTCGAACAGCTGGACGGAATCGTCCCCGAACAGCTCGCGATAGCCGCGCGCGCGGGCGGCCCCGATCCCGGCTTCATCACTGGCCCGGGTGGCAATGACGTCGATGCCCACCGCATCGAGCACCGGCTCCGAGGGAATCTCCAGGGCTCCGCGCAGGAACAGAACGTCGCGGGTGCCCGTATAGCGCCGGTAGATCTCGAAGGAGCGCGACGAGTTGAACGTCATCAGCGAGTCCCAGGAGGGGATCTCCAGCGCCGAGTTGATGTTGGCCGGCAAAGGTCCCAGCGTGAAGACGCGCGACCAGGGTCCCCTGCGCTCCAGGAGTTGGGCGTAGCGGGGTGGGCGATGAAAGACGTTGGCGCGGACCTGTCGTGGATAGTAGGCGTTGCGCGCTCCTTCGGCATAGAGGAGCACGAGCGCGGCACCGGCGACGATCCACTGAAACCGGCGATCCTGCGATCGCCTGCGCGCGGCGATCGTGATCCCGGCCGCGAGGAGGCCCAGTGTCGCCAGCAGCAACCATTCGAAGAGCCACCGGTTGACTCGGAGCTCAAGGACGCTGCGATTCGCAGCAATCTGCAGAAGCGAGCAGAGTGCCACGAGCAAGAGACTGCTCAGCACGAGGATCCTGAGGCCGGAGATCCGCCTCGCCAGCAGGTTCTCGGCACCGACTGCGGCGAGAATGGCGAGAAGAAAATTCAAGCCGATCCCATAGTACTGGGAGAAGTGGATGGTACTGAGGCCGGGTAGATAACCCAGCCAATGGATGGGAGCAACCCCGATGATCTTCAGCACGAAGACCAATGCCGCGATGAGAGTGAAGGTGAACAGCGGACCGCGGCACCCTTCGCCACGTGAGTCTGCGAGGCCGCTCAACCACAAAAGGACGATCCCCACGTACGGCACATAGTAATACTGCATGCCAGGCATCAAGGGGGCCTGAAAAATGTCCGCGCCACCCATCAGCACCGGTGAAAGGAGCTGGTACAGGCTGGAGGGAGCCCAGCCGATCAGGCCCGCTCCGCGATAGACCTCATGTGCCTGCTTGGAGTCTCCGAAAGCTTGAAACGCAGGCAGGTAGTAGAACGCGACCAGCAAGAGAGAGGCGATCGCGGCGAGTCCATAATACCCAAGGGCCCGTACCCGTCGCTCGCCCGCCTGACCGCACCAGATCATGCACACTGCATACGCCGCGGAAAGGGCGAAAATCTGGGTCAGAACGGGTGGGAAGCTCGTCAGGGATACTATGGCATATCCAATCGCGAGAGCCGCGGCCCGGCTCCAGCCGGCCCGGTCGATGAACCATCGAGTCAGATACAGGGTCGCCGGAAGGCAGGCCGCCGCCTGCCCGACGAACGACCCGGCGTGCTGGGTCAATCCCCCGCTGAACATGAAGCCGATGCCTCCGACGAGGCTGCCGAACGGAGTGAGCCCGTGGCGGCGGAGCAGGAGGTAGGTAAAGAATCCGGAAGCAAGAAGCAGCGCCAGGTAATAAGCGTTCCTGAGGGCCGAGGTGTTGCCCAGGGCCACGATCGTGAGATGCGGCGGGAAGAAGAAGGCGTGGGTCAGGTTGGCCATTGCCGGTGCTCCCCCTGCCACATACGGGTCCCACAGCGGAAGCTCGCGCCGATGGAAAGAGCCACGGAGGAACTCCGCTCCCGGTTCCCATTGCCACCAGACCGCGCCGACATCATGGAAGTTCGGGTACAGAATCCAGTTGTGGCGGTGCCAGGTGTCGGCGGGTTCGAAACCAGGACCGTAGTTTGCCTCGGTGAGCGCTGGATCCAGGGGGTTATAGTTATCCGAGTACACCAGGGACTTGCCGGCCAGGACGACGTTCCAGTATGCGGCAGCCAGCAGCACCGCAAAGAGGGCGAGCATGATCGCCTGCTCGCGGCCTCGGAGCCAAGGGGGCAGGGCAGCACCCCCGGCCTCCTCGGGAGAGCCCACCTACAGGATCCCCGGTGTGAACGCCAGGAGTTTGGGCCGCCGCATGGCGCGCAGGATCTCCTGTTTGCGATAACGGATCTCAGTCACGATCAGGTCGTGCGGCACCAGGATCGCCAGCGCGTCCGCGCCGCGCGCCGCGGCCAGGACCGAGTCGCAGACCATTTCGGGGATCAGCGGATCATAGAGGCTGACGTCGAGACCTCGCGACTTCAGGATCTCGTACACCTCCAGAGCCGGGCTCTCGCGCAGGTCGCGCACGTTCGGCTTGTACGTGGCTCCCAGGCAGACGACGCGCGGCGTTTCCACACCCTCGACCGCGGCGCAGATCTTCGCCGCCGTGCGTTCCGGCATCGTGTCGTTGAGCTGGCGCGCGGCGCGCAACACACCGCTCAAGTCGGGGCAGGCCGCCACCAGGAACCAGGGATCGACCGGAATGCAGTGGCCTCCGACGCCGATGCCGGGTTTGAGGATATCGACCCGCGGATGGTGATTGGCCAGATCGATCGCCTCGCCCGCGTCGATCCCCAAGCGCTCACAGAGCACCGCCACCTGGTTCGCGAACGCGACGTTGACGTCGCGATAGGAGTTCTCGATCAGCTTCACGAACTCGGCGGTCGTCGCGTCGGTCATCAGCAGCTTGCCCTTGACGAAGCTGCCGAGCAGCTCGGCGGCCCGCCGGCCCGAGCGCTGGTCGATGCCTCCCACGATGCGGGCGTTGAAGACTGCCTCTGCCATGATATTTCCAGGCAAGACCCTCTCCGGGCAGTGGGCGAGCAGCAGATCCGACCCGACGCGGAGGCCGTTCCGTTCGAGGATCGGTCGCACGAGATTCTCGGTGGTGAGGGGCGGAATGGTCGATTCCACGATGACCAGATTTCCGCGCTGCACGAACGGCAGGATCGACTCGGTCGCCGCGACCAGTGCGCGCAGGTCCGGTTCCTTCGTGCCGTGGTCGACCGGAGTGGGCACCGCGATGACGAACGCGTCCGCCGCTACGGGCGTCGTCTGCGCCCGCAGGTTGGCCTGGACGTCTGGGTCCTCGAAAAAGCTCTCGAAGTCCTCCTTCTCCTCGATTTTGGCGCGCCGCTCGTTGACCTCGCGCACCACCTGCTCGTCGATATCGACGGCGGTCACATTGAGGCCCGCCTTGGCGAGGTGGAGGCACAGGGGGAGGCCGACATAACCGGCGCCGATGACGGCGACCGAACGCAAGGCGGGCAGGGTCGAAGGCAGTGGCTCAGACACCATAGTACTCCCGCTGCCAGGCGATCGTGCGGGCAATGCCTTCCTCGAGGCCCACGGTCTCCTGGTGATCGAGCTCGCGGCGTGCGCGCTCGTTGGAAGAGCGCTTGTCGCGCGTGTTATGGAACTCGGATTCGAGGTAGCGGACGAGGCGGTCGGTCTTGCCGCACTTCGCCAGGATCATGTCCGAGACGGTTTTGATGTCGTGCAGCTGGTTCCCGGCGATGTTGTAGACCGCGCCCGGCCGGAAGCGCTCGCAGATCGTCGCCAGGGTCCGCACGGTGTCGTTGATGAACGTCGAGGTCCGCCGGTGGTCGAGGAAGACCGTATAGGGCAGGTCGTGCAGGGCGCAATAGATGAACTTGCAGATCACGCTGCGATACTCGCTGTAGGGCTCGCCGGGGCCATAGGTGTTGAAAAGGCGCACGGTGACCGTCTCGGTGCCGTGCAGGGCGGCGGAGTTGCGCACCTGCAGCTCGTTGACCCACTTCGAGACGGCGTAGTCGTTGAGCTGCTGGATCGGGTGCTGATCCGGGACGTCCTCGTGCATCTCGCCGGTGTAGTCGCCGTAGATCTCCGAGCTGGAGAAGACGACGAGCCGGAAACGGTGCCGCTCCTGCAGCCGGATGATGTTCTTCGTGCCCACCGCGTTCGTGCGCCAGAGGGACTCGTAGAAATCCTCGCCGTTGATGCGGCCGAACTCCGCCGCGGCGTGATAGACGAAATCGAACGGCACCTCGTCGAACACGCGCTCGAGCTGCCGGTGCTCGCCAACGTCGCACCGGTAGTAGTAGTGACCCCGCAAGCCGTGGTGATGCGGACGGTCGAGGACCCAGACCTCGTGTCCGGCTCCGCGCAGCCGCTCCGCCAGCGGCGCGCCGACCGCGCCCAGCCCACCCGTCACCAGAATCTTCATTCTCCTGAGCTCCTTCTCGTCGAGCTCACCAGTCGAGGACGAACCACTTGCCGGTGAGCCGGTTGATGAATGCCTTGATCAGCATCTTGCCATAGCCGGGACCCGCCCGCAGGAACGAGAAGCTGCTCTGCCCCGAGGCGCGCTTGAGATGGCAGACGTCCACCTCGACGACCCGCCGGGTGGCGAACCAGGCCTTGAACGTGATCTCGGGCGAGATCTCGAAACCACCGCTCTCCGGACCATAGCGCTCGAAGATGCGGCGGTCGAAGACGCGGAAGGCGTTGGTGTAATCCGAGAGCTTGAGCCCGACGAGCAGACGGGTGGTGAGACGAAAGCAGAAGCTCCAGAGGCGGTACAGCCGCGGCACGGTCTGATAGTTCTGGCGATAGCGGTACCGCGAGCCGATCGCCAGCCCGTACCCCTCGTCGCGCACCTTGGAGAACATCTCCGGGATGCGGTCCACCTCGTCGGAGCCGTCGCCCATGGTGACCCCGGCGATCCGCGCGCGCGCGTGCCGCAGGCCGTAGCGGATGCCGTTGCCCATGCCGCGCGGCAGCGGCTTGGTGAGGGCCCGGATGCGCGGCGACCGCCACATCTGCTCGAGCGCCACGGCATAGGTCTCATCGGGGCTGGCGTCGTCGACCAGCAGGATCTCGGCGTTCAAGCCGCTGCGGTCGAGCATCGCCAGCAGACGGTCGCAGATCAGGACGACGTTGCCCTCTTCTTTGTAGGACGGAACGATGATGGAGAGCTCCGGCGGGACGGCCGGTAGCGTGCCCGCGAGCCAGCTCGCGATCGCCGTGGCGATCCTCTCGGCCGCTGGGCCGTCCTCCTGGCCGGGATGCCCGGTGGGCAGCAGGGTGGAGCCGTAGCGGGGGTCGTTCAGGGCCACCGGAAGGAGGACCTCGCTCGCGAGGAAGAAAAGGTCGGGACGCTCTTTGACGCGGTCGCTGAGGTTCCGCAGCTGCTCCGGCGTGGTCACCAGGGAGAAGACCGGAATGCCCAGCAGGTCGGCGGCGACCGCCATCAGGCGTGCGAGGGGGCCGCTCTCCGCGACGAAGCAGGCCGCCGGGCGCTCCGCTTCGAGGCCGGCGACGATCTGCGCGAAGTCCGGCAGCGCCATTCCGGAGGACGCGGAGCTTCCAACCTCGCGCGCGGCCTCTGCCGGGTCTGGCCGCAACCCTGCCAGATGGAAGTAGACCGGAGAGACGCCGGCCCGTACGAAGTCGATCGCCGGGAGCCACTGCCGCTGCGGCTGGCTTTCGACGGCCACCACGAGACCCGCTCTCACGCCGCCAGACTCCGCCACATCTCGGCCAGCCCGCGCCGCAGGTCGAAGCGCGGCTGATATCCCAGCTCGGACTGCGCCAGCGAGATGTCGGCCAGGCTCTCGCGCACCTCGCCGGCCCGCGAATCGCGCGCCAGGATCTCCGCGGCCCGGCCGGTGATCTCGATCATCGCCTCCGCGAGCTGCCGGATGCTCGTGGGCACGCCGGTGCCGATGTTGTAGACGCCTCCTGGGCGGCCGTGCCGGGCCGCGAGCAGGTTCGCTTGGACGATATCGCCGACATGCACGAAGTCGCGGAACTGGCCCCCGTCCCCATAGATGACGAGCGGATCGCCGCTCAGCAGGCGGTTGAAGAAGATCGAGATCACGCCCGTGTACTCGCTCTCCTCCATGGGCAGTCCGAAAACATTGAAGTACCGGAGGCTCACCGCCGGCACTCCCCACAGCTCGGCGGCCAGGCCGGCGTAGCGCTCCGCGGTCAGCTTGCTCAGGGCATAGAAGCTGGCGGGCGACTGGGGATGTGCCTCGGCGATCGGCAGCTGCTGGGCCTCGCCGAACGTCGCGGACGAGCTCGAGTAGACGAGCCGGCGCACCGCCGTGTTCCGGCAGGCGCAGAGCAGACGGACCGAGCCGAGGACGTTGGTCGCCGCGTCGCGCTCGGTCTCGGCGAGGGAGCGCACGTTGCCCACCTGCGCCGCCAGGTGAAAGACGTACTCCGCCCGCGCCACCAGCGCGGGGAGCTCGGGCAGCGAGCCGAGTTCGCCGGTGATCACCGTCAACCGGTCGGACACGGGCAGATGCTCGCGTTTGCCGGTCGAGAAATCGTCGACCACGGTGACCTCGCAGCCCGCGGCGAGCAGGGCCCGTGTCAAGTTGCTGCCAATGAACCCCGCGCCGCCCGTGACGAGGCAGCGCGACGAGGGAAAGTCCTGCGCGAGATCCTGCACTTGTTGGCTCCGCTTGGATTTGCACCCAGGGGAGACGACATCTCTCCCCGACTCGGAATTGAGGAATGATCTTATAGCATCTCGGCAACTCGAACGAAACCCTATCCCGGAGGGCGCCAATCGGCGAGGATCGCGGCGATCCGGTCGGCCGCGTGGCCGTCGCCGTACGGGTTCACCGCCGTGGCCATCGCGGCGTAGGCCCCGGCGTCGGTGAGGAGCCGGCTGGCCTCGGCGACGATCCGGCCGCGGTCGCTGCCCACCAGCCTGGCCACCCCCGCCTCGACGCCTTCCGGCCGCTCGGTCGTCTCGCGCAGCACCAGCACCGGCTTGCCGAGCGTCGGGGCCTCCTCCTGGATGCCGCCGCTGTCGGTGAGCACGAAGCGCGCGGACCGCAGGCGCCGGACGAGCTCGAGATAGTCGAACGGCTCGTGGAGCTCCACGTTGTCGAGGCCGCCCAGGATCTCGTGGGCCGGCCGCCAGACGTTGGGATTGCGGTGCACCGGATACACCCACCGGATTGCGGGAAAGGAGAGGGCGAGCTCGCGGATCGCGCCGAAGATCTCGAGGAGGGGAGGGCCGAAGCTCTCGCGGCGATGGACCGTGATCAGCACCTCGTCCCGCGCCGGCTCCTCCGGCAGCAGCGACGAGATCCAGCGCAGTGCATCCACCACCGTATTGCCGGTGACGAAGACTCTTTCGGCCGCGATCCCCTCGGCCAGCAGCAGGCGCCGGCCGAACTCAGTGGGCGCGAAGTGGAGGTCTGCCACCGTGTCGATGATGCGCCGGTTCGCCTCCTCTGGAAACGGCCGGGCCAGGTCGCCGGTCCGCAGGCCGGCCTCCACGTGCCCCACCGGGATGCGCCGGTGGAAGGCGGCCAGGGCGCCGACCATCGCCGTCGTCGTATCCCCCTGCACGAGGAGCAGGTCGGGCGCCACCGACGCGAGGACCGGGTCGAGCTCGGCGAACGCCCGCGCGGTCAGGTCGTTGAGACTCTGATCCGCCCGCATGAGGTTCAAGTCGACGTCCGGGCGGAGGCTGAAGACCTCCTGCATCTGGTCGAGCATCTCGCGGTGCTGCGCGGTGGTGCAGAGGATCGGCGTGAAGGCGGCCGGCGAGCGCCGGAGCTCCCGCACCACCGGCGCCATCTTGATCAGCTCGGGCCGGGTCCCGTAGAGCACCAAGACCCGCAGCGGGCCGGCGGCGTCGGTTTGCGCTTCAGCAGGATCGGTGACGGACATGGCGGCGTATTCTACGTCATTGGTCTTGCGAAGCTCCGGGAGAGGGGCTACACTCTCCGCCGCTCCTGGAATAGGGGGCTGCCCTGTCGGGTTGTGGGGAATCGACCGCCGGCATAGCTCAGCGGTAGAGCTACTGTCTTGTAAACAGTAGGTCCCCGGTTCGATTCCGGGTGCCGGCTCCATCCGCGGAGCGGCCGTCAGGCAGAGGGCAGAGAGTTCTTTGGAGGCGTACCCGAGTGGCCAAAGGGGGCAGACTGTAAATCTGCTGGGCACCGCCCTACGGTGGTTCGAATCCATCCGCCTCCACCATCGTCTCTCGCGGGAGTAACTCAGGGGTAGAGTCACAGCCTTCCAAGCTGTTGGTCGCGGGTTCGAATCCCGTCTCCCGCTCCATCACCCCCACCTGTAAAACGCCCGCAAACTCCTGTGCTGTCGGGGTTTGCTGTGGGAAGAGTCTACCACAGACGGTGCGCTCTGGTGCTTGAGCATGCGCTCCGTTACGCTCCGTTACCAGCGCGGGTTGTTTACCATGTGTTGACCAGGAGCCGCCGGGGGAGATCCGCCCGGCGGGGCCGCCAAGTTCTGGACATGGCGCGCCGGATGCCCGGGAATGGCCCTTGCTCAGAACCGCCCCTTACCCGGAAGCCGGAGGGGGAGAGAGGGCGGCTCCAGGCGGGGGCGCGTCAGATGGTAAGGAGAGGCGAGCGACCGCGACTCACAATAGCAGACATTGAAGTCGTGAAAACTGCGACGCTGAGAATCTCGCGAGCACGCGGTCGTCAAAGCCGCTCTATACCCTCACAAGTTACCCCGGCCCTATCGTTCTTGCTTATATACGCTCAAGTAGAAAAGCGGCCCCACAGGATAGAGGTGAGGATGGTGGCAAGGTCCTCCAGATCGCCCGGAGCCGGAGGGACCGGGGGGGAGCGGAGATCCGGGGGCGGAAGGGAAGCTCTCGGGCAAGCTCGGCGGAGAGATCCCGGGCTCGCTCCTCCTTCAGGGCGTCGAGGATGTCGAGGAGGCGGAGGGATACCGCGGCCTGGAAGCCGGGGCGGAGGTGGGGGAGGACGAAACCCAGGAGCCGGGAGGAGAGGGCGTCCGTGAGACGGGAGACCTCCTGTGAGGGGAAGGAGGGGCAAGCCGCAACTAGGGCGTAAACCCTGGAGGCTCCCGCTCTCTACTAGTAGTAGTATGTATTTCCTATAGAGGAATGCAGCACTGCGTGCACTGCAAGCAGTGCGCACGGGTAAGGCGCGCACTGTCATGGGTTTCCCCTCTTCTCTACGGAACGTATGTATGTGTCATAGGCACCGAGTCTCTGGAGTCCGCCATAAATGAACTCAAGACGTGCACGGATCATCCCATAGAAGTCTTCGAGGGGGCTGTGAATCCTCTCCCGGAAGGCCGCGTGCTGATTGTCTATCGGTTGCAGGTCGATTCCCTGGAGAATGGCGAAGTAGGCTGCCCGTGTTACGTTCAATCCAAGCTTGCCTAGCTTTGGCAGTTCGTTGTGGACGAATTCCGGAACAACCAAATTGCGACGACCTTCACCCGGTAGAAGGGGCGGATTGAAATCCTGTAGCGCGCGTACCACGATAGTTATTTGATACTCATCTAGGATCTCTGCATCTCTGGCAATCTCGGATTCCTCGAACGTCTCTTTCAGGGTCAGGAACGCGCGCACGTCTTCATGGTCGTACAGATAGCGGATGCCGACGTGTAGGTCGCAATTAAGGATGGTGTCCTCTGGGATGTTCTCCCCGGCCGCTTTAATGGCAATCCTCTTTAGGGAGCGAACCGTCTCACTGATAGCAGGCACCCAACCGGCCCGGAATGACATGTTCACCTGACCGGAACCTGCACCCTTATACCGTCCGCCTGCATACGCTTTCCGGTTCCCCTCTTCGCACAGGAGCGCGGAAAGGTTGGTGGTGTTGCTGAGGTTGGCAGGAGGGCGGGTAGAGGGGCGGGGAAGGGAGAGGACTCCTCGGGCGTTCTTTTTCGGTGCGGCGGGTTCCTGTGGTGCGATGCGCAGGAGATCGGCATAGGAGGTCACAGACCACCTCCCGCCTGACCCGCCTGACCTTGTTCCTCGAAGTGTGCAGCTTGACCGCTAGGCGTGTTCCGAATTACCATTTGTCTTGTTCCTCATATCAACCCCCATTTCTCTCTCCCTCTCCCCGGTTATGCCGACCGGGGGAGGGGACCTAACAGACAGCTTGGATGAATTGTAACCCTTCCGGGTGGTAGGTCAACTACACACTCCCGGGCGCGATGTCAATAACGGAAGTGCCGCGTAAAGGTTTCCAGAGGGGGGGCGTGATTATCCCTCCTGGGGAGATCGAGAGTCCACACTGAATGTAGAGCGCGGGGGGGCGCGCGGTTGGGTGCGGGTGTCGAGGTGTTGCGGGATTTTCTCATGGTCCTAGTGGTGCTGGTCCTGGTGGTCTCATGGCGTTAAACCTGCAAGGGTTTTACGGATCAGAGAAAGAGAATCCGTCCGTCGAGTGGGCAAGTTGGCAGCCGGTGTGAGATCACTCCTCCGGGAAGGCAGGCTGGACTTCGAGGGCAACAAAGCGCATACTAGAGCCCACTGCAAGCCGTGATGCGCAACTCGCGCGGCGACCCGGAGAGAATAATCTGACGGCCAAAGGGGAGGGCATAAGGGAGGATGCGACAGACACGGAAGGTTCCGGCAGAATCAACACGTGCACAGGAGCGAGCCGGTAGAGGTGCGGGGGGTAGATCTCAATCTCTCAACTCGCAGACTCTCACATCTCAATCTCTCCCCGTTCTCATGACTCCAGACCAAGTCGCGGATTTATTGATGGTGTCTCCGCGAACGTTGGCAGGTTGGAGATTGAGAGGAGAGGGGCCGCGGTTTGTCAGGTTGGGAAACAAGGGGCGGGAAATGATTCGTTACCGTTCATCTGTCATCTTGGCTTGGATCGAAGCCCATGAGAGACAGGCCACGGAGGGGGCCGCGGAAGTTTGACTCGGACTCTTTCACTCCGGCGCCTGGATGTACTTCTGTGCGAAGAGCCCCAATAACTGGCTCACTTCCTCTATATGATTTAGCGCCGTCTTGATGCCCTCGGCCGACATTAGATAAAATTGGCGAGTCAGCCCCTTAGCTTTGGCAGAAGCCTTGGTCCGCCAAAGAGAGCCCTCCCCCCGAAAATCTGGAAGCCACGTCGAATGCATTAGCTTATTGCGCTCGGCCTCGACGTCGAACAATTCCTTGATTAGATTTTTCAAATCTGATTCCGCGTCGGCAATGTTTCTTTGCCGGAACATGCTTCCGAGGGCATGGACCTTGCGGCCGAAGTTCATTTCCGCCGTTAGGGCCTGCGCCATCAATTGTTCTGGCTCGTCTTTAGGGTGCAGAAGCTTCCATATGGCAACTTCAATAAAGAATTCTAGATTGCCAAACGCAACGACAACCTCTCCGAGCAGATGAACCTCCGGAGCCAGGCAATTGTCTTTTCCGGCGGAGAGATCGGCAGCTCGCTCCTCCTCCAGGATCTCAAGCGCGTCGAGCAAGCGGATCTCGATAGCGGTGCGGAAAGCCCGGCCGCGGACGGAGGGAAGGGCAAAACCTTCGAGACGGGCGGTGAGGTGGTCCACGATGCGCTCGACTTCGCGGGAGGTGAGACCGCAGGGCCGGAGGTCGGGGCGGAGATTCATGCGAACTCCAGTACGCAGTAAATGCGCCCTTGCGTTGCGCAGGAACGCGGAGGGTTGTGAAGCGCAGCGAATGCACTGCGTATCCTAGCGTATCTGGCTACCCAGGAGGGAACCGGCTCCAAGAGGGAGGGCCGGCCCCTTTCGGAAGCCGGCCCCTGGAGTCACACCGTCTCGCGGCGGTGCCGTTCAACGAATCCCGGCGGGATCACCCCGGGTCAGCACGGGCGCCAGAGGCCCGAACGTGGACGGATGCGGCCTTCACCGCTCTCTCCAGCCGATCCAACGGCGGTGGACCTCCCGGGCCTTCTCCAGATCCGGCCCGGTCACATCCGGAGCCCAAGCGTTTTCCCATCCGAGGTCACATTCCGCGAATTCCGCCGCCGCTTGCCGGCAGAGACCGACGCGCGGGAGCTTGAGCTTGGGGGTTTGACTCGGGAGATGCAGTAACGTGTACGACCTCCGCCCGGCCGATCGGTGGCCCACGCGGAAGGCATCGCCCGCGTAGACGGCAAAGGGGCCGGAGACAAGCCCTTGCACCAGCTCGGCGCGCTCGGGCAGGCCGTCGATATGGTCGGCCAGGAGGTGGATGGCGAACGTCTGCCGGTGCCAGTTGGTGAGCGTGAGGCGCACCGTCAGACCTCCGCCAAGATCA
>Ga0126309_10000164_pt1 | contig 22430 bp, 19 predicted proteins | sample Plot56_FD_92541 | JGI IMG/M metagenome (GOLD analysis project Ga0126309, IMG submission 92541) | Serpentine soil microbial communities from UC McLaughlin Reserve, CA, USA - Plot56 | ecosystem: Environmental > Terrestrial > Soil > Grasslands | place: USA: UC McLaughlin Reserve, Lake County...
AGACGCGCTCGACGAGCCAGCGCCAGCCGAGCTGGTGGAAGAAGGTGCCGGCGGGCGCGCTCCGCGCGAAGCGGTCCCAGGCGGCCTCGAACGGCGGCGTCAGCTCCTCGATCGTCAGCATCTCCGGGACGGGCACAGCCTGCGGCCGCGCCGTGGCGGTGACCGGGGGGAACGGAGCAGCATGCGTCAGGACGAGGGGCTCGGCGCTCATAGTCCCAGGACCTCCCGGATCGTCGTGAAGCTGTAGTCGGAGAAGAGGCGGACGAGCCGCTCCTCGGTGCGGTGCAGGTTGCGGTAGTGGCGCACGCCGGTCAGCCAGCGCACGGCCTGCCGCGGCTGGTCCGGATCGATCTCCCACGGGTGGACGTAGAGGATCGCCGGCCGGCGCTCGAACCCGTTCAGCCGCCGCATCCCCCAGCGGATGAACGCGAAGGGGAAGTGGCGCAGGTAGCCGCCGCCGACGAACGGCAGGTTCATCCCCGCCAGGCGCACCGTCGAGATCGGCACCTCGTGGAGGGCCGTGCCGTTCTCGCCGCGCAGCGGGCGCGGAAAGCGCGGGAAGTCGGGGATGCCGTAGCGGTCGTGCCGGATCGGGAAGATGCTGGAGTCGTAGCGGAACCCCTCCTCGGCGAGCACGTCCACGGCCCACAGGGTCTCGCGGACGATCGAGTAGTTGGGCGCGCGGTAGCCGATGACCTCGACGCCCGAGACGTCCTCGATGGTCTGCTTGGAGCGCCGGACGTCGGCGCGGAACTCGCGCGGCGTGAGGGTGGTCACCTTGCGGTGGTCCTGCCCGTGGGTGCCGAGCTCGTGGCCGGCGTCCCGGATGTCGCGCACAAGCTGGGGCCAGCGCTCGGCGACCCAGCCCAGGACGAAAAAGGTCCCCTTGACCTGGTGCCGGTCGCACAGGCCGAGGAGGCGCCGCGTGTTGCGCTCGACGCGCGGCTCCATCCGGTCCCATGTCTCCCTCGGAACGGCGTCTTCGAACAGGCCTACCTGGAAGTAATCCTCGACGTCGACGGAGAACGCATTCAACAAGATCTCACCTCCCGGTTCACCACAGGAATGGGCAAGCTCCCTCCGGAGCGCGCCGCGTCGACCAGCTCCTCCACGCGGCGCGCGTTCTCTTCCCAGAACCAGCCCTTCTCGAAGATCCGGCGGCGGGCCGCCTCGCCGAGCCGGAGCCGCCGCTCCGGATCGCCGACCAGAGCGGCGACGGCCGCCCCGAGGTCCGCCGCGGAGGGCTCGCTGCCGCTCGGGCAGAGCACCGCGGTCTCGCCGTCGGTCAGCAGCTCGCGGACGTTGTCCGAGCCCGGCGCGACGATGGCGCGGCCGGCGGCCATGTATTCGAGGATCTTCATCGGGCATGCATAGGACGTGACCGCCGGCTGCACGGCCACGTCGAACGAGGCGAGAGCCGCCTCGATCTCCCCCCGCGGCACGGAGCCGGTGAGCACCACCCGGTCCTTGAGCCCCAGGGCGTCCCGCATCTCGCGCAGCGCCGGCGCCGCCGGCCCGTCGCCGGCGAAGACGAGCCGGATGCCCGCCTCGCGCCAGGCCGGCGAGGCCGCGGCTTCGAGCATCCGCTCCAGGCCGTGCCAGGCGCGGAACCAGCCGACGAAGCCGGCGACCGGAGCGTCCGCCGGAATCCCCAGCCCCTGCCGGAAGCGCGCGCCGGCCTCGGGCGTCACGCCACTTCCGAGCTCGCGCCGCACGCCGTTCGGCATCACCACGACCTTCCCCGCGGGCACGCCGTCCGCTTCGAGGATGCGGGCGAGGACGCCGGTCACCGCGATCGTCACGTCGGCCCCGGCGCACAGCCGGCGCTCGATCGAACGGGTCATGCGCTTGAAGAAAAGCCCGTCGTGCAGCTCCTTCTCCAGGGCGAGCGGCGAGTTGACCTCGAGGACGAACGGCACGCCGTGGCGGCGGGCCGCGGCCAGGCCGGCGAAGGTGTTGGCGGCGTAGCGCTCATAGATGAAGTCCGGCCGGTGCTCGCGGATCGCCCGCGCCAGACGGCGGTAGGCGAGCAGGTTGTAACCCTGCTCCATGGCCTCCCTGGCCGGCAAGGGGAGACGGCCGGCGAGGCGCGAGGCCACGCCCGCGAGCCCCCGGGCCGTGCCGCCGGTCTCGTCGGCCTTCGCTTCGGCGCCGGCCTCGACGAGCGCCACCTCGATCACCTCGTGGCCGCGCAGCCGGAAGGCGCGCTGGATCTCGGAGATGTGGATGCCCTGGGCGTCGCCGGCCCTGGTGCGGTGGTGATAGAGGATCTTCACGGCACCACCTCCAAACCCGGGATTAGGGGGTGAGGGTCCGCAGAGGTCAGCGCCGCCTCCACCTCCTCCATCACCTCGAGCCCAACGGCCTTCCAGCTTCTCTCGTCGATCCGTGCCCGGACGAGGCCGCGGTCCCACGGCTGCTCCAGCGCCTCGGCGATCCCCGCGGTCAGGGCGGACAGCTCGCGCTCCACGACGCGTCCAACCTCAGGCCGATCGAGAATCCGCGGCACGTCGCCCACCGGCGTGGCCACCACCGGCGTGCCGCAGGCGAGCGATTCGAGGACCACGTTGGGGCACCCTTCGTGCGCGCTCGCCAGCACCGAGAGCTCCGCGGCGCTGTACCAGGCCGCCAGGGATGCGCGCTCTTGCGGGCCGGCGAAGATCACGCGGTCCGCCACGCCGAGCCGCTCCGCGAGGCGCCGCAGCTCGTCCTCCTGCGCCCCTTCGGCCCCAGCGCCGCCGACGACGGCGTAGCGGATTCCCGGAAAGCGGCGGGCCAGCTCCGGCAGCGCCTCGATCACCAGGTGGAATCCCTTGCGCGGCGAGAGCGTGCCCACGGAGACGAGGAGCGGCCCGTCCGCCGGGAGCCCGAGAGTGCGCCGCGCCTCCAGCCGGTCGAACGGCCGGAACAGATCGGGATCGATCCCGTTCTCGATCACCCGCACCCGCTCGCGAGGGACGCCGAGAGCCACCGCGTCGCCGCGCAGGGATTCGGAGACCGCGATCACCCGGGCCGCCCGCGCGAGCGCCCAGCGGAGCTGCGGCCGGCGCAGGGCGTACGGCACGAGGAGAGGCAGCAGGCCGCGCAGCGTGAGCAGCACCGGCACGCGGAAGAGCCGGCCGAGCAGCCCCGCCGCCACTCCCTCGGGATAGACGAAATGGGCGTCGATGGCGTCGAAGCGGAAGGTCCGCCGCAGCCGCCAGACCGCGGGCAGGGCCCCGAGGAAGAGGAAGAGGCCGTCCAGGCACTTGCAGACCGCCGGGACGGAGAGGAAGCGCGGATGGAGCACCCGCACGCCGTCCTGCACCTCCTCGCGCGGCACCCACGGCCGGTAACCCGGCCGCAGCCCGGAGACGAAGGGAAACCAGGGGACCGGCGCCACCACGCAGACTTCCACCTCCGGCGGCAGGCCACGCATCCGCTCGCGGACGAACACGCCGTGGTGCGGCTGCGCCGCGTTCGGGTAGACGGTCGAGAAGACCAGAAGAGACCTCACCCCCTGGCCCCCTCTCCCATCGCCCCCCCGCCACCCGGGAGAGGGGGAACCCCCGCCCTCGCTCAGCCAGGGCTTTTCGGGTGGTGGCGCCCCTCTCCCGGCGGAAGGGGGGGCGACGGGAGAGGGGTCGGGGGTGAGGTCAGAGGGCCGCCGCATGGGGCACCTCCTCCGGGATGTCCGGGACCACCCGCCGCCCGCCGTGCAGCACCTCGCGATTCCAGACCTCCAGCATCAGGAGCGTCCAGAGGGCCCAGCCGGCGTCCAGACGCTGCGTCCGGTGGTCCTCCAGCAGGCGGGAGACCTCGCGCACGTCGAAGAGATCCCGCGCCAGCGCGTCGGGCGCAAGCAGCAGGTCGCGGGAGAGATCGCGGAGGTCCTCGCGCAGCCAGCGCGAGACCGGCGGTGCGAAGCCGCGCTTGGGCCGCGTCAGGATCTCCGGCGGCAGCCGCCGCTCCGCCACCCGGCGCAGCAGGATCTTGGTCGTGCCGCCGCGCAGCTTGAGGCTCGACGGGACGCGCGCCGCCAGCTCGATCACCCGGTGGTCGAGGAGCGGACAGCGCACCTCCAGGGCGTGCGCCATGCTCATGCGGTCGACCTTGACGAGGCCGTCGTCGGCAAGCCAGGTCTTCAAGTCGAGATAGAGGGCGCGGGCCAGCGGATCGTGCTGGGGCGCCCGCGCCAGGTGGGGCTCCAGGGCGACGAACGGATCGAAGTGACGGCGGCGCTGCCGCAGGTCCTCGCCGAAGAGCCGCCCGGCCATCCAGAGCGGCAGGTGGCGGCGGTCCTGATAGAAGGCGCGGTCGCCGTCGACCGCCAGGTTCGCGAAGATCGAGCCGAGGCGCAGCGGCCGGGGCAGGCGCGGCGAGCGCGGCCAGATCCGGGCGAGCGGCGAGAGCAGAGCCCCGCGCACCGGCGCCGGCAGGCCGCGGCGGAGCTTCTCCTCCCAGAGATGCGTGCCGTAGCGCGAGCCGTACCCGGCGAACAGCTCGTCGCCGCCGTCGCCCGAAAGAGCCACGGTGACCCGCCGGCGCGTCTCGCGCGAGACGTACCAGGTGGGCACGGTCGACGGGTCGGCGAACGGCTCGTCGAGGTGCCAGGCGATCCGCGGCAGCACGTCTTCGAGACAGGGGCGCACCTCGGTCTCGACGTGGTCCGCGCCCAGGGCGCGCGCCACCGCGGCGGCGTCCTGGCGCTCGTCGGTGGCGCGGTCGGCGAAGCCCACGGTGTGGGTGCGGACCGGCGCGGCGAGCCCCTCGCGCATGAACGAGACGATCGTGCCAGAGTCGATCCCGCCGGAGAGGAAGGCGCCCAGCGGCACGTCGCTCTCCAGCCGGTCGCGCACCGCCTCCCCCAGCAGGTGCTCCAGCTCGCCGGTCCACTCTTCGGCGGAGCGTTCCTCCGGCGCCTCGTCGAAGCGGAGGTCCCAGTACCGCTCGATGCGCATCCCGTTGCCGTCGACCACGGCCAGGTGGCCGGCGGGGAGCTTGCGGGCGCCCTTGAAGATCGACCACGGCGTGGGCACGTAGCCCCAGGCGAGATAGAGATCCAGTGCCTCCGGATCGACCTCGGGCGCCACGAAGCCGGCGGCGAGGAGCGACTTGAGCTCCGAGGCGAAGGCGAGGGTGCCGCCGGCGTCGCTCAGATAGAGCGGCTTCTTGCCGACGCGGTCGCGGGCGAGCAGCAGGCGGCGCTGGCGGAAATCGGCGACTCCCAGGGCGAACATGCCGGCCAGGCGCTCGACGCAGGCCGGGCCGAGGTCCTCCCAGAGGTGGACGATCACCTCGGTGTCGGAGCGGGTGGCGAAGCGGTGCCCCCGCGCCTCCAGCTCGCGGCGCAGCTCGCGGTGGTTGTAGATCTCGCCGTTGCAAACGACCGCGGCGGTGCGGTCCTCGTTCCAGATCGGCTGGTGGCCGCCCGCGAGATCGAGGATCGACAGGCGCGCGTGGCCGAGGCCGAGGGGGCCGGACATGGAGACTCCCACGTCGTCAGGCCCGCGGTGGCGCAGGGGCGCCACCATCTGCGCCAGCCGGCCGCGCGCGTCGCGGCCGGCGAACGCCCCGTCCCGGTACAGAAACAGGCCGGCGATTCCACACATGGCCTAGACCCCTCCCCCCGCTGATATCACCGGCGATGCCGGCCGGCGCGCCGGAGCCTGTTTCCACCAGGGAGTCGCCTCGACCGGCGCGGAGGGCTCCGCGGAGCCCTCCGCCCGCGCGGCATCGGACTGGGCGACCACCTCCAGCCCCACGCTCAACCCCATGAGGTAGTAGATGAGCTCGGAATAGGCGGTATTCAAAAACATGCTGCCGACCATGTAGGCGGCGATCGAGATCTGCAGCATCCGGGCCTGCACCTCGACCCAGGAGAGGTCCGTCGCGTCGCGCAGGCGCTGCAGCCGCCACCAGGTGGCGCCGAGGGCGCCGAGGAACAGGAGCAGCGCCGGCAGACCGCATTCGGCGAGGAGCTGGAAGTAGGCGTTGTGCGCCACCCGGAAGCGCTCCTCCAGGGGGGAGTAGCGCTGGTAGACGGCGGCCAGGTTGTTCGGGCCGACGCCGGTCCAGGGGTAGTCGCGGAAGACGCGCCAGGACGTCGTCCAGGCGTTGAGCCGCCCCTGGGCGGAGCCGTCCTCCTCATAGTTCTGGATCGACTGGGCGCGCTCGACGTACTGCTCGGTGAGCTGGTCGGAGGTCAGGAACAGGAATCCGCACAGGGCGAGGGCCAGGAGCCCGCCGACCAGGATCCGGCGCTTCGAGCGCCAGATCAGGAGACCGCCGACCACGACCAGGGTCAGGAACCCGCCGCGCGAGAAGGTGAAGAGGATCGAGAGCAGGCAGAGGGCGGCGGCGCCCGCCGCGGCGATCCGCACGATCTTGTTCTTCTCCACGATCGCGAACCCGACGAGGAGCGGCAGGATCATGTTGAGCGCCAGGGCGAAGCTGTTGTTGTCCGACATGAAGCCGCCCGGGCCGTCGGCGAAGCGCACGCCGCCCCGCACCAGGCCGAAGAGCCCGCGCTTGGCGCCCAGGAAGCCGATCGAGAAGACGATCAGCAGGAGCAGCAGGCGCAGGCGCCGCCGGTCGCGCACCAGACCGGTGGCGAGGACCGTCATCAGGATCGCCTTCCAGTAGTTCCCGTAGACCTCGCCCGCCATCTCGGGCACCAGGGCCATCACGGTCGAGAGCGAGATCCAGCCGGCGAGCAGGATGAGGAGCACCGTCTGCGGCTTGAGCGTCATCAGCCGCTCCCGTCCCACCGCCAGGGCCAGGCCGACCAGGATCGCGATCGCCACCCACTGCGACAGCGGGAGGACGCGGCTCGATCCCCAGGCCATGTCCTGCGGCCGCATGAACGCGAGCCAGGAATAGACCAGGAGACCGTAGAAGGGGCGGAACAGGATCACCGGCAGCGAGCCGTAGACCACCGCCAGGACGAACAGGTCACGCACTGCGCGCCCCTTCGCGCACCGCCGTGTCGTCGAGAGAGGAGCGTCCCTCCTCGCTCCGGAGCTTCCCACCGGGGGGCTGCGGCTGAGAGGCGGCGGCGAGGATCTCCTCGAAACGGTCGAGGTTGGTCGACCAGCGATAGCTGAGGCCTAAGCGCTGGCGCGCTCCTTCGGCGAGGCGGGCGCGCGTCTCGGCGCTCTCCAGGAGGGTCGCGACGCAGCCCGCGAAGCTCTCGGCATTGTCGGAGGAGCAATCCGCGGCCAGCAGGTCGCGGTCGTGCCGGAAGCCCCCTTCGGCGAGACCGGCCAGCACCCGGTCGCTGCAGACGACCGGGACGTTCATGGCCATCGCCTCCAGGACCTTGTTCTGCACCCCCTGCGCGATGCGCAGCGGCGCGACGAACGCCCAGGCGCGGGCGAGGAAGGGGCGGATGTCCCCCACCGCGCCGGTCACGCTGATGCCCGGCAGCTCGCCCAGCGCCCGCACGGCCGGGACCGGCGAGCGCCCGACGATCACCAGCTCGGCCTCGGGAAACCGCTGGCGGAGGCGCGGAAACACATCGCGGGCGAAGAAGGTGACGCCGTCGACGTTGGCGAAGTAGTCCATCTGCCCGGTGAAGACGAGGAGCGGCTTCTCCGCCTTGGGGAGATCGAGCGGCTGGAAGTACTCGAAGTCGACTCCGTTGGGGACCGCCACGGCGCGCGCGCCCGGAGCGAAGGACTCATACAGGCGCAGCTCGTTGGCGGTGGCGAGGACGATCCGCTCGAAGCGCTCGGCGAGCGACGCCTCGTAGGCGCGCAGCCGCTTCGCCTCCAGCGCGTAGACCGGGCGCAACAACGGGGCGGCGAAGCGGGAGTACTGCTCCCACTTGGCCGAGTCCACGTCGACCATGTCGAGGACCGCGGGCACGCCGGCGAACGGCTCCACGTAGGGGGCCATCGACGAGCTGTAGGCGACGATCACGTCGAAACGCTCCTTGGCAGCCAGCTCCTCGACGCGCCGCCGCAACGCGGCGGAGTCGAAGAACGAGAGGGTCAGCGGCCGGGGCCGCAGCGCGCCGAGAGCCGCGCGCAGATACGCGGCCGGGCGGTGGACCGGGAAGACCTCGACCCGCTCGCAGAGCTCCTGGAGAGGCCCCAGATCAGGCACCGCGCCATCCGCCAGGGTCAGCAGATGGACCCGGTTGCGGCGGGCGAGGAAACGGATCTGGTGGAACGCCCGGATCTTGTCCCCTTTGTCCGGCGGATAGGGGATGCGGTGGCAGAGATAGAGGACGTTCAGGCCGGACCGCTCGTTGCGCGGCCGCCCATGGCTCAGCAGGTCCACCGGAGAGGTCGAAGCGGAGTCGGAGTCGGAGCTCGGAGTCGCAGGCGGATTCATTTGGCACCTCTTCCCAGCAACACAGTCCTCGCCGTCGACAGCAGGATCGAGAGATCCAGGAAGATCGACAGGTTCTTGATGTAGTAGAGGTCGAACTGGAGCTTCTCGATCGACTCTTCGAACGACGACGCATAGGGGGCCTTGATCTGCGCCCAGCCGGTGAGGCCGGGCCGGACCACGAGGCGCTGCTCGTACCAGGGGCAGACCTCGAGGAGCTGCTTGACGAACATCTCGCGCTCCGGCCGGGGGCCGACCAGGCTCATCTCGCCGACCAGGACGTTCCAGAGCTGCGGCAGCTCGTCGAGCCGGGTCTTGCGGATGAAGCGGCCGACGCTGGTCACCCGCGGATCGCCCTGCACGGCCCAGGCCGCGCCATCTTTTTCGGCGTCCGTCCGCATCGAGCGGAACTTCCAGAGGGTGAACGGCTTGCTGCCGCGGCCCAGGCGCTCCTGGCGGAACAGGACCGGGCCGGGCGAGTCGAGGCGCACGGCGAGAGCGACGAGCACCATGATCGGCGCCGCCAGGATCAGACCGATCGAGGCGACGGTCAGGTCGAGCAGCCGCTTGCCGAAGAGGACGCCGCGCGAGACCACGAACCCGTCGGAGAAGATGAGCCACGACTTGCGCAGCCCTTCGAGCATGATCTTGCCGGTCAGCTCCTCGTAGTAGCCGGCCCCCTCCTGCACCCGCACGCCCGAGGTCTTGCAGGCGAGGAGGGAATCCATGCTGACCTTGCCGCGGAAATCGAGGGTGGCGACGATGACGCGCGTGACGCCGTGCAGCAGGGCCAGGTCGCAGGCCTGCTGCGTGGTGCCGATCACCCGCGGGTTCAGGATGCTCACGCCCTGGAGGGCCGGATCGTCGTCCAAGAAGCCGACGACGCGGAAGCCCAGGTGCTTGCGGCGCAGCGTCTCGCGGGCGATGTCGATCGCCTTCTGGTCGGAGCCGACGATGAGCACCCGCTCCGCGAAGTGATCCGACTTGAGGATCTGCCGCAGCAGCACGCGCCAGCAGACGATCCCCGCCACCACGAAAAGGAAGGCGATGAGGAAGATGCCGCGGCCGGTCAGCACCCGGGGGACGGCGAAATAGATGGCGCACAGCGCGATGCCGGCCAGGAAGAGGGCGCGGCTCAGGCGGATGGAGAGCTGGCGGACGGACAGCCGCTCGCCGAAGTCGTACAGATCGTTGACGTACAGGCTGAGCAGGACGACCGCCAGGAAGACACTCGTCTCGAGTTGCACGACCGAGCGGTCCGGCGGCGTTCCTGGGCCGACGCCGAGCCGCAGGAACGTCGCGAACGGGATCGCCAGATAGAGGAGGACCCCTTCGACGATCAGCGACATCGCGACCGGAATCGACGAGCGACTGAAGATACGGATCATGGACGCACCCTCTCCGGCTCAGTAATACCCGCGGTAACCCTTGTTGGAGAGACGGACTCCGTTGAGCACGACGCCCACCATCTTCTCGGGACCGAGCGTGGCCAGCGTCTTCTCGACGCTCCGCTTCCGCGTCTGATTGGCGCGGACCACCAGGAGGACGCCGTCCGAGCGGGCCGCCAGCGAGCGGGCGCTCGCCAGGAGCTCCATCGGCGGCGAATCGATCACCACGACCTCGTAGGCGGCGCGCGCCTCGGCCAGCACCTCGGACATGCGGCGGCCGGACATCTTGTCCCCGGTCACGTGCGTGGTGCCGGCGAACAGGACGTCGAGGCTCGTCCCCTCGACCGACAGCACGGCCTCGGGAAGGGAGATGGCCCGGTCGAGCACCTGCTGCAACCCCGGCAGGCTCTCCCCGACGCCGTCGAAATAGGTGGGGAGCTGGGGCCGCCAGAGGTCACCTTCCAGGAGAAGGACCCGGCGCTCCTCGCCGCGGGTCAGCGTCAGGGCCACGTTGATGCTGGTGAGGGTCTTGCCCTCTCCCTCCTCAGGGCTGGTGACGGTGAGGACATAGCCCCAGGTTCCGATCGGATTGATCCGCTCCTCGACATGCACGGCGAGACTGCGGAACTGCTCGGCGACGAAGGACGGCGGGTCCGCATGCAGAATCAGCGGAACGCCCTCCTTCACCCGGATGGTACGTTGCGAGATCCCCTCCCTTTCGAGGCGGGGGGGCCGGGTCAACGGCAGATCCATGGTCATTGCCTCCTGAAGCGACTCGCCGCAACCGCGGCGTTCCGAAAGCCGGCGGTCTCCCGGCTGGAAAAGGTCGGAATGGTGGCCAGCACGGGAACTCCGGGGAACGCGCGCTGGAAATCTTCAGCATCGCCGTAGGTCGAGTCGGTCTGCTCGCGCAGCAGCGCCGCGGCCAGGCCCAGCAGCCCGCCGAGAGCGAGACCGCCGACGAGGAAGAACAGGAGCTTGGGCGCGTACGGCTCGGACGGCGGGACCGCCTTCTCGAGAATCGTGAACTGCTCGCCCTGCCGGCTCTTCTCCAGGTTTTCGGCGAGCCGCGCATCGATCCGCTTGGTGAGCAGCGATTCGTAGGAGCGCTTGATGTTGTCGTAGTCGCGGGTCAGCGACAGGAGCTGCTGCTCGACCCCCGGGATCGCCTCGACGCGCGCCTGGTAGCGCGAGATGTCGCCGAGGATGCGCTCGCGCTCGGCCCGCAGGCTCCGGATCTCCAGGTTCACCGCGTCGAGCTCGGCGAGCAGCGTGGGGCTGACCTGCGGGGCGCGCGGCGCCGGCGGCGGCATAGGAGCCGCGGCGCTCTCCTCGATGGCGCCGCTCTGCATCGCCTCCAGCCGGGCGATCTCCTCGCGGGTCCGGATGACGTCGGGATGGCGGTCGGTGTAGCGGCTGGTCAGCTCGGCGAGCTGCGCCCGGAGCTGGTCGAGGCGCGACGGGGCGGCCGGGCCCGAGGGAGCCGCCGGGTAGACCGGCGCCACGGGAACCGGCTTCTGCATCTCGGCCACCTGCGACTGCAGGAAGATCTTGCGCATCTCCGCCTTGTCGACCGCGTCCATGTTGATCTCGAGCTTCGTCTGGAGCTGGCCGGCCGCCTGCAGGTTGGAGTCGCGCTGCTCGGGGAGCGCCCCCATGTAGACCCGTTTGAAGGCGGCGATGCGGGCCTCCTGCTGCTCCAGCTTCTGCTTCGTCTCGGCGAGCTCGGTCTCCAGGAACGAGGAGGTCCCCTGCGCCTGATCCTCGCGGAGCTTCAGGTTCTGCGCGATGAACAGCTCGGCGATCCGGTTGGCGACGGCGGCGGAGCGCACCGGGTCCCGGTCCTTGAAATAGATCCGGAACACGTCGCCGCGCCGCTCCACCGCGAGATCCCGCCGGCGCATCTGCTCGACGACGTTGTCGTCCGGCGCCACGCTCCGGGTCTCGGGATAGAGATTCATCTCCTTGATGATCCGCTCCAGATTGTCGCGGTTCGTGATCTGTTGCTCGATCGTCTTCAGCCGCTCGTCGATGTCGGTGGTGACGGTCGCCTTGACGTAGTCCTGCGGGACCTTCTGCTTCTCCACCATGACCAGCGTGCTGGCCCGGTAGATCGGCGTCATGGTCCGGAACACCCCGTACCCCGCGGCGAGGCAGAGGACGACGGGGAGGACGAACCACCAGGGCCGCCGGACGACGGACTTCACGATCTCACTGAGCGTCAGGTTCTGCCGCTGCATCGGTCTGTTCTCCACGGTGCTCGAGATCTTCCGGCGAGCGGGGAGCTTCTCCCCGGCTGAAGATCTTGAATGCAAGGCCCAGGAAGTAACGGTCGTAGGAAAGATCCTCGAAGGGCTCCACCTTGGAGCTCTGCCAGATCCGGGAATAGCCGCCCGAAAGGCGGATGCTGGGGAAAATGGCCCAGCTCAGCCGGGCGGTGCCCGCCGCGAATTCGAGGTCGCGCGCGTCCGCGGCAGTCCCCAGGTCATTCCGGTCGTCCTCGAGCTCGCGGTGGCGCGACGCGTTGCCGTCCAGCCCGAGGGTGAGCCGCCTCCCGATGGTGGTCGAGACGCCCACGAACCCGTTGTCGACCTTGGACTCGCGGCCGAGGCCGAAGCCGGGCGCCACGTCGTGGCGATAGCCGGCGTCCCAGTTGAAGAGCTGGAGCTGCTGCGAGACGCGGATGCCGCCGCGCCAGCCGGTCTTGCTGTCCTCGCGTGTGGAACCGGACAGATCCGCCGGATCGGCCGGATCATCGGACGGATCGGGAATGAGCAACGGGCGGCCGGGGTCCGAGGCCTTCACCCAGAAGGCGCCGCCGTCGAACGACAGCCGGATGTTCGGGCCGAGCGGGCGCTCGTACCCGAGATTGAGCGTGCGCACGTCGGTCTCCCGGCCGTTCTCGTAGGAGAACATGCTGGTGCTCACCATCGCCTCGAACGTGTGCTCCTCGGTCCAGCGCCAGGCCGCGCCCAGATGGCCGCCCAACGTTTCGGAGTCGAACAGCGCGGGATCGTCGAAGCGGCGCTGCGACGCCTGCGCCCCACCGACGATCGAGAGGCGGCGCGTCAGCTCGTGGTTCAGCGAGACGTCCATGTTGTAGAGGAGCTGATCGCCGCGGCGCGGGACCGCCATCGGCTCGCCGGCGACCACGGGCTGATAGAGATCGAGGTTGGGGGACGACAGCAGCCGTCCCCGGGCCTGCAGGCTCAGCAGCCGCGTCAGGTCGCCGCGCACGGCGAGGTCCAGCCGGTGGGCTGTCCCGGAAAGCTCCGCGTCGTCGAGGCTCCGCTCGTAGGACGGGCTGTAGCCGAGGGCGATCTGCCAGCGGTCGAGCTGATTCCACGAGAGGTTGAGGTTCAAGCCGGCGCGCCCCAGCTCCCGGTTCTCGACATCCTCGCCGGCCTGCTCGACCTGCCCGTAATTGCTGTCGCTGCGCACGCCGGCCTCACCGTCCAAGGTGACGCGGAGCTCGCCCGCCGCCGCGGGTCGCGCCAGAAGCGCGAGAGTGGCCAGGATCAGAGGAAGAGCCTGACGAAAGATGCGGTCCACGGACGGGATCATGCATTTCCTTCCTAAAAACAGCGAACCGGCACAGTCCTGACGGATGCTGGCCGGTTCATGAACAACACAGTACGTAGATACCGAGATCCTCTTTAAGTGAACTACTCAAGGGCCAGCCGCGATCTCGATACTCGGTTGAAAGAGATGGAGATCCGATCGTTCGCTCCTGCTCCCGATCAAAGTCCCATCACAATCAAACCATCCTGTCACCGGGATTGAAGTGCAAGAGGGGTGCCAGTCACAGCCCGCCAGACAGACCCGGGCTCCCCCGATATCCCCCCTTCCTTGCGCATCTCACCGTGTAGGTTTTTCCAGAAAGCCCCGCCCGCATTGGATTACATCGGCTTCGACCAAACCTGTGAGAGGGTATGGAGACAGAGACTTCAGGGGACGATGATGGTGTCACCCGGCAACAACACGAGGTTGTCGGAGGGTCTTTTGCCCGAGATGATGGCGTCGAGGTCCAGCTCGTACCGGCGGTCGCTCCGGCCGTCGCGGCTGTCGCGCAACAGGGTCACCTTCTTTTTTGCATAGGGTGTGAGCCCTCCGGCCATGGCAAGAACTTGCAACAGCTTGGTTCGCGGCTGGAGGTCGTAGGCGCCGGGCGTCTTCACCTCGCCGGTGACAAACACCTTCCGGGAGTTGATCTCTTTGATCACCACCGAGACACCGGGGGCGGTGACGAACTCCTTGAACCGGTCGGTGAGCGTCTGGCGCAGCGCGAGGGGAGTCAACCCCGAGGCCTGGATGTCCCCGAGCAGGGGGACCGAGATGCGGCCGTCCGGACGGACCGGCGTGGTGACGGCGAGCTCCGGATTTTTCCAGACCGAGATCTCGAGCACGTCCCCGACGCCGATGGCATAGGCGTTCGACGGATCCTCCTCGGTGCGGATCACCACGTCCTCCGCCCGGGCAAGGCCGGAGAGGGCGAAGGCGGCGAGGGTGAAAGCGGCGATCCGCTGAAGGGCAAGGGCCTTGATACCCATATTCGTTCTCCTGATGGACCTGTTCCTTCCGGTCTGGTGACCGATCCCATGTCCGATCCCATCCCGAAGCTGCAAGAAGCGTTCCCGTCGCCGGTGGCCCGCTCGTTGCATTCCTGCGCTGTCGTTTCGCGAAGAGGGAGATCTGACAGATGAAAAAGCGACTGCTCGATTGGATCGTCTGCCCCGCGTGTGGAGAGCGGCCGGAGCTGCGCGTCTTCAACAAAGAGAGGATCGAGATCCCGCCAGAGGCCCAGGCGCTCCCGGAGAGCGACTCCCTGCGCGAGGAGATCCTGGAGGCGGCGCTCACCTGCCGCTGCGGCCTGGTCTATCCGGTGATCGAGGGCATCCCGCGGATGCTCCGCAACGCGCGCCAGGAGTACCCGGAGTTCTTCGCCCGGCACGACGACCTCGCCGGCCTGGACAGAGCCGGAGATCTCGTCGCCGCGGCTCCGAAGTCAGCGGCGCCGGTGGCCGATCCGCGGAGCGCCCAGAGCTTCCGCCTGCAATGGACCGTCTACCAGGAGGGGGACCACACCTGGTTCAAGGACGACGCGGGCCTGCGCAAGCGGGAGTTTCTCTACAACCTGGACACCACCGCCGAGGAGCTCTCGGGCAAGCTCATGCTCGACGCCGGCTGCGGCAACGGCGAGCTCACCCGTGCGATCGCCGAATACGGGGTCGAGATCGTGGCGATGGATTTCAGCCGCAGCGTGGAGCGGGCGCGGCAACGCCTTTTCGAAAAGGGATTTCCGGTGTCCCACCGCGTGCATTATCTGCAAGGGAACGTACTGGAGCTGCCGCTGCGGCGGCGCAGCTTCGACCTCGTGCACTCGTCGGGCGTGCTGCACCATACGCCGAGCACCGAGCGCGCCTTCCGGTCGGTCGCCCAGGCGCCGAAGCCGGGCGGCAAGCTCTACGTGCAGCTCTACCGGCGGCGCCCCACCTGGATCCACGCGATCAACGTCACGCTGCGGGCGGCGACCACGCGGCTGCCCATGGGGCTCCTCTACCGGCTCTGCTACGCGGCGACGCCGGTGCACTCCGCGCTCTCGCGCCTGATGCACTTCCTGCGCGGCGAGCCCGCTCCGCCGCAGGCCACGGCGCGCGAGCGGGCCGTTCAGATGTTCGACAACTACAGCCCGAAGTTCCAGTACCGCCATGCGGTGCCGGAGATCATGGAGCTGTTCCGCGGCGCGGGGTACGAGAACCTGAAGGACGTGACGCTGGAGAACGAGGCCCGGCACATGCTCGCGGTGCTGGGAACGCGGACTGCGGAGGCGACGGCGCGGGTTCCGGAGGAGGAGGCGAAGCCGGCAGCGTCCGCGGGGTCGCCGCTGCCGGCATCCATCTGAACGGAGGGTGAGGTCAGGCTGGCGGGGTGGTGACGGTCACCACGGCGCTGTAGGGGGAGCGGGCGCTGCCCGTTCCCACCGCCCGCACCCGGAACCTGTAGGTGGTGCCCGGGGTGAGCCCGCGCAGCACGATCTGGGTGGCGTTCGCCGGCGCGGTCCGGGTCAGCTCCTTGAAGCGGCCGCCGGCCACCGACCGCTCGATCCGGAAGCCGGTCTCCCCGGTGGTCACGTCCCGCCAGGTGAGCAGCACCCGCTGCGGCGAGCGGACCACCGCGGCCAGGTCCGCCGGCGCGGCCAGCGCGCCGCCCGTCTGGATCTTGACCACGTTGGTATAGGTCGAGATTCCGGAGGCGTTGGACGCCCGCACGCGGAACGAGTAGGTCGTCCCGGGCTGCAGGTTGTCGACCGTCACCTCGGTCGCGTCGGGCTCCAGCGTCAGGATCTCGGTGAACTTGCCGCTCCCTACCTTGCGCTCCACCCGGAAATCGGTCTCGTCCTTGGAGTTGTCGACCCACTGGAGGATCGCCGACGTTGTCTCCACGGAGCTCGCGGTCAGCCCGGTGGGCGCCTTCGGGCCCGACGGAGACGCCGCTGCGCCGTCGCCATACAGCTCGGCGATCGCCGCCCGGTCGTCGGCATGGAGCCGGGCGCCGCGGCCGTCATCGTGCGCCCGGGCGTACATCAGGGCGTCGCGGGTCTGCGAGTGCCCGAGCCCGAGGGTGTGCCCCAGCTCATGGGCAAAGACCTCTTCGGCCACCCGCGGATTGTCCTGGAAGAAGCAGCTCGTGCCGTCGTTGGTCACGATGTCGGCCTCGGCGGCCTCGTGGTAGGACTTGCCCTTGTAGGGGCGCGTCGAGTCGTAGAACCAGGGGCCGCCGACGGCGATGACGCCGCCCGAGCCGCACTCGAAGGAGCCTTCGGAGCTCTGATCGCCCGGATCCTCGAAGAGGATCGCGTTGACGTCGTCGCTGTGGTCGAACCCGGCGCTGGCCGACGTGGTGCCGGCGTAGGTATAGCGGATGTTCGTGGCGGCGTCGCTGTTCCACCCCTGGAGCGCCACGTTGAAGGCCCCGACCGTCGCGTCGAGCCCGAGGCCGGGCTGGCCGCCGCTGTTGACCCGCCAGGAGATGCTGCGCCCCGCGTCGAAGTCGAACCAGCGAATCGCGTTGTCGTCGTCTCCCGTCATGAAGGTGAACGCATCGAGCGCGGAGCGGGGCTGCCCGGAGCCGCCCACCAGGTAGTCGCGGCCGCGGACGACGCCGGCCGCCCGGTCGGCGATCCAGTCGGCGAAGCGGTCGAAATCGCGCACCTCGTCGGTCGCCGCTCCCACGCCGTCCGCCCGGACCTCCTGCGCCTCCGAAAGGTCGCGCAGCGCAAGGCCGCGACCCTGGCTCGCCCGGCGATGGAAGGCGCCGAGCATCAGGTGGAGGACGCGGAACGTGCCGTCCTCTGCCGGAACCAGGAACAGCAGGGCGCTCTCGCCTTCCGCCATCGCGGGAGCCCCCCAGATCTTCAAACCGACGCCGTCGGGCCGGATGCCGCCCTGCACGCGGACCACGATGGTGCTCCCTGGCAGGTCGCCTTTGAGGACCCGCTCCACCTCGACGATGTAGTCGGTGGCGGGACGGTCGCCGAGCATCGACGGCTCGACGCCGACCACCTTGGCGCGGACGATGGCCTTGGCCTGATCGGCGAGGGTCGAGTCTTTGACCATCTGGAAGGTGGTGGCCCCGGCCGGCACAGCGAGCAGGGGGAGGACGGACAGGAGAGCGAGGATCAGCGCGCGGACTACAAGCTTCATGGATCTCCTTCAGTGCACGGAAGTAAAACCGGCACGGACGAGCAGGCACGTTCGGAGAAGGTCCAGGGGACCGCCACGGGGGACAACAGAGAGGGGAGCGAAGGTATTTCAACGCCTCCGCCCCCGGAAAAAGCTCGTCTCGAGGAAGGTAACGACGGAAGGATCGAGCGGAGCGTCTACTCGCTCCCGGAGGAGGCCGGGCTCTTGCTCTTGCTCTCGCTCTTCGACTCGGACTCGGATTTCGATTCGCTCTTCGACTCAGACTTGGACTCGCTCTTCGACTCGGATTTGGAGTCGCTCTTCGACTCGGACGTGGAGTCGCTCTTCGCCTCCGACCCCTTGCTCGAGCCCTTTCCGGCATAGTCGGTCACGTACCAGCCGCTCCCCTTGAACTGCACCGCGGCGGCGGAAATCAGCTTCTTGACCTCGCCACCGCAGGCCGGGCAAGCGGCCGGAGGTGGATCGCCCATGCGCTGCAGGAGCTCCATCCGTTTCCCGCAGCTCTTGCAGGCGTATTCGTAAAGCGGCATGTTCGGCTCCCGAGGAGACGCCCCACGGGGCGTCTCTACTTGCTGTATTTGTCGCCTGTGGTCTTCAGGCGGATCTTGATCGCGCCGGCCCCCATCTCCTCGCGCGGGCGGTCCCACTCCTGAACGGCCCCCGGGCGGACCAGCTGGAGAACCTGGAAAGCGTACATCGCCTTGCCGTTCTCGGCAGCCCCGTTGGGTCCCTGGGTGCAGATCTCGAAGAGAGTCCGCCGGCCATCGACCAGGTGGAGGAGACGGTACTCTTCGGCGTCGAGCGCGAGCTCGATCAGATCCTCCACCCGATAACACGGTTCGAAGACCGTCTCTTTCCGTCCGAGGCGGGCGACCAGGGCTTTGGCGTTGGGAGCCCGCTTGATGCCCTGGAGGATCACCTGCCGCATGGGGAGCTGGATCTTGACCGCATCCGACTCCCGGAAGTCGCCGATGCTGAAGATGACGCCGCCGTCCTGCCAGTAGAACAGGCTCCAGACGATGGCCTCGATCTGTTGGCGGACGGCCCGGTAGATCTCGCCGGGCGAGAGGACGCCCTTCTCGATGAGGAGGTGGCCGTACCGCTTGTTGGTCCGCTCGCGCTCCGCCATGGTCTCGGCGAACACCTCTTCCGAGAGGATGCCCGCCCGCTGGAGAAACGTGCCGAGGCTGTCGTCGCGGTCCGACGACGAGGCGTGGACCACGTTGCCTTCCTTGATGAAGACCTTCTTGACGACCCCCTCGCGGGAGGCTTCGATGACGCCCGGCACCTGGAACCGGTCGATGGTGTTCAGGATCTCCGGCAGGGCGGTCTGCGCGAGATCGCCGCGGTACTGAAAAGTGTTCTCGACGGTTGCCACCGTGAAGCCTCCGTCCCGGGAGTACAGACCTGAGCGAAAATTCTGATGGAGTATATCATCCCCCCATGCTGCCACCCGACGAGGCCTGGTCCCGCATCGCAGCGCGCCTCTCTCCTCTCCCCGAGGAGCGGATCCCCCGCCGCGGCTCTCACGGCCGGGTGCTGGCCCGCCCCCTCGCCGCCACCGTGGACGTGCCGGCGGCCGACGTGTCGGCGATGGATGGCTACGCCGCGGCCGGGCCGGTCCAGGCGGGCGAGCGGCGGCGGGTGGAGGCCACGATCGCGGCCGGCGATCCGCCGGGCTTCGCGCTCTCCCCGCCCGCCGTGGCCCGCATCATGACCGGCGCCCCCGTACCGTTCGGCGCGGACCGGATCATCCCGGTCGAGGCCACGGACGCCGGGCGCGACGCGGTCCAGTTCCGCGCCGATGCCGGGCCGGGCGACCACATCCGCCGGCGCGGCGAGATTCTCCGGACCGGCGAGCCGCTCCTGCCCGCGGGAGCGCTCCTGACCCCCGGGGCCCTCGCCCTGCTGGCCACCCACGGCCACGCGGAGGTCCCGGTGCACCGAGCGCCTTTCGTGGCGGTGGTGACCACCGGCGACGAGGTCGTGCCGCCGGAGATCGAGCCCGCGCCAGGGCAGCTCCGCGATTCCCACACCGATTTCCTGCTCGCCGCCGGAGCCACTCTCGGCCTCCGTTTCGCGCCCCTGGGGATCGCCCCGGACCGGCCCGAGGTCCTGCGGGCGATGATCGAGCAAGGGCTCCGCTCGGACGTCCTCCTCCTCTGCGGCGGCGTCTCCATGGGTGAGTTCGATTTCGTCGAGGGGGTCTTAGAGAAGCTCGGCTGTACGATCCATCTCGACGCGGTGGCGATCCAGCCGGGCAAGCCGTTCGTCTTCGCGACGCACCCGCAAGGCCTGGTCTTCGGCCTGCCGGGCAATCCGGCCTCGGTCATGGTGAGCTTCTGGCTGTTCGTCCGCCCCGCCCTGCGCCGTCTGATGGGTTTCGCGGACGGCTGGTGGAGCGGCGCGGTCACCGGCGTGCTCGCCCAACCGCTCCCCGGCGCCGGCCCGCGCGACCGCTTCGTCGCCGCCGAGGTGGAGGCGCGCGACGGGGTCCTCTACGTCACGCCCTACCCGCCGAAGGGGTCCCACGACCTGGCCGCCTATGCGCACGGCACCGGCCTGGTGCGCTCGCGGGCGGGGGCCGCGCCGGCGCCGGCGGGGGCGGCGTGCGAGGTGCTGCTGCTTTAGGCAGAGGACGAAATGGACACGAAGATCCCACAAACACTGCAGACGTACTTCGACGAGCGGCCCGAGCTCGGAGTCGCCTCCGTCTATCTTTTCGGCAGCCATGCTGCCGGCCGGGCACACCGGGAGAGCGATGTGGATCTCGGGATCCTGCTCCTCTGGGACCGCTATCCCACGAGCCGCGACCGGTTCGAGGCGCGGGTCGATCTGATCTCGGATCTGGGGGCCGCGCTCGGCCGCAACGACCTGGACGTCGTGATCCTCAACGACGCGCCTCCCCTCTTCGGACGCCGGATCGTCTATGAGGGCCGCCGCGTCTTTCTGGGCGATCCCGCCGCCGACCATGTCTTCGTGCGGGACGTCCAGCTTCGGGCCGCGGACCTCGAGCCTTGGCTGAAGAAGATGCGTAGGATTCAGCTCGAGGCGCTGGCGCCATGAGCCACCTGGTGGAGCGCCTCACCGAGCTCCGCCGTCACCTCGGCCATCTGCGTGAGCTCCGCCCGCGGGTCACGAATGCCGAAGCCTTGCGGCGGGATCTCTCCCTTCACAACGACGTGCTCTTCTCTCTCCTCACGCTCTGCCAGCTGGTGATCGACATTGCCGGAGAGCTGTCGTCCCGCCGTGGTCAACGCTTTGCGGACTACACCGAATCGGTGCGCAATCTGGCCACCTGGCCGGAGTTTCCCGCCGGTCTGGTGCGGGAGCTGAGCCGGCTTCCCGGGTTCCGCAACGTCCTGATCCACGAGTACGTCACCCTGGATTTCGAGCGGGTCATTGAGGCGCTGGATCGGCTGGGTCCTGTCGAAGAGTTCGCGGAGATCGTCCGTCGGATCGAATCGGAAAGCTAGGAGTCCACCAGCACCGCGTGCCGCGGGCTCCAGCAGAGGAGCGCTCCGTGAGCGGCTCAGTTCGCCTTGACCTCGGTCCACAGCTCGTCCAGGAGCTCTGTCGTCTCCCCCAGGTCCTCGATGAATTCGCAGCGGTCCAGGACCTCCTGCGGCGGATAGATCGCAGGATCGTTGCGGATCGTGGGCTCGACCTTCTCCAGGGCCGCTTGGTTGGCCCCCGCGTAGTGGACGCCATTGACGATGCGCGCGGCGATCTCCGGCTCCAGCACGTATTGCAGGAACGCATAGGCGGAGTCGACGTTCTTGGCGGTCGCCGGAACCGCCAGGCTGTCGATCCACAGCGTCCCTCCCTCCTTCGGCACCACGTAGGCGAGCTTCCCGTTGCTTGCGGCGACCGCCTCGGCCAGCTCGCCGTTCCACCCCTGGGCCACGTCTACGTCCCCGGCGGCGAGGAGGTTGGCGAAGTCCGAGCTGTTGTAGGTGCGCACCAGCCGCTTCTGCTGCTTCAGCCTCTCCGCCGCCTGCCGCAGGATTGCCGGGTCGGTCTCGTTGATCGACCGGCCCATCAGCTTCAACGCCGCGCCGAACGCCTCGCGCACGTCGTCCAGCATCAGGATGCGGCCGGCGTGGCGCGGGTCGAACAGCGCCCCCCAACTGTCGATCGGCGCCGCCACTTTCGTCGTGTCGTAGCCGATCCCGGTCGTCCCCCAGAGATAGGGGATCGAGTGGCGGTTGCCCGGATCGAACCGCTGGTCGAGGAACCGGGGATCCAGGTTGGCGATGCCGGACAGACGCGCGCGGTCGAGCTCGCGGAGGAGCTTCTGCGGGATCATCACCTTCAGCATGTAGTCCGAGGGGACCACGAGGTCATACTCCGCGACGCCGGACTGCAGCTTGGCGAGGATCGTCTCGTTGGAGTCGTAGGTGTCGACCCGGACGGCGATCCCGGTCCGCTTCTCGAAGTCGGCCACCACACCTTGCGGCAGGTAGTTGGTCCAGATGTAGACGTTGAGCTGGCGCTGCTTTGGAGCGTCTGGTGATCCGCAGCCGGCGACGAAAAGCAATGCCATCAGAACCCAGAGTTTCATTCTCGATCTCCCTCCGAAGAAGAGCCGCGCAGGAGCCGCTGCGCCGCCACGATCAGCCCGATCGTTCCGGCCAGCAGCAGGGTCGAGACCGCGTTCACCTCGGGCGTGACGCCCACCCGCAGCATGGAGTAGACGTGGAGCGGCAGGGTGGTGGCGCCGACCCCCGCCACGAACGAGGTGACGACGTAGTCGTCGATCGACAGGGTGAAGACCAGCAGGGCGCTCGCCGCGATCCCGGGGAAGATCAGGGGCAGGGTCACCCGCCGGAAGGCCTCGACCGGGCCGGCCCCGAGGTCGCGGGCCGCCTCCTCCAGCGCCGGATCGAGCCCGGCCAGGCGCGCCCGCACCACGAGCGCCACGTACGAGACGCTGAAGACGACGTGGGCGATGACCACGGTGACCAGAGACAGGCGGAGCCCGATCGCTCCGAAGAACGTGAGCAGCGCCGCGCCGAGCACC
>Ga0126309_10000165_pt1 | contig 22327 bp, 19 predicted proteins | sample Plot56_FD_92541 | JGI IMG/M metagenome (GOLD analysis project Ga0126309, IMG submission 92541) | Serpentine soil microbial communities from UC McLaughlin Reserve, CA, USA - Plot56 | ecosystem: Environmental > Terrestrial > Soil > Grasslands | place: USA: UC McLaughlin Reserve, Lake County...
CCGCTCACGAAGCGGGATTCCGACTTTCGCTAGAGCCTCCTAGGCCGGGGAGGCGTGCTTCGAGCGGAGGGCGCGGATGTCGGCAAGCTGCTCGTCGACCCAGTCGCCGGGGTTGCGCGAGAAGATGATCTCCTTCAGCCGCTGGGCTCGCAGCCGGCGCTCCTCGGGGTCCATCGTCAGCGCCCGGTGGATCGCGTCGGCCTGCTCCTGGATGTCGAACGGGTTGACCGACAGCGCGCAGTCGGCCAGCTCCTCGTGGGAGCCGGTGTTCTCGGAGAGGATCAGGACCCCGTCGCGGGTGTTGACCGCCGGGGCCTCCTTCGCCACCAGGTTCATCCCGTCGAACAGCGAGTTGACCATCAGCAGGTCGAATTGCTTGTAGCGGGCGACGGCGTCGAAGAAGTTCTCATAGATCCGCAGGTCGATCGGCATCCAATCAGTCGTGCCGTGGCGGTGGTTGACGACGGCCACCAGCGCCTCGATCCGCTCCAAGTACTCGGCGTATTCGGGCACGTCCTGGCGCGACGGCTGGAGATGTGCGACGAACGTCACCTGCTCGCGGAACTCCGGGTGTTGCTGGAGGAAGGTGTCGAACGCGGTGAACCCGCGCAGCACGTTCTTCGACAGGTCGGCCCGGTCGACTCGGATGATCAGGTGCTCCCGGCGGCGCTCCAGCACCTCGCCCTCGGCCGCCGCGACCTCCTCCCGCGCCGCGGCCCGCTCGAGCCGCTGCGCGTCGATCGACAGCGGGTAGGAGCGTACGAGCGTCTCGCGGTCCGCGTCGATCACCGCCCCCCGCTCCCAGTCGACCTCGAGCTCGAGCAGCTCCTGACAGCAGCTCAGGAAGTTGCGACAGTAAGCGGTCGTGTGGAAGCCGATGATGTCGTTGGCGAGGAGCCCGTGGTAGATCCCCTCGCGCATCCGGTTCGGGAGGATCCGCCAGCTGTCGGGCTGCGACCACGGGATGTGGACGAAGTGGTGGAGGAAGGCGTCCGGCCGCGCTTCGCGGATCATCGCCGGCGCCGTGTACACGTGGTAGTCGTGGAGCATGACCAGCGGCCGCTCGACGCCTTCGATCTGGCCGAGGACCGCGTCGGCCAAGTCCCGGTTGACCACCTGGTAGCCGGCGGACCACGCGTCCAGCTCGTCCTGCCGGATGTCGGGTGCATTCGAGATGTCCCAGAGGTAGTGCTGGACGAACCAGAGGATCGGGTTCGCGATCACGTTGTAAAAGGCGTCGTAGGCGTCGGCATCGCTCTCGACCAGCAGCACGCGGTAGCCGACGTCGTCGATCGAGATGTCGACCGGGCCGCCCTGCTCGTTCGAGACCGCGACGTCCTCGTCGGTCATCGCCGAGGCGATCCAGAGGGCCTCGCGGTGCTCGACCAGGCCCGAGAGCGCGGTGACCAGTCCGCCCCCTCCGCGGCGCACGGTCCGATTCCCGCCCTCGTCGCGCTCGAATTGCGCCGGGCCTCGGTTGGAGACGATGATCAACGGCGAGTCGCCTTCGGGGCTCACGCCCCGGAGCCTACCCAGCGGGTTCGCAGCGGCAACCCGGCTAGATCCCGAGCTTCCCGAACAGCTGCAGCCAGTCGCGCAGCAGCCGCGGCGACAGGAACTCGCGCCGGGCGTGCTCCTTCCCGGCCCGGCCCAGGCGCCGGCCGAGTTGCGGATCGGCGAGGACCTCGGCGCATCGCTTCGCGCACTCCTCGGCCGTCGTCACGAGGAACCCCGTCTCCCCGTCGCGGACCTGGAGGGGGATCCCGCCGACGTCCCCGGCAACCGTCGGCCGCCCCTTCCAGAGCGCCTCGGTGACGGTCAGGCCGAAGCCCTCGCGGATCGACTTCTGCAGCACTACGTCGGATTGCGACTGGAACGCGTTGACCTCGATCGCGCCGACGTTGTTGAGGTTGTTGAGGATCTTGATGTCGGGGTCCGACTCCGCGTACTCGAACGTCCGCTGGAAGAACTCCCACCCCTCCGGGTCATCCGTCGCCATCGAGCCGACCAGCGCCAGCTGCACATCCGGCACCTGCTCGCGGACGAGGCGGTAGGCGTCGATCACCCCGATCGGGTCCTTCCAGGGGTCGAAGCGGGAGACCTGGGTCATCAGCGGCCGGTCGACGTCGATGCCGAACTGCCGGCAGACGAACGCCGCGTCCTCGGGCGACAGCGCCATGTTCTTCGGCGAGAGCGGGTCGATCGCCGGCGGGATGATGTTGACGCCCTGGTTTTCGGCCAGGCCGGTCGGGACGTACTGGCGCATGTGCCAGACGCTGGCGTCGTACTCGGCCATCAGCGGATGGAGGCGCTCGATCGGGGCGGGGTTCGGCTCGGAGAGGTCGATGTGGCAGCGCCAGACCCACTTCCCCCCGCGCTCCTCGGCCCAGTGGCGCAGGCCGATCGGCTGCGGGTCGTGGACGATGATCACGTCCCAATCGCCCTCCAGGCTCTTCGCGTTCATCTGGTTGACCTCGAAGAACAGGTCCCACTGCTCGCCGGTCAGCGTCGCCTCGTCGCCCTGGAGGGAGTTGTGGAGGAGCTTCGTCGCGTTGAAGTACTCCTCACGGCCGAGGATCACGTTCCAGTGGGTGTCGAGGCCGATGTCCCGCATCAGCGGGACGATCGTGTAGAGGATCTCCGAGACCCCGCCCCCGAACGCGGTGGCGCTGACGTGCAGGACGCGCTTGCCCTCGAGTGGCCCCGCCATCTCGCGGATGCCCTCGATCAGCTCACGGCCGGCGATGTGGGTGTAGTCGGCCAGGTTCTTCTGGCCCAGCGCTACTTCTTGAAGCACGTCCGTTTCCTAGGTCTTTGCTCCGGGAGCGAGGGGCTCGCTATCCCGTGGACTCCGTCAGGCGCTCCATGCCGGCCTCGATCGCGGCGCAGATACTCGCATGAAGCTCCCCGCGACACGCGGCCACGCACGACATCTGGAACTCGGGCCGGACCCGAGCAGTGCCCGGTCGCCGTCGGCACCGACGTGGGCGCGCCCCGGATGGGCGTCGAGCTCGTCCGTCAGGCGTCCGCGGAGCGCCGTCGCGAGCTCGGTGCAGATCGCCCTGAGGGTGTCCTGCCCGGGCATTGCGCGGCGGAGATCTCGCTCAGCCGCCGCTGACGGTGTTCGGGCGCACGCCGAGCGTCACCTTGACGTCGCGGCGCTCGCCGTCCCGGATGATCACCAGGTCGATCTCGTCGCCCGGCCGGTAGGACGAGATGATCCGGGCGAGGTCGTCGGGCTGGACGACGCGGCGGCCGTCGACCGAGACGATCACGTCGCCGCCCGACTCGTACGGGGTTCCCTGGAAGCGCTTGCGGTCGCCAGTGCTGCCGTGGAGCCCGGCGTCGTCGGCCGGCCCGCCCGGAACGACCTCGGCGATCAGCCCGCCGAACGGGGAGTCGACCCCGAGCTCCCGCGCCAGCTGAGGGTAGAGCGCCTGGCTCGAGACGCCGATGTAGGCGTAGGAGGCCTTGCCGTTCTCGCGCAGCTGGGCAAGCGAGCGCTTCACGGCCGAGATCGGCACCGCGAACCCGACGCCGTCGTTGGCGCCCGACTGGGTCTCGATCTGCTGATTGATCCCGATCACGCGCCCCTGGCCGTCGAGCAGGGGCCCGCCGGAGTTGCCGGGGTTGATCGACGCGTCGGTCTGGATCGCGCCCTCGATCTGGAAGTCGGTCAGCGAGCGCACCGAGCGGTCGGTCGCGGAGACGACGCCGACCGAGAGCGACTGCTGCTCACCGAAGGGGCTGCCGATCGCCGCCACCGGCTGGCCGACAACGAGCTCGCTGTCATCGCCGAGCTTCAGCGGGTGGAGGTCGAGGCCCTTCGGCTCGACCCGCAGGAGGGCGACGTCGTAAAAGGGGTCGAAGCCGACGATCTCGGCCTTGACGACGTTGCGGTCGGGGAACTCGACGAAGACCTTGTCGGCCTCGCTGCGGTTGCTGCCGTTGCCGTTGGTGACGACATGCGCGTTGGTGACGATCTCGCCGTCGTCGTTGAGGACGAAACCGGATCCTTCGGCGGCGCTCGCGCCGCCCCCGAGCAGTCCGCCGTCGCCGCCGAAGATCGAGCGGATCGTGACCACGCCGGGCGAGTCGCGGCGGTAGACGTCGACCGCGTTGAACCCGCCCTCGGCGGTCTGGACGACGATCTGCTTCGGTGGCTGCTGGGCGGCCGGGGACTGGGCGGACGTGCCGGGGTCATCGCCGCCATCCGAGCCGCAGCCGGCCGCGACCAGCGCGAGCGCGAGCGTCGTCAGGAGCCCGCGCCGCAGCGGGCGCGGGGGGGTCCCGAAGGCGCGTCTCACGCCGGGGCCTCCCGGCCGACGGCGGGCGCCGGCGCCACGGTCGCCCGCGGCAGGTCGAGGGTGAAGGCCGTGAAGCCCTTGCTCGACGTCGCGGCGATCGTGCCGCCCATCCGCTGGGCGAGCTCGCGGGCGATCGCCAGGCCGAGACCGGAGCCGGTGACGGCGTCACCGGTGTAGAAGCGCTCGAACATCCGCTCTTGGACGCGCTTGGGTATGCCCAGCCCCTCGTCGGAGACGGTCAGCTCTGATCTCGATCCCGCTGTGTAGCTCGTCACGGTCACCTTGGTCCCCTCCGGCGTGTGCGAGAGGGCGTTGTCAAGGAGGATACGGAGGATCTGTCGCGTCCTTTCCGGGTCGGCCTCGGCCAGCGCCTCCTCGGCCGTGGTCCGCACCTCCAGACGGGACCCGCGCTGGTCGGCGATCGGCCCGAACTCGCGGCCGACCTGACGTGCCACCTGGCCCAGGTCGACCTCCTGGGGCTCGATCTCGATCGCGTCGGCGTCGAGCTTGGAGAGGTCGAGGAGGTCGGTGGTCAACTTGGTCAGCCGTTCGACCTGCTCGCGCATCGTCCGCACGAACTCGGCCTTGGCCTCGGGGTCGGGATCCTCGTCCTCGAGCAGCTCGACGAAGCCGCCGAGCGAGAAGATCGGCGTGCGCAGCTCATGCGACGCGTTGGCGATGAACCGCTTGCGGGCGTTGTCGAGGTCGGCAAGGCGGCGCTGCATCTCGTTGAAGGTCCTGGCGAGCTGGCCGAGCTCGTCGGAGGAGTCGACCGGGATCGGCGTGGCGAAGTCGCCGGCGGCGACCTTCTGGGCCGCGTCCTCGAGCCGCCCGATCCGGCGCGAGATCGCCCCCGCCGCGTACCAGCCGGCGACGAGCGCGAGGGCCAGGGCGATGCCGCCGGCGATCAGGATCTGGCGCTCGATCAGGCTGACGTTGTCGGCGACCTCGTCGAGCGGTTCTGACAGCACGGCAAGCCAGGCCGGGTCCTTGGCCGGCAGCGGCACCGCGACCTCGGCCGAGCGCTGGCCGTCGATCGACTCGGTGCCGGTCGCGGTCGACCCCTGGGCGGCCCGCAGCGCGATCTCGAACTCGCCGCTGAGGGGCCGCCCCGCGCCGGGCGAGTCGCTGACCACGAAGCCGGGGGATGCGCCGCCGTCCCCGCCGGTGACCGCCAGCACCGTCACCCGGGACTGGGTGGCCTGGCCGAGGCGCTCGACCAGCGCGTCGAGACGATCGGGGGGGACGCGCCGCGCCAGCGCCCGCTCGAGCCTGGGCCCGACGTCGCCGGTCCGGGCGTCGAGCCGGGAGAGCTTCTCGGCGATGAGGCTCGACTCGAGCTGGGGGACGACGTAGAGGTAGACGAAGCCGACCGCGGCCGCGGTGATCAGGAAGAAGAGGAGGACGAGCCGGTTGCGAAGGCTGTTCAGGCGCTGGATGCGCACGGCGGCCTCAGAGCCGGTCTTCGCGGAACCGGTAGCCGACTCCGCGGACCGTGAAGAGATAGTCCGGCTCCTTGGCGTCGCGCTCGATCTTCTCGCGCAGGTGCCGGATGTGCACGTCGACGGTGCGCGGGTCGCGATAGTCGGAGTCCCCCCACACGTGCTCGAGCAGCGTCTCGCGGCTGAGCACCCGGCCCGGGGCCCGGGCCAGCGCGGCGAGGATCTCGAACTCGACGTAGGTGAGCCGGATCGGCTCGTCTCGGACCGTGACCAGCCGCCGGCCGAAGTCGATCTGGAGCTCGCCGCTGGTGATCGGCTCCTCCTCGGGACGTCCGCCCAGCATCCGCGACCGGCGAAGAGCGGCCTTGACGCGGCTGCGAAACTCGCGCAGCGAGAAGGGCTTGGTGATGTAGTCGTCCGCCCCCATCTCGAGCCCGACCACCTTGTCGATCTCGTCGCCCTTCGCGGTCAGCATGATGATCGGCACCTGGCTGCGCGAGCGCATCCTCCGGCAGACCTCGATGCCGTCGAGCTTCGGCAGCATCAGATCGAGGATGACCAGGTCGAAGCGCTGCTCGGTGAACCGCTGCATCGCCTCCTGCCCGTCGGTCGCCGAGGTGACGTCGTAGCCGTCCTTCCGCAGGGGGTAGCTGAGCAGGGTCTGGACGGCGTGCTCGTCGTCGACAAGCAGGATCCGGGCGGAGCCATCGGGCATGCGAGGAAGGTTACGGACGAGCAAGCCGCTTTCCCCGGGGCCCTCCGGCCTGCAGCCGGTGGCCCGCCACGCCGCCGGGGTCGTCCCCGCCCGGCCGCAGGATTTGGACATATGTGCGAGTACCAAGAACTAAGGAACGGCGCACATCGGCCGATAACGGAAGGGAGCGAGGGAACGCACTGTGTTGAGGAGAAGAAAAATGTCAGCCGGCCAGCTGAAGAGTCTCGTCGAAACCGGCCACTACCGCCCCTCTCCGGAACTGATTGCGGAGGCGATGCTGCAGCGACGCGGCGTCCGGGCACTTCTTTCGGTCGAATCGCCGAGCGTCACCCCAGCTGGTCGTAGCCGCCGGGCTCGAACCGAGTCCCGTCCGGCAGCCTGATCCGGACCCCGTCTCCGGGCCCGACCTCACCGACGACGGTGAGGCGGCCGCCCGAGGCCTCGACGGCCCGGGTCGCCGGGCCGACCGCGTCCGGCGGCAGGCAGGCGATCAGCTCGTAGTCCTCGCCGCCTGAGGCGGCCAGCTCGAGGCGGTCGCGTCCGGCCGCGGCGGCCACGGCCGCTGCCTCCGGCGCGACCGGCAGCCGGGACGCGTCGACCGAGAGTCCGACCCCCCCGGCGGCGGCAAGGTGGCCCGCCTCGGCGCCGAAGCCGTCGCTGACGTCGATCATCGCCGTGGCCCCCGCGGTGGCCAGCGCCAGGCCCTCGGACAGCCGGGGCCAAGGCTCCAGGTGACGGCCCAGCGCGAACCGCGCCGCCGCGTCGTTCACACCGCCGCGGAGGCCCGGGTCCTCGAGGAGCAGGAGTCCCGCCGCCGCGCCACCCAGCTCGCCCGTCACGGCTATGGCGTCCCCCGGGCGAGCTCCCGCCCGGGGGACCAGGGCGTCCTCGCTCGCCCCGTGGCCGACGACCGTGACCGAGAGGAACAGCACGGGGGAGCGGACCACGTCGCCGCCGGCCAGCTCCGTGCCGGTCTCATCCGCCAATCCCGAGGCGCCGGCGAGAAGATCGACGGCGTCGTCCTCGGTCAGGTCCGACGGGACGCCGAGGACGAGGTAGGCCTCTCCCGTCGCGGCGCCCATGGCCGCCAGGTCGGAGAGGCCCGCGGCCAGGCCCTTGTGGCCGATCGAGGCCAGGGGCGCCGTGTCGCGACGGAAGTGGACGCCCTCGACGACCGCGTCGACCGACGTCGCCGTGACCCCGCCCGGACGCGTGATCGCGGCATCGTCGCCCGGACCGAGGCGGACGCGGCCCGCCGGCCTGGGCAGGCGGGCGCGGATGCGGTCGATCAGCTCGAACTCGCCCACGCGGTCATTGTCGGCCCTGCGGCCCGCGCCCGCCAGCCGGGGCTAAGGTCACGGCCGTGGAGGAGCGATCGAGCCAGCGCCGGCCCTTCCTGCACCGGGTCGGGGAGGCCGGGGCCCGCGTCGGGAGCCGCCCGCCGCGACGCCGCGGGGTCCGGGTCGCGGTGCAGATCGGAATCGTCGTCCTGATCTTCGGCTTCCTCGTCCTCACGGTCGTCAGCCAGTGGGACGAAGTCAAGGCCGAGGGGGTCGAGTTCCAGGTCCTGTGGCTGTTGCCGGCAGTCGCCGTGCTGCTCTGCTTCTACGTGCTGGGAGCGCTCGGCTGGGACCTGATCCTGCGCTTCCTCGGGCACCGGATCGGCTTCGTCCAGGCCCAGGTCGCCTGGGGCCAGCCGCTTCTGGCCCGCTACGTCCCCGGCAGCGTCCTCTACGTGCTCGGGCGCCTGCTGCTCTCCGAGCGCGCCGGCGTCCCCCGGCGGACGACGATGGCGAGCCTGGTCTACGAGCAGGCGATCTCCGCCTCGGCGGCGATCGCGGTAGCCAGCTACTTCTTCATCAGCCACCCCGACCTGGGCGACCAGCCGCTTCGTTGGGCGGTCCTGCTCGTCGTGCCCGCGGCGGTCTTCGTGCTCCAGCCCCGCGTCTTCGGTCCGCTCGCAGACCGCGTCCTCGCCGCCTTCGGCCGCGAGCCGCTGCCGGCAACGATGCCTCTGCGGGGCGTCCTGACGATGCTCGCCTACTACGCGCTGAATTGGGCCCTCGCCGGGCTGGGTGTGTACCTCGTCGCCCGCTCGGTCCGGGATTTTCCGCTTGCGGACCTGCCGATCGTGGGGTCGGCTCAGGCGGTCGGCTACGTCGCGGCCCTGCTGACGATCGTCGCCCCGGCCGGGCTCGGCGTCCGCGACGCCGCCTTCGCCTGGGCGGTCAAGGCGGCGCTGCCGAACCGGAGCTTCGCGGTGGGCTCGCTGATCGCCATCGTCGTCCGCTTCGTCCTGACCGCCGTCGAGGTGATCTACGCGGCCGCGGTGACGGCGATCGCGAGGCGGCGCGGGTGGACGCTCGGCTTCGCGGCCACCGAGGAGCCGGCCCCCGCCCAGGCTACAGCGGAACCCGGTTGATCAGCTGGAACGCCGTGAGCGCGATCGCCGCGGCGGCGAGCGGGCCGCTGCGGGCGAGGGCGGCGAAGGGCAGCAGCCAGACGAGGTACCAGGGCAGGAGCCAGCCGGTGGCGAGCAGCAACCCGAGCGCCGCCCAGCCCGCCATCGCGATCCAGTCGGCGCCGCGGGCGCACCGCCAGACCAGCCCGGCGACAGCAAGCGCGTAGGCGACGAGGGCGGCAACGCGGACCGCTTCGGGGTCGGAGCCGGTGATCCGGGCCACCGTGCTTGGGACGCTGTAGTGACTCATCTCCGCCTGGTTCTCGCCTGCCAGGCCGATCGCCTCGAGGGCATGCCAGCCAAAGGCGGCAGCAGCGGCGACGGCGATCGCTGCGGTCGCGGCCAGGGCTCCCGCGAGCAGGCGTCCGCGCCGCGCCGTCCCGATCAGCGCGAACGGCGCGGCAAACGCCGCCGAGACCTTGATCGCGACCGCGCTCGCCAGCGCCGCGCCCCCGGCAGGCTCCCGCAGCGCGAGCACGGAACCGCAGCCGGCCAGCGCCACCAGCATCATCAGCCCGTCGTTGTGGGCGCCGCCGACGACGTGAACCAGGACCAGCGGGTTGAGCGCCACGAAGACCGCGGCGGTTCGGCGGTCGACGCCCCGGGCGGGGGCGAGCCGCGCCGCCAGCCCGGCGAGGCCGAGCACCGAAAGCGCCGCCACCGCCTTCAGCGTCCACATCGCCGCCGGGACGGACAGGGGGGCGAGCGGATAAGTCGCGAGGGTGAAGAGGGGACCGTAGGCGCTGACGTCGTCCTGCCAGCCGCGGTCCGCGGATCCCGCGCCGCGGCCGACGAAGGGGAGCGAGGGGTCGGACGGGACGTCGAGCGGGACGTCCACGTATGGGTTGAGGCCGTGCTCGGCGCCGAGCCGGGCGTAGGAGACGTAGCTGAAGACGTCCTGGGACAGCAGCGGGGGCGCCAGCGCGAAGGCCAGCACGCAGGCGCCGATCAGGCCGGCGACGGCGCGGCCCGGCAGCAGGGCGCAGCCCGAGAGGGCCGCGACATAGCCGAAGAAGGCGACCCAGAGACAGGCGAGGTACACCCCGCCGCTGATCCCGAGGCCACCGCCGTACGGTCCGAGGAGCCACTCCGGCTGCCCGGCCTCGGTCGCCGGGACCAGGCCGGGCCCCGGGGCCGCCAGAGGGACAGTCGCGATCAGGAGTGCCGCGAGGCCCGCGACCGCGAGGGCCCGCCGGCGGTCGGCGGACGGCCGATCAGCCAGGGGAGGCGCCGCCGGTCGCCGCGCCCCCGCCGCCCGAGGGCGGGGCCGGAGCGGGGCTGGGCGGCGCCGCCGGTGCGGGCGGGGGAGCCGGCGGGGCCGGGGCCGGAGCCTGACCGGCCCCCGGCGCGTAGAGGTCGGGGTCATACGCCCCGCCCCCGGTCGAGTCGGTGCTGCCGGAGTCATAGGTCGAGTCGTACGTCGAGTCGTACGTGGAACCGCCGGAGTAGTCGCTGGTTCCCGAGGAGGTGTAGCTGCCGAAGAACTCGCTCCACTCGATCGGCTCGTCGGGGACGTCGAATTCCTCGCAGGGGTAGCCGCCCCCGTAGACGAAGTTGTTCCAGATGTCGGCGGGGAAGGTGCCGCCGGCGACCGTGATCCCGTGGACGCTCTCCATGTAGGTCTTGTTGTCCTCGGGGTAGCCGACCCAGACCGCCGCGGTGATGTTCGGCTGGTAGCCGACGAACCAGGCGTCCGTGTAGTTGTCCGTGGTCCCGGTCTTGCCCGCCTGGCCGTAGCAGCCTGTGTACGCGCCGGTCCCCGTCCCCGAAGTCATGTTGTCGTGGAGGATCTTCGTCACCTCATAGGCGACGTTCTCGGGCAGGACCCGCTTCGCCTCCCCTTCGTCCGGCTTGTCGGTGCGGCCGCTCGGGAACTCGACCTTGCGGATCGCCACCGGCGGATGGTGGATCCCGCCGCTCGCGAGGGTCGCGTAGGCGTCGGCCATCTCGAGCGGCGAAACGCCCAGGCGCAGGCCGCCAAGCCCCTCGGCGGGGATCCCGTCGAGGTCGGTCTCGATGCCCATCTTCTTGGCCGTCGCCGCGACCTCCTCGGGGCCGACGTCGAGGTCGAGCTGCGCGTACACGGTGTTGTCTGATTGCAGCGTCGCCGAGTAGATGCTGGTCGAGCCCAGGTAGCTGTTGCTGTAGGTGGCGACCTCCCAGTGGCCCCATTCCGGCAGATCGAGCGCCAGCGGCTGCGACGTGTAGTAGGTCGAGTTCGGATCGATCCCCTGGTTGATTGCGGTCGTCAGGACGAAGGTCTTGAAGGTCGAACCCGGCTGGCGGCGGCCCTGGGCGGCGAGGTTGTACTTGTTGTCCTCGTAGCTCGAGGACGAGACCATCGCCTTGATCTCGCCGTTGCCGGGGTCGATCGCGACGATCGCCGAGGACGGATCGTCCGGGTAGTAGAGGACCGACTCGATCGCGTCACGGCCGACGTCCTGAAGGTCGGGGTCGATCGTCGTGTGGACCTTCAGGCCGCCGCGGCGGACGGTGTTGACCCCGTACTTCTCGATCAGCTCGTTCTCGACGTAGTCGAAGAAGTAGGGCTCGCGGATCCGCGAGTACTCGTCGGTGGGGTCGAGCTGCAGCTTCGACTGCACCGCCCGGCGGGCGCGTGCCTGGGAGATGTAGCCGAGGTCGGCCATCTTCTCGAGCACCTCGTTGCGCCGCTCGAGCGCCGCCTTCGGGTTGATCAGCGGGTTGTACTGCGAGGGCGCCTGGGGGAGCCCGGCGAGCATCGCCGACTGCTCCAGCGTCAGCTCCCAGACCGGCCGCGAGAAGTAGATCTTCGACGCCGCCTCGACGCCGATCGCGGTCCGCCCGAGCACCGTGCCGTAGGCCGCGGTGTTCAGATACTGGCCGAGGATCTGTTTCTTGCTGTGCTTCTTCTCGTAGCACTCGGCGAGCACCGCCTCGCGGATCTTGCGCTCCAGGTCGCGCTTCGGGTCGGTGATGTAGAGGTTGCGCATCAGCTGCATCGTCAGGGTCGAGCCGCCCTGGACGACCTCGCCGGCCTGGAGGTTCTCGATGAAGGCGCGCGCGCCGCCTTCATAGTCGATGCCGCTGTGATCGAAGAAGCGCTCGTCCTCGATCGCGACCGTCGCGTACTGGAGGCCGATCGGCATCTTCTTGACCGGGACCGGTGTGCGCGCCTCGTCCGAGCGGATGTAGCCGAGCCGGCTGCCGTCCCCGGCGAGGACGACCGACGTCTGCCCCTTGTCGATCGGCTTCAGCCTGTTGCAGTCGGGCACGTCCGCGGTGACGTCGAGCACCCATCCGCCCACGGCAAGCACCGCCGCGGCCGCGGTGGCGAGAAGGGCTGCCAGGGCGGCAAGCGCGATGTTCCGCGTGCCGCCGCGGCGCCGGTGACGTCGACGCTGACGCTGCGTCATCTGCACCCACAGGGTACCCCGCGGGTCCCGGCCCGGATCAACTTCCCCTGCATCTCAGCGTTCGCTCGCGAGTATCCCCGCGGCCTGGAGGGCGCGCTGGGAGCGCTCGCGCAGGGCCGCTTCCTCGTCGCCGACCCTCGTGCGGTACTGCCCGACGCCGACCTTGACCTCGAGCACGAGCCCGTCGGCGGTCCAGTCTGAGAGGCGGACCGCGTCGGCCCCCGCGTCGCGCTTGAGGACCTCCTCCGCCTTGGCGACATCGGCGTCCGCCGGCAGCAGCGCCTTGATCGTCACCGGGGCCCCGCGGTCTCCGGTGGAGTGGTTGGTCAGCTCTCCGCTGACGATCTTCTCGTTCGGCACGACCACCAGGTCGCCGTTGCCGGGGTCGATGTAGGTGTAGGAGAGCGTCAGGTCGTCGACCCTCCCGGTGACCTCCTCGAACGTGACCCGGTCGCCGATCCGGATCGGCTGCGTCACCGCCAGCATCACGCCGGCCACCAGGTTGCCGAGAGTCTGGCGGGCGGCGAGGCCGATGACGAGGCCGAGGACGGCGCTCGAGGCGAGGATGCCAGTCGCCAGCCGCTTGATCTGGGCGAACTGGCTGAGCGCCAGCGCGATTCCGATCACCAGGATCGCGACGAAGACGAGGCGGCGGATGACGCGGAGCCGGGTCTGTGTGGTCCGGGTCATGCCGGTGTCGCTCATCCGCTCGGCCACCTTGGCGCCGCGGGCGATGACCAGGCGGTCGACGAGGAAGGCCACGACGACCGCGACCAGCAGCGTGATCGCCGCCGAGACCTCGTCGCCGTGGTCCTGCCAGAAGCTGGGATCGGCGTTCTCCTGCGCGAGCAGGACGACCTGTGAAACTGCGGGCCGCATCGTGGCCAACATATCCGCCACACGCGCTGTCTTCCTCGACGCCCTCGGCACGATGGTCGAGCTCGAGCCCCCTTGGGTGGGGCTCCGGGGCGCGCTCGGCGAGGCGGTCCCCGACGGCCGCCTGATCGCCGGCGTGCGCGCCGAGATGGCCTACTACAAGGCCCACAGCCACGAAGGGCGGGACGCAGAGTCGCTTGCCGACCTGCGGCGCCGCTGCGCGCAGCTGCTCTCGCGCGAGCTGGGCGTCGAGGTCGATGTGCAGACGCTGGTGCAGAGCATCCGGTTCGGCCCCTATCCGGATGCAGCACCCGCCCTCGAGGCGCTGCGCCGGCTCGGGTTGACCCTCGTCTGCGTCTCGAACTGGGACTGCTCGCTCGGCGCGGTGCTCGACCGCTGCGGGCTCGGCGGATTGCTCGGCGGAGCCGTGTCGTCGGCCGAGGCCGGCGCCCGCAAGCCGGACCCCGCAATCTTCGCGCCGGCCCTGGAGCTGGCCGGTTGCGAGCCTGGGGAGGTGGTCCACGTCGGCGACTCGCCCGAGGAGGACCTCGCCGGCGCCCGAGCGGCCGGGATCCGGGCATTGCTGATCGAGCGCGATGGCGGCGGGGACGTGGCCTCGCTCGAGGAGGTCGCGGAGAGGCTGTGAACGACCGATTCGTCTTCGGCGGGAGGACCTACGAGTACGCGGGCTTCGGCCGCCGGGTCGGCGCCGCCACGCTCGACAGCCTGGTCTGGATCATCGGCATCGGCACCTACGTGCCCGGGGCCGCCTTCGAGGGACCGGCGGGAGCGATTCTCAGCATCGTCCTGCTCAGCGCCTGGTTCAACTACTTCGCGATCTGCGAGTGGCGCTGGGGCCAGACGATCGGCAAGAACATGCTGGGAATCCGGGTCATGCCGGTCGACGGCGGCCGCCTGGAGTTCGGCCCGGCGAGCCTCCGCAACCTCTTGCGTCTGGTCGACGGCCCCCTGACCCTCCTGATGATCCTGCCGGTCCTGGTCGATCGCTCGCCGCGCCGGCAACGGCTCGGTGACCGGGCCGCGGGAACGATCGTCGTCCGCGAGCTGAAGCCGGAGACCGCGCCGGCTGCCGCCCCGCCGCCTCCTCCGGTGCCGACCTCGGGCGAGCTCTTCGGCGAGGCGACGGGCGTACTGGCGGCTGCCGAGCCCGGCCCCGGGGCGGCGCCCGCACCCGTGGAGACCGGCGCCGGACGTCCCGCGGCCCCGCCCCCTGAGCCCTCGCCGCCCCGGCAGGGCCGGTCTCTCCCCTACGCCGACTGGCCGGTGGGGCGGACGGTGCGGGCGGTGATCGCGGGGATCCTGCTCGGTGGGCTGCTGCTGCCGGTGCCGGTCCTGATCGCGGACCCCGAGCTCGACAGCCACGCGGCGCGGATCGGCGTCCAGGCGATCCTCGGGTTGACGCTGATCGCGACCGCCCTCATAGCCGCCGGCCTGTTCGAGCGCGGCGCCGGCGCCGCGCTCGAACGGCTCGGCGTACGGCGCTTCCCGCCCTCCGCGTTGGGCTGGGCGGCGCTCGCCTACTTCGGCTACCTGTTCATGCTGGTCGCCTACTCGGCCCTGGTGGACACCAGCCAGGAGGACGTCGCCCGCGACCTCGGTCTCGACGCCGGGACCGTGACCGCCCTGTTCTCGGTCCTGCTGATCGCCGTCGTCGCACCGATCTCGGAAGAGCTCTTCTTCAGGGGCCTGCTCTACGGCGGGCTACGGACCCGGATGGCCCCGGTCGCCGCCGCAGCGATCAGCGGCCTCGTCTTCGGGGCCCTGCACGCGACCACTGGCGTCAGTGCGGTGCCGCCGCTCGCCGTCTTCGGCTTCGTGCTCGCCCTGCTCTACGAGAGGACCGGGTCGCTCTGGCCCCCGATCCTCCTCCACTGCATCAACAACTCGATCGCACTCGCAGCCGCCTCCTGAGCCGCCTCGGACCAGGGGCGGTCGCGACGCCTGCCGATGCTGCACAATGTGCGCGCTCATGAAGCGCACGGCTCTCGTCCCAGCCTCTCTCGTCGCCTTGCTCCTCCCGGCGCCCGCCCTTGCCCAGGACGTAGGTCGCGCGGTCGAGGCGCCGTCGGATGCATCGGCGTCCGGGCTGGCCCCCGAGGCGGCCGTCTCGGCCGTCCGGCCGAAGGCGACCGTCAAGATCCGGGTCCGCGGCCTGCGCAACGGCCGGGCCCCGATCATGAGCCGGATCCCGGTGACCGGCAGCGTCGAGCCGTTCCGCCGCGGGCAGGTCGTCAAGGTGACCTACTTCGTCAACGGCGAGAACCTGCTGACGAAGCAGGCCAGGGTCCACAAGGGGAAGCGCGGGCGCGGCACGTTCGTCAGCCGGATCAGGCTGCGCCGCGGCGGCAAATACGCCGTCAGCGCCAAGCTCCCCGGCACCAGCCGGCTGAAGGGCGACACCACGGTCCGCAAGGACTGGAAGATCAGCTACCCCTCGATCTCGACCGGCGAGTGCGGCCGCGCGGTTCAGGGGTTCAAGGGCGCGCTGCGGCGGATCGGCTATGTGCCGGGCGGCGGCTCCTGCTTCAACTCGCGCACCGCCCGGGCGATGATCGCCTACCGCAAGGTCAACGGCATGGCGCGGAACTCCCACGCCGGCAAGCTGCTGGTCAAGCGGATCTTCTCCGGCGACGGCCGCTACCGCGTGAAGCACGCGTCCGCCGGCGACCATGCCGAGGTCGACATCAGCCGCCAGATCCTGGTGATCATCGAGAACGGCGATCACGTGTCGGAGACCTACCACGTCTCGACCGGCGCGCCGTCGACCCCGACCGTCCGCGGTCACTTCGAATTCCAGTGGAAGCAGCCGGGGTACAACAATGTCGGCATGTACTACTCGACGTATTTCCACGGCGGCTACGCGGTCCACGGGTACCACTCGGTCCCGACCTACAACGCGAGCCACGGGTGCGTCCGGGTGCCGATCCCCGACGCCCACCACATCTACCGCCAACTCGACATCGGCGAGGACATCTTCGTCGAGGGCTGATCGCGGCCGCACCATCGGTCGCGGGGCGGGATAGGCTCCGCCCATGACCGAGAGCACGTTCCGCGCGGTGCTCCTGGTGATCGCCGCCTACCAGGCCGTGTTCGGGCTCCTCGCGCTGTTCGCGCCCGGGACGTTCTTCGACGAGATAGGCCGCTACGGGGCCGAGAACGGCCACTACGTCGGCGATGTCGGCGCCTTCTACCTGGCGGCCGCGTTCGGGGTCGGCGTCGCCGCGGTTCGGCCGCAGTGGCGGGTGCCGATCCTCCTGGTCGGCGCTGTCTGGTACGGCGTCCACGCCCTCAATCACCTCTTTGACGTCGGCGAGGCCAGCAGCGACACACGCGGCTGGACCGACACCCTCCTGCTCGCGCTGGGCGCGGCCGGGAGCGTTTGGCTTGCGGGCGTAGCGGCGCGGCTGGAGCGCGAGGGAAGCCGGCGGGCGACGGGGTGAGGGTCTTCGTCGCCGGCGCCGCCGGGGCGATCGGCCGGCCGCTCCTCGCGCAGCTCGCCGAGGCCGGTCACGAGGTGACCGGGACGACCCGCAACCCGCGCCGGGCGAGCCGGATCCGCGCCGCCGGCGGCATCCCGGTCGTCCTCGACGTGTTCGATGCGGCGGCGGTCGAGGAGGCCGTCGCGGCGGCGAGGCCGGAAGTTCTCGTCGTCCAGCTGACGAGCTTGCCGGAGCGCTACGACCCGCGATCCATCGACTACGGCCCGACCAACCGGGTGCGGGTGGAGGGGGGCGCGAACCTCCTGGCCGCCGCCGCGGCGGCGGGCGTCCGCCGGGTGATCACGCAGAGCATCGCCTTCCTCTATGCCCCCGAGGGCGACCGGGTAAAGGACGAGGAGGCGCGGCCCTTCACCGACGCCCCGGAGCCGTTCGCCTCCGCCGTCGCCGCGACGCTGGAGGGCGAACGCATCTTCCTCGAGACGGAGATGGAGGGCGTGGTCCTCAGGTACGGGTGGTTCTACGGCCCCGCCACGTACTACGCGTACGACGGGAACGTGGCCGACGAGGTGCGGCGCCGCCGTGTTCCAATCGTCGGCGACGGCTCCGGCGTCTTCTCCTTCGTCCATGTCGAGGACGCGGCCGCGGCGACGGTGGCGGCGGCCGCGAACGGGGAGCCGGGCGTCTACAACGTCTGCGACGACGACCCGGCGCCGATGCGGGATTGGCTCCCGTACTTCGCGCGGACGATCGGCGCGAAGCGCCCGTTTCGGGTGCCCGCCTGGCTGGCCCGACCCGTCGCCGGGGCCTTCACGATCACCATGGCGACCGAGCTGCACGGAGCCTCGAACGCGAAGGCGAAGCGTGACCTGGGATGGACGCCGAGGTACGCGAGCTGGCGCCAGGGCTTCCGCGAGGCGCTGGGCTAGCCCGCGCGGGACCTTAGGATCGCGCTCGTGGCCGACCTGGAAGCCGCCCGGCAGGCACTGCTCGAGGAGCTTCGCGAGCACGCGCTGATCATCGGCGAGGTGACGCTCTCCTCAGGTGCGACGGCGCAGTACTACGTCGACGCCCGGCGGGCGCTGCTGCGACCGCGGGGGTTTCGGGCCGCCGGGCAGCTGGTCGCCGCCGCGGCGGCCGCGGCGGGAGCGGACGCGGTCGGCGGCCCGGCGACGGCGGCGATCCCGGTGGCCTGCGCGGCGATCGGGGTCGAGGAGGGATCCGGCCTGCGGGCATTCTTCGCCCGCAACGAGCGCAAGCAGCACGGCCTCCAGCGCGAAGTGGAGGGACCGGTCGAGGAGGGCGACCGCGTCCTCGTCGTCGAGGACACGGTGACGACCGGCGGCTCGACCGTCGAGGCCCTCGGACAGGTCAAGGCTGCCGGACTCGAGGTCGCCGGCGTCGTCGCCGTCGTCGATCGCCTCGCCGGAGGAGGGGAGGCGATCGAGTCGGCAGCCCGCGCGCCCTACCGCGCCCTCGTCACGATCGACGAGCTGTACCCGGACCGTCCGGACGCCTGACGCCCCGACCAGGATTCGAACCTGGGGCCTACTCCTTAGGAGGGAGTCGCTCTATCCAGCTGAGCTATCGGGGCCGGGTTGGAGGTTAGGGCTCTCGGCGGCTTCTCCGTCAGCGAGCGGCGCGCGCCTCGAGCCAGCGCTCGACCGCCGTGCTCGCCTCCTCCACCGCCGCCTCGGGCGTGGCGCCCTGATGGCGCAGGCTTCGCCACACCTCGAGGTCGGTCAGCGCCCTCAGGGCGGCCACCGAGGAGCTGTCCGGGCGCTGGGGGCGCAGCGCCTCGGCGACGAGCGCATCGAAGGAGTTCTCGAGCTCTCCCATCGACTCCTCCACGACCGGCACCTCCCTGCGCTCGCGGCGTCCGGCCGTGATGCCGTCCCCGCCGCGCTCGTAGGCGCCGAAGCACGTCTCGACCAGGCGGCGGACCCGCTCGTGCTCCGAGGTGGCGCCGGCGAACACCTTCGGCGCCAGCTCGGCGGGGGGGATCTGCAGGCTCTCCATCAGATGCCGGCCGCAGCTCCTGACGAGGTGGTCGGCCGTGGGGAAGAGCGTCTCGAGGGTCTCGATCGGGACCTCCGCCCGCTCGGCGATCTCCGGCCAGGTCGTCGCCTGGATTCCGCGGCTTGTGTGCAGCTCCAGCGTCGACTGGATGATCCGCTCGCGGGTCGGGTCGACCTCGCGCGGCGGGCCCGGCTCGTCGCCATACGCGGCCTCGAATCCGCGGCGGAGCGCCTCCTGCCAGAAGTCGGCGCCGGACGTCTGCCGCCGCGCGGGAGCCTCCTCGAGGGCACGCTCCCCCCGAGGGGCGAGCTGCCAGAACACCTGGCGGCCGACCTTGCGCCGGGCGACCAACCCGCTCTCCAGCAGTCGGCGGCCGGTCCGGCTGACCTGCGTCTCGTCGACCTCGAGCAGGCGGCGGAGCTCGGCGCTACCCAGCTGGGGTGAGCCGTCGAGCAAGCGCAGGAAGTCGTGGGCCTGCGTTCCCTGGGTCACGACGGCTTCCGACGGAGCCCGTTCGAGCCCCCAATGCGCGAAGGCGATCGCGGCGTCCAGCCACCCGGCCAGCTCCGAATCGCCGTCGGCGCCGGCGCGGACATCGCGGAGCGCATCGAGACACGCCGCGAGGGCCTCGTCGTCCCCCGCCAGCAGCGCATCGACCAGGCCGAGCGCGACCGCCTCCCTCCGGGCGGGCGCCGCGTCGAGCTCGGCGATGCGCGCGACGATGGCCTCGGGACGGGACTGGTTTACGGTGCGCGTGACCATGCCCAGATCCTAGCAGGTGTCGTCAAGTATCTGTCAAGTGTGAGCCAGGACTACGCCGATCTCTTCTGTGCGCTCTTCGACCGGCTTGCCCCGACCGAGTTCCACGCCACCGGGGAGGCCTGGGTCGCGGATCCGTCCGTCGCCGATACCGCCGCCGAGGTGGAGCGGGCGGCGCTCGCCGGAGAGCCGGTCGCGGCCCCGGACGAGGGTCGTCCCACCTTCGCGGTCCTGCTCGGCCTTGACGCCGCCCTGGCGCATGTCAACCCGCTGCTCGCCGAAGCGCCCCCGGCCGCTCTGACCGAGTACGCGCTCCGCTACGCGGAGTCGGGCCGCCTCGACTCCGGCGCTCGTCCCGGCGCCCTCCTGCCCCGCTTCGCCCGTCCGGGCCGCCGCGGCCAGCTGCCCGACGACCTGGGCGACGCCTTCGCCTCGGTGGTCCGGGTGGGGGCGGCCGCATGGACGGCCTGCGACCACGCGGCCCTGCCGGCTCGCTCCCGCCTGACGAGACGAGACCGCGAGGCCGGGCTCCGCGTCGCCACCGTACCGATGATCCGCGAGCCCGACGAGCTGAACTGGGAGGTCGAGGAGCGCGCCGAGCTGCGCTTCTACCGGATCCATCCCGCCGACCGGGAGCCGACGCACGCTCGGGTCGAGCGCGTCATCGCGGCGTGGGACGAGCGGGACGTAGCGATCGGCGTCGCGCCGGAGCTGTGCCTGTCGCGCGCCCTGCTCGAGCGCTGGCAGGTCGCCCTGAGGGGTCGTGAGGCCGCGGCGCCAAGCCGGCTCCGGTTCGTCGTCGCGGGCAGCGGCAACGTCGAAGGATCGTCCCCGCCGGCCAACGAGGCGGTCGTGCTCGATGCCATCACCGGCGAGGTGTTGGCGCGTCAGCCCAAGGTCCACCCGTTCAACTTCTCGCCGGAGGACCTGGAGTTGTGGGGCCTCGCCGATCGCCTCACCGCTCCGATCGACGAGGACCTTCGCCGCGGCGAGCGGGTCTCGGTGCTCGAGGCCGGCGGCGTCCGGCTGGCGATCCTGGTCTGCGAGGACCTCGCTCGCCTGCACGCGTTCGCCACGGCGCTCCACGCCCACGGGGTCTCGCTGATCCTCGTGCCGGTGTTCGCCCGGCCAACCAAGGACCGTCGCTGGGAGCGGGCCCGGGCGGAGGTCTACTGCGACGCGACCGGCTCGAGCGTGGTCGTGGCCAACAGCCTGGTGGTCGCCGAGATCCTCGGTACCTCGAAGCCTGTGGGCAGCGCACTCGCCGTCGCGCCCGGTCACGCCGCGGTCGGCCACTCCTCGGAGCCCGACGACGTGGTCGTCTTCACGCTCGACGGCGACGGGCCGCGGGTGGCCTACGAGGCCGGGTCCGGCTCTTCCTCGGCGTAGAGGGTCTCGCTCGCGAGCTCGTCGGCCCGGCGGCTCCAGAGCTTGACCTCGCAGAAGACGTCGTCGCCGTAGCCCTTCAGGGCGTCGAGGGCGACCAGCGTGAACCTGTTGTCGACGATCGGCTCCTGGTCAACCGTCTCGGTCTCGAGCTGGGCCGTCGCCGCCTGCGCCCCCTGGACGAGCGGAACGCCCCAGATCAGCGTCACGTCGCCGGCCCGTCCGTTCTCGCCGCGCCAGCGGCCGATCACCTCGTCGTTCAGGTCGATCCGCCACGCCGGGTTCTCCTCGGCGAGGACGTCGGTGAAGTCGGCAATCGCGCGGAAGCCGGCGGGATCGCCGTCCTCGGGCTGTATGTAGGAGACGTGTCCGAACAGCTCGAGCGGGCCATCCGGTGAGTCGATCCGCGCCGTCGCGGGCACCCAGACCCGGCCGCCCCAGGCGCGCTCCGGGAACCACTCGACCTTCTCCGGCGGCGCCGTCTCCCCGGGCAGGTCCTCGATCCGGCCGCACGCCTCGCGGAACGCTTCGCCGAGGCGCTCGGCGAAGCGGCCGTACGGGACGCCCTCCTGGGAGGAGTCGGCGATGAAGCGTGGGATGGGCCTCGGGTCCGGCGGCACGCGCGCACCCTACCCCGGCGCCTCGAGCGTCTCGCGCAGGTCGGCGGCCGCCTGCTCGGGCGGATAGACGTCGATGTCGACCCCGGTCGCCAGCTCGAATCCCGCCTTGACCGTCAACCGGGGCGCGATGTCGACGTGCCACCGGAACGCGTCGGCTCCCCTTGGCGCGGTTCGGACCCAGAGGTTGAGCTCGGGCGGTCCGCCGAACCGCCGGGCGAGGAGCAGAAGGGCGGTCCGGATCATCGCGGCGCCGCTCTCGTCGGCCCCGAAGTCGGCGGAGGCCGCGCGGGGCACGACCCGCAGCTCGAAGGGCGACCGTGACGCCCAGGGGCAGATCAGTGCCGCCTCGTCGTCGATCACCACCAGTCGCTCGCGGCGGCGCACCTCCTCGGCCAGGATGTCGCCGAGCAGGTCGCCGCCGCCGGTGCGCTCACGATAGGCGTGGAAGCGCTCGCGCTCCCGCGCGACGGCCGCCGGCACGAAGGGCAGCGCGTAGAGCTGCGCGTGCGTGTGCTCGAGCGACGCTCCTGCGCCGCCCCCCTCGTTGACGATCAGCTGGACGTAGGAGGCGCTTCGGTGGGCGCGGATCCGCTCCCGCCAGGCGGCGATCGCGCCGGCGAACCGCTCCTCGTCCAGATCGCACATCGCGACCTCGTGCTCGGGGGCGTTGACGATCACCTCGTGGGCGCCGGTCGCAGGCTTCGTCCCGAACAGATCCGCCTCCCCGCGCCGGCGCGACGCCGCGAGTGGATCCGCCGGGCCTGGCGACTGGCGACTGGCGACTGGCGACGCGTCGTCCTGCGGGACAAATGCCGGATACAAATTCGGCACCGCCCGCGCCGTCCACCCCGGCGCGTTCGCCTCCCCGCCGCCGGGGCGGTGCGCCCAG
>Ga0126309_10000166_pt1 | contig 22267 bp, 21 predicted proteins | sample Plot56_FD_92541 | JGI IMG/M metagenome (GOLD analysis project Ga0126309, IMG submission 92541) | Serpentine soil microbial communities from UC McLaughlin Reserve, CA, USA - Plot56 | ecosystem: Environmental > Terrestrial > Soil > Grasslands | place: USA: UC McLaughlin Reserve, Lake County...
GTTTGCTACCAGTCTGCTGCTAATATCTCCCATGGCCAGTCTCCTTTCTGGGCCTCGAGCCCGTTATCCCTTGCAGCCATCATAGGACTGCGCAGGGAGGCTGGCCTTCTCATCCAATCTCACTCCCGCCCGGGAGAGGGGGAACTTGCCTTTGATGTCCCTTGGGTCCTTTTTGTCCTTCAGGTCCCTTTCGGCTCAGAGGTCTCAGGCAACGCCAACCGGCGCGCCGCCCGCAGAATGCGATCGGACAGTGCCTCATCGGGAACGGCCCGGGCGAGCATCAGCGCGCCCGCGAGAAGCGCCGCCGTGGCGAGCACCCGGTCCTCCGGGTCGAGCCCGGGCGCCGCCGGAGTCCGGGGCGCGAGCTCGGCGACGATCTGCTGTAGATAGGATTGAAGAGCCAGGCGCGGCCCCTCTCCCTCGCGGGCGATCTCACTCCCCAGCGTCGGCAGCGGACACCCCGCGCCCGGCTGATCGCGATGCGACCGGCTGAGATAGCGCCGGACCACCGCCTGCAGCCACTCGACGCCCTCGAGCTCCTCGAGACCGCCCAGAAGCCGCGAGCGCACCTCCTCCAGCGACAGCCCCAGTGTCTCGGCCAGCAGCGCCTCCTTCGAGGAGAAATGAGCGTAGAAGCCGCCGGCCGTCAGCCCCGCATCCTTCATCACCTGATCCACCCCGGCCGCCCGATACCCGCTCTCCCGAAACCGCCGCGCCCCGGCCTCCACAATCCGCCGCCGCGTCCGCTGCTTGTGCTCTGCCCCGTACCGCATGACGCGATTGTATGACGGTCGTCATGCTATAGCAAGAAGGACCCTCACCCGTGGCTGCCACGGTTTTTGCGCTCAGTGACGTGGAATCAGATTTTCGGCGCGCTGCCCCGGCTCGTATGCCAAAGCGCCAGAATCTCAACGACCTCTGTATCGGGCGAGACGGAGTAATACAGGTGATATCGGATGCGTCCCAGGAGAATCCGGCGCACTTCGATCTGGGGGTGGCGTACGGCTTCACCGGAGGCAGGCCAAGCACGCGCCAGGTCAAAGCCCTTTTCGAGCTCGTCAGCGAAGGCCAAGGGAGCCTTCGGGCGATTCGCACGCCACCAGCTCGCAACGGCTCGAATCTGAGCTGCCGCCTGGGGGGAAATCCGGATCCGGTAGCTCAACCTGGCTGGCCAGAGCGGAGCTCGTTCAAGAGAGCGTCTCCGTCGACGTATTCACCCCGTCGGATCTGCTCCATGGCTTCCATGAGCTCCCTCTCCTGGGTCGCAGAAAGGTAAGCCGGCTGACCCGATTCAGGAGCCAAGACCATTACCTGAGCCCCCTCGGCCACGAAGTCGGAGGGAAGCTCAACCTTGCCACCCACGACAGTGCCCACAAGAACCTTCATTCCGATATCGTAGGTGCTCTCCTCTTCCAACGGCAAGGGCACCGACGCAGAGAGCGCTTTTCGTCTTTCCGGCATGGTCCGCCTCCTCAGGGCTTGTTCGGGGCAATATGATAGCAGATTGTGGGCACTCCCGCTGCGGGATGACACCCTTGAACGTGAGGCAAGACCCGATCATCCAGGTCCGCCCCACCGCCACAAGCCACCGCGCCTCCCGTAGAGACGCCCCAGTCCGCTACCACGAACCGACCGGGCCCACCGCCGCCGGGGCGTCTCTCCGCCCCAGTTCCCACGATGACCGTCATCAGCCGCAGAAATCCAGATCCCGCATCGCCCACGCAGGCCACGACAGCCGGCGCCGGCCGCAGCAATCCAAATCCGCATTTTCACGTCCAAATCCACGCAGTGCGGCACCCGAGGTGGCGACCAGTCCGCCGTGGGGAGAGACGCCCCGACGGGCGTGCACCCGGTCAGCGCGGTGGTTGAGGACTGGGGACGTCTCTACGGAATCAGCGTGGGTTCATCGCCACGCAAACCGCAGCCCCGGCTCCGTCCGCGCCTCCCGCAGATAGGCCGCGACCTCCAACGCCTTCTCGATCGTCAGCTCTTGGTGGTGTGCCGCCTCCTGGAACAGACGCAGGGCCGCCAGGGCTTCGCGGTGAACGTCCTGGGCCTGGAAGATCGGCAGCATCTCCTCGGCCACGCGTTGGACGTCGGCCATCCGCCCTTCCTTTAGATAGAGGATCGCCAGATCGAGCGAGACCATGGCCGCGTCGTAGCCGATCCCCTGGCCGATGCACAGGCGCCGGACGTCCAGGTAGGCCTGCTCCGCTCCGGCGAAGTCCCCGTTTGCCACGGCGATGTCGCCCCGGAGCCAGGTCAGCCGGAGCTCGAGCCAGATCTCCTGGACCTGTTCATAGAGCGCCTGGTCCGCCGCGAAAAGCTCGGCCGCCTCCTCGCAACGCCCGGCTTTCATGAGATAGACGGTCAGGTTGTAGTGCCCGCCTACATGAAGAAGGAGGTCAGACTCCGGCCCCAGGAGCTCCAGGGCCGAGCGGACCGTGACGATTCCCTGGTCGAGGTCTCCCCACAACCAATAGACGTCCGCCAGATTGATCAGGGCGCGCGCCGCATCGTCCGGCGCCTTATGACCTCGACTTGCCTATCGCCTCTACTCCAGAGTTTCGGTTAGGGCTTATACGGGCACGTCTATACGGGCGGGCGCTGTTACAGATCCCAGGATGATTCTGGGACTAGCCGGCACCGGACCAGGCAACCGGCAAGCCGTTCGGGTCGATGGTATGACCGAGGTCGGAGTCCGCGGGAAGCGCGGCGTCCGAGTCGGTCCTAAGGCTGAAGACCGCGAAGAGGGCCTGGAGCGAGCCCCAGAGGGTGCGAAGCATCTTCTTCTCCTTTCGGGGCGCGGCGACCGCTGCGGTGAGATACCGAGGGGGCGGCCCCTATAAGGAGAGGTGTGGGGATGGGGCTGGTGGGTCCGCACTCTGCTCGTCGGACTGCGGGCAGCTTGAGAAGCCCTTCGAGCCGGCCGCTATCCCTCTTTCCGCAACCTGTGGTAGGGTCGTAAGAGAAAATCTAGGCGCGGCGCGGAAAATCATGGGACAACACGACCTCAGCTACCGCGTCTTCTTCTCCCACCTACGGATGATCAGCGATCTCCTGCGGGAGATCGTGGGCGAAGAATGGGTCGATCTCCTCGATTTCAACTCCGGCGAGCTGGTCAATACGTCCTTCGTCCGAGGCTTCAAGAACCGCGAGACGGACGTCATCTGGAAGTTCCGCCGTAAGGATGGAGGCGAGCCGGTCTACGTCTACATCCTGATGGAGTTCCAGTCGCGTCCGGACCCCTCCATGCCGGTTCGTTTCATGGTCTACGTGGGCCTCTTCTACCAGGCCTTATTGGCCAGCCAGCCGGTAGCTGCCTGGAGACAACTGCCCCTGGTCATCCCCATCGTAATGAACACCGGAGGGGAGCGATGGAACGTGGCGACGGACCTGGGCTCGTTGATCGGAGATCTGGACCCCTCGGCAGAGATCTACCGTCCCCAGTTGCGGTACCATGTCGTTGACGAGGCGGCGTACCCCCGCGACGAGCTGGAGGCGCTGAACGGTCCGGTGGCCGACCTCTTCCGTATCGAAAAGAGCGCCGACTGGAAAGAGGTCTACTCGAGCGTTCAGCGCCTGCGGCAGAGGCTCTCACCGGCGGAGGACGCTTTACGGGAAGCGTTCGGAGACTGGCTCCATGAAGTCATCCTGCCGCGCCTGGGCCTTTCCGAGAAGGCCGCCTCTACGAATCGCACTTTGGAGGAAGTCGAAACCATGCTGGCTGAAAGCATCGATCGCTGGAATCGTGAGCTCCGTGAGGAGGGGGTCCAGGAGGGAGTCCAGAAGGGAGAAGCCCGAGTGGTACTGCGGCTCCTTCGCCTGAAATTTGGCTCTCTGGAGCCGGAGATCGAGGACCAGGTGCGCTCCGCGGATGCCGACCGTCTCCTCCAATGGGGCGAGCGCGTCTTGACGGCCGAGAGTCTCCAGGATGTCTTCAGAGACTGACCGGAGATCGAGGACCAGGTGCGCTCCGCGGACGCCGACCGTCTCCTCCAATGGGGCGAGCGTGTTTTGACGGCCGAGAGTCTCCAGTCACCGCGCTTCCGTAGAGACGTCCCAGTCCGCTACCACGAACCAACCGGGTCCGCCGCCGTCGGGGCGTCTCCTCCCGCCCCAGTTCCCACGGCAAGCCGGCGCCATGCAACAGAAATCCTGATCCGCATGTCCACGCAGGCAGGCAGATCCACCGATGGTGATCCAGGGCGCCCGATCCACGCAGGCGGCACCAGGGGTGGGCGAAACCGGCCCGCCGTGGGGAGACGCCCCGACGGGCGTACACCCGGTCAACGCAGTGGTCGAGGACTGGGGACGTCTCTACGGAATCATCGTGGCGTCATCGCCACGCAAACCGCAGCCCCGGCTCCGTCCGCGCCTCCCGCAGATAGGCCGCCACCTTGAGCGCTTTCTCGATCGTCAGCTCCTGGTGGCGGGCTGCTTCCTGGAACAGACGCAGGGCCGCCAGAGCTTCGCGGTGAACGTCCTGGGCCTGGAAGATCGGCAGCATCTCCTCGGCCACGCGTTGGACGTCGGCCATCCGCCCTTCCTTTAGATAGAGGATCGCCAGATCGAGCGAGACGATAGCCGCGTCGTAGCCGATCCCCTGGCCGATGCACAGGCGCCGGACCTCCAGGTAGGCCTGCTCCGCGACGGCGAAGTCCTCGCTTGCCACGGCGATGTCTCCCCGGAGCCAGGTCAGCCGGAGCTCGAGCCAGATCTCCTGGACCTGTTCATAGAGCGCCTGGTCCGTCGCGAAAAGCTCGGCCGCCTCCTCGCAACGCCCGGCTTTCATGAGATAGACGGTCAGGTTGTAGTGCCCGCCTACGTGAAGAAGGAGATCCGACTCCGGCCCCAGGAGCTCCAGGGCCGAGCGGACCGTGTCGATTCCCTGGTCGAGGTCTCCCCGCAACCAATAGACGTCCGCCAGCTTGGTCAGGGAGCGCGCCGCATCGTCCGGCGCCCTCCTCAAGCCGAACAGCAGGGCGGCGCGCTTGAGCAGCCGTTCGGCCTCCGCAAAGCGGCGCTGATCCTTCCGCAGAGAGCCCATGAGATCGTCGACCCGGGCGACCACCTCCAGATCCATGACTCCGTGCTCGGACATGATCCGGCGGACCCCCTCGAAGACCTGGCTTGCTCCCTGGAGATCGCCGCTCGCCCGGCAGGCATTCGCCATCAGGGCCGTGGCCAGGGTGTAGAGGTCGAAGTACCCCGGCATCCGGGGGTTCCGATTCGCGACCTGCCTGGCCAGATCGGCGAGGTGATACGACTCGTCGGGCCGGCCGGGGATGTGCCGGCGGCTCGACTCCAGGAGCAGGCGCACGAGGGCCGGGCTGCGGAAGCGGGTTCGCGAGCGCTCGATGCGGACCGCGCGTTCTCCCACGGGGAGAGAGAGGATCTCCTGGAAGTCCTGCTCGGCACGGCGAATCTCGCGAGGCCCTCGGGCCAGGAGCCGATCGAGCAGAACCGAAAAGGCCAGAAGGACGCGGCTCCAGATGGATGGCCCGGCCCGGACCTCCGCCTCGTACGCCTGAACCTCCGCCCGGCAGTAGGGGCAGAGGCTCAGGAGGTGCTCCAGGGTGATCTCATTGAGGAGGCTCTGGGGAAGCTCTCCCCGAGCCACTTCCCGAAATAGCTCGCGCGAGACATGGATGTCGTCCATAGGTGCGACGAAGAATAACAAAGAACGGTGCCGGCGCAATCCCCGGATGATTCTGGGACCAGCCGGCACCGGACCAGGGAACCGGCTAGCCGTCCGGGTCGATGGTATGGCCGAGGTCCGAGCCCGCGGAGAGCGGAGCTTCCGGGTCGGTCCCAAAGTTGAGGGATGCGAAGAGGGCCTGGAGCGAGCCCCAGAGGATGCGAAGCATCTTCTTCTCCTTTCGGGGGTCGGCGACCGCTGCGGCGACAGGCCGAGGGGGCGGCCCCTATAAGGAGAGGTGTGGGGATGGGGCTGGTGGTCCGCCCGCCGTGGTTGGCCACCTCCGAAACGGCTGGCACTTCACTATTCGGAACGCTTCTACGCAGCACCTGTTGTCTCCCTTTCCGCAATCTGTGGTAGGTTGGCGGCGAAAAATATCGGCCGGACGCGGAAGGTCCGCGGAAATCATGGGACATCACGACCTCAGCTACCGCGTCTTCTTCTCCCACCTGCGGATGATTCGCGACCTCCTGCGGGAGATCGTGGGCAAACGGTGGGTCGAGCTCCTCGACTTCGACTCCGGCGAGCTGGTCAACACGTCCTTCGTCCGAGGCTTCAAGAACCGCGAGACGGACATCATCTGGAAGTTCCGCCGCAAGGATGGAGGCGAGCCTGTCTATGTCTACATCCTGATGGAGTTCCAGTCGCGTCCGGACCCTTCCATGCCGGTTCGTTTCATGGTTTACGTCGGCCTCTTCTACCAGGCCCTGCTGGACAGCCAGCCGGTGGCTGCCCGGAGAAAGCTGCCCCTGATCATCCCCATCGTCCTGAACACTGGAGGGGAGAAGTGGAACGTAGCGACAGACTTGGGCTCGTTGATCGGAGATCTGGACCCCTCAGCAGAGATCTACCGTCCCCGGTTGCGGTACCATGTCATTGACGAGGCGGCGTACCCCCGCGAGGAACTGGCGGCGCTGAACAGTCCGGTGGCCGACCTTTTCCGCATCGAAAAGAGCGCCGACTGGAAAGAGGTCTACTCGAGTGTTCAGCGCCTGCGGCAGAGGCTCTCACCGACGGAGGACGCCTTACGGGAAGCGTTCGGAGACTGGCTCTATGAGGTCATCCTGCCGCGCCTGGGCCTCTCCGAGAAGGCCGCCTCCACGAATCGCACTTTGGAGGAAGTCGAAACCATGCTGGCTGAAAGCATCGATCGCTGGAATCGTGAGCTCCGTGAGGAGGGGGTCCAGGAGGGAGAAGCCCGCCTGATGCTGCGGCTCCTTCGCCTGAAATTTGGCCCTTTGGAGCCCGAGATCGAAGACCGGGTGCGCTCCGCCGATGCCGACCGCCTCCTGCAATGGGGCGAGCGCGTCTTGACGGCCGAGAGTCTCCAGGATGTCTTCAGGGACTGAGGTTCCCGAAAATAGGCGCCTGACACCTGCTGTTGCGGTAGAAGCAGGATCTTGCGCCCCCCTGATAGGGGTCGTCACGAAATAACTTCGTCAGATGCGGTCTTCTTTCGTGGGAAGAGTGTATAGTTCCATTCGCCGTGAAAACTGTCTAGGCGGAGATCCAACTCCGCGATTTCTTGTTCGCTGACCTTCCTCCCTGCTGGATACTTTGTGGTGTCGAGTTGTGCCCGCACCAGCAGGCCCTTCTCTGTGGTGGTCGACGCGATGAGATCCACAATGACCTCGTGGCTGATCAGGGGCCTGCCCCTCCAATTCTGGCTGATGAAGGAGAAGAGGCGATGTTCGATCTTGTTCCATTTGCTTGTGCCGGGAGGAAAGTGACTCACGGATACAGGGATGCCCAGCTCATCGGCTAGCGACTGAAGCTCCAGTTTCCAGAGTCGGACCCGGGAGCCGTTGCTTCCGCCGCCATCCGCTGTGATGAACAAGCGCCCAGCGTTCGGATAACGTTCGCTCCCCATCGAGTACCACCAGCGACGGATCGTCTCCACTGCGAAGCTGGATGTATCGTGATCGACCCCCACGCTGACCCAGCCACTGTTCCCTGCCACGTCATACACCCCATACGGTACGGCCCGGCCCAGTTCAGGGTCCGGAAAATCGTGTACCTTGACTCTTGGCGCCATCCCTTTCGGATGCCACTCACGCCCGCCATTCTTGAACTCGCCGACCAATTCCTTCTTCTTGGTATCCACGGAGATCACAGGGTCAGACGTCGCGAAATACTCCTTCGCCCGAGAGTTGATGTGCTCGAACTGAGCGTCGCGATCTGGATTGCTTGAACCTTCCAAGGTCTTGCGGTTGCCCTGAAGGCTATACACCCCAGATCATGGAGTAGCTCCGCCACCATTCGATGGCTTGTCTGGTGCTCCATTCGCTTCAGTTCCTGCGCCAGATGCCGAACACTCTTCGATGTCCATCGCAGGGGGGATTCCGGATCTCCGCGCTCTGCTGGGTTGATGAGCTTCTCCAGATCTGCCTTCAGCGTCGGGTCAGTATCTACCGTCCTTTTCCGCCCTCCCCCGGACCGCCTGATTCGACCTGTCTGTGGCTTGGCGGTGCCCTGGAGCTCTTCGACACCCCGGCGGATGGTGTCGCGGGTTACGCCCGTGGCACGTGCCACGATGGAGATTCCCCCGAACCCGATGGACTGGGCCTCTGCGGCCACCATCAGACGACGGGTCTTCTCATCAAGGTACGGGGTGAGAAGCTCGAACCGACACCGTACCGCATCTCCCTCTTGCATTCTCTCGCAAGAGTACCATAATAGCGTTGCTGGATGTTATCGGGCGGCGAAGTTATTTCGTGACGATCCCTGGGGGTAGGAAGGACCGGTTGTTTACCCGGTCCCCCCTCCCTCCGAACCGGACGTGCGGATCTCCCGCATCCGGCTCTCCGGTCGGTGGTTTTACCTCCGAGAGGATTGACGGGTCTGCGCGTAGGCTGCGGTGAAGGAGTACAGCCCAAGCTCAGCAAAGAAGGCGTTCGGCCAGCGGTTGTGATCTCGGCCCCGGGATCTCCCCTTGCGCTTCTGGCGGTGGCGCAGGATGCTACGAAGCCGCATCCGGATCCACTTGTCCAGTTGCTCAAAGATCGACCAGTGACTGTGTTTGAAGTATTCAAACCAGCCCCTCTGGATCGATACCAGGTCCGCGATGATCCGCTGGAGGCTGTGCCCGTTGGTGCGCCCGGTGTCGCTGCGAATCTTGTCCTGGAACTTACGGCGGCTCTTCGCGCTGGGCCAACGAAGGCCCCGCTCGAAGTGATACCCCAGGAAGTCGAAGCCCCCTCGCTGGCTGGCATCGACGATCCGCGTCTTGTCAGGGTGGAGCTGCAAACCTGCCGCAGTCACCCACTCCTCGACCATGACCAGGGCCCATTGGGCCTCGAGCTGACTCTGGCACAAGATCACAAAGTCGTCCGCATACCGCACCATAGTGCGGCCAAACTGCCGGCGCAGGGAGCGTTGCTCCTCGGGTAACGCGACTCCTTCACCATAGTTGGGAGGAGGCGATCCGCATGGTCCGCATGACAATCGAAGTTCCCGAAGGTGCCCTGGCTTCCTTGCACCAGGATCCCGAGGGATTCGCCAAGGAGATGAAGCTGGCCGCTGCTGCCAAGTGGTACGAGCTCAAGCTCGTCTCCCAGGGCCGTGCCGCCGAGATCGCCGGCATCTCAAGAGCCGAGTTCATCGATGCCCTCGGGCGCTTCGGAGTTACGCCGTTCCAATACGACGCCGACGAGTTGCTCGGGGAAGCCGGTCTTGGCTGAAGCCTGGATCATCAATGCTTCGCCGGTGATCACACTGGCCAAGGCGAGCTACCTTCACCTTCTCGACCAACTCGCACCTCCGATCGAAGCAAGCAGGCCTACTCGAATCTGCGACGACGGCCATGCGCGCGCTACGCCAGACAGGATCAAGGCTGGACGGTCAGACTTCGAGCGAGCCGCTCGGTTCTTTGACACGCTCTATGCGAGCAACCGGCTCAGGCTGCCCCTGTATGGGTTCTACTCATTGGGTATTAAAGCCTCGGCATCTTCATCAAACAGAAGACTGCCCATCAAAGGGGTCCCCCCGTGATGAACGGGAACATCCACGGCGCGCGAGTGGATTTTACTCAAGTTATTCAAGCATGCACGAGTTCCTTAACAATAACCCGTGACTTGATCAGGTACTCTTCAATTTTCGGCCTTTGAGGGCTGGCCAGTGATAACAGAAAAAGGCCGGGAGTCATGCCGCGGCGTAGGGCGCCATACCGAGCCCTCACGGCCTTCCTGAATTCCCTTGCTGTTGACTCACTGCCGTGCGCAACGTGATTCCGAACCTGCCGTAGTTCGGTTAAGAAACTGGCGTGACGGGTCACACACGCGAACAGAGAGTCCGATTGATCAACAGTGGCATTCATATTGAGTCGAATTGTCTTTGACTTGGTCCAGGATAGGCTGGCTAGTGACTTGGCGCGACCATGGCTCCGCATGAGGCCCTGCGCCGCCGAAGCGGACCGTACGGCACTAACCAGAAGCTGCGGTCTCGTGGAGTCAAGATATTGCGCGCCGCAAAGTATCTTGCTGCAAGCTGCCTCAATAGCGTTCTCCAGCGAGAGGCACAGTCTTATTAGGGCTATTTCGGCAACCAGCTTTCGATGAAACGGAGAAAGGTCCGTCAATGAGGTCATGAGACCTTGCAGGACTTGGGTCTGCCCGGAAAACCGGTCATAGGTAGTCTGCAGGGACGCTGATGGCATATCGCCAAATCAGGAGAGGTAGTCCCGAATAACTTCTGCCCGCTTCCGTCGAAACCGGATCCGGTGCATATTTCCAGTGGTAAACGCCTCGTAGACGTCTGTGCGAACGGCGTCGGGGAAGTCACCTGAGCGCACCGCCTCAATCTTTGCGTCAAGATCGGTGATGCACGCCTTTATCCTGTCGTGCGGCACCGTGCGCAGATCGTCGATGACAAGCAACAGCGAGAATAGAACCTGGGGACGGGCGAATACGGTTCCCTTCAAGAGATCGACAGGAATATCGACTATCACGCTGAAGAGGCGTTCCAGCCTTAGTTTTAACTCGTCCTCATTCGGGAATTGTTCGTCGTACCGTTCATAGTAGGAGTCGATTGTCTTTGCCGAGAAGTCTTGGAGACCACCCAGGAGATTCACCACTAGATCAGAGACGAACTGCACTTCGATCATTCGTGAAATGTCGTTGTCCGTGAAGATTCCATAGGTACGCCAGATGGGCAGCCTGTCGATCGATTCGTTCAGACAGAATTGTTTAAACGCGCCACTGTATTGCGCGTTACGCTTTTCTTGTGGGTTGAGAGTCTTGGCGACGGAGTTGATGCGGGCAAAAATCTCGATAACATCGCGATCTTCGGCGCCGACCAGATAGCCGACAGATATCGAGGTCAACAAAAACTGCCGCTTCTGCGCCGGCTCGAGCGTTGAAAAGCGTACGGGGTTCCTGTGAGCTGGGTGGGAGGCCGCAAATATGTCATCCCGATACTCAATTAAGCAGCGAATTCTCTGCTGGCCATCAACAACCTCCTTGATACTCTTCTCATTTTCAAGATCTATCGTGTGCCTGATGTAGACGCTGGGGACCGGCTTTCGCTCGTGGATCGTGTTGATAAGGTAGGCCTTTTGGGTGACTTTCCACACCGAGCGGCGTTGATACCAAGGGCTGATGTTCAACTCCCCCCGTGAATGGAAATTCAAGAGGTCCTGAACAACTACCGACTCGTAATCCACTCGCTCCACGTCGCGCCTCCTTAGCTTATTCAGCGGCTCGCCTGTTTGAGCAACTGGGGTCCGCCTCGATCCCTGCTGGCAGGGGTTGGCTCCTGGAGCAGTCCAATTTATCAGCGTTCCGACCGCAGCGGATACCGAGAAGCGACAGTGCCTACCTGATCGGGTGGGTTGCACGTCGACTTCCGCCTGCTTTGGGCCTCCCTCTGGCGCCTTCTCTAATACTACAACGGCACGGAGAACTTGGGAAGGCAGATCGAGAGCTTTCCCAAGCACCTCCGGTCGCACCGCCGCCGGCGCACCTCCGCAGGTCACTGCGGTACCGTAGGACGCCCCAGTCCGTCGGCACGAATCGACCGGGTCTATCGCCCCAGACCCCCACGACGGCCGACGCATACCCCAGGAATCCAGATTCCGCATCTCCACGTAGGCGGCACCAGGGGTGGCAAACCCCTATCCGCCGTGGGAGACGCCCCGACGACCGTGCACCCGGGCGGGTGGTGGTCACGGACTGGGGACGTCTCTACGGAAGCGCAGTGGCGACGGTCGTGGGCGGGACTTACCTCCAAGCGAACCGGAGCCCCGGCTCCGACCCGAGCCTTCCGCAGACAGGCGGCGACTCTCGTGCCCTTTCGGCCGGTTCCAGAGAACGAATTCTTCTAGAGAGTGTCGGTCCCTTTGTAGAGATAGATGGTAGAGCTGTACGACCAGAAAGGAGAGCACCCCACTGCCCAGCTCTTTCACAACCATCGCGCTACGCCACCATGATGTGAACACGTCCCACGGCGCGATCTACTGAAGCTGTATGAACCATCCCGGCATTGCGCACTAGCACCTGCGGGAGGGCGACCATCTTCGGTCCAGGTTGGCGAAGGAACCCACTCCCCGCTGGAGTTTATGTAGCCTCTACCGCTACTCCGTTCCCGGGCGCCTGCGTTCGAAGGTGGAGGCTTAGCCGCGAGATAACGCTCTGCAACATAGCCACTGACCAAACCGTAGTTGACCTCGCACCAGCCTGCACCGCAAGTAGACACATCTACCCTGCTGCCGCTGGGCAGTGTCGTTAGGACCGAGCCTTCCAGGGAGGGTGATGCGCGAAGTCGAAGCCTCGTTGTCGCGTAGTGCCTCCGTGTCGGAGCGTCATTCGCCAAGGAGTTTTCAGGCTCTTCCGAAAAGGGAATCGTGACGGCTTCGGTCGCTTTGGGACCCGCCCTTTTTTGCGCGCGGGGAACGGCCGCCCCCTGCTCTGGCGAGAGCCGAGAGCGGTCACAGAGTGAAGGAAAGCGGCCATCCAAGCAGATCCGCAGATTCTCGGCGTCCTCAGCTGCCCGCACTCTGCGGAGTTCATCCTCAGACAGGGGCTCCTTGTTGCAGAGGCTCTGGTATTTACCAGACAGACAGGTTTCTAGATTTTCGCGCCTCTCGGCGCTTCGCACCCGTGCCAGTTCTTCGGGAGTTAGCCAACTGTGGTTACAGAGCGCAGTGTACTCGCCCGAAAGGCAGACTTTCAAGTTCTCTGCGAGCTCAGCCTTTCGCGATAGAGCAAGCTCCTCGGCGCTCAGCCAGGCGCGCTGGCAGAGCATGGGATAGCGCCCTGAGAGGCACATCTGTCGATTGGTTTCGAACTGCTCCGCTGTCTGGGCGCAGAGTGGTCCGGCTCCAAGGAAGATCGCGGTGAGGAGTAGGTACCATAACTTCGAAAGCATGCTGCCGACCCTTCGATACTGACAGTAGGTCTATGCTTCGCGACTTAAAACGTATCGAGAGATCTTCTCGTTATAGCCAGCCCTATCCTCCCCCGAGTGCACCCTCCGATGACAATTCGGGCAAAGAGCCGCCACCCATCGCGGGTGATCCGGTCCCTCATCCGCCAACCGTCTCAAGTGGTGCGGCTCTAGATACGGAGTGCCATCCACCCGCTTGAACGGAGCAGGCTCCCGACACCCTTCGCAGCGGCCCTCTGCACGGCGAAGGACATAGATCCGCACGGCCTCGCTTCGCAGGTACGCGCGCTGCTTGCGTTCGTGTGAGCTGACGCCCTTCTCAGGGCGCTCCAGGGCTCGTTGACGTAAAGTTTCGAGGGACTCTTTCCAGAGGCGCCTCTCGGTAGGGCTGAGAGCGGCTGGCTCCGGCTGGACGATCCGCCCCTCGTCGCTTCCGGTTAGCTCCAGCTCAAAAACAATCGCTCGTCGCGGTTTTTCATTCCGATCGGAAGCCACCTTCTCGTGGTGGTCCAGATAAAGGGCTTGGCCGAGGTACTGCACCATCCCGCCGCCGAGCGCCTTGAAGAGGTGGAGATCCCTTCCGTTCTTCTCGTGATCCCGGATGGCGAGATTTCCTCTCTCCATCCGCATGTCACCTTCCTGCCCCTCTCCGGTGTACCAATAGGTGCCGTCGGGCTGCTCGCCGTCTCGATACCCGTACTGGTGTCCAGAATCGCCGGTGAACAGGAAGATCACAGGACTGGAGCTCGATGTGCTGATTCCTCCCTGCCACTGGCCGCCATGGTCCAAATGCAGGCTCCGCCGCCGGTAGACCTCACCGACAATAAAGCTTGGCACGGGGCGAACTTCGACCAAGAGGTTGCTCCTACGGCGGCTTCTAGTTGCTTCGCTTGACTCGATTTTGAATCAGCGTACATGTTGGTCGATCTCCCTACAAGCACGATCTTCTCGGTTTGTGCCTTTCTGATGCAGATTTTCTTTCAGTCGAACCGCGAGGGCTTTCTATCCAATAACTGGCCTTTGTTTCGGGGAGCGAAAAAACTCTTGTGCGTGCGCTTGGTCCGCAACCGTGCGGGCGGAATCCCTCCGGACAAAGTAGGCCCTCTGCAGCCTGGCGGCCCCCCCAACTTCCAGAAGGTCGGCCTTCGGCCCACTGTCTTGATGATGCCGGCGAGACGCCGGCGGTCCCAGGGGGGCGCTCGCCTGAAGCCTCAGCGGTGCCACGCATGGTTGGAGTCTTCGCTCACCGGCTAGAAGCCTTTGCGCCAGAGGAAGTTTTCCCGGAATGGTCGCCTGGCATCCCCGATCGCCTCTCCAGGCCCCCGATCGCCTGCTGGACGGTTCCGCTCGGCATTGCTGCGATCCCGACGCTCCTTCGGACGGTTCCGCCCAGGATCGGCGTCGCGCCGACTCCGGTCATCACGGCGTGCGTTCCCGCGCGGACGGTTGCACTGCGGACAAGCGCGGCGCCACTCGGTCTCGGCGCCTCGGCGGGATGGATTTGCGCGGCGGCGGTGACGATTTGGACGGTTCCGACTCCGACGTGAACGGTTCCGACGGCGGTCGCAACCGGTTACGAGACGGTCAGAACCGGTTGCGGACCGGTCGCAACCGGTTATGAGGCGGTCGGAACCGTTTACGTCCCGGTCGGAACCGTTCCTGGGACCGTCGGAACCGTTTATGTGCCGGTCACAACCGGTTATGAGACCGTCGGAACCGTTTACGTCTCGGTCAGAACCGGTCACGCGGCGGCCGGAACCGTTCATCTCGTGATCGTCGCGGCTCCGTTGCAGCCGGAACCGTTCCGCGGCCGGCGCGGACCGTTTGCGGCGGAAGTGCAACTGTCTCTGAAGGTTCCGGAATCTCCCCGAGGCCGGACGAAACCGTTCGCGGGTAAGCCGGCGGGACGTGGGAACCCTCCGCAACCGTTTGCGTCCTACCATTTGTGTCCTACGGATGGTTAGGCTACTCTGTGAGGCCACAATGGACCGCAACGAATTCATCCGGCGCCGGCGGGCGCTGGAAGAGCTGTATGAGGCGGATCTCCGCTTCTTGCGGGCGGCGCATGAGTCCCGCGTGCGCTCGCTGGAGGCGCTCTGGCTCTCTCTGGAGGGGGACGCCGAGGCTCTTCCGCCACCGACCGCGATTCTTCTTCCCGCTGCGGAGACGGCTTCGCCGCCCGACCCGGAAACGGCTCTCCCGCAGCCGGCCCCGGTCCCGGACCTCCCGGACTTCCTGCCGGACATCCGGACGGCGGTCGAAGACGTCCTCCCCGCACTCCCCAGCGTGTTCCAGAAAAAGGACGTTCTCCAGGCGCTCGGCTGGACGCCCAGCCGGAGCTCGCTCCACCGTGTGCTCTCGGACATGGTGGCGGATGGGCTCCTCCAGTTTGAGTACCTCAGCTCGGGGCGGACGCCGAGCACGTACAGGAAGGGGTGAGCCCTCACCCCCGGCCCCTCTCCCACGAGTGGGAGAGGGGTGAACAGCAAGGACAGCGAGACATGTCTTCGCTTTGCTCCCCTCTCCCGCTTGCGGGAGAGGGGCCGGGGGTGAAGGCCCCCGACGCTGGCGCCTGAGACCGCCCCTGCCGCATACTTCCCCGAGACACGCTCGAGGATCTCCTGGAGGATGCAGATGATGAAGCTTCCGTGGACCCGCCGCCGGCTCAGCGCCACTTTCGCGCTCGTTGCGCTCCTGATGGCCGCCTCGTTCGCTGGGGCCCAGCCCTTCGCTCCGGGCTTCGAGGTCGAGGCCGCCAAGCCCGCTCCTCCGGTGGGGTATCCGGTGGTGCCGGGGATCTGGCGGCTTCATGGCCATGACCCCATGCTTCCTTACGAGGATCTGGAGCCGCTGCGCCAGATCATCGGCCGGGCCTCGGTGGTGGCCCTGGGCGAGAGCTTTCACACGTCGGGCGGCTTCTATCTGATGAAGCACCGGGTCTTCCGCTTCCTGGTGGAGCAGATGGGCTTCCGGGCGTTCGCCATTGAGAGCAACTGGACGATGGTGGAGCCGGCGGCCCGCTACGTGCAGACCTGCGAAGGGTCTCCGGACGAGGCGGTCAGCGGCCATTGGGGCGTCTTCCAGAGCACGGAGCTGAGCGATCTCGCCCGGTGGATGTGCGAGTGGAACCGCGACCATCCCAACCCGGCGGACAAGCTCCAATTTTTCGGCTTCGACGTCCAGCAGCCCGAGGACGACGGTCCGGCTCTCGTCGCCTTTCTCCAGCGGATTGGGATCGCGGCGGATCACCCGTGGATGGAGGGCATTCGCGCCTGCGACGGAGTGACGACCCTGCATCCCCTCGGAACCGTTCCCCCGGAGACTCACGAGATCTGTCTCCAGACGCTGGCGGCGATCGACCTGCACTTCCGGCGCAACGGGAAGGGCATCGCGCGGCAGACGTCGCAGTACGATCTCGCGGTCGCCAAGCTCCAGCTGGTGAGCCTGAAGGCCTGGGAGAACCAGGCCTTCATCTTCCCTCACGATTACCCGACCGGCATCTCGGTGCGCGACGAGGGGATGGCCTATGCCTTCCTGACCCAGCGGGCTCTGCGGGCGCCCAGGGCCAGGACGGTGATCTGGGCCGCCAACATGCACGTCTCGCGCGCCGTCCTGCCGAATGGCGCGCGTCCGATGGGCAGCTTCCTGGCGGCGGCGCTGCGCCGCGATTATGTGAGCTTCGCCCTCGGCGCCTACGAGACGGAGATCGACTTCCCGGGACTCCCCTGCGGCGCCGTCGAGCGCCGGGAGAACACGGTCGAGGAACGGCTCCATGAGCTCGGCGAGGACGCCTTGCTGGTGGACCTGGCGTTCCCCGGCACCCGTGATCCCTACCTGCCGCGTGGCTTCTACAACATGGGGATCGACCTGCTGGAGCCGCACCGGGAGTTCAACGGCATCTTCTACCTGGAGCACTCGCCGAAGATGCATCCGCTGCGGTGGAATCCCTGCCGCTGAGGAGCCGGCTTCGCCGGGACCTCACCCCCTGGCCCCCTCTCCCATCGCCCTCCCACCGACCGGGAGAGGGGGAACGCCTCCGAACCGTCGTGGCACGTTCTTCCGGGCGATGGCGCCCCCTCTCCCGGGGGAAGGAGGGGCGATGGGAGAGGGGGTCGGGGGGTGAGGTCCCGGAGGCACCATCGACCACTGCTGATTGACAGCGCGCTACGGCGTGTCGGTCACCCACCCACAAATCCGCTCATACACCTCCCGGCGTTCGAGCAGGTCGAAGTGGTTCATGCCGTAGCCGATCCACTGCTGGGATTCCGGGATCGGCAGGGTCCGGCCGGGGTCGGCGTGCTGCCCGAGGGCGCTGCTCACGGGGACGAGGCCGTCGCCGAGGAGGCGATCTTTGAGGACGCTCGGTTGGGTTGCGATCGAGGCGGCGACGGCGTAGCACTGGACGCCTTCCGGCAGCGGCACGGCGGGTGGCGGGCTGTTCTCAGGCGCGCGGACGAAGCGGTCCCGGCGCTCCAGGCTCTCGTTCAGCAGGTTTCCGTGGCGGAGGTCGGTGATGCCGGCGCTCCGGATCTTGCCGAGGCGGGCCAGGGCGGCTGTGTAGGGGCTGGCTCCCAGGAGGAAGTCCACCCAGTTGCCGCCTCTCTCCAGCGGGGAGCCATGGTGCGGCGTGCCCAGGAAGACGATCTTGCGGAGGTGGCGCGGCCAGCCGTGGCCGGCCGCCTGAGCGTGGTGACAGGCGTTGCGGGAGACCAGGCCGCCCATGCTGTGCGCGAGGATGACCAGCTCGTCCACCGGCACCGGCCAGGACCGCAGCAGGTCCTCGAGCAGCCCGGCGAGCGCGCGGCCGTTGGTGGAGATGTGAAAGCCGCTGTTGTAGTGCAGATAGACCGGTGTGAAACCGGCGTCGGCGGCCAGGGCCGCGCCATGGTCGTGTCCGTTCCGCCGCCATTGCCGGTCGTTCAGGCACAGCCCGTGGGCGAGGAGGAGGATCTTGCCAGTGGGCTCGCCATCGCGGCGCAGCCGCATGGGAATGGCCAGGGGATTGGCGCTGGCGGCGAGGTGGTCTCCGAGGACGCCGTTGAGCGCCGCGAGCACGGCTTCGCGCTCGGCCGACGATGCGCCGGCCGCGGGATCGCCGGGAGATGGAAGGAGCCGAAGCGCCGCATCAATGCCGCCTCCCACCAGGCGCGTCACGCCTCGGATGCTCCGGTAGACGAGGCCGGTGATGCCCCGCGTGCGCTTCTCGGTGGGAGCACCGAGAACGCCCGGAACACGGGCGATGTTGTGGTGCATGGTCTCGACGAGGCTGGTCACCCCGAGGGTCGCCTCGATGGCGAGCCGGCTGGTTCCGCGAAGGTCCGACAGGCGCAGGTGGGCGGTTGGGGGCATGGGTGCAGGGTACAGCACTCCGCCCACACTCCGGAGGCCGGCTTCGCCGGGACCCTCACCCCCGGGCCCCTCTCCCGCAAGCGGGAGAGGGGTGTAGGTTACCTGTTTCGTGGGTAGAATGAGCGTCCATGCGAGCTGGACGTTTCGGACGGCGGGCACCTGAAGCTCGGAGCGTGCCCGGGAATTGCGGCGTGATCAGACCTACGCCGAGCATTGGCTCTGGGACACCTTACGAGACCGCAGACTCGGCTGGAAATTTCGCCGTCAGGTCCCGGTGGATTCCTATGTCGTTGATTTCTATTGTGCGGAGCTGAAGCTGGTCGTAGAGGTCGATGGAGAGATTCATCTCGACCCCCGGCAAGTCGCACACGACAAGAGTCGCGATACCCACCTGAGATCAATCGGCTGCACGATCCTGAGGTTTTCCAACGAATCCGTCGTCCTGGACCTCGACGCCGTCCGCCGCCAAATCACCGAAACCGCCTCCCGCCTCGCCACTCCCTGACTAACCTACACCCCTCTCCCGCTTGCGGGAGAGGGGCCGGGGGTGAGGGCCTCTCCTACACCCCGTCCACGTTCCCCAACAGCAACACATCCCCCGCCTCCGTCGCCAGCGTCTCCTCCTCCAAAACCCCGTCGCGGTCCAGGTCACAGAACAGGTCCTCTCCCCGCGCCAGGCAGAAGTCGGCATCGCCGTCGCCGTCGAGATCGCCGAGCAGGGGTTGGTCTCCGGAGTGGGCGTCCACGGCGTGGGTGAGGTCGGGTGCGCCGTCGTGGGTGGTGTCACAGATAAAGGTTCCGGTGGTTCCCCGGAAGACGCAGGGGTCGTCGTCTCCGTCGCCGTCCACGTCACCGAGAACGGGCTCGTCGGAGGAGAGGCCGAGCGGTAGGCGGACTTCCGCGCTTCCACCATTGTGGGCGGTGTCGCAGAGGAAGGCCCTCCCTCTCCGCAGGCACGGGTCGTCGTCGCCGTCGCCGTCCAGGTCGCCGGCGAGCGGGGGGTTCGACGCTCCTCCGAAGCGGAGCACCAGGTCGGCGCTTCCCGGGCGGGCGGTGTCGCAGACGAAGGCGGTGCCGCGGCGCACGCAAGGATCGTCGATGCCGTCGCCGTCGAAGTCGGCCAGCAGGGGCTGGTCGCCGGTCCTGCCGAAACGGTGCTCGAGGTGCGTCAGGTCGCCGTCGGCGGCGGTGTCGCAGAGGAAGACACCGTCGCGCCAGACGCAGCGGTCGTCGTCGCGCAGCAGGGCGTAGAGACGCGCCTGGACCACCGGCAGGCCGCTGTCCGGATTGAAGTCCTCGGGCCAGGTGACGAGGAAGTTGCCGCCGGGGGTCATCGCGACGCCGGGCGGGAAGTCGGTCAGGAACTGGCTGACGAATTCCGGGTCGACGACGAGCTCGCCTCCCTGGGGCACGCCGTCTCTGTTGTAGAGGCGGGCCCGGATCTCGCGCGGGCCGTCCAGGCTCGTGGCTTTCTGCCAGACCACCACGAAGTTTCCCCGCGCGTCCAGGGCGACGTGCGGGGAGTTGTCGCCGTACACCGTGGCCCTGCTGACGCGGAGCACCGGGCCGATCTTCCTCCCGGAGCGGTCGAAGACGCGCGCGTCGATCCCCCGGTGGTTGCCGACCCAGGCCACGACGAAACGCCCTTCGGCGTTGGCCGCGACCGCCGGCAGGGCCTGGAAGCTGTTGCGGCCCACGACCGGGACCGCAGGGCCGAGCCGCTGTCCCGCGGCATTGAAGCGCTGGACGCGGGCGGTGGCCTCATCCTGATAGACGAGGATAATGACTCCATTCGCCATGGCCAGGGCCAGGGCAGGGGAGTGCCTGCCCGTGATGTGGATCGCGTCGACCAGGGGGTCCGCCCTGGCGTCGAAGAGCTGGAGCCACAGGCCGGTCGGGGCACCCGCCAAGGCCGCGGAGAATCGTCCGGACGGGTCCATGGCCAGGGCGGGGCGGGCCCGAATGTCAAAAAATCCGGAATCGGGCTCGAGCTCGGTGGTCTCCAGGACCGTCCCATCCGATGTGAACCGGCGCAGCAGGAGCTGGCTCGAGTCGAGCTCATGCCAGAGCACCGCGAAACGGCCCGACGCATCGGCCGCCAGGCGATGGAGACCCTGGTGCGTGTGCTGCTCGAAAGGCTCCAGGGTCAGCTCCTCCCCCACCGGCTGCCCCTGCAGACTCACCTTGCGGGCGGAGATGGCCGAGCCAAAGTCGACCAGCTGCGAGCCGCTGTAGCGCTCGAAGGAGAGGTCCCAGGTGACGAGGAACTCGCTCTGGCCGAGGAGCGTCACGTCCGGGCTCAAGAGATGGTGATGGGGCCCCTCTCCCGTCGCGACGATGACGTTGCCGGTCAACGGCTCGACCTGGGCGGGCGGCTGGGCCCAGAGCGGAGTCGAGGCGAGCAGGGCGAGGGAGAAGGCGATGGAGCGGTTTGTCATGGCTGACACTCCCGGGGTTTTCATGGTTGCTGATTTTACGTCGGAGATCGGAAAGCCGTTTTCCGCGCGGGCTTTTGACAGCCGGTGGCGCCGGAGCCTAGGATGGACTCTTCGACAAGCAGCTACAGGTTGGTCGATCCTGTGCTCTCCCGAGCACACCCACTGCGGAAGGAGAAACCGTCATGAACAAGCGATGCCTGATGATCGGCGCCGCCCTCCTCGGCCTTGGTGCCCTCCTCGCCTTGCCCGCCTCGGCGGACGAGATCTGGATCGCGCCGGGGGAGAAGGGCGACGTGGCGGTGGGAGACTGGGGGCTGACTCCCTCCGGCGAAGCCCACTTCACGTTCGCCGTGCCCGATGCGCTGGACCGCTTCACCGGCGCCCAGGTGATGGTGATCGGCAAGAAAGACGGACCGATCACCTATGACCTGCACCTGTCGATCTCCCGGGACGGCGCGAGCCGCAATGCCTTCAGCGCCGACGCCACCGGACTGCCGGCCAGCCTGAGCCCGGACAAGCTGACGGCTCTCGACGCCTCGGCCCTGTTCCCCGCGCTGGCGGCCGGCGAGGACGTGGTGGCTCTCCACGTCCGGGCCTCGCCGCAGGGCGACCTGCGGGTGGTGGGCCTGCGTTTCGAGTTCGAGCGCTTCCCGGATCAGGCCGGGCTCGCCTGCCCCTCGGGCACGTTCCTGGTCGGCTTCGAGGACGTCACCGGCGACCTCGTCTGCAAGACTCTCGGAGAGGTCACCGGAGGCGGTGGTGGTGGTGAGGAGCTGCTCCTCGCGATCGACACTGTGGAGCTGCCGGAAGGCAACGCGGGCACCACGCCGTTCGTGTTCACGGTCGCACTGTCGGAGGCGAGCGCCGCGCCGGTGACGGTCGACTTCAGCACCCGCAACGGCACGGCTGAGGCCGCGAGCGACTACATCGCCACCTCCGGAACCCTCACCTTCGCGCCGGGGGATCTCACGAAGCAGATCACCGTTCTGGTGAACGGCGACACCTTGCAGGAGGAGATCGAGGTCTTCTTCGTCGACCTCACGAACGCCAGCGGAGCCGTCATCGGTGACGCCGAGGGTCTCGGGCGCATCTTCAACGATGAGCCCGGCGAAGGCGGACGCGACTGAGCTCCCTCACCCCCGGCCCCCATGCGCGCTAACTTTGTTGGCCGTGCCGCCGTCACCAGGGGTTGAAACCCCTGGCTACCGAACACCAACAATCGTCCCCAAGGGGACGACGCCCCCGGCCGCCCCTTCAGTGGGCGGTTTTTCTTCCAGGTAGATCCTATGCAGGGGGGTACGTAAAGCGGGTCGCCGGTTGTATGTTTCGGGTAACTGACTCTAGAAAGGAGAACCCCGATGAACCGGACGACCCGCAAAGAAGAGTCTACCCGACTGGA
>Ga0126309_10000167_pt1 | contig 22262 bp, 20 predicted proteins | sample Plot56_FD_92541 | JGI IMG/M metagenome (GOLD analysis project Ga0126309, IMG submission 92541) | Serpentine soil microbial communities from UC McLaughlin Reserve, CA, USA - Plot56 | ecosystem: Environmental > Terrestrial > Soil > Grasslands | place: USA: UC McLaughlin Reserve, Lake County...
CAATCAGCTCCTCCTGGGCGGCGACAGCGGTCTCCGCGGCTATCCGCTGCGCTATCAGGACGGCGAGCGGCGGGCGCTCCTGACGCTCGAGCAGCGCTTCTTCACCGACTCCTATCCCTTCCACCTGTTCCATGTCGGCGGCGCCGTCTTCTTCGATATCGGCCGCACCTGGGCGGGGGAGTCGGCTGAGGCGCTGAATCTCGGCTGGCTGCGCGATCTCGGCCTTGGCCTCCGCCTGAGCTCCAGCCGCTCCGGCCTCGGCAACGTGGTCCATCTCGATCTGGCGTTCCCGCTGGATGGCGACGGCACGATCAAGAGCATGCAGTGGCTGGTGCGGACGAAGGGGAGCTTCTGAAGCCCTCACCCCCGGCCCCTCTCCCGCAAGCGGGAGAGGGGTGTGGGTTACCAGGTTCAGAGACCGGCCTTCTTCAGTGATTTCCTGTGAATTCTTCTAACCTGCACCCCTCTCCCACTCGTGGGAGAGGGGCCGGGGGTGAGGGCTTCAGCGCGCGACGGCCGGGCTTGCGGCTCCGGCCAGCCGCTCGCCGCCCTGGCTGCCGGCGAAGGCGTAGGCACCGGTCCGGTACTCCAGGTCGGCGCCGTCGAAGTAGGCGATGGCGTCCTCGACCAGCGCCCGGCCGCTCGCATCGGGGGCGCGAACGAGGTTCAGCGCGCCGCCGGGTGTCACGTCATAGAGAGAAGTCGAGCCGTGCAGGCCGAGCACGGCCATCCGCGATCCACGCAGCAGGGCGATCTCGTTGTTGTGCGTCATCAGGGCGCGGCCGGCGGAGGGGTCGATCCGGAAGAGGTCGTGGCCGAAGAACTTGGAGTCGTAGTCGACGTTCAGGACCCCGAGGATGGTCGGAGGCAGGTCCAGGGAGGAGGCCATGGTGTCGAGCCGCCGGCCGGCGGGGATGATGCCCGGAGCGTAGAAGAGGATCGGCACCTCGTAGCTCGGGAGCGGGATCTCCGCCGCGCCGTACACGCGGGCGCCATGGTCGCCCATCAAGACGAACAAGGTGTTTTCAAAGAAGGCGTGGCTCCGCGCCCGGCGCACGAACCGGCCCAGGGCGTGATCGGCGTAGCGCACCGCGTTCTCCCGTCCATGCAGCTTCGGATCGGACCGCAGCTCGGTCTCCGGGAAGCGGAACGGCCGGTGGTTCGAGACCGAGAGGACCAGCGTATAGAACGGGCGGCCGGTGGCGTGCAGGCCGTCCATCTCGGCGAGCGCCCGGTCGAAGATCGCCTCGTCGGAGACGCCCCAGGCGGTCTTGAACGTCTCGTCGGGGAAATCCTTCTGCTCGACGACGCGGTCCACGCCGTTGTGCAGCAGGTAGCGTCCCATGCCGTCGAAGAGGGCGCGGCCTCCGTAGACGAACGTCGTCTGATAGCCGCGCGAGCGGAGCAGGGCCGGCAGGGTGAAGAGGTCCTCGGATTGCGGCCGGCGCACGATCGACACTCCGGGCAGCGGCGGCAGCGACGAGGTCGTGGCCTCGATCGCCCGGATGGTGCGGTTGCCGGTGGAGTAGGCGTGGGTGAGGAGGGCGCCCTCCTGGGCCAGAGCGTCGAATTCCGGAGTGAGGCTCTGCGGACGCGGATGCAGGGCGCCGACGAATTCGGAGCCGAGGCTCTCCTCCAGGACGACGACGACGTTCATCGGCCGCTCGGGGCCGAGCGCGCGGACGTGCCGGCGGGTCGAGCCCGGGGCGAAGGCGGCCGGGACCGCCGCCGGCTCGGCGAGGAGGCGCTGGAGCCGCGCGGCGACCTTGGCCGCGGGGCGGGTGGCATACATCCCCTCGTACGGCGCATCGCTTCCGAGCAGCGCCATCCAGAACGAGTAATAGCCGTTCGAGGCGATCTCGTTGAGCGCCCGGTCCGGCGAGACCCGAGCGAGTGACGGGGAGACGGCCAGGGTCAGGACGGTCAGGAGGCAGGCATAGGTGCCTGCGACCCGGACGCGTCGCCAGGGTGGCGCCGGTTCATCCCAGGCCTTGCGCACCTGGCGGTCGAGGAGGAAGAGGACGGCGGCGCTCAAGCCGGCGATCGCGGCGAGGATGATCCCCGTGGGGTAGCTCTCCCAGATATTGGTGACCACCTCGGTGGGGTACATCAGATAGTCGACCGCGACGAAGTTGAATCGGCCGTCGAATTCGGCGAAGAAGAAGTCCTCGGCCGCGGCGACGAAGAGCAGGCCAAAGAGCGTAGCGAAAACCCAGAGCCGCAGGAGGACGCGCTGCACCCGGCTGCGGAACCAGCGCTCGGGCAGCACGGTCAGGAAAAGGACGAGAGGGACGGCGAGCCAGAGGGCGGCCAGCAGGTCGTAGACCTCGCCCGCGGCCAGGGCGGTGGGCATCCCCCGCTCGGTGAGAGCGTGGTGGGCGATCAGCAGGATGACGCGGGTCGCCAGGGAGATGCCGAGAAAGAAGAGGGTGAACAGGAGGACGAACCGGTATCGGGTTCTGAGCAGGAAGTTGGTCATGAAGTCTGGTCTCCAGACTTGCAGGATAGGGAGAGGGAGATGAACCGAAGATGAAGAGCCCCTCACCATCCTGGCACCAACCTTGCTTTTGCCACCGGGCGAGGATAAAACATGGTTCTTTCCTTCTCGCTCAAACCGGAGCACCTGAAGCGGTACAAGGACATCACCCGCCTGTTTTTGAAGTACGGGCGCGCGGATCTCGCGCGGGCGGTCAGCCAGGATCCCACGTTGCCTCCGGATGAGGACTCTCCGGAGCTGGTGACCGGAGAGCCCGAGCAGCTCGCCCAGGACCTGGAAGACCTGGGACCGACCTTCATCAAGCTCGGCCAGCTCCTGTCCACCCGGTCCGACCTGCTGCCGCAGCCGTATCTCGACGCGCTCTCGCGGCTCCAGGACAAGATCGAGCCGTTCTCGTTCACCCAGGTCGAAGAGATCGTTTCCACGGAGCTGGGGGTCCGCCTCTCCAAGGCGTTCTCGGACTTCGACGATGTGCCGCTGGCGGCTGCCTCGCTGGGACAGGTCCATCGGGCAGCGCTGCGGGACGGCCGCGAGGTGGCGGTCAAGGTGCAGCGTCCGGACATCCGGCAGACCATCCTGGACGATCTGGACGCCTTCGAGGAAATGGCAGGCCTGCTGGACCGCCACACCGACATGGGGCGGCGGATCGGTTTCCAGACTCTGGTGCAGGAGTTCCGCCGCACGCTCCTGCGCGAGCTCGACTACCGCCGCGAAGCGGTCAATCTGGTCACTCTTGGCCAGAACCTGAAGGAATATCCGCGGATCATCATCCCGCAGCCGGTGGAGGACTATTCGACGTCCCGCGTCCTCACCATGACCTATGTCCGGGGCACCAAGGTCACCGACCTGTCGCCGCTCGCCCGGATCGATCTCGACGGCCGGGCCCTGGCCGAGGACCTGAGCCGCGCCTATCTGGACCAGATCCTGGTCGACGGCTTCTTCCATGCCGATCCGCATCCGGGCAATCTGCTGATCACGCCCGACGGCCGGCTGGCTCTGCTCGATCTGGGGATGGTGGCAAGGATCGACCCGCGGCGGCAGGAGCAGCTCCTGAAGCTTCTCCTGGCGATCACGGACGGACGCGGCCACGAGGCGGCGGACGTGGCGCTCCAGATGGGCACGATCCTCGAGGGGCATGACGAGGATCGGTTCCGGCGCGAGGTGGCGGACCTGGTGGCGAGCGCCCGGACGGCGGCGGCCCAGCAGGTCCAGGTCGGCCGGATCGTGCTCGCCATGGTGCAAAAGGCGGCGGAGTGCGGGGTGCGGCCGGTGCCCGAGCTGAGCACGCTCGGTAAGGCGATGCTCCACCTCGACGAGGTCTCGCGCGCCCTCGATCCGGAGATCGACCCCAACGAAACGGTGCGGCGGCATACGGATTCGCTCCTGCGCCGGCACATGCTGAAGCGCTTCTCCCCGGCGAGCATGCTGTCGTCGACCCTGGATCTGTACGACCTGGTGCAGCAGATGCCCGGGCGGCTCAACATGGTCCTGGACTCTCTGGCGAACAACAAGCTGCAGGTGAAGGTGCATGCCTTCGACGAGTCGCGGCTGATGAGCAACCTGCAGAAGATCGCCAACCGGATCGCCGTGGGAATCGTGCTGGCGGCGCTGATCGTCGGCGCGGCGCTCCTCATGCAGGTGCGCACGGAGTTCACGCTGTTCGGCTATCCGGGCCTCGCCATGCTGTTGTTCCTCCTCGCCGCCTTCTGCGGCTTCGCCCTGGTGCTCAGCATCCTGGTGAACGACGACTGGCGGGTGTGGCGGAACAAGCCGCCGAGTTGAGCCCGTCCCCCTGAGGCCCTCACCCCCGGCCCCTCTCCCGCGAGCGGGAGAGGGGTGCAGGTTAGTCAGTCCACTGCATCCCGAGCTTGCGCGAGCTATCCCTCTCCCCTCTCCCGCTTGCGGGAGAGGGGCCGGGGGTGAGGGCTCTCCTGATAGGATCTCGCCTCGCTTGCCGACAGGAGGGAGTCCCATGGAATTGCGCACGTTGTCGCCGGCCGATCTCTGCGAGCTGCTCGCCCGCCATGGGATCCGGCGTTTCTTTCTGGTGTGGGATGAGGAGGCGGGCCGGATCCAGGCGTCTCATCCGCTCCTCGAGCCGCTCGCGGGGCTTCTGGAGGAGGACCAGCGCGACTTCGACCGCCACGAGGGCGTCTTCGTCCAGATCGCTCAGAGGACCGGCGTCCTGCAAAGCGCCTTCGTCCACCGGACGTGCCGCGGACAGGGGGCGGGTGGGACCCGCTACTGGCGGTACGACACCGTGGAGGATTTTCTGCGCGACGGCCTCCGCCTCGCGCGGGGGATGACCCACAAGAATGCCCTCGCCGGCCTCTGGTGGGGGGGCGGCAAGGGGGTCATGGCGCGCGGAACCGGGCAGGTGACCGATCTGGAGGTCCGCCGTCTGATGTATGAGGAGTACGGCGAGCTCATCACCAGCCTTCAGGGGTGCTACGTGACCGCCGAGGACGTCGGCACGTCGGTCGAGGACATGGCCGCCATCTTCCGGCGGACGCGGTTCACCACCTGCATCCCCCCCGAGCTCGGAGGGAGCGGCAACCCGTCGGGTCCCACGGCCCTCGGCGTCGTCCGCGGCATGGAGGCGGCCCTGCGTCACCTCGGCCGCGGCACGCTCGCGGGGAAGACCGTGGCGGTCCAGGGCCTCGGCCACGTGGGCGAGCCCCTGGTCGGATTCCTGGCGGAGAGAGGGGTCCGGAGGGTCGTCGGATCGGACATCGATCCCGGCCGCCGCGAGCTCGCCGGCCGCTTTCCGGGCCTGGATCTGGAGGTCCGGATCGTGGAGCGGGGCGACAACTCCGTCCTCGCCGAGCCGGCCGACATCGTGGCTCCCTGCGCGACCGGCGGCATCCTGAATTCCCGGACCATCCCCGGTATCCAGGCGCCCATCGTCTGCGGCGCCGCCAACAACCAGCTCGAAGACCCGGAGCGCGACGACGCGATCCTCCAGGAGCGCGGCATCCTCTATCTCCCCGACTTCCTGGTCAACCGGATGGGGATCGTCAACTGCGCGGACGAGCAGTACGGCTATCTGGAAGACGACCCGCGCATCGAGAGCCACCTCGGCGACACCTGGGACAACAGCGTCTTCAATCTGTCCTTGAAGGTTCTGGAGGAGGCAGAGCGGAGCGGCCGGACGACGGCCCGCGTGGCCCTCGACCTGGCCGAGGAGCGCTCCCGGGAGCTCCACCCGATCTGGGGGCACCGCGGCGCGGCCATCATCCGCTCGCTCGTGCAGACCGGGTGGGCCGGTGCCGACTAAACCAAACCGGCCGGATTGACTTCTCCTTAGAACACCCTCATGAGCTATGATTGAGGGAAAGGAGAAAGTGATGTCCCTCAGATTGAATCGGCCATGGGCCGGTACGGTCCTCGTGAGCTTTCTGCTCTGCGGACGAGGAGCTGCGGCGCAGCCAGCTCCCGCCGCACAGAGCCCTCAAATCCCCCAGTCGCTCGCACGCAGGCTCCAGCAGGAGCAAGGGGAGCTGCGCCGCTATGATCAGCCGGACAAGGCGCTGGAACACTACCGGCGCAAGCGCGCCCCGGTAGGCGAGGCTGCGATCCCAGTCGAGCGGTATTTGGTCGCTCTGGAGCACATGGCGAAGATGCCGCAGTACTCGAGCGCCCGCCGGACCGTGCTGCCGTCGCGGGTCGAGCTCCGGCAGAAGGGGATTTCGTACGCCGTCGACGCCGCGGTGCTCGGGGCTTGGACGTGGCTTGGGCCGGGCAACGTTGGCGGACGGACCCGGGCACTGGTCGTCCATCCCACGAGTCCGCAGACGATGTATGCCGGCGGCGCGGCGGGGGGCGTCTGGAAGACGGTCGACGGGGGAGGGAACTGGTTCCCGCTTGGCGATCTCCTTCCGAACCTGGCGGTCAATACACTGGCCCTCGACCGGCTCAACCCGAACATTCTCTATGCCGGCACCGGCGAGGGGTTCTCCAACGTCGACGCGCTCCGCGGTGCCGGCGTCTTCAAAACGGTCAACGGCGGGGCCAGCTGGACGCACCTGGCGAGCACGCGCAACGCGAATTTCTCTTTCGTGAATGACGTGGTGGTGAGCCCGAAAAGCAGCCAACGGATCTATGCTGCTACTGGAACGGGCGTTTGGAGATCGCTTAACGGGGGTGTTTCCTGGACCCGCATCCTCAATGCCCAGGTGAATGGTGGCTGTCTTGACCTGGTGATTCGCACCGACCAGACTACCGATTTCCTCTTCGCGGCCTGCGGCACGAACGCGCAGGGAACCGTCTATCGCAACACCAAGGCTGAAAGTGCTGGCAGTTGGAGCGTAGTTCTCAGGGAACCCGGTATGGGGAGAACCTCTCTCTCCATCGCGCCATCGAACCAAAAGGTCATTTATGCTCTCGCAGCGAGCATTCAGCCGGGGAACTTCCAGGATGGTCTCCACGGCGTTTTCCGTTCTACCACAGGGGGCGCTGCCGGGAGTTGGATGGCCCAGGTCCGCAACACGAGCGCCAACCCGCTGAGCACGCTGCTTCTCACCAATGCGGCGTTCGCCGTCTGTGTGGATGAACCGGTCTTCTTCAATCAGGGCTGGTATGACAATGTCATCGCTGTCGATCCCAAGGATCCCAACCGGGTCTGGGCCGGCGGCATCGATCTGTTCCGGTCCGACGACGGCGGACGTAACTGGGGGCTGGCCTCCTACTGGTGGGATGATTCGGTCCCCGCCTATGCCCACGCGGACCAGCACGCCATCGCCTTCCATCCCTCCTACAACGGCACGACCAATAAGACGATGTTCGTGGGTAGTGACGGCGGCGTTTTCCGGACGGCCAACGCTCGTGCAGCGACAGCGAAAACACTGGCCGGAGCATGCACTTCCGCAGCGACACCCTTCACCTCGCAGAACCTGAACAACGGCTACGGTGTGACGCAGTTCTATCACGGAGTCGCCTTGCCGGACGGCCTGAGCTATTTCGGAGGAACCCAGGACAACGGAACCGTTCTGGGCGACGACTTCTCCGGACCCAATGAGTGGGAGGAGAGCCTGGGTGGCGATGGCGGCTATGTGGCTGTCGATCCAGATGACACCAACGTGAGATATGCGGAAAACCCGAATCTCTCGATCCAGAAATCCGTCGATGCGGGAGCCAACTGGGATCTCGCCGTCGAAGGAATCACCGAGGACAGTGAAAATTTCCTGTTCACGACCCCCTTCACCATAGATGCCACCGATCCGCAGCGCCTCTGGACCGGCGCTTTCGCACTGTGGCGGACCATCGACGGCGCCACGTCTTGGACCCAGGCCAGCGGTCTCGTTGCCGGCGACGAGTCGTCCGTCGTGAGTGCCATCGCGGTCGATCCCCAAAACGGCAATCACGTCCTGGCTGGTACCAGCGGCGGTTATATCCATCGCACTACGTCCGCCCTGACCTCCACGGGAGGCACGGCTTGGCCCTTCACCCGGCCCCGCGACGGTTTCGTCTCGTCGCTCGCAATCGACGCCGCCGATCCAAACCTTGCCTACGCTACCTATTCGAATTTTGGCGGAGGTCACGTCTGGAAGACGACCGACGGCGGCGCTACCTGGACCACGATTGACGGAGTCGGCGCCGGCCGGCTCCCCGACATTCCGGTCCACTCCATCGTGGTGGACCCCCTCTTCTTCAATATCCTCTATGCCGGCACCGACTTGGGCGTCTTCATCACCCTCGACAGCGGGCAGACCTGGATGGTCGAGAACACGGGCTTCGCGAATGTGGTGACCGAGTCCCTTCAGGTCTTGACCACGAACGACGAGACCTGGCTCTATGCCTTCACCCACGGCCGGGGAGCCTGGAGGATTCAGCTCGACTGATTTGAACTCGTTCAAAACCCCTTGACACCCCTGCGGGACCCTCCTATCCTCTAGTTGAACGCGTTCAAAACGAGCGCGCTCGTCCCGAAGGAGGGTCTTATGAGCTACACGGTCGGCACGTACCTGCTGTACCTGGGGATCAGTGTCGCGTTGACCATCTGGGTCGCCCGGACGTTGTCCAAGAACGGCCGCATCTTCCTGGTGGACGTCTTCCGGGGGAACGCGGACCTGGCGGATTCGGTGAACCACCTGCTGGTCGTCGGCTTCTACCTCGTCAATCTGGGCTACGTCGCGCTCGCGCTGAAGCTCGGTTATGTGATCGCGGGCGTGCAGGGGAGCATCGAGGCGCTGTCCGAGAAGGTGGGAGTCGTGCTTCTCGTGCTCGGCGCGATGCACTTCTTCAACCTCTACGTCTTCAGCCGCATGCGCCGCCGCTCCCGCTTCGAGAGCACCCTGCCGCCCGTGGATCCGGACGCCTGCCTGGCCCCGGGGGGCCGTTAGGAGGAGAGAGCCATGCGTGGGGGGCTCACCGTGCTGTTCGATCAGGACTGTCCCCTCTGCTGCCGCGCCCGGACCTGGCTCGGGCGTCAGGCGGCTCTCGTGCCGCTGAAGTTCGTTCCGGCCGGCTCCCTGGTGGCCCAGCGGCTCTTTCCGGGGCTCGACCACGCGGCCACGCTGCGGGAGATCACGGTCATCGGCGACCAAGGCGAGATCTACCGCGGAGCCAAGGCCTGGCTCATGTGCCTGTGGGCGTTGCACGACTACCGGGAGATGGCGATCCGGTGGAGCGATGCCGGACGGATCGAGTACGCGCGCCGGTTCGTGGCCTGGGTGTCGAAACACCGGTTCCGGCTGAGCTGGCTGATCGGCTTCCAATAGGAGAAGGCTGATGACCAAGAATCCACAGCTGCGTGAGCTCCACTCCATCGAGTGGCGGGACCTCCTGGCGCTCTCTCCGGTGGAGAAGGCGTGGGAGCTCGTCCTCTCCCTGCCCTGGCTCGTCGGCTCGCTCTTCTGCTACCAGGCGGGCTGGCCGGCGCTCGGCGCGTTCTGTTCCTTCTATTTTTTCCTGACCGGGCTCCGCCAGTCCCATGGCGCCCAGCACTATTCGCTGGGCGTGCCGCGCCGGGTGCAGGACGGCATCCTCTTCGGGCTGAGCCTGCTCATGCTGTCGAGCATGCACGCGGTGCAGGCGTCGCACATGCACCACCACCGGCACTGCCTCGACGAGGAGGACGCCGAGGGCTCCACGGCGCTCCTGCCGTGGTGGAAGGCGCTGCTGGCCGGCCCGCTGTTCCCGCTGCGCCTTCACCGGACGGCCTGGGCGCTCGCCGCTCCCGGTTGTTCCGGATCAAATCGGCGTTATTGGATCGCGGCCGAGGTCCTGGGCATGACCGGAATCGTGGCGGCGGCTCTCGCGGTCGACCTCCCGGCACTGCGCTGGCATGTCGCGGCCATGCTCCTCGGCGAGTCGATGACCGGCTTCTTCGCGGTCTGGACCGTCCATCACGGGTGCGATCCCGACGGCCTGTTCGCGCGCACGCAGCGGGGCCGATGGATGACCTGGATCTCCTACAGCATGTTCTTTCACGCCGAGCACCATCTCTTTCCGGCAGTGCCGACCTCCCACCTCGCTCGCCTCGCGGCGCGGCTGGACGCGGCGGCTCCGGAGATCCGCTGGCCGCACGTCGTGCCGGCGATGGAGCTGGACGCGCTGCGTCTGTTGGAGCATCCGGGGCATAATCGATCGTGATGAGCGAGACCACCGCCGCCGCGCCGACCCCGCCGTCCCCTCCAGACACCCTGGCCAAGACGCGCAAAGGGGAGCAGACCCGGGCGCAGATTCTCGAAACCGCGCTGCATCTCTTCCGGGAGCGCGGGTACGAGGAGACGACGATGCGGGCCATCGCCGAGGCGGCCGGCGTGGCCGTGGGGAACGCCTACTACTACTTCCGCTCGAAGGAGCACCTGATCCAGGCTTTCTACGAGCGGAGCCACGAGGAGCATCTGGAAGCGTGCGGCGAGTTGCTCGCCCAGGAGAAGGACCTGCGGGCGCGCCTCCATGGCGTGCTGCGGGCGAAGATCGACACCTCGATGCCGTACCACCGCTTCGCGGCCGTCCTGTTCAAGAGCGCGGCCGACCCGAAGAGCCCGCTCAACCCGTTCAGCGACGAGTCGAGGGCGCTGCGGGACCGGGTGGTGCAGCTCTTCAGCGAGGTCCTCGAAGGATCGCGCACCCGGATGGGCAACGCGAAGCTGCGCGAGGAGCTGCCGCACCTCCTCTGGACCTATCAGATGGGGATCATCCTGTTCTGGCTCCACGACGACTCGCCGGAGTGCGGCCGCACCTACCGGCTGATCGATCACACGGTGAAGATCATCGTCCGCCTGAGCACCCTGATCGACCTCCCGCCGTTTCGCCCTCTGCTCTGGAGCACCCTGGAGCTGCTGAAAGACCTGCGCGAGGAGCGCGCTCAAAACTCTCCGACGAACGAGATCTCCGGCTCCAAAGAGTAGCCGGTCCGCCGCTCGACGACCTCCTGGACGTGGGCGATCAGGGCGCGGACGTCCGCGGCCGTGGCGTTCCCCGCGTTGATGAAGATGTTGGCGTGGCGCGGCGTGACCATGGCGCCGCCGATGCGGGTCCCTTTGAGGCCGCACTGGTCGATCAGCCGGCCGGCGCCGATCCCCTCGATCTTCTTGAAGATGGAGCCCGCGCTCGGCTCGCTGTCGAGCGGAGGATGGCGCTCGCGCCGCCACTCCAGGTTCTCGCGCACGATGCGGCGGAGGACCTCCGGCTCTTCGGAAGTGAGCCGGAACGTGGCGGCGAGGACCACGTCGCGCCGATGGTGGAGGATCGAGGTGTCGTAGCCGAATTCGAAATAGCCGGCGCCAACCGTGCGGCGCTCCCCCTCCTCGGTGAGGATCTCGACAGCCTCGGTCACCTCCGCGATGAACATGGTCCGCTCGCGCGCCGGGGCCGGCGCCAGGAAGTGGAGGTTCTGCCAGAGCGCTCCGCCCACGGTCGAGGGGATGCCCGGGTAGTGCTCGAGGCCCGAGAGACCGTGGGAGATGGCGGTCTCGATCAGGTCCGGCCAGACCACCGCGCCGCTCTCGGCCCGGATCGTCCGCTCCTGGGAATCGACGTCGAGCGCCTGGGCGCGGTTGCGGATGACCAGCCCGCGAAAGCCGCGGTCGCCGATCAGGATGTTGGCCCCGAGCCCGAGGAGAAAGTGAGGGAGCCCGATCTCGCGCGCGGCCAGGATCGCCCGCGCGAGCTCGCCGGCGTCCGTCGCCTCATAGAAAAGGTCGGCCGGCCCGCCGATCCGGAAGGTGGTGAACGGGGCGAGCGCGACGGCCTCGCGGACGCGCTCGGGTCCGAGGGCGCGGCGGAGCGCCTCGCGGTGCGCTGGCGCCGGGGAAGTCACTGGTCGAGAAGCTGGATCCGCCGGACGTGCCGGCCCCCTTCGAACGGGGTCTCCAGCCAGGTGCGGACGATCTCCAGGGCGGTCTCGAGCGGCATCATCCGCTCGCCGAGCGAGATCATGTTGGCGTCGTTGTGCAGGCGGGCGAGGCGCGCCGACTCGGCGTTCCAGCAGAGGGCGCAGCGGATGCCGCGGAGCCGGTTGGCGGCCATCGCCTCGCCGTTGCCCGACCCGCCGAGCACGATCCCGCGCTCGCAGGTACCGGCCGCCACCGCCTCGGCCGCCGGGCGGATGAACAGCGGATAGTCGACCGATTCTTCCGAATGGGTCCCGAAGTCCTGCACCTCATGTCCCTGCCCGGCGAGGAAGCGCTCAATCTCTTCCTTGTAGCGGAAGCCCGCGTGGTCGGACCCGATGGCGATCTTCATGGTGGCGGTATTAAACCACGGCGCCGCCGAACCTCGAACAGGACGAGAGCCGCGGCCACCGTGGCGTTGAGCGACTCGACCGGCGGCTCGATGGGAATGGTGAGGCGGAGGCCGGCCCGCTCCAGGAGAGCGGGGGAGAGGCCTGGGCCTTCGGCGCCCACGGCGAGGATCAGCGTCTCGGGGAATGCGGCGCTCCAGAGGCTCTCACCGCCGCGGGTCGCCAGCGCGGCCCAGCGCGGCCGGAGCGGCGCGAGGCGTCGATCGAGCGCCTCCGGCGAGGCGTCCACGGCGACCGGCAGGCGGAGGAGGCTGCCCGCCGAGGCGCGGAGGGCGCGCGGGTGGTTCGGGTGCGCGCTCCCCGGCGACAGGGCGAGCCCGGCGGCGCCGGCGGCCTCGGCCACCCGCGCGAGCGCGCCCAGGTTGCCCGGGTCCTGCAGCCCGTCCAGATACAGATAGGGGCTGCCGGCGCAGAGCGGCAGGGCCTCGGCGCCGGAGCGGGGGAGGGGAGCCACCGCCAGCACGCCGCGCGGGGAGTCGGCGTCCGTGAGATCATCGAAGAGCTCCGGAGCGACTTCGAGCGGCGCGGCGGAGAGCGCGCGGGCGAGCCGCTCCCCCTCGGCCGAAGCGAGAAAGCCGGGGGTCGCGAGGACCGTTTCGAGCCGCAGGCCGGCGGCGATCGCCTCGGCCACCAGATGCGGACCTTCCAACAAGGCATGCTCCGCGCGCTCGCCTTTACTTCGCCGGAGCCGCCGAATATCCTTGAGCCTTTGATTTTGACGGCTGGAGATCATGACAACGGATATTAAGAACTTCTGGCAGCGGCTCCAAACCGGGGTCGAGGTGGCCGTGGCAGGCACGGCTTCGGAGAACCTGCTCGGCGTGCGGGACGCGGTCCTGCGCTACTTTCACGACGGCCTGGACCGGACGGTCTCGGTGGCCGTCGTTCCCCAGACGGTGTCGGATGCCCCCATCGGCCTCCCGTACACGGACGAGGAGACCCTGCGCCTGGCCCGGCAGCGGGTGGCGGAGCTCGAAGCGAAGCTCGGGAGCACCTACCACTTCTACATCGCCAGCGAGTCCGGCATCCACGCGATCGACGTGGACAGCGGTTCCCCTCGCTACTTCATCCGCTATTGGACGGTGGTCCGCGGCACCCTGGGCGAGTCCTGGGGCTCCAGCGGCTCCGTGCAGATCCCCGACCGCATCGTGGCCGGGCTCGACCACGCGCAGATCCCCTTCGCGGTCCCCGGGACGCGGCGCAGCGGCGGTATCATCCGCTCCCTGACCGGCGGCCTCGAATCGCGGCGCAAGGCCATCAACACCGCGACCCTGCACGCCCTGTCCAGCCTCTTTTACGGAGTTCTGGAGAGCCGCCCGATCCGGTGAAATCCGTCCGAGAGAGCGCTCCAGGGCACCGGAGCGTCTCGCCGGAAGCCCTCAGCTACACCTTTGCCTTGTGTGAGCATGTTGATCTAGATTTCGTCTGTTGTTAGGATGCTCGGCCTGTCGACCGGCTCGACCCCCGAGACACAGAACCTAAGCCTTGCCGATCTGGATGCCAGAGGTGTGAAATGAGCGAATATGAAGCCAACCTGTTCACGTCCGAGTCGGTGACGGAAGGTCACCCGGACAAGGTGGCCGACCAGATTTCCGACGCCATCCTGGACGAGGTGCTCCGCCGGGATCCGACCGGGAGGGTGGCCTGCGAGACCCTGGTCACCACGGACCTGGCCGTACTTTCTGGCGAGATCACCACGGACGCCCAGATCGATTTCGAGGGCGTGGCCCGCCAGGTCATCCGCGAGATCGGCTATGACCGCCAGGAGCTGAAGTTCGATGGAAGCAGCTGTGAGGTCCTGGTGAAAATTCATCGCCAGTCCCCCGACATCGCCCTCGGGGTCGACAAGGACGGTGCCGGCGACCAGGGGCTGATGTTCGGCTTCGCCTGCCGCGAGACCCAGGAGCTGATGCCGCTGCCGATCCAGCTGGCTCACGGGCTGACCCGCCGCCTCGCGACGGCCCGCCGGTCCGGCGATCTGGCCTGGCTGCGGCCGGACGGCAAGTCCCAGGTCACCGTCGAGTACGACGGCAAGACGCCGGTGCGGGTCCACACCGTGGTCATTTCGACGCAGCACGACCCGGAGGTCTCGCAGGAAGAGATCCGTCAGGGGGTTATCGAGCAGATCGTCCGGACGACGATCCCGGGCCAGCTCCTCGACGACCGCACGATCTACCACATCAATCCGACCGGGCGCTTCGTCATCGGCGGGCCGCACGGCGACTGCGGGCTGACCGGCCGCAAGATCATCGTGGACAGCTACGGCGGGTATGGCCGCCACGGCGGCGGCGCCTTCTCGGGGAAAGATCCGACGAAGGTCGACCGCTCGGCCTGCTACATGGCCCGTCACGTGGCCAAGAACCTGGTGGCCGCGGGGCTCGCCGAGCGCATCGAGGTGCAGGTGGCCTACGCGATCGGCGTCGCCGAGCCGGTGTCGATCCGTGTCGACAGCTTCGGCACCGGCGAGGTCTCCGACCGTCACATGGAGAGCCTCGTCCGCGAGCACTTCCCCCTGTCGCCGCGCGCCATCATCGAGCACCTCCAGCTCCGCCGCCCGGTCTACCGGCAGACCGCGGCCTATGGCCATTTCGGGCGCGAGGAGGAGGGGTTCACGTGGGAGCAGACCCACAGTGCCGCCGATCTGCGGGCCGCCGCGGGTCTCCAGGGCGTTCCGACCCTGGCGGCCACGGCTTGAAGAGCTGACCTCGGTCGGCCTCTCCTTTCTGCATCGGGCAGGTTCCGGACAGAGCCTTCGCAGGTGAGAGAAAAGCACGCCGATGCTTCATTTTGACAAAGTCAGGGCGGCGCAAGGGCTCCCGGAGTTTTGGCTGGACAGGGACCCCCCGGGGTGTTAGCCTACCCGCAGTCAGCACGAGACATCTTGGCGATATGGCGACTCTGGATCATCCTGAACTACGGGAATCTCTCAACAATCTGCTGAAGACCTCCCGACCGCGGTTGGAACGGGTTCTCAGGAACTTCGAGGTCCCTCCGGAAGACGCCGAGGACATCCTCCAGGATGCTCAGCTGACCCTCCTCTACAAGTGGGACAAGGTCCGCAGCCCCGAGAGCTGGCTGATCGGGACGGTCAAGAAAAAGTGCATCATGTACTGGCGCAAGCGCCGGGGCAGCCTCTGTGAAGCGGTCGACACGGCGATCCTCGACCTGATCGCGGTGCCGCAGGCGCCGGACCAGGAGCGCACCGATCTCACCACCGACTTGAGCCGCGTCCTCTCCAAGCTCTCCGCGCGCTGCCGCTCGCTGCTCAGGCTGCGGTACGGCCTTGGCTACGGCCCCACCGAGGTCGCGGAGCAGATGGGCTACCAGACCTCGAGCATCCGCAAGGTCACCAATCGTTGTCTGGCGGCCCTCACCCGTCAGCTCCTCGCCGTCGGCTTCCACATGGCGGCGGAGACGCCGGTCGATCCCGACAGCGATCCAGACGCTCACGACTGAGGCGCAGCCCCGCCCCCCACGACGCGGCGACGGTTGACGATCGCCTGGCTTCGAGACATCCTCCTCTGGACAGAGACGAGGGGGGCTGGTAAAGTCTCAAACACTCATCAAGATCAGACGGTGTATGGACCGACCGAATCCGCCGCGTTCGGAGGCCCCGTCCCTGGCTGAAGCTCTGGAGAGGGTGGGGCCGAAGCTCCGGCGCATCCTCTTCCGCTACAGGATTCCTGCCCGGGATGCGGACGACCTTCTCCAGGAGACCCTTCTCGTCCTGGTCTCCAAGCAGGAGAGCGTCCGCAATCCGGACGCCTGGCTCCAGGTGACGCTGTCGAACCGCTGCATCCTCTACTGGCGCCGGCGGCGCAGCCGGGTGTCCGAGCTGGTGGACCGCACCATCCTCGAGCTCCTCGGCGATCCTGAGATCCCCTGTGAGGAGGCGGCCGCGATCCGGTCTGACCTGGATACCCTCATCTCCCGGTTGCCCGAACGCTGCCAGCCGCTCCTGCGCCGGCGCTACGGCCTGCTTCCTGGGTCCGCCGATCCCGCCGATGATCCCGACAAGACGCGGCGCTGTCTGGCCATCCTGGCCCAGCGCGCGGTCGGTGCCGGTCTCCTCGATGTGCCTGGCGCCTGAGCGTGTCTCTGGCATCCGGCGAGCGGAAACTCTAGATTGAGGCCGCTTGTGTCAAATGCTCGACGGCGTATAGCCGCCCGAGCCGGCCGAAAAAAAAGGAGACCTTTTCATATGTTCCAGCCCAAGGCTCATCGTATCTTCCCCGTCCTCGCCCTGACCGCCGCCTTCTTCTTCGCGCCCCTGGCGTCCGCCCTGGCGGAGGAGACTGCCCAAGCGCCAGCCGAAATCGGCCTGCTGGAGCAGATCGAGGTGGAGGTCGTGTCGATCTGGGATGCCCTGTGGGGCAGCATCGTGGGAGACGCCGGCGCCCGCTGGGACGATAACGGCTAGCGCCGACCGGCTGCTGGTGCCGCTGCCCAAAGCCATACCGGGCTCCGGCCCGGTTGGACGCGCTGGACATTGCCGCCGGCATAGTGGTAGTGTATCCAGAATTTAAGAGTTTCCTGGGAAGATGAGCGCTCTGGACCAACGCCACGTCGATACCTCTCTCGAAGACTTCCTCAAACGGGTCCGGCCGCGTCTCAAGGCGCAATTTCAGCGCTACAGCATCCCGCCGCAGGACACGGAGGACATCCTCCAGCAGGCTCTGCTCGCCCTCATCTATCAACGCCAGTCCATCCGCGACCCGGAAGCCTGGCTGGTGGGAACCGTGCGCAACAAATGCCTGCTGTACTGGCGGGCGCATCGCCGCAAGCTGTACGAATCGGTCGACGCCGCCGTTCTGGAGTGCATGGCGCAGCCTCTGCAGCCGGCCCAGGAGACCTCGGATGTCCGCCGCGATCTGGCGGCCGCCATCGAGGAGCTCCCGGAGCGCTGCCGGTCTCTCCTGACCCTTCGGTATCAGCAGGGTTATGAGCCGGCTGAGGTGGCCGAGCAGCTCGGATACAGCCAGAGCAGCATCAGCAAAATCACCCAGAGGTGCCTCGCCGCGCTGACGCGACGGCTGGTCCTCACCGGACAGTGGCGAGGCAAAAAGACCAAGCCATGAAAGAAGGGCACGACGACCCGTACGACCAGGTGTTCGATCGGGTCCTCCGGCGCATGGCGGAGCAGGAGGCCGCGATCTGCCGCGAGCAGGACTCCGCCGGCCAGCTCCTGGACGAGCTCATGGAGCAGACCATGCCGGCGCGCCGGCTGCTGCTCGTCACCAATAGCCCACGCTTTCACAACCCGTTCCTCTGCGAGCTGCTGATCGACAAGGTCCGCGAAGCCGCTTTCCAGGATCCGGCGCAGGGGCTCGACCTGGCGCGGCTCGCGGTGACCATCGCCGAGAGCTTCGACGAGAGATCCTGCGGCAGCGCCGAGGTGCGGGACGGGCTCTGGTGCAAGGCGTCGGCCCAGTACGCCAACGCTCTCCGCGTCGCCGGACGCCACCGCGAAGCCGAAATGGTCTTCCGTCCGATCGAGGAGCTGATCGAGGAGGAGGGGAGGGTCGGCATGCACGATCTGGCGCGGGTCCTCGATCTCCGCGCCTCCCTGCACCGCGAGCTCCGGGAGTTCGAGCCGGCGGCGCGCCTGCTCGACCGCGTCATCTCCATCTACCACAAGCTCGGAGCCTGGAATCTCCTGGGGCGCGCTCTGCTGCAGCGGTCCGGCATCTGCGGCGAGGTGGGGGATCTCGAAACCGAGATGAGCCTGCTCCGGCGCGCCCTCGACCTCATCGATCCGAACGAGGAGCCGCGGAGCTTTCTCGGCGCGCGCCACAACCTGATCCTCGCCTTGAACCAGAGCGGCCGTTCGCGCGAGGCCTTCGCGCTCCTCTTCCACACCCGCCCTCTGTACTTCAAGTCGGGCGACCGCCTGAGCCTGCTTCGCCTGCGGTGGCTCGAAGGCATCGTGGCCGTGGGACTGGGACGCCTGGATCACGCGGAAGTGGCGTTCCGGGAGATCCGCGGCGCCTACGTCCAGCTCTCGCTCGACTGGGACGCCGCCCTGGTCTCCCTGGATCTCGCGGGCGTCTACGTCCGCCAGGGCCGCTCCGCCGACCTGCTCTGCCTGGCCGAGGAGATGCTCGTGGTGTTCGGCGCCCGGGACACCCATCGGGAGGCCCTCCAGGCGCTCGCCTACCTCTGCACCGCGGCGCGCGCGGAGGAGGTCGGGATCGCCCTGATCCAGGAGGTCTCCAAGTTCATGGAAGAGGCCCGCACGAATCCTGCCCTCCGATTTGCTCCTCGAAGCTCTCTGCCATGCTAAAATAGCTATATTGTCCCCTGCACGGTCTCTCCTTGCAGGAGCTCTCCATGAGCCCGAGCCCTTTCGATCCTCTGGACCTCACGCCCGGCGCACGCCGCCGGGCGGATCGCGCTCCCTGGAGGATTCCGTGATCTCGGAGCCTCCGCGACTGGACTGGGCTCAGATCGAGGCGCGCTCGCGGGCCATGGCCGAGGAGCGGTGCAATCTGCCGCTGCTCACCGCGCTCTTCGACGAGATCCCGGTGGAGGAGAGGAGAGCAGAGGCTCGCACGAAGCTGGCCTTCCAGAACTGGGTCTTCTGTGAATGGCTGATCGAGACGAGCCGTGAGCTCTCCCAGTCCGACGCCTTCCGGGCCGAGGAGCAGGCCCGGCTCGCGGTCGAGATCGCGGACGGCCTGGAGCCGGTGCGTTACGGCGCCGCCCTCGTCCAGGACCTGCGGGGGCGCGCCCGAGTCTGTCTGGGTGCGGCGCTCCGGCACCGTCCGGATCTCTGGGGCGCCGACGATGCGCTCTCCCGGGCCGAAGCCCTGCTGGACGAGGGCACCGGCGACACGCTCGAGACCGGTTATCTCCTCGAGGCCCGTGCCTCCCTCCGCCGCGACCAGCAGCGGATCGCGGAAGCGCACCGGCTCGCCGACGAATCCATCGCCGTCTACCGGCGGCACCGGGAGCTCCATCTCCTCGGCCGGGTGTTCGTCGACAAGGGGAAGACCTATGCCGCGGAGCATGACCTGGAGGCCGCGGTCCACTGGATGCGCAAAGGGCTCGGCCTCTTGGACCCGACGCGCGAGCGGCGCTTCGAGCTCGGCGCCCGCCTCGGCCTGATGCTCTGTCTTCTGGAGAGCGGACGCGCCCAGGAAGCGGGCTTCCTCCTCCGGGCCTCCCGCGTGGAATTCGAGGTCCACGCCGGAGCGCTTCTGGGGCTCCGGTTCCGCTGGCTGGAAGGCAAGGTCCAGCACGCCCTGGGAGATCATCTGGACGACGCCGAGCAGTCCCTCGCCGAGGCCCGCCGTGGCTTCATCGAGCGGGGTCTCGGTTTCGACGCGGCCGGCGCCTCCCTCGACCTTGCCGGGCTCTATGCTTCCCAGGGCCGGGCCGCCGAGATGCGCCGGGTGGCGGAGGAGATGCTCCCGATCTTCCGTTCGCAGGACCTCCACCGCGAGGCGATCGCCGCGCTCATCGTCTTCCAGCAGGCCGTGCGGATGGAAAGGATGAGCTCGGACTTCTTGCGCGAGATCCGTCACTACCTGGAGCGGGCCCGCAAGGACCACCGCCTCCGCTTCGAATACACCGGCGAGCCCGACTGAGATCGATTAAGATCAGGGGGAGGAGGGGGAGGGTGATGGAGAGCCGTTCAGATCGTCCGCGTCTGCTCGTCCTCGGCTGCGGCTTCGCCGGCTTCTCCTTGCTCCACGGGCTGAAGAAGAGCTCCTGGGACGTCACGCTCCTCACGCCGCGCAACTACTTCCTGTTCACCCCCTTGCTCCCTTCGGCGGTGGCCGGCAGCGTGGAGTTCCGGAGCATCCTGGAGCCCGCCCGCCGCCGTCTCCGGGGAGTCCGCGTCATCGAGGCCTGGGCCGAGTCGATCGACTGGGCGAGCCGTCAGGTCGCCTGCGTCGGCGCCGTCGGGGGCGAGACGTTCACGCTCTCCTGGGACCACCTGGTGATCGCCGTGGGGAGCACGGTCGCAGACTTCGGCATCCCGGGGGTGACCGAGAACACCCTCAAGCTCTATACGGTCGAGGAGGCGCGGGTCATCCGGCGAGGGATCCTGGAGCAGTTCGCCCGGGCCGAGATCCCCGGCCTGACGGACGAGCAGATCCGGCACCGCCTGACCTTCGTCGTCATCGGGGGCGGTCCCACCGGAGTGGAGGCGGCCGCCGAGATCCACGATCTCCTGGACGAAGAGATGACCCATGCGTACCCGGAGCTCGCCCCCAAGGCTCGGGTCGTGGTCATCGAGGCGCTCAGCCGTCTGCTGACCAGCTTCGACGAGGCGCTGGGGAAGTACACGACCCGGCATTTCGGGCGTGAAGGAATCGAGGTCCGCACCGGGGCGAAGGTCCACGCCATCGAGCCGAACGTCGTCCTCCTCGAAGGTGGTGAGCGGATCGATTGCGGCCTGATCCTCTGGGCGGCGGGCAACGCCGCGGTCCCGTTCGTCAAGACTCTCGGCGTGCCTCTCGACCGGCGGGGCCGCATCCTGGTCGACAAGCACCTCCGCCTGCCCGGCCGGGAGGATATTTACGCCCTGGGCGATTGCGCAGCGGTGGAGGAGCCGCCGTCGCTGCCCGCCACCGCCCAGGTGGCGCAGCAGCAGGGCAAATATCTGGCGAAGGCGCTGGAGCTTCGGCGGCAGGGGAGACCGGTCGAGCCCTTCCGCTTCCGGGCCCAGGGCATGCTGGCCTATATCGGAGGGGGCCAGGCTCTGGCGGACCTGCCCCAGGTCAAGTGGAGCGGCCGCGGGGCCTGGCTCTTCTGGCGCTCCGTCTACATCACCAAGCTGGTCAGCCCCGCGAACAAGATCAAGGTGCTCTTCGACTGGATCAAGGCGCGGCTGTTCGGCCGCGATTTGAGCCGATTCTAGGTCCGGAGCCGGTTCTAAGTCCGCACTCCAAGGAACAGGTAGGCGGAGAGGATCGCGAAGACGGTCCCCGGGCTCCAGACCGCCACCGCGGGCGGCAGCGCGCCGACCTCGCCCATCTTGGTGAAGAAGACGAAGATCGCCAGGAAGACCATCCCCAGGACGACGGACAGACCGATGCCATAGAGCGCCCCCTGCCGTCCCAGGCGGAAGGCGAAGGGGAGGGCCACCAGGGCCATGATCAGCGAGACCACCGGGAAGGCGATCTTGTTGTAGAGCTCCACCTGCAGCTCGGGCACGGGCTGTCCGCTGTCCCGCAGCTCGTCGATGTACTCCCTGAGCTCGCCGTAGCGCATCTGCTCGGGCGGCCGGATCTCCGAGTCGAAATAGGTCGGCGTCTCCGGATAGCGGACGATCTTGGGGGCCTCGAAGCGCTGGTAGTTGGTCACCTCGACCCCTTCGTACGAGCGGGACCATCCGTTGTTGAACACCCACGCGTCGCCGATGTACTGGGCTTTCTCGGTGAACAGGCGCCGGGACAGCCGATGGCCCGCGTCGAAGTCGAACACCTGGAGCCGTTGCAGCGCCTGCTGCTCCGGGTCGTAATGGAGATAGTTGTAGATATAGCGCCCCTGGCCGAACAGCCACTGCCGGTCGGCCCGCCGGTAGGTGCGGACCGTTTCGCTGCCGCGGATGCGGTCCTTGAGCTTCGCCACCTTCTCGTTGGACGCCGGCAGCACCGCCGACTCCAGATAGGCGCAGAACGCCGTGACGAGAAATGCGGCGGCGAGAGCCGGCAGAGCCAGGCGGTAGAGGCTGATCCCCAGGGCTTTGGCCGCGGTGATCTCGTTCTTGCGGGCGAGCAGGCTGAAAGTCATCAGCGTCGTCACCAGCACGACGATCGGAGCGATGTCGTAGAACATCTGGAGCGACAGGTACTCGTAGTACCGCAGCACGATCCCGCTGCCGACCTTGTTCTTGAGGATCTCGTCGATCGTCTCGCTCAGGTCGAAGATGATGAACAGAGACAGCCCCGACATGACGACGAGCAGGAAGACCAGGGAGAACATCTTCACGACGTAGCGGTCGAGGATGTTCGGGAAGACGATCCGCAGGCGGGGGAGGCGGAGCACCAGGTCGGCGCGCGA
>Ga0126309_10000168_pt1 | contig 22133 bp, 20 predicted proteins | sample Plot56_FD_92541 | JGI IMG/M metagenome (GOLD analysis project Ga0126309, IMG submission 92541) | Serpentine soil microbial communities from UC McLaughlin Reserve, CA, USA - Plot56 | ecosystem: Environmental > Terrestrial > Soil > Grasslands | place: USA: UC McLaughlin Reserve, Lake County...
AAGATTTTAAGTCTCCTGCGTCTGCCATTTCGCCACTCCGGCACGTGGACGGGCATTTTAGCAGGGGATCTCCCCTTCTCCCTCCCTCTCCACGTAAGATCTCAGGATGCGCAAACGAAAGATCGTCTGGCCCGCCCTCGCGCTGGCCGCCGCCGTCCCGGCGCTCGGTGCCGCGGCGCCGCTCAAGGTGCAGCCCCCCCAACTCGCGGTCCGCGAGCACCAGCTCGCCAACGGGCTCAAGGTCCTCCTCCACGAGGATCATTCCGTCCCCGTCGTCGCCATCCAGGTCTGGTATCACGTCGGGTCGAAGAACGAGCGCGCCGGCCGCAGCGGCTTCGCCCATCTCTTCGAGCACATCATGTTCCAAGGCTCGGAAAATCTCGCCTCCGGGGAGATGCAGGACTACATCCAGTCGATCGGCGGCCGCTTCAACGCCACGACGGACTTCGACCGCACCCTCTACTTCGAGGTCATCCCGAGCAACCACCTGGAGCGGCTGCTGTGGATGGAGGCCGACCGCATGCGCGCCCTGGACGTCTCGGAGGCCAACTTCGTCTCCGAGCGCAACGTGGTCAAGGAGGAGCGCCGGCTGCGGATCGACAACCCGCCCTTCGGCCGGCTCTTCGAGGTGGTCCTGGCCAACACGTTCACCAGGCATCCCTACAAGATCCTTTCGATCGGCAGCATGTCCGACCTGGACGCGGCGACCATCGAGGACGTGCGCGCGTTCCACAGCACCTACTACGTGCCTAACAACGCGGCCCTCGTCCTCGCCGGCGACTTCGATCCGCAGCAGGCCCTGGGCTGGATCGAGAAGTACTTCGCCCCCATCCCCAAGGGGAAGGAGATCCCGCGCGACATCCCGAAAGAGCCGGCCCAGACGGCCGAGCGCCGCCTGATGGAATACGACGCCAACACGCCGCTGCCGGTCGCGATGCTCACCTATCACGTGCCGGAAGAAGGGCACCCCGACCTCTATGCCCTGGAGGTGGCGAGCCGGATTCTCTCCGACGGCCAGAGCTCGCGCCTCTACCGCAAGCTGGTCTATGAGCAGCAGATCGCTCTGCAGGCCAGCGGGCAGTCGCTGACTCTGGAGGACCCCGGAGTCTTCTACTTCTCCACGATCGTGCAGCAGGGGCACACGATCGACGAGGGAGAGAAGTCCCTGATCGAGGAGATCGAGAAGCTGCAGAACCAGCCGGTCACTACCGAGGAGCTCGACAAGGCCAAGAACCAGCTCATCGCCGGCCAGGTGCTCGGCCGGCAGACCGTCAACGGCAAGGCATCCGACATCGGGCACTTCGCCGTCCTCTTCGGCGACTGGCGCCTGGTCAACCAGCAGATCGAGAAATACCAGAAGGTCTCGGCGGCCGACGTGCAGGCCGTTGCGCGCAAGTACTTCCGTCCCGAGAACCGCACGGTGGTCCACATGCTGCCGGAGGCGATGCGGCCGAGCGAGGTGAAGAAATGAGGAGCCCACTCTGCACCATCGCGGCCCTGGTGCTGGCCGTTCAGGCGACCGTCCTCGGCGCCGCTCAGGAGACCATGAAACCGAAGAAGCCATCCTATCCACCGGTCCAGGAGCCCCGCGAGGTCCACTTCCCCGCCTTCGAGCAGAAGACGCTGGCCAATGGCCTTCGGGTGGTCGTCATCGAGCATGGGGAGACGCCGTCGGTGACGGTCCAGATGCTCTTCCGGGCGGGAAGAGCCTTCGATCCCGCCGCCAAGGCCGGGCTCGCCGCTGCCACCGCCCGGCTCCTGCGCGAGGGGACCGCGACCCGCTCGTCGCAGCAGATCGCCCAGGCCATCGATTCGGTCGGAGGCAGTCTGGATACCTATGGAAGCATGGATTCCGCCGGCGCCTCGCTGCAGGCGACCGCGGATCAGCTCGATCTCGGCCTGGACCTCCTCTCCGACATGGTCCTCCACCCCAGCTTCCCGGCCGAGGAGGTGGAGCGCTGGCGGCGCCAGACCCTCAATGGTTTACAGGTGCAGCAGGAGGACGCCGGTTATCTGGCCGACGCCGCGTTCGACCGGGCGGTCTTCAACGGCCACCCGTATGGTCTGCCGGCGGACGGCACGCCCGAATCGGTCGGCAGCCTGACCCGGGACGACCTGGTCGCCTTCCATCGCGAGCACTACGTCCCGAACCAGGCGATCCTCGCCGTGGTGGGGGACGTGAAAGCCGCCGACGTCTTCGCGCGGGTCGAGCGCGCTTTCGGTGCCTGGCCCCGGGGGAAGGAGCACGAGATCGCGAAGGTGGAGATGGCGCAGGGCGGAAAGCGCCGGATCGTGGTGATCGACATGCCGGACGCGGTCCAGAGCGAGATCCGCGTGGGACAGATCGGGATCGCCTTCACCGATCCGGACGCCTTCGCGGCAGACGTCTACAACTCGATCCTGGGCGGCGGCTCGGGCGCCCGTCTCAACGAGGAGGTCCGCAACAAGCGGGGTCTGTCCTATGGCGCGGGCAGCGGCTTCGTCAAGGCGGTTCAGCCCGGCTCATTCCAGGCGTCGACGTTCACCAAAACCGAATCGACCGTCCAGACCGTGGAGGTGATGCTGGACACGATGCGGGAGCTGAACAAGACGACGGTGCCCGCGGCCGAGCTCGAGGCGCGCAAGACTTACCTGAGCGGCGTGTTCCCGCTGCAGATCGAGACGCCCGACGGGATCGCGGGCAAGGTGCTGGAGGCGATGAAGTACGGCCTGGGCCGGGAGTACATCGAGAGCTACCGCGGCCGGATCGATGCCGTGACCGCCGAGCAGGTGCGCAGCTTCTCCGAGCGGCGGATCCACCCCGAGTCCACCTTGGTGGTCGTGGTCGGCAACGCCTCGGCGTTCCTGCCCGAGCTCCAGAAGAAGCTCGGGCAGGTAGAGGTCATTCCTTATCAGGAGCTGGACCTGCTGCGGGCGGATCTGCGGCGGCCCGGCAAAGCGGAGGAGAAGCCGGCGGGGACGAGATGAAATGAATCGGGTGGCTCGGACATCAGGCATGAGACCTCACCTTGTGCTCGGATCAGCTTCGCGGGGACTAAGTCCCCGCTCCGAATCGTGCTAAGATGAGTCTCGGTTCACCCCCGAAAGGAGATCTAGATGAAGAAGTCCATTGTGGCCCTGGCCGGTGCTGTGTGCGCTGTCGCCTTCCTGCTTCCCGTCACTGCCCAGGCGGCCGGGAACACCGTCGTCATCAAGAACAAGTCCGACTGGGAGCTTCACCAGTTTTTCCTGTCCCCCGTGGACACGGACAAGTGGGGCCCGGATCAGCTCGGCGACCACGTGATCAGCACGGGTGGCACCTTCACTCTGAATGGCATTCCTTGCGACAGCTACGACGTGCGGCTCGTCGACGAGGATGGCGATGAGTGTGTCGTGCCCGGAGTCGATATTTGCGACGGCCAGGCAGGTTGGATCATCACCAACGACGACCTCCTCGACTGCGAGGCTGGCGGCGAAGGCGACGACGAAGACGAAGACGAGTAGGGCCAAGCCACAAAAACCTGCTTTTCCCAACCCCCGCGAGCCCGAGAGGGCCGCGGGGGTTTTGCCGTTCTCAGGGAGAGAGAAGAATCCCCAATTCCTGAAGAACCGGGTTCAATTCAGCCATGAGCTCCTTCAGAGGGATGGGCTCACCCATAGGCTCGAGCCGAGCATTTCCCTCAAACAGGGCGGCACAAGGCTGGCCGTTCAGATTGGAGGGATAGAGGACACCTGCCGCACCCTTCCGATAGAGCTCTCCTGCCAGGAACTGTGTCAGCTCACGGGAACGGCTTTGCAGCTCTGCGAAGTCAAGATTGACAAGTCCGAGATCCAGAAGCGTCCGGGAATACCGGCGCTCCAGATCTCCCCGGACATCCATGGACCTCAGATCGATCAGCTCGCCAGAGAGGACCTCAAGACGCCCCTGGGCCAGAGCCCTCTTCTCCAGCCAAGACCTTTTGACGAGCCCTGCAAGAGTCAACTTTGCACGACCTAGCTCCTCCTCGTACTGGGCGCGCGCGCTCAGATCAGGACGGAAAGGCGCAAGAACCTCGCGAAAGCATGTCTCTCGATCGGTAGCTGCATAGAGAGTGCGGAACTCTCTCTGGGGATCATCGAAGCGGTGGGACCAGGGGCAGCGATTGTGAGGGGTAAAGTCGAGGGGAGTGGGCGCGTGGCCCACCCGCCAGAACAGGAGCCTGCTCAGAATCAGATCTCCGCGAACTCCTGAGCTGCAGTGAGCACGTTTGCCCAGCTCCCACGGTTCCAATTCCGCAGAACATAGGCAGGGGCAGTGTCCTCAAGAGAGGGGTTCATCCCGAAGAACCAGGAGCGGGTCATCTCGTCTCCGCAATCCGGGACCAGACACCGTGCGGCCCAATAGGCCACCTCAAGCCGAAAACGCTCCTCCGGAGCCGGAGAGATCTCACCCTCCGCCCAAGCTCTGACCGTCTTTGTTTCGCTCAAGCCGCTGAGATAGGCGGTGACTTCTTCGCTGAGATGCTCGCACAGATACTCAGCCATCTCACAAACGGCTGGATCGGTCAACTGCCGGTGCTCACGAAACTGACGCTGTGCGCTCATGTAATCCCCCGCGGCGCCTGCCAAAGCTCCTAGCGCCGCACCCATGGCGATTGAGCCTCGACTACGGCTCACCACTCCTCCCAGCAAACCGCCGGTCAGGCTTCCTGCCAAGACCAACAGCGCCGGCCTTGTCACTTCTCGGCTTCTCATGACTTCTTACCACATCCCGCACCTGCCGTCCATGACATTGTAGCATCGGTCCGTTCTTCGATCCAACTTACGCCCCCGCTTTTCTGTCTCGCCACCCGCCTTCCTTATCTCCTGAGTTTCTTATCTCACCGCTGTCTCTCTCCTGTCTCGATCCACAGGCTGTGGAAACCAGGAGCTTGTCTCTCTCTATCTCCATATCACTGGCTTGACGAGATAAGGAGAGGGATTTATGCTGACAAGGGAGACAGACATGCAAACGCCCACTCTGGAAAAGTCCCGGGTCCGAAGCCCCTCGTTTCCCTTCATCTCCCTGCGCGAGGCAGTGGACCGGGCACGGGTGTTCTTTCGAGAGGAAAAGCAGCATGCGGCGCCGGTTCAGGTGGCGGTCACCTATTGGGGCTACTCGTCACTGAAGAGCAGCGGCGCGCCGCGGACGATCGCGGCGCTGCGGGCGTTCGGCCTCATGGAAGGGGATGACGAGATCCACCTGACCGACCGCGCCCTGGCGCTCCTGCGGGACGAGACCCCGCCTGCCGAGAAGCGACGCCTGCTGCAAGAGGCTTCCCGACTGCCGCCGACCTATCGTGTGGTCTGGGATGAGTACCAGGCTGACCTCCCCTCGGACGCCACCTTGTGCAACTTCCTGGAGAAGCTCGGATTCAATCCGGATTCAGCCGATGGGTTCCTGCGCAATTATCGAGAAACGATCCGATTCGCCGGGCTCACCACCAACGCGGTTCCGGGGACGGCATCCCTGCCGCCCCCCTCCCCTGCTCCTGAGCCCCAAGGGTCCATCTCCTCGGGGCTCATCGAGCGTTTTCCGCTGGCCGATGGCGGTCTCGAAGTCCGGTTGCCCCGGAAGGTCACCCGGCGCGAGGCGGAACAACTGCGGATCTTCTTCGACCTCTGGCTCAAAACCGTCACGGCACCTTGACTGCTACGCCGCCGGCGCCGCCTTCCCGCCCGGACGCGGCGCGTACCAGTCGATCCGCCGCGTCACGAACATGACCAGGGCGAGGATCGCGAAGAGGCCGACCGAGCCGAGCAGCAGGGCGTAGTCCTCGGCCTGGAGCAGCACGTAGAGGTAGCCGTAGAGGGCCGCCAGCGCCGCCGACGTGCCCAGGGCACGCAGCCGGCCGCGCAGGATCGCCGCCGAGTAGCCGCCGATCAGTCCCACGGTGGCCGCCGAGGCCACCGTGTAGGCCAGGCCGAACGGCGCGTGCTCCGAGATCGACAGGAGCAGCAGATAGAAGAGGATGAGGGCCGAGCCGACCAGCAGGTACTGCAGCGGGTGCAGCGAGAACGGGTTGAAGACCTCGTACAGAAAGAAGGTCAGGAAGGTGAGCAGCAGGAAGAGCATCCCGTACTTCAACGAGCGCTCCGTCTTCTGATACGCGTCCACCGGCAGGAAAAGATCCACGCCGAACGCAGAGGCGTCGAGGGCGTCCTGCGGCGCCACCGTGGAGGCTTCGGTCGACCGCCACTGCTGCGGATAGCTCCGTCCGAAGTACGGCACGCTCCAGGTCGCATTGAAGCCCTTCTCCCCCACCTGGCGGGACTCGGGCAGATAGGCGCCCACGAAGCTGGGGTCGGGCCACGGGGAGCTCAGGGTGACGGTCGTCTGCTGGCCCAGAGGGAGGAACTTGAGCGACCGGCTGCCGTCCAGCACCAGGTCGAAGGCGAAGGCATAGGTGCGTCCGGCCTCGCCGCCGGCCAGGCCCGCCACAGGCGTGCGCAGACCGCGGCTCCACATCCCCTCGACCGCACCGCCAGGGGACAGGGCCAGGTCCTGCCCCGCCCAGGAGACCTTCACGCTCCGGCGCAGACCCCGCATGTCGGGCACTCCGAAGGCCAGCTCGGCCTCGTTCCACAGGATGTCCTCCTCGGCGACTCCCCATACAGCCAAGCTCGGCTGGCGGAACGTCCCCTTCCAGCTCAGGCGGGCGCGGTAGACCGCCACCTCGAAGATCCCGCGGCTGCGCCGCTCGGGATTGATCTGCCCGGAGATCGCCAGTTCCTCGGGAAGGAAGATGGCATTCACCGTCCAGACCTGGTTCTTGCCGTTCTCGTCCTTGCCCCGCACGAGGTACGGGACCCGCAGCACCGGGCCGCTCAGGGTCTGCTCCATCCCCCAGGAATTGGCAACCTCGGTGGCGGTCTGGTCGTGCCGCGCTTGCCGCTCCGAGATCAGGCCTCGCACCATCGACAGAGGGATGAGCAAGGCGAGCATCAGCAGTCCGATGACGACCATCTTGAACAGCACCGAATCGCGCAGGGGCCGCCGCTGGGCAGGGGCCGCCGCGACAGAAGTCTCTCCGAACATGTCTCTCGTCCTCCGGGTTATCTTTGGATAGGGGCCGGACGCTCCGGCGCCCGGCCCCCCCGCAGACATTCATCAGACCGCGCCGGCCCGCCGTGAGAAGGGCGGTATCGTGGAGAGAGGCACGGAGATCGTGGCGGAAATGTGGCGTCCCGCCCGGCCGAGTAAAGATGCGGTAGATTGCGGGCATGGCCGATTCGCCTGGCAATCTGACCGGCAATCTATCCGGCAATCTATCCGGCGCCAGTGGAGCGCGCATCGCCCTCGTGGACGACGAGGAGAACCTGCGGGAGACGGTGGGCTTCGCCTTGCGCCGCGAAGGCCACCGGGTCGAGCTGTTCGCCGATGGCCTGGAAGCCTGGCGGGCGTTCGAGCGCAACCTGCCCGACCTGGCCATCCTCGACGTCCTGATGCCGCGCATGGACGGCCGCGAGCTCTGCCGGCGGCTGCGCGCTTTGTCCGAGCGGCTGCCGATCCTCTTCCTCACCTCGCGCGACGAGGAGATCGACCGCGTTCTCGGCCTGGAGCTGGGAGCCGACGACTACCTGTGCAAACCGTTCTCGATGCGCGAGCTGGCGGCGCGGGTCAAGGTGCTGCTGCGGCGCGCGGCCCTCTCGCGCGAGCCGGACGGCGGCGAGGAGAGCATCCTGGAGACCGGACCGCTGCGGCTCGACCTGCGGAGGTATCAGGCGACCTGGAAGGGAGCGCCGCTCCCGCTGACCGTCACCGAGCTGTCCCTGCTCCACGCGCTGGTCCGCCACCCCGGCCACGTCAAGACCCGGGTCCAGCTCCTGGAGGAGGCCTACCCGCACGACGCCTACGCGAGCGACCGGACGATCGACAGCCACATCAAGCGGCTGCGCAAGAAGCTGGTCGAGGCGGATCCGTCGTTCGACGGCATTGAGACGGTCTACGGGCTGGGCTACCGCTTCCGGCAAGGGTGACCGTGCGCTTCCTCGCCAGGATCTCGGTCCGCCTCCTGCTGTTCAATATCCTGCTGGTTTTCCTGCCGGCGGCCGGGTTCTTCTACCTGGAGGTCTACGAGAAGGAGCTGCTGGAGGCGCAGGAACGGGCGATGGTGCAGCAGGGGCGTCTGGTCGCGGCGGCGCTCGCCGGCCAAGGCGAGCTGAAGGCGCCGGCAGCCAAGGTGCTGCTGCTTCGTCTGGAAGGGCGGACGGGCTCACGGCTCCGCGTCGTGGATCGCCAAGGGAACCTGCTCGCCGACTCGGCGCGGCTGGTGCCACCGCGTCCGGCGCCGGCTCGACGGGAGGGGCGGTATGACCGGTCGGCCAGCAGCGCGGAGTCGCTGCCGCACCCGCGGGAAAACCCGCTCTACCGGATCGGCGCCTGGCTCTATCGTCTGGTGGGGCGGATCAGCCGCCCCTTCGCGCGTCCCGAGCCGCCGCAGGATACCGAGAAGGTCTACTCGCCCGGCGCGCCGCTGCTCGGTCCCGAGATGCGGTCGGCGCTCGCGGGACGCTACGGCGCCACGATCCGGCCCACCGCCGGCCAGCGCTCGGTGACTCTCTACAGCGCGATTCCGATACGCAGCAAGGGGCAGGTGGTCGGAGCCGTGCTCGTCTCGCAATCGACCTACCGCATCCTGCTGGCGCTCTACGACGTGCGGCTGGACATCTTCCGTGTGGTCCTCGCCGCGGTGGTGGCGGCGGCGGTGTTGACCCTGCTCGTCTCGGCCACCATCGCCCGGCCGCTCCGCCAGCTCCGCGACCAGGCCCATGCCGTGGTCGACCGCCGGGGGCGGCTGCGCGGGCGGTTCCGCGGCTCGCGGCGGCACGACGAGATCGGGGATCTCGCGCGCGCCCTGGAAGAGCTGACCGGGCGTCTCGAACGCCATCTGCGTTTCATCGAGTCCTTCGCCTCGGACGTCTCGCACGAGCTCAAGAACCCGCTCGCCTCGATCCGCTCGGCCACCGAGATGCTCGGCGAGGTCGAGGATCCGGCGGACCGGCGGCGCTTCCTGGAGATCGCCTGGCGGGAAGTGGCCCGCATGGAGCACCTGCTGTCGAGCGTACGGGAGATCAGCCGGATCGACGCGCGGCTGGAAGCCGAGCCGGCCGGACCGGTGGACCTGCGGGAGCTGCTGCCGGCGGTCCTCGACAGCTTCCGCCTGCATACCGGAGACGGCTCCCGGATCGCCTTCCGCTCACCCCCCGGACCGGTCCACGCAGTGGCCGCCCCCGAGCGCCTGGCCCAGGTCGTCGAGAATCTCCTGGACAACGCCGTCGGCTTCTCCCCTCCGGGCGGCGAGGTGACGGTCGAGCTGGCGGCTGAGCCGGATACGGCCGTGCTGCGGGTGGGCGACCGCGGCCCGGGCATCCCGGAGGAGCACCGCGACCGGATCTTCGACCGCTTCTTCACCTGGCGGCCCGACGAGCCCCACGCGCGCAACGGACACACCGGCCTGGGCTTGGCCATCGTCAAAGCGATCGCCGAGGGCTACGGCGGCTCCGTCTCGGCGCAGAACCGGCCGGACGGCGGCGCCTGTTTCGAGGTTCGGCTCCCCCGGCTGCCGCGGATCAACGATTGACACAAATTCCCTCCCGTCCGGCCGCCAACTCCGATACGATGCGGCGCGCAGCCGACATTGGATTCATCTTCTCGAAGGAGAGCTCACCGCATGAGTCAGCCCCGTCCCATTCTCGACGTCGCGCAGGACCTCGGGATCGACCGCCGTTTCGTGGTGCCGTATGGAGATGACAAGGCCAAGATCCGTCTGGAGGCCCGCGAGTCCGGGCGCCCGCCTGGCAAGCTCGTGCTGGTCTCGGCCATCACACCCACGAGCGCGGGAGAGGGCAAGACCACGACCAGCATCGGCCTCGCTCAGGGGCTAGCCAAAATCGGCCAGCGGGTGTGCATCGCCCTGCGCGAGCCTTCCCTCGGGCCCATCTTCGGGATGAAGGGAGGGGCCACCGGCGGCGGCAAGTCCGTCCTCGTGCCCGGGGAGGACATCAACCTCCACTTCACCGGCGACTTCCACGCCATCACCACCGCCAACAACCTGATCGCCGCGCTGCTCGACAACCACCTCCAGCATGGCAACGCGTTGGGGATCGACCCCCGCCGCATCCTCTGGAAGCGGGTGATGGACATGAACGACCGCTCGCTCCGCCGCGTCATCATCGGTCTCGGCGGTCCGCTCGAAGGGGTGCCGCGGGAGACCGGGTTCGACATCACGGCGGCCTCCGAGATCATGGCCTCGCTCTGCCTCGCTGAGGACGCCGCCGACCTGCGGACGCGCCTCGACCGCCTGCTCCTCGGCCTCACCGCGAAGCAGGAGCCGGTCACCGTCGCCGACCTCGGGATCGTGGGCTCGCTCATGGTGGTCCTGAAAGACACCCTGATGCCGAACCTGGTGCAGAGCCTGGAGGGTGTGCCGGCCTTCGTCCATGGTGGCCCGTTCGCCAACATCGCCCACGGCTGCAACTCGGTGATCGCCACCAAGATGGCCCTGGCCTACGGCGACTGGGTGGTCACCGAGGCCGGCTTCGCCTTCGACCTCGGAGGTGAGAAGTTCTTCGACATCAAGTGCCGGACCGCCGGGCTGAACCCCTCGGCGGTGGTGATCGTGGCTACGATCCGCGCTCTCAAGCGGCATGGCAACGTGCCGAACGACGCCCTGGCGAACCCCGATCCGGCCGCGGTGGAGCGCGGCGTGGGCAACCTGCTCAAGCATGTGGAGAGCGCTCAGGCGTTCGGCAAACCCGTGGTGGTGGCCCTCAACCGCTTCGCCACGGATTCGGACGAGGAGATCGAGGTCGTGCGCCGCGCCTGCGCCGCCATCGGCGTGACCTGCGTCACGGCGGACCACTACAGCCAGGGAGGCGCCGGGGCGGTCGAGCTGGCCCGGGCCGTGGTCGAGCAGGCGCAGGCGACGCCCTCGCCCCTGCGGCCGCTCTACGAGCTCTCCGAGCCGATCCCCGTGAAGATGGAGAAGATCGCGCGCGCCATGTACGGCGCCAAGAACGTGGTCTTCAGCGCCGAGGCGGAGAAGGACCTCAAGCTGATCCGCAAGCTGGGCGCCGAGGGTCTCCCCCTCTGCGTGGCCAAGACCCCGGCCTCGCTCACCGACGACCCGAACGTCGTGGGCCGCCCCGAAGGGTTCGACATCACGGTCCGCAGGCTCATCCTGTCGGCCGGGGCCGGCTTCGTGGTGCTCCTGCTCGGCGACATCCTGCGGATGCCGGGCCTGCCGGCGTCACCGCAGGCGCTGCGGATCGATTTCGCGGACGGAGAGATTCACGGGTTGATGGCTGGATAGAGGGGCCGGGGGTGAGGGCCCTACCGCGTGTAGAACCCCGACACCGTGCGTGCCTGATATCCCCGCCCCTTCACCTCCACTCCCACCTTCCGCCACACCTCCGGCGCGGCCTCGCGCGGGTAGTAGGTGAGGAGGTACTGGCTTCGCAGCTCGCGGAGGATGTTGTCGTAGACCTCCCGCAGGTTCTGGCTGGGCATGACGAAAAAGGCGCGGCCGCCGGTCGCGGCGGCGAGGCGGTCGAGCCTCTCGGCGTAGCTGTCGAGCGGCTCCAGGATGCCGGACTCCGCAGCCCTCGCCGCCTTTTGATTGGTGACGATCAGGTAGATCGGGACGTTGCTCCGCCGCGCTTCTCGGATACAGGTGCGGTAGGAGGTCTTCTCCCCTTCACCGATGCCGTCCGAGTACACGACCAGCGCCTTGCGGCCGGCGACTCCCTGGAGCTTCTGCAGCGAGAAGACGATCGCCTCGAAAAGGTCCGAGCCGCCGTCCGCCCGCATCACGTCGAGGCCGGAAGATACGGTGGCGAGGTCGCCGGTGATTCCCGTGACCAGCCGCGGCTCGGAGTCGAAGTCCACCAGGAGAGCCCGGTCGCGGGCCGACAGGCCTCCAGTCAAGAGTGTGCGTGCAGCCTCCCGCACGTCCGGGAGCTTCAAGAACATGCTCGCCGAGGAGTCGAAGGCCAACCCGAGGCTCAACGGGGACGAGCCCGCGTCGTCGAAGCCCGCGATCGCCTGGTCGCGGCCGTCTTGGAGGAGCCGGAAATCGTTCCGCGTCAGACCGCGCACCGGCCGGCCGTTGCGGTCGGTGACCACGACGTAGAGCTCGACGAGCCGCACGTCCAACCGTTCGCCCATGGCGGTCGAGTTGAGCAGGACCGCATCTTCCGCGGTGGTGCCGTCGTCCAGCAGGGCGCTGGCCCGGAGATAGCCCACCGGCCGCTCCCGCGGGACGTTCACCCGGTGCCGGTAGGGCGCTCCATATAAGGTCGCCGCCAACTCGTCGTTCCAGAAGATCTCGAGCCGCTCCAGGCGCCGTTCCGGAGGGAGACGGAGATCGATCTCGACGTCGACCGGCCCGATCGCCTTGCCGCCGGCCGGGGAGACGATGCGCACGCCGCGGCCGCTCCAGGGCTTCGTCCGGACCGGCGCCTCCGCCACCTCCAGGATCGGCTCGTCGTCCTCCTCCTCTTCCGCCTGTTCCGTCACCACCGGGAGAAGCCGGCTTCCCCAGGGTCCGCCCGCGGGGTCGTCGAGCACGACCGCGATCCGGTCCGCGCCCGATGGCAGCGACAGCGGCACTCGCCACACGCCATCCGCGAGATCCGCGGGGGACAACAGGCGTTGGGTGGTCATGCTCTCGGAGCCTGAGGGGATCGCCAACGTGAGCCGCTGGCGGGCCGGCTCCTCGGGCCGCAGCTCCAGAAGCCACGATGCGATGCCCGATGCATCGACCACCTGGCGAAGCATGGCGGCGGCCGGGAGGTCCTCATTGTCCTCTTCTTCGGCAAGGAGACGCTGTGCGCGCCGGACTGCGATCACGTCCGGGACCGCGGGCCCGCTCCACCTGCCAGCCTTCGTCTTTTCCGCGGAAGCAACCCGCACCTCGATCGGATGAAGCGCTCCGTCCGAAGGCGCAGGAGCCTCGTAGCGCACCCAGACACGAGAGCGGAGCCGGGCAAGCGCGTTCGCCGTCGCCGATTGGGTGGTGAGCACCTCGCCGCCGGTCTCCTCTGCCAGCGCCGCGAGCGGTGCCCGCGGGTCCGCCAGCTCCGGCGGCGCAGGCTCGGCCGGAGCCTCGTCTTTTTTCTTCCGTCCGGGAGTGACCACCACGCCGATGGGGACCTGTTCGGTCGACTGCGTGCGCCACCGCCCCAACTCAGGAAGCTTCTGGTTCCCGACCGGCATGGGAAGAACGGTCCAGCCGAGTGCCGCGGCGGAGCGCGCCAGATCCCGGCTCCGCTCCGCCAGGCTCGGGTCGGCGAGCCCGGCGCCGAGGGCGGACCGCCGCGCCCGGTCTGAGATCCAGCCCAGATACGGAGCGCGGGGATCGAGATCGAAGCCGTCGCTCACCAGGAACAGGACCCGCGGACCGCCCTGCCCCCGCGCATCCGCGAGCCACTCCAGAAGAACGTCCTGCTGATGTCCCGCCAGCCGCGCCTCGGCCGCGACCGCCTCCTCCAGGCGCTCGGCCTGGTCCTCGGGGCGGTCTGTCGGCGCGCCGACTTCCGCGAGAAACCGTTGGCGGAGCACGCGTAAATCGTCGCGCCCGTCGCCGGTGAGGAGGAGCCGCGAAAGGGCATCGTCGAGAACCGCCGGATCGCGGGTGGGGAGCAGAGCGGGCCGCGGCTCCGGCTCGGCGATCACAACCTCCACCGGACCCAGAGCTGTCAGCTCCTGGGCCTGAGCGGCGAGGAGACCGGCGGCGCCGCGGACCGAGCGCGTCCCGGCCAGGATGCGGTCGACATAGACGACCACCCGCCAGGGCTTCCCCGTCTCCACACCAAGCACCCGGCGCGGCACGCCCTCTTCAGTGACGGCAAAGTTTTCGGTCTTGGGCTCACGTAAAGGAGCATCCCGGCGGTCGAGAGCCTCGACGGCCAAGCCGGATTCAGTCGTGGGAACAGGAGCGGGAGCTTCCGCGGAGATCTGGAATGCGAGGAGAAAGAGGGACGACAGGAACGACAGCCAGGAAATCACGGAGGCAATTGTACCCTCACCTCAGGCTGTGCCTTGCCGTCCTTGGACTTACCGGATACCCAGCTCTTCGAGAGAACCTGCGATAAGAAGCTTGTCGGCGAGGCGGGTCAGGCGCGTAGCCGAGTAGATGCCCTCCACCTTCTTACGAATTGGCTCCGGCAGCGGACCGAAGCGCTGATCCATCTGATGCAGGACGATCTGCCGCATCCCATCGGCGATCATCCGCTCCGACCAGGTCAAATCTCGCATTGGGTTCATTGGCTTCTCCCGTTCCCTCGGACTGAGTCTTTTATACTCCTCCATCTCCTCCGGCGTCAAGACCAGATACGTTTCGACGCAATCTACCAGCAGCAGACGCCTCTGCTCGTCCAGCCGTCCCGCATCAATGCGCTGCAAACAGGCGAGCTTGTGCTCGGCCCGGCTCCAGCGGCCGGGCGTCATCAGTGGGGCCAGACCCCAGGCGAGCGGCTCCGGCTTGCTCAGGTAGTCCTCCGCCCGGCAACCGGAGAGGTTGAACGCCAGATAGCGGAAACAGTTCAGGCCCGGACCGGCGATTTCCCCATCCGGTGCCATGGTATGGATTCCGGGTGTACCGCCGCGCAGATTCACCAGGATCGACAGAACCGGGCCTCCATAGCGGGCCTGGATGCGGCCCGCATACTCACGAAGGCGGCGGAGCATCCGCGTGCGGGACCTGGCTTCGACCTCTACGTGGACCAGCACCGAGCCGCCGCCTGGCATCGGGAATCGGGCCAGGATGTCGGCTTCCCGGCGGTCTTCTTCGAGGAGCTCCTTGTCGAGGAAAACCGGAGAGCTCCGGCGCTTCCCCAGGGCGAGGCTCGGTACCACCAGCCGGAGAAGATCCGGCAGGAAGAAGCGCAGAACTCTCTTGAACAATCGGTCGTGACGGGGCGGCATGGCGTCTCCTGTGGGAGACCACCAGCCGACCTCGGCTGATATGCGCTCCCGCCCCTATATAAGTCGTAAACTCGAGGTCAAATCTTGCACTCGTCGTGGAAGAAAGTCGAAGTTCGTGCCCGCTCGTTCCTTCCCGAGCTCCTCCCGCACCCGCACCACCTCCCCCACCACCACCAGAGCCGGCGTCGCCAACCCCTCCCGCTCCACGGTCGCCGCCAGCCCCCCGAGCGTCGTCACCACCACCCGCTCGTCCGGCAGCGTGCCGCGCGAGATCACCGCGGCCGGCGTCTCGGCAGCGCGACCGTGCGCCTGGAGCAGATCAGCCACCGCGCCGAGACGCGACAGCCCCATGAGGATCAGCAGTGTGTCGATCCGCGCCAGCGCCTCCCAGTCCACCCGGTCGTCGCCCAGGCAATGGCCGGTGACCACGGCGAAGCTCGTGGCGACCCCGCGGTGGGTCACCGGGATGCCGGCCCGCGCGGGAACGCTCGTCGCGCTCGTCACGCCCGGGACGACCTCCCAGTCCACGCCCGCCGCAGCGCAGGCGAGCGCCTCCTCGCCGCCGCGGCCGAACACGAAGGGATCGCCCCCCTTGAGGCGCACCACCACCCGGCCGGCCTGTGCATGCCGCACCAGGAGAGCGTTGATCTCCTCCTGCGCGCAGCGGTGGTTCCCCGCCTCCTTGCCCACGTCGATCCGGATCGCGCGGGACGGCGCCTCGTCGAGGAGCTCGGGCGCGACCAGCCGGTCGTGGACCAGCACGTCGGCTTGCTGGAGACAGCGGAGGCCGAGCACCGTGATCAGGTCCGGATCCCCGGGTCCCGCTCCGACGAGGTAGACGATCCCGGCGCTCCTCAAGCGGCCTCCTCCTCCACCGCTCTCTCGGGCTCGACGCCGAGGATATCGCGGAACCTCCCCACCGCCGCGGTTTCGTCCCCTTGCCGCAGCAGATCGAGGACGTCTGAGTCGACCAGCCGGTACCAGAGCTCGCGCCGGGTGGCGAAATCCGGCCAGCGCCGCGCCAGGGCCGCGCGCACCGAGCCGGCCAGGGAGAGGAAGCGCCCGTACTCCTCGCCGAGCTGCGCCTCCAGCCACTGGCGCAGCCGCACCGCCAGGACCGGCGCCTTGCCGCCGGTCGAGATGGCGATGGCGAGGTCCCCGCGCCGCACGATCGAGGGCGCGATGAACTGGCAGCGCGGCACGTCGTCCAGCGTGTTGATCAGGATGTTGCGGTGCAGAGCCTCCTGCCAGACCGCCTCGGCCATGTCCGGCGTCTGCTCGCAGGAGATGACCAGGCAGGCGCCGTCGAGGTCCCCGGGGTGATACCCGCGCGGGCGGTGCAGCAGGCGCCCTGCCTCCACCAGCGCAGTGAGAGCCGGCGTCAGGGCCGGAGCGATCACCGTCACCATGGCCTCCACGGCGAGCAGGCCGCGCACCTTCTCCTCGGCCAGGTGCCCTCCGCCGACCACCGTGCAGGGACGGCCCCGGAGATCAAGGAAGACCGGATAGTGCATCTCAGACCTCCAGGCTCTCCACCGTCACCCCATGCCGGTCGAATTCCAGGGACAGGCGGTAGTGGTCGGTGGACAGGCCCAGGCGGAAGACGCCCGGCCCCTGGGAGGTGACCACCAGGCCTTCGATCGTCTGGCCGGCGAGGGCGCGCAGCGCGGCATTGACCGCCTCCGTGGACCGGCGTGCCGCCGCACCCCGTGGAGTCTTGTGGAACAGGCGCAGCAGGGCCTGCTCGCCCTCCGCGCCGTGAATCTTCCGCGCGCGGCCGGTCTGGAGCGTCATCTCGAGAGCGGATTCGAGCCGCGGCAGGAGCGGCTCCGGCACGCCGCCGTCCGCGACGGCCGCGGCGAGATCCTCCCAGGGCGCCCGCGCCTGGGAAGTCTGGAGGCCCGCGAGCAGCGCGGCGATCTCCTCGCCCAGGACCTCGCGCTGGAACACGTCGAGCTCCAGGCCCTCGACCGCCGTGGCGACCGTCACGCCGAAGCCTCCTCGGGACCTTTCGCTCCCTGGTGGACGATCGCCTCCATCTCGTGCTCGAAGCCGCCGGTCTCGATCGGACAGTGGATGCCGCACTCCTTGGGCGCGTTCTTCTCCCACCACCAGCGGCCGGCGCGCGGGTCTTCCCCGGCCGCGGTAGCGCGCGTGCAGGGGCCGCAGCCGATGCTGGTGAACCCCTTGGCGTAGAGGCCGTGGACCGGAACGTCGTGCTCCCGGTTGTAGTCGTAGACCTCCTGGATCGTCCAGTCGGCCAGCGGGCTGATCTTGGCGAGGCCGCCGTGATCGTGGTCGATCTCGATCTTGCGGATGTTGGCCCGGCTCGCCCACTGCTCGCGGCGCAGGCCGGTGAGCCAGCCGGAGAGCCCTTCGAGCGCCTTGCGGAGCGGCTCCACCTTGCGCACGTTGCAGCAGAGCAGGCGCGCCGGCACCGACTTGCGGAAGAGGTTCGGCCCGTGCTTGCGCATCATGTTCTCCACCTGCTCCGCGTCGGGGAACTTGACCTCGACCGTGATCCCGTAGCGGTTGCGGATCTCGTCGATCATGTCGTAGGTCTCTTGCGGCAGGCGGCCGGTGTCCACCGTGAAGACGCGCACGCCCGGATCGATCCGCCAGGCCATGTCGAGGATGGCCATGCCTTCGGCCTGGAAGCTGGTGAAGAGAGCGGCGCGGCGGCCCCAGCGCTCCAGCGCCCAGGCGATCACTTCCTGCGGCGTGGCGTAGTCGAATTCCTCGGCGAGCTGCCCCGCCTCCCAATCGTCGAGAAGGTCGTCGGCGTACCCTACTTCCAGCATGATCAGACCTCGCTCCGGCTTTCCGCCGGCGTCGAAGACATCAAAGGAACTTCCCCTCCGATGGCGAAAGCGACCAGCTCCTCGTCCGAGCACCGGGCGAAGAACCGCTGGAGGGGCTCTCCATCGAGACGCGCCGTGAGCCAGGCGCGGAAAAGACGTTCGATGTACAGATGGACCGCCGGCGCCGGGACCCGGCGCAGCACGGGACGGCCGATCGCCGCCTCGCGCGCCAGGCCGCCGCGCAGGAAAAGGTCGTATCCCTGGAGGCGCTCCCCCTGGGGACCGCGCTCGCGGAGCGTCGTCCCCTGGAGGCCGATGTCGCCGATCCAGTGATGGGCGCAGGAGTTGGGGCAGCCATCGAGGTTCAGACGGAGGGAGCCGGCCTCATCGCCGAAGGTCGCCTCCAGATGCTCCACGATCCCCCGCAGCCGGCCCTTGGTCTCCGCCACCGTGAAATTGCAGAACGGATCGCCCGTGCAGGCGATGCTCGTGCTGCGCAGAGGGTGCGTATCGATGGGATAGCCGAGAGTCGCCACTTGACCGACCACCTCGTCCACCCGCTCGCCCGGGATCCCGGTCAGGATGAAGTTCTGCCGGCGGGTCAGGCGGACGCCTCCGCCGTACTCTTCAGCGAGATCGGCCACGGCGCGCAGAGCGGCGCCGTCCATCAGTCCGAGATAGACCGGGAAGCCGGCGTAGAAGAGGCCATCCTGCCGCTGGGGGTGAACCCCGGCGTGATCGAATTCCGCCTCGGGCGGAAGCGGCACCGCGCCATCCTCCAAACGGCGGCCGAGCCGCTCCTCGACGCGGGTCCGGAACACCGCGGGCCCGAGGTCGTGGACCATGTACTTGAGGCGCGCCCGGGTGCGCGACAGCCGGTAGCGGAGGTCCTCGCGCCAGACGTCGACCATCGCGCGGAGGACCTCGAGCGACTCCTCGATCGGCACCCAGACCCCGAGATCGTCGGCCAGCCGCGGCCACGTCGAGAGGCCGCCGCCGGCGCGCACCGCGAAGCCGGGCCGGCCGTCGCGCGGCGCGCCGATCAGGGCGAGGCAGTGGATCTCCGGCGCGTTGCACTGGTGCGGGCAGGCCGCGATGGTGATCTTGTGCTTGCGCGGCAGGTCCGAGTACTCGCGGTTGCGCAGGAAGAAATCCGCGGTCTCGTCGAGCAGCCCGCGCACGTCGAACAGCTCGTCCTGAGCGATACCCGCCACCGGGCAGCCGGTGATGTTGCGCACGTTGTCGCCGCACGCGCCGGCCGTGGTCAGCCCGGCGGCCTCCAGGGTGGCGAGGACCTCAGGGATGCGCGCCAGCTCGATCCAGTGGAGCTGCACGTTCTGCCGGGTGGTCAGCTCGGCATGGCCGCGGCCGTCGCGGTCCGCGATCTCGCCAATGACCCGGAGCTGCGCCGGCGTCACGATCCCGCCGGGCATCTTCACGCGCAGCATGAAGTAGCCGAGCTTGGGCTTGTCGTGGTAGAGGCCATACCACTGGAGCCGGACGAAATCCTCCTCCGCGACCGCCTCATACCCGGCCGTGATCATGGCGGGGAGGTCATGGATGACCGCCAGCCCGCCCTTCTCGTGCTTGAAGCGCTCGACCGAGTTGCGCTTGTGGACGAGGTCCCAGGTGACCTCCCCTTCCACGCCACGGAGACTGCTCATCGGCACCCCCTTGGAGACAGACCTGCCACAGGACGTGCCCCGGTAGGCACGTACGGACTAAAAAGACTCTGCTGGGTTTCAGGTGCGTGTCAGCGGGTGCGGGCCATGAAGCGGCTCACACCCGCTTGCTACATGTGCACCGCGGTTTCCCGGGGGGCGAATCGGCGCTGGGGCCGGCGAGGTGAAGAGGCGCGTCACCCATTTGTGATGATTGTAGTAGTGAATCCCTGGGATTGTCTAGTGGGTTGGTCACGATTAGGTGACAGTCGGGGGTGAGGGCGGTGACAGGGGGCTGGAGAACCCTAGGAGAAGGAGATTCCCGTGGTATCCTCGACGACATTGGAACCCATGCCGGCCGCTGCTCCATCCGAGGGTCTGGTCCGGCTCAGGGCAACTGGAGTATCGTATGGCCACTATTCCCCTTCGCCACGATATCGACTATCCGGAATCCGACGGCCAGCCCACGGGAGAGACCGAATTCCACCGCGACGAGATGTTCGACCTCATCGCGGCACTGAAGGATCAATTCCTGGAGATCGCTGACGTCTACGTGGCCGGGAACCTCTTCCTCTACTACGTGGAAGGCGACCGGCGCGCCGTGGTGTGTCCGGACGTGTTCCTGGTGAAGGGAGTCCCCAAGCAGCCGAAGCGGCGGATCTACAAGCTCTGGGAGGAAGGCCACGCTCCCTCCCTGGTGATCGAGGTGACCTCGCTCCACACCCGGGCCGAGGATCAGAAGGACAAGAAGAAGGTCTACGAACGGTTGGGCGTCGAAGAGTACTTCCTGCACGACCCCTTCGGTGAGTACCTGTCGCCCGTCCTGCAGGGCTTCCGTCTCGTTGAAGGGAGGTACCGTCCCCTCTCCCCCTCTCCCGACGGCTCGCTGATCAGCAACGTCACGGGCCTGCGTCTCCGTCCCGAGGGACAGCGGCTCCGCCTCCTAGATCTGGCGACAGGCGAGCCTCTTCTCTGGGATGAGGAGGTGCGGGAGCAGGCGCGCCGGGCCGCCCGGGCCGAGGATGCCCTCCGGGCTGCGGAGGAAGAGGTGGCCCAGCTCCGGCGGAAGCTCGAAGATCTTAAGCCGAGTTGATCGGCCGGCCCCACGCCAAGGCCACAGATTTTCGGTTTTTGGGGAGCGGTGATCGGGTGACGTTAAGGAGGCAACCCATGAGCCGAAGACTGTCAATTTACGAAGGATCGGCGGTAGCGACGCTTGCCTTTGTCCTAATCGCCTTGCCCCTTGATGCCCAAACCGTAATCTGGACGACCGACCCGGGTAAGGCGGCCGTTCTGCAGGGCGCCGGCATCGCCGACCAGATTCTGGCAGAGCAGGAACGGCTGCGTACGACACCCATGGTTCACCGGAAGATTGGCCTGCGTCCGGCAGCTGGTGAGGAGGTGGTCGTCAGATCCGGGGAAGTGATCGTCGCCCGCCTCGCATACCAGGCCTCGTACATGGCGAAGCCCCGTGCTGACTTCGTGAGCACATCGGGCACCCCGATCCGAGCCGAAGGCTTCCGCGTCTTCAAGATGCTCAACAACCGCTGGTGCGGACGTGGCGGTCGATGCTATGAGGACAAGGATCGGGACGGGGACTGGGACGGCGCAGGGCAGGCAAGAGGCCGCTGGGTGGATGTGCCTTACGAGAGCATGGAGCTGCGCAAGCCCATCGAAGGCGAAGACCGCCGGGAACTCATGCTCCTCGACGCGAGGACCCCGGTGAGCATTGAGTACCGGGAGTGGATGGGAGGCTCGCTGGTAAACACGGAAGCCTGCGCGCCCGTCGAAGCCTCCCGCTATAGCTGCCACGGCCTCGCAGTGACCGAGGTCGGTCGGGAGGACGAGGCGATCCGCTTCCTGGTAGAGGTGGCGCAATGAGTGGCACACCTACAGGGGGCGACAGTATGCGGAAGGAATATGACTTCACTGGCGCCAAGCGCGCCAAGGACGTGCCCCATCTGGCCAAGCTCGGTGACGGAGGGGACGGTCACGCGCCCCAGAACAGCGCCCGTTGTACCCGTCCGTGTCTGGAGGGCGGGTCTCAGCAGCCCGACTGCCCCAATCAGCGCTCCGCTCGAACGCCTGGTTTGGCTTCTCCAGTTTTGGTTTGGTGGCTAAATAGGGCCAAAAGCGGGCTTGCCGCAGCCTTTCGCTGGATGTAAAGAATCCGTTCCTGAGGAGACATCTGCGCCATCTCCTCGCTCAGATGATCTCGCAGTTGCCTCATCAACTGGACGGAATCAAACTCTTTAATCTTCTGATTCATCCTGTAGTACCTCCAGAGGGCTCCGAATCTCCAAAAGAGCGTAACCCTCCCGAAGATTAACGGAATTATATTTGTGAATGCGGTCGAGGTTCACGATATGCTTGAAGTTCCAACTCACAAGAACATCTACCTGAGCGACTGTCGCAACGGCAATGTGCTGAGAGTCTGCAATCATGCGCGACGACAACGCTCCCTGCCGCACATACTCCCCGGCGAGTTGCGTCGCTTCGTCAGTTAACACCACATACTCCACATTGGCTGGGTCTATAGCTCGCAAAACAGCCTGCACCTGATCTGGGGCTCCTGCCAACTCGGCAATCATCACGTCAGAGATCACGATGATCGCTTCTCCCGAAAGAAACCTCTGCATAAGTCGAGTTGAGGGCCCCTTGAATTCATCGTCACAGCATCCGCCGATCACGGAAGTGTCGACGTAAGCACGTAGGCGCTTACCTCTCATCTTTGAGTCCCACGAC
>Ga0126309_10000169_pt1 | contig 21943 bp, 24 predicted proteins | sample Plot56_FD_92541 | JGI IMG/M metagenome (GOLD analysis project Ga0126309, IMG submission 92541) | Serpentine soil microbial communities from UC McLaughlin Reserve, CA, USA - Plot56 | ecosystem: Environmental > Terrestrial > Soil > Grasslands | place: USA: UC McLaughlin Reserve, Lake County...
CGATCTCGACCGCGGCGCCGACGTCGCCGCCGGGCGCCGGGCCGCGGCGGCCTCCGAACCCGAAGGGATCACCGCTGCCGAAGAAGGCCTCGAAGATGTCCTCGATCGAGCCGAAGCCGGCGCTGCGCGGCGAGAACCCGCCGGACCGCAGGCCGTCGTGCCCGTACCGGTCGTAGACGCTTCGACGCTCGGGGTCCGACAGCACCTCGTACGCCTCGGCGGCCTCCTTGAACTTCTCCTCCGCCTCGGGGTCGTGGTCGTTGACGTCAGGGTGCAGCTCGCGCGCGAGGCGGCGAAACGCCTTCTTGATCTCGGGCTCCGAGGCGCCCCGATCGACGCCGAGCACTTCGTAGAAGTCGCGCGGCATCGGGGGGCCTAGCTGTCGTACACGGTCTCGAAGTAGCGCGAGAGCTCGCGGGCCGCCTCGCGCACGGAGCCGATCGCCACGGCGTAGTCCATCCGCAGGGGCCCGACCACCCCGACCGAGCCGAGGTTGCGGTGCCCGAGCCCGTAGTTCGCGCCGACGACGCTGACCGATCGCAGCTCCGGCTCCGGGTTCTCGTCGCCGATCCAGAGGAAGACAGAGCGCTCGTCGAGCGCGGACCGCAGGGTCTGCAGGACGCTCGCCCTTCCCTCGAGCGCGCGCATCAGCTTGTCGACGTCGCGCAGGTCGCCGTGATGGGCGTCGGAAAGGAGCCGCGCCGCGCCCTCGACATACAGCTCCCCGGCCGCGTCGGGCTCGAGCTGCGTGAAGGCCGGCGCCAGCGATGCCACGAAGCGCGCCTCGGCGGGTCCGAGCTCCGGATCGGCGAGCCGGCCGGCGATCATCCGGGCGCCGACTCCGAGGCCGGTCAGCGACTCGTTGAGGTACTCCGAGGCCCAGGCGACGAGCCCGGGATCGACCGGCTCGTCGTAGTTGAAAACCCGCTTCGCGACGACCCCGGTGGAGGTGATGACGATGACCATCACCACGTTTGGCTGGAGGCGGAGCGCCTCGACCCGGTGGATCGTCGCGGTCTCGAGCGGCGGAGCCGTGACGAGCGCCATCAGGTCGGTGACCTGGGCGAGCGCCGTCGTCGTCTCGCGCATCGCGTCGTCGACCTCTCGCCGGAGACGGGAGAGCTCGAGCTCGACGCCGCGCTTGGACGGCTTCGGCAACCCCTCCTCGAGCAGGCCGTCGACGTAGCGCCGGTAGCCGGCCTCGGTCGGGACCCGGCCGGCGGAGGTGTGGGGGTGGGTCAGAAAGCCGGCCTCCTCGAGCGCCGCCAGCTCGGCCCGTACCGTGGAGGGGCCCCACTCGACGTCAGGCAGGTCGGCGATCGCCTTCGAGGCAACCGGGCGGCCCGAGTCGAGGTGGGCGTCCACCACGAGTCGCAGGATCAGCTCTTGCCGCTCGCTGGGCATGCAGGGGATTCTAGGAACCCCCATGGCGCCCCGACCGCGGGTCCACCCGCGGCAAGGCGTTACTGATGGATCTCCGCCTCAGCGTTGCGGATGACCTGGTTGCCGTCCTGCTCGGCGACGGTCTCGACGACCACCCGGTCGCCATCCGCGGATTTCACCGTGCCGGTCACGCGGATCTCCCGCTCCGGGGCCCCCATCCCACGGAACTGGACCGAAAGCCGCCGCAGCGCGCGCGGGTCCCCGCCGGCCGCCTCGGTGTTGGCGCGGGCGACGAGGCCCATCATGTAGAGGCCATGGAGGATGTTGCCCGGCAGGCCGACCGCGCGAGCGAACTCGGGGTCGATGTGGATCGGGTTGAAGTCGCCCGACGCGCCGGCGTAGCGATGGGGCAGGTACTTGTCCGGCGTGACCGTCAGAGGCTCGATCTCCTCGCCCTGCTTCACCCGACCCCCCTGACGATGTTCGTCCATGTGCCCCGCACCACCTGCTCGCCGTCCTGGTTCAGCGACCTCGACTCGAACACGTAGAAGCCCTTGCCGTCCTTCTCGTAGATCTCCGCGCAGGTGGGGGTCGTCGTGATCTCGTCGCCCGAGCAGACCGGCACGCCCCACTCGAACTCCTGGCCGCCGTGGACCATCGCCGCGAAGTCGATGCCGACATCGGCGTCGAGGATCGCCTGGCCCATCGCCGGCGCGCTGTACACGACGCAGAACATCGGCGGCGCGACCACGTCTCGAAAGCCCGCGGCCAGCGCCGCCTCGCGGTCGAGGTGCACGGGGGTTTCGATCCCGAGCGCGTGCGCATACTCCCTGATCTTCTCGCGGCCGACCTGGTAGGTGGTCGCCGGCCACTGCTTGCCGACCGCGTCGGTCTTCAGCGCCATCGGCGCGGATTCAATCAGGGCGGGCCGGCGGGTGACTCGCATCTCGCGCCGCCGCGACAGCCTGGTCATGGTCGGGGTAGAGGTGGAAACGGAGAATCCTGCCGTCGCGAATCTGCCACATGTAGACCATCGTCTGCTCGACCGCGATTCCGCTCGAACGGCCGGTCCCCCGTTGGCGGCAAACTGCGACCACGCAATCGTCCCCGACCGCCTCGACCCTCTCGGGGTGGATCTCGAAGTCCTCCCAGGCGTCGAACCAGGCCCGCGTCCACTCCCTGTAGCCCTCGACACCGTGGAAGGTGCCGGAGTTGGCGAGGCTGGGTGGGGAGTACACCTCGACCGCGGTGTCGAGCAGGACGACCGCCGCCTCCGGCCCCTCCCGCGCGTAGGTCTCGAAAGCCCTGCGGACCATCTCCAGGTTCTGGTCGCGCTGCTCACTCATCGATCTCGAGCACGGCCAGGAAGGCCTCCTGCGGGACCTCCACCGACCCGACCTGCTTCATCCGCTTCTTGCCCTTCTTCTGCTTCTCGAGCAGCTTGCGCTTGCGCGTCACGTCGCCACCGTAGAGCTTGGCGGTCACGTCCTTGCGCAGGGCCTTGACCGTCTCGCGGGCCAGGACCCGCGAGCCGATCGCGGCCTGGACCGGGATGTCGAAGAGCTGGCGCGGGATCGTCTTGCGCAGCCGGCCGACCAGGGTGGTCCCCGCCTTGTAGGCGAAGTCCCGGTGCACGACGATCGACAGAGCGTCGACCTTGTCGCCGGCGAGCAGGATGTCGAGCTTGACGAGGTCCGACGCCTTGTTGCCGGTCGGCTCGTAGTCGAGCGACGCATAGCCGCGAGTCGACGATTTGAGCAGGTCGAAGAAGTCGAGGACGATCTCGGCCAGCGGGAGGTCGTACTGGAGCTGCACCCGCTGGGGGCTCAGGTAGTGCATGCCGACATGCTCGCCGCGGCGTCCCTGGCAGAGCTCCATCACCTGGCCGACGTACTCCGAGGGGGTGATGATCGTCGCCCGGATGTAGGGCTCGCGGATCTCCTCGATCGACGCCGGGTCGGGCATCTCGGTCGGGCTGTGGACCTCGGCGACCTCGCCCCCGATCAGGTGGACCTCGTAGGACACGTTCGGCATGGTCGCCAGGAGGTCGAGGTCGTACTCGCGCTCCAGGCGCTCGCGGACGATCTCCATGTGGAGGAGCCCGAGGAACCCGCAGCGGAAGCCGAACCCGAGCGCCTCCGACGTCTCCGGCTCGTACGAGAGCGCCGCGTCGTTCAGGGCGAGCTTGTCGAGCGCGTCGCGCAGGTCCTCGTAACGGTCGGTCTCGATCGGGAACAGACCGCAGAAGACCATCGGCTTGACCTCGCGATAGCCCGCCAGAGCTTCGGACGCCGGCCGCTCGCGCGACGTCAGCGTGTCGCCGACCCGCAGTCTCGCGACGTCCTTGATCCCGGTGATCACATAGCCGACCTCGCCCGCCTCCATGCCACTCCCCGGAGTCATCTCGGGGGTGAAGAAGCCGATGTCGTCGATGTCGGCCTCGGTGCCGGCCTGCATCGCGGTGATCCGCTCGGCCTTGCGAAAGGCGCCGTCGACCATTCGCACGTAGGCGATCACGCCTCGGTACTGGTCGAACTCGGAGTCAAAGATCAGCGCCCGCGGCGGGGCGGCCGGCTCTCCCTCGGGCGGTGGGATCCGGTCGACGATCGCCTCGAGCACGTCGACGACCCCCTCGCCCGTCTTCGCCGATAACCGCATGACGTCGGCCGGGTCACCACCGAGGAGGTCGGCGACCTCGCCCGCCACCCGCTCGGGTTCGGCCCCGGGCAGGTCGACCTTGTTGATCACGGGGATCAGCTCGAGCCCGTTCTCGATCGCCAGATAGGTGTTGGCGACCGTCTGGGCCTCGACGCCCTGCGCGGCGTCGACGACGAGCAGGGCTCCCTCACAGGCGGCCAGGCTGCGCGACACCTCGTAGGAGAAGTCGACGTGGCCGGGCGTGTCGATCAGGTGGAGGTGGTAGGCCTCGCCGTCGGCGGCCCGGTACTCGACTCGGACCGCCTGGGCCTTGATCGTGATCCCGCGCTCGCGCTCGAGGTCCATCGAGTCGAGGACCTGGGCGCGCATCTTCTTGGGGTCGATGGCGCCGGTGATCTCGAGGATCCGATCGGCCAGGGTCGACTTGCCGTGGTCGATGTGGGCGATGATCGAGAAGTTGCGGATTCGTTCCATGGCGTGGCCCTGGCGCAGGCTCGGGCAGCCGCCCAGTATTGCGGCCTTGCGCCGCGGCTCAGCACCCGCCGGGATCGAGCGGCCGGGAGAGCGCGAAGACGGCGGCGGGCGCCCTGCGCAGGACGATCCGGACGCCGGGGGCGCCCTTCACCCAGGCGGCCTCCCGGGGGAAACGCGGGCCGCCCCGCTCGAAGCGGTCGAGGGCGAGGACCAGGAAGCGGGCGCCGGTCCGGCCCACGGCGCGGCGGAACCCCACACAGCCCGCCGGACGGACATAGCCGCCGTGCGGCTGCTCGGCCCCGACGAAGGTGACGTCGTTCGAGAGGTCCGTGCCCCACAACGGGTACTGGCGGGTTGCGGTCGTCGCCACCGACTCCCCCCGGAGGCCGCGCCCCCAGGCAAAGGCGGCGTCGAGTCCCGGCGTGGTGAAGGCGGGGTCCTCGTAGCGGTTGTCCAGGTAGGAGCGCTGGAGGAGGTGGCCGGCGGCGATCGCGAGGACTAGGGCGGCGGCCCCGCCGGCCGCCACGAGCGGCCGCGCAACCGAGCGGTGATCACCGCGGGCGAGCGCGAAGGCGCCGGCGGCGACGGCAAGACCCACGAGGGCGGCGCCGGGCACGTAGGAGCCCGGCCACGGCTCGCTCGAGGCGTCGGCAAACGGCATCACCGCGGCGCAGACCCCGAGCAGCGCCCAGCGGCGCTGTGGCGCAGCCAGGACGGCCGCGGTGGGCGCCAGCGCGAGACCGATGGCCATCCCGGGTGCCAGGTAACGGAGCCCCGACACGAACCCGACCGGGCTGCCCTCGGGGCCCTCGGCCGAGGCGGGGGCGACCACCCAGGCGGCGACCGCGGCGAGGGCCGTGACGGCGAGGACGCGCCGGATCGGGTCGGAGCGCGTGGTCAGGCAGAGCCCGATGCCGGCCGCGGCCAGAGCGACCGTGAGCGGCCAGAGCAGGCCGAGGCCATCGCGGAGGCCGGGACCGAACCAGTCGGCCCACACGCCCGGGTCGAAGGCGTAGTCGAGGACGCCGTGGGCCTCGCGACCGCCGAGCTCCTGGTCGGGAGCGGGCAGCGGGATCGGCCCGATCTGCTTGACCCAGGGAAGCGGGTTGCCGGCCTGGACGAGGTTGCGCAGATACCAGTAGGCGCCTCCGGCGAGGGCCGGCAGCCCCGCCAGGGCCAGGGCCCGCCGGCGGTCCGGGCGCAGCAGCGCCAGGCCGACGACCAGCGCGAGGGCGGGCGCCAGGAAGTTGACCTTCGTCCCCGCCGCCAGCCCCGCCGCCAGCCCGGCGACGACAAGGCTGCCGGCCTCCAGGCGGGCTCCATCCCGGTCCGGGCGCCAGCCGTTCGCGGCGACCGCGGCGCCGGCGAGGATGAAGAACGTGGCGACGATGTCGTTGCGGGCCTCGCCGGCCTGGTCACCCAGCACACCGGCACCGAGGACCAGCGCTGACGCTGCCATCGAGATCGGAGCCGTTCCCCAGGGCCGGCCGATGCACCAGGCGGCGGCGAGACACCCGGCCAGCCAGCAGATGCCCAGCAGGGGCGACATCACGTCTCGGTCGAAGGCGAGGATGCCGAAGGCGTGGACGAGCTCCGAGTTCTGCGGGTAGAACCAGGCGAGGTACTGGGGCGCGATCAGGTGGAGGTCGAGGGTCGACCCGTTCTCCGCGAACCCGGCCGCGAACGGGCCGTGGTACCAGGTGCTGTCGAACCCGCTCATCCCCTCGCCGAGGCTGATCCGGGTGCCGATCGAGAAGTGCGCGAGGGCGAGGGCGGCGAAGGCGAGACCCCCGGCGGTCAGCAGGGGGCCAGCGTCGGGGGCCGGGGGGCCTCCGCCGGAGCGGGGGACCGGAGTGACCCCGAACCGAAGCGCGAGGCCGGCGAGGACGGCGAGCGGCACGAATGTCGACTCGGCGAGCACGCCCGCGGTCCCGAGCAGCTCGGCGGTGAGGATCACCAGGGCAAGGGCGAGGACCGACGTCGCCAGCCAGGCAGGAGATCCACTCCAGGCCGGCAGAAGGCGACCGCGCAGCCTGGCCGCGCCGGCCCCAGCGGCGGCGGCGACGGCGATCAGCTCCAGCGCACCGGATGCGTACGCGAAGAAGCTCAGCACTGGCGGGTCACCGTCTCCGCAGGAGCCGCAGGATCTGGTCCAGCTCGCGGACGCGCAGGAGCCGGGCGACGGCGAAGAAGGCGGCGGCGCCGACCGCGAGCGCGGCCGCCAGCGACGCGCTCTGAGCCAGGAGCGAGCGGCCGAGCTCGGCATCGAGAAGGTCCCAGACGCCATAGGCTGCCGCGGCTAGCGCGGCCGACGCCGCCGAGACCCGCACGGCGGAGTCGATCAGGCGGGGCAGCTCGAGCCCGCCGAGCTGGCCGCGCAGGACGACCCCCTGCGCGGCGACGCTCGCCGCGGTCGCGAGCGCTGTCGCGGCGACGATGCCGCCCACCCCGAACGGCTCGTAGAGGAGGAGGGCGCCGAGCGCCGTGACGGCGAGGTTCAGGACCGAGATCGCGGTCGGAACCCACGGCCGCTGAAGACTGAAGAAGGTACGGGTCATCAGCAGGAAGAGGCCGTTGAACGGCAACGAGAAGGCGAACCAGAAGAGCGCCTCGGCGACCAGGTCGGTCTGGGAGGCGTCGAACTCGCCGCGCTCGTAGACCAGCCGCACCATCGGCTCCGACAGGACGAGGATCGCCGCCGTTGCGGGAATCAGCAGGAGCAGGATTTGCCGCATCCCGTTTGCCATCGTGGCCCTCAGGTCCTCGTAGTCGCGCCGGGCGGCGAACCTCGACAGGGTCGGGAAGAGGACCGTCGTCACCGCGACCGAGAAGATTCCCTGCGGGAGCATGTAGATGCGGAAGGCTTTGTCGATCGCCGCCGGGCCGCGCACGCTGACCAGCGAGCCGAAGAGGCTGTTGATGACGAGGTTGAAGTTGATCAGCCCGAGGCTGATCGTCACCGGCAACATCAGCAGCAGGACGCGGCGCACTCCCGGCGCCCGCCAGTCGAAGCTCCGGACCAGCCGGAACGGCGTGTTGCGGAGGTCCCATGCGACGATCGCGAGCTGGACGACGGTGCCGACCAGGACGCCGATCGCGTAGGCGTAGATCTCGTCGTCCTCGGGGAAGGCCGGCGCCAGCCCCACCAGCACGGCGATGATCGCCAGGTTCCAGAAGAACGGGGCGATCGCGAAGGCGCCGAAGCGGTCGTAGCTGTTGAGGATCCCGACGACCATGCCGCTCACGCCGAGCAGCACGAGGATCGGGAAAAGCACGCGGGCGAGCGAGTTGGTGAGGTCCTGAGTCGCGTCGTCGAAGCCGGGCGAGAACAGCGGCATCAGCGCCGGGGCCAGAAGCACGAAGAGCGCCGTGATCGCGCCGAGGACGAGCGTCACGAGGAAGATCAGGGTCGAGGCAAGGCGGAAGGCCTCGCGGGTCCTGCCGTTCTCCAGATGCTCGGTGAAGACGGGCACGAATGCGGCCTGGATCGCGGCGTCGGCGAACAGGCTGCGGACGAGGTTCGGCACCTGGAAGGCGACCGTGAAGGCCGACATCGGGCCCTTCACGCCGAAGTAGCCGGCGGCGACGATCTCGCGGACCAGGCCGGCCACGCGCGACGCCGCGGTGGCGACCGAAAAGAAGGCTGTCGAGCGGGCCAGACGGCCCGCCCGCGAGCGTCCCTGCTCGGTTTCTTGGACGGTCTCGGGAGTTTCCAAGCTCGCTATAGTCGGCGGCCGCCCGCGGCCGGGCAGCGACCTTGGCGGCGGCTTGAAGAGATGGCCAACATAGCCTCACAGAAGAAGCGGATCCAACGGAGCGTCCGCGAGCACGCCGAGAACCGGCGGCTCACGAGCGCCGTCAAGACCCACTTCCACCGCCTCGAGCAGGCGGCCGGCGATGGCGACGGCTCGGCGGTCGACGCCGAGCACCGGGCGCTTGTCTCGCGAATCGACAAGGCCGTCCAGAAAGGCGCCCTGCACCGGCGCAACGGGGCGCGCAAGAAGTCCCGCGCCGCCCGGATCGCCGCCCGCGGCTGAGGGCCGGGGCGGCTGCCGGGGCTGGGCCTCAGGCCGACGCGCCGGCCGCCCGCCGGATCGCCAGCGTCAGCGCCAGCTCCTCCCCGTAGTCGGCGCCTCCCCGGCACCAGACTTCCAGATCGGCGAGTGCCGCGGTCGCGTCCTCGAGGTCGTCCAGCGTCGCGTCGCCGAGCCTGCCGACGAGCTGGCGGGCCGCGTAGGGGTGCATGCCCAGCGAGGCCTCGACCTTCTTCGGCGGCACTCCCGCCTCGAGCTGGACGACCGCCTCGGTCGCCTTGCGGAGTCGCGAGGCGAGCGTATAGACAAGTCCGGTGACGTTCTCTCCCTGGCCGACCAGGCGTTCGGCGACCGCCACCGCCCGGACCGGGTCACGGTCGAGCAGCGCGTCTGAAAGCGCCCACGCCGCGGTCTCGGACGTGTCGGCGACCATCGCCTCGAGGTCGGCCGCCGCCACGGATCCGTCGGGCCCGGCCCACAGCGCCAGACGGTCGAGCTCGTTCAGCAGCCGCACAGGCTCGCTGCCGAGCCGCTCGACCAGGAGCTTCGCCGCCGCCGGCTCCAGTGCGAAGCCGCGCCGTTTCGCCTCGGCGCCAAGGAACCGGGGCATCTCGCGCGTCCGGGGGGCATCGAAGGAACGGACCTCGCCGCCGGCCGCCTCGACCGCCCTGGCGAGCTTCGACGGCGGCTTGCCGTGGGCGATCAGCACGACGGTCAGATCCGGGGGCAGCGAGGCGAGAGCCGCGGCCACCTCGGCCTGCTGGGCATCGCGCCAGCGCTCGACGCCATCGGCGAGGAGGTAGCGGCGGGTCGCCGTCAGCGCCATGGCCGGCAGTGACGCGAGGAAGGCGGCGGGGTCGGGGGCCCCCTTGCCCTCAACCGGTTCGAACACTTCGAGCGACCCCTCCCCCCCTTCGGCCTCGGCCCTGGCCCTGAGGCGGGCACGGCTCGCGGCGATCTTGGCGCCGTCGGTACCGGCCAGGAGGTAAGCGCGGAGGATCTGGTCGGTCACCCGCGCGAGTCTACGCGCGGGTGGAGGCGGGGCTCAGTGGTGGCCGTGGCCGTTCCCGCGGCCCTTTTGGTGGCCGTAACCGTGGCCCTTGCCGTTGCCGCCGCCGCTCTTGCCGCCGGCCGACCCACCGACATCCGGTTTCTCGGGCTTCGGGGCCTTCTCGGGCTTCGGGGCCTTCTCGGGCTTCGGCGGCTTGCCGGAGCTGCCCCTGCCGCCGCCGTGGCCGTTGCCGCCGCCGTGGCCGTTGCCGTGTCCGTTGCCGCCGCCGCTACCGCTGTCACCGCCGCTACCGCCATCGCCCCCGGTCCCAGGGTCGGTCGGCGCGAGCGTGGAGGGCTCGTCGGTGACATTCTTCCCGCCGCCGTCGGCGGGCTTGCCGCCGCCCTGGCCGTTACCGCCGCCGCCGAGGTCATCGCCGCCGCCGTTGCCTCCGGAGCCGCCACCCGGATTGGCGCCGCCGGGAGTGCCGCCGCCGCCACCCGGATTCGAGCCGCCGCCAGGGCCGCCGGAGCCGCCCGGGCTGCCGCCGCCGGGAGTGGTCCCGCCGCTGAGCGAGCCGCCACCCGTGGCCCCGCCGCCGCCCCCGGCACCGGTGGCAAGCGTCGCGGTCGGGCCGATCGGTCCGGAGCCTGCGCCAGCCGGTGCCGCGGGGACGGCCGGCGCGGATCCGCTGGTAGCGAGAGTGGCCTTACCCGTGCCGCTCTCGCCCACCGGCTCGAGGCTGAGCAGGCTGGCGGGGAGGCTCGAGTCATGGCCCAGACTGGGCCAGCCGCGCGAGGCGACAAACAGCACAAGGGCGAGCGCGCAGAGCGCGATACCGGCCATCACGGCGGCGGAAACGCCCCCGGCTCGGCCGAGCAGTCGGCTGTTCAAGTGGCTTCCTCGCAGGCGCTGGAGCAAGATCTGCATCAGGGTAGGACCCTCCGCGGATAAGAATCGACGCTTCGGGGCTTCCCTAACCAGACCGGGCGGGAAAGCTCAATTTCCGGGTAGCCGGATGACCTACTTATCGGCAAGCCGGAGGCGCCGTCCGGAGGCCTCGAACACCAGGTCGCCGCCACTGTCGGTGCGCAGGACCGGGACGCCGGCAGCGTGCAGCGATGCGATCGTCTCGGGCGCCGGATGGCCGTACGGATTGGGGCCGACCGAGACCACCGCCAGGCGGGGCATCGTCCGCCTCAGGAGGTCCACGAGACCGGGGTCGGCACTGCCGTGGTGGGCGACCTTGAGGACGTCCACCGGCCCCGGATCCACCGGCGCGAGCTCGGCCTCGGCGTCGCCGGTCAGGAGGATCGAGAAGCGGCGCCATTCGGCGAGAAGGACGAGCGAGCGCGAGTTGGGGTCGCCCGACGGGCCGGGCGCGACCGCCAGCTCTCGGGGCGGCCAGAGGGCCTCGAGGCGCAGGCCACCGGATCTGATCTCGCCTCCTGCCGCGAGACGGAGCGTCCGCGCTCCTGCAGCGGCCATGACGCTCCGCGCGGCGGCGGAGGCGCGGGAGAAGACGAACCGCCGGACCTCGATCTCGGCGGCGATTCCCGCGAGACCGCCGGCGTGGTCGTCCTGATCGTGGGTGAGGACGACGGCACCCAGCCGTTCGATCCCGGCCTCGCGCAACCGCCGTCCGACCTCGGCCTGGACGGGACCGGTGTCGACGAGGACGGCCGGAGCCGACGGGGGCTCGAGCAGGGTCGCGTCGCCCTGCCCGACGTCGAGGACCGTGAGCCGCAGAGTGCCGGCGGCGGGCGCGGGGGAGCGGGAAACCCGGGCCGCGGAGGGCAGGGCGACCGCCAGGACGGCAAGGCAGGCGCCCGCGGCGAGCAGTGCTCGCGGCATCCGGCCCGGAGCCGGGACGCGGAGACGGCCGACCCACGGGACGGCAAAGCAGGCGGCGGCGATTCCCGCGTAGGCGAGGGCGAGGTCAACCGGCCCGTCGAGGTGGACCTCGGCCGTCGCCCAGGAGGGGTCGCCGAACCATTCGGCTACCTGGGCGATGTATGCGAGGAGGAGCGCGTTGAGGCGGTTCAGCGGCTCGGCCGGGATGACCGGCACCTGACCGACGGCGGCGGAGAGCATGCCGAGCCACATCGACGGGGCCACCGCCGGCAGCGCCACCAGGTTGGCGGGCAGGGAGGCGACAGGCAGGGTGCCGAAGTGATGGGCGACGAGCGGGGCGGTGGCGACGGTCGCTGCGACGCTCATCGCCACGCCCTCGGCGGCGGCGCGCTGCCAGGGGCCGGGTGCCAGCCCCGCCGCGAGGCCGCGGGCCAGCGGCGCGGTGATCAGGAGGATCCCGGCGACGGCGGCGAAGCTGAGCTGCCAGCCGACGTCGGCGCTGGCCCGGGGGTTGAGCGCAAGTGTCGCGGCGGCGGCCAGGAGCAGCGCGTAGAGGCGCGAAGACGGTCGGCCGGCGCCGAGCGCCAACAGCGACGCGATCCCCATGACGCCGGCCCGCTGAATCGAAGGACCGCCCCCGGCCAGCGGCACGTAGACCGCGATCAGGGCGGCGGTGCAGACCAATCGGGCCCGGACGGTGAGGCCGAGGAGGGCGAGAAATGGAGTCGCCAGAATCGCCAGCAGGGCCACGTTCTGCCCGCTGACCGCGAGGAGGTGGGCCAGGCCGCTCCGGCGGAAGTCCTGGACGGTGCGGTCGTCGATCCGGTCGTCCTGACCGAGGACGAAGCCGCGCGCCAATGCCGTCTCCCGCTCGGGCATGCCGCCGTTGAGGGCGCGCTCGGACTGGCGCCGGAGACCGTCGACGAACCCGGCGATGCCGCCGCGGCGGCGGCCGGTCGGCTGGACGGCCCGCGCCTGCACCACCGTCGCGACGCCCAGGGCGCGGAGCCGGTCGCGGAGCCAGGGAGGCCCGCGGGTGGCCCGCCCGGACACGACGACCTCGGCGCCGATGTCGACTTCGCCCTGCTCGAGGCCGGTCTCGATGAGGAAACGGCCGTGCTCCGTCGTCACCGGCAGGCGCACTGTCCCGCCGTCGCGGGAGGCCGGGCCGGTGACGAAGCCACGAGCCTCGACGGGCTCCCCCGGCTCTGCCCGCAGCGCGCCGCCGTCGATCGCGGCGAGGCGGGCATCACCGACCAGCAGCCCGGCGAAGGCGAAGGCGACGCCGAGCAGCGCGAGCAGACCGGCGCGCGATGCGAGAGCGATGGCAAGCGCCCCGGCCACCGGTGCCGCCAGCGCGACCCCGACGTCGGCGAACGGCGCGGCCGCCAGTCCGGCGCCGAGTCCGGCGAGCGCGGCGACCCGCGGGGCGGCGGCGCTCAAGGCCCGAGCCGGTCGCGCAGCGACTCCATGGTCGCCGGCCCGATGCCGCTGAGCTCGTCGAGTTGCTCGACCGAGGCGAGGCCGCCGTGCTCGTCTCGGAACTCGACGATGTCCCGGGCGGTCACCGGGCCGATCCCCTCGATCGTGTCGAGCTGCTCGACGGTGGCGCTGCCCAGGCTGATCGGCCCGTCAGCGGCGGCGGCGCCGGCCGGGACGGCCATGGGACCGGTGGCGGGGACGACGACCTGCTGGCCGTCGGTCAGCCGGGCGGCGAGATTGACCGCGTCCGGCTCGCCGCCGCGGACGCCTCCGGCTCGGCGGACCGCGTCGTCTACCCGCGACCCGGCGGGCAGGCGGTAGACGCCGGGGTCACGGACGGCGCCGGCGACGTGGACGACGAGGTCGCCGCCACCGGCGGTGTCGATCGAGAACGACTTGGCTCCCGCCGGCGGTGGCGGTGAGGCGGCGGGCTCGGCGCGGATCGCCCTCGCGCCGAGCAGGAGGAGGGCGACGGCAACGGCGCCATAGACGAGCGCCTGGGAGCGGGACACGTCGACCACCGCGCGATCTTCATGGGGCCCGTGTCACGCGTGGCCGGCGTATGTGGCGGGTGCCTCAGCGAACGTTGAAACCGCTGAGCCCCTCGGGCTGCTCCTCACTGACCTCGAGGCTCTCCACCGCGGCGCCCCTGGGGCCCTCGCGGGCGAACCGGAGCATCGAGTCGACCGCCTCGGGATCGCCCTCGAAGACGGCCTCGACCGACCCCTCGGGACGGTTGCGGACCCAGCCGGCGACGCCGAGCTCGCGGGCACGCCGCCGGGTCGAGTCGCGGAAGAAGACGCCTTGAACCCGGCCGAAGGCGACAACCCGCCTACGGATCAATAGTCGTCGTCGTAGCCCGTGACTTCGGCCATCTGCCGGCCGTAGAGCTCCGAGACGGCGACGGGCGGCGACTGGACCGAGACGAGCGCGAAATCCGAGCCGGCCGGGCAGGAGATCTCGTGGTCGGTGGCCGGGGGGACGAGGACGAGGTCGCCCTCGGCGACCTCCTGTGTGTCACCGGCAACCGACATCCGCCCGCTGCCGCGGACGACGACGTAGACCTGCTCTGCCTCCTCGTCGGAGTGCAGCTTCTGGCCGGCCCCCGGGGGGACCTCGAGCCAGGTCACGGACATGTGCCGCGATCCCAGCTCCCCGGCGTCCATCAGGATGTGGGAGCGGAGCTTGTGGAACTCCTCAACGGCCGCCTCGCCTAACCGCCTGACAAGCATCGGCGAACGTTTACCAGAGGCGGATGGTGTGCGTGCGAAAAGTTTGGGACGCAGCCCGCCCTAGCGGACGACGAGGTTGACGAGCCGGCCGGGGACGACGACCTCCTTGACGACCTCGCGCCCGTCCACGTGGCGCTGGACCTTCTCGGAGGCCCGGGCCAGGCGGATCAGGTCCTCCTCCGGGGTGTCGGAGTCGGCCTCGATCCGGTCGCGCAGCTTGCCGTTGACCTGGACGATCAGGGTCACCCTGGGGCTCGCAAGGAGGTCCGGGTCGGCCTCCGGCCACGGCGCCTCCCACACCCGGCCGCCGGTCAGCCGGTCGTAGACCTCGCTGCCGAGATGGGGGGCGAAGGGAAAGATCAGCGAGGCGGCGGTCGCGGTGGCGGAGCGGAGGACGGCTTCGCCCCGCTCGTCGCCGTGAAGGCCGTCCTTTACCCGGTACGCCTCGTTGACGAGCTCCATGACGGCGGCGATCGCCGTGTTGAACTGGAAGCGGCGGCCGAAGTCGCGGGTGACCTTGTCGATGGCCCAGTGGGTCTTGCGCAGCAGCACGCCGGCCTCCCCGTCCGGAATCTCGCCCGGGCGACTGACGACTGGCGACTCGTCGACCGGTCCGCCTCGGGCTGCGACCTCATTCCCAAGTCGCCAGAGACGCACCAGGAATCGATGCACCCCCTCGATGCCCTCGTCGGTCCAGTCGCCGCCTCGTTCCGGCGGGCCCATGAAGCAGATGTAGGTCCGGGCCGCGTCGGCGCCGAACCGCTTCACGTACTCGGCGGGGCTCACCGCGTTGCCCTTCGACTTGGACATCTTGGCGCCGCCGCGGGTGATCATCCCCTGGGCGAAGAGGTTGGCGAACGGCTCCTGGATCCCGAGGTGGCCGAGATCGGCCAGCGCCTTCGTGAAGAAGCGCGCGTACATCAGGTGGAGAATCGCGTGCTCCACGCCGCCGATGTACTGGTCGACCGGCATCCAGTGATCGGCGACCGGGCGGCTCCAGGGAGCGTCCTCGTCGCCCGGATCGAGGTAGCGCAGGAAATACCAGGCGGAGTCGACGAAGGTGTCCATCGTGTCGGTCTCGCGCCGGGCCTCGCCACCGCAGCGGGGACACGCGGTCCGCACCCAGTCTTCGGCGGCGGCGAGCGGGCTGCGGCCGTGCGGCGCGTAGTCGTCGATCTCGGGCAGCTCGACGGGGAGCTGCTCCTCGGGAACGGGGACGAGTCCGTCGCGGTCGCAGTAGACGAACGGGATCGGGGCGCCCCAGTAGCGCTGGCGGGAGACGAGCCAGTCGCGCAGGCGGTAGTTGACGGCGGGCCGGCCCTCCTCCCGCTCCTCGAGCCAGGCGGTGATCGCGTCGATCGCCTCGCTCGCCGGCATCCCCGTGAACTCGCCGGAGTCGACGAGCACCTCGTCCTCGGTGTGCTCGACGTAGGCGGCGTCTTCCGAGACGTCGCCCTCGCCCGGGACGACGACCTGGCGAATCGCGAGGCCGAATGTCTTGGCGAACTCGTAGTCGCGCTGGTCGTGGGCGGGAACGCCCATGACGGCGCCGGTGCCGTAGTCCATCAGAACGTAGTCGGAGACGAGCATCGGCACTTCCTCCCCGTTGACGGGATTGACGACGCTTCGCCCGAGGGGCACGCCGGTCTTTGGCCGGTCCTCCGAGCTGCGCTCCTCGGTCGATTCGCGGGCGGCCCGGTTGACGTACTCGCGCACCGCCTCCTCCTGCTGGGTCCCCTCGACGAGGCGGAGCAGGTCGGGGTGCTCGGGCGCGAGGACGAAGAACGTGACGCCGAAGAGCGTGTCGGACCGGGTGGTGAAGACCGGGAAGTCGAGCGCCGGCTCGGGACAGCGGAAGCGGACCTCGGCGCCCTCCGAGCGGCCGATCCAGTTGCGCTGCATGGTGACGACGTGCTCGGGCCACGAGTCGAGGAGGTCGAAGTCGGCGAGGAGGCGCTCGGCGTAGTCGGTTATCCGGAAGAACCACTGCTCGAGGCGGCGCTGCTCGACGGGTGTGCCGCAACGCTCGCAGCGACCGTCGGTGACCTGCTCGTTCGCGAGGACGGTGGCGTCCTTCGGGCACCACTGGACGGCCGCCTCCTCACGGTACGCGAGGCCCTTCTCGTAGAGCTCGAGGAAGATCCATTGGGTCCAGCGGTAGTACTCGGGGGTGTGGGTGCTCACCTCGCGGGTCCAGTCGATCGAGATGCCCCACTCGCGGAACTGGCGGCGGAAGGTCTCGATCGAGGCCTCGGTTGCGACCCGGGGGTGCTCGCCGGTCTTGATCGCGTTGTTCTCGGCCGGCAGGCCAAAGGCGTCGTAGCCCATCGGATGGATCACCTGGTGGCCGTGGCGGCGGCGGAAGTGGGCGATCGCGTCGCCGACCGCGTAGCACTTGAGGTGGCCGACATGCGGATCGCCCGAGGGGTAGGGGAGCATCTCGAGCACGTAGGCCTTCGACTTCGAGTCGTCGAAGCCGGGTTCGCCGGGGTTCGGGACCTCCCAGGTGCGTTCGTCCGCCCACACCCGCTGCCAGCGTCGCTCGATCGCGTGGGGCTCGTAGGTGCTCACCGGCGTCGATCTTAGGGTGCGCGTGGGGGCGGGCGTACGATCCGGAGACCGACGGAAGGAGGCCGCATGGCGCGACTGATCAGGCTGGACCGCACGGGCCACACGACCCTGGCGGAGTGGACGGAGGCCGACCCCGAGGCGCGGGCGGCGGCTGGGGAGGCGCTGGAGCGCGAGCTGGCGAACGGGATGCTGGCAAGCGCGACGCGCGATGGCCGTGCCGAGGTGGTGCGTGAGCTGCCGGCGGACGCCGATCTGGTCGTGCTGCGGCGCCCGATCGCCGGAGGGTGATGGCGGGCCTCGCCCTCGAGGCGGGTGAGCCCGCCGGGCTGACGGAGGCGGCGCGGCTGAGCTGGCGCGAGCGGGCGGACGCGCACGCACTGCGCCGGGACGGGCGGCGATGGACGCTCTGGACGACGGGCATCGCGGCGACGTTCGGCGCCCCCAGCGTGGTCTTGGTCGCGCTCGAGCCGTTGATGCTGCCGGTGGCGCTCCTGTGGTCGGCACACGGCTGGGCCGTGTGCCGGATGCAGGCCGGCCGCGGGGCCCGGGCGGCGTTGCCGCTGGGATCGGCAACCGGGGGACGAGCGGAGCGGGTCGCGCTCGGCCTCCTCGGCGACCTGCTCGACCATCGGCCGCGGATGCTCGCGGCGCGAACGGGCCTGGTCCTGGAGGAGGGTCGGATGGGCCAATGGCTGATCGGGCAGCGCGGCGCGCTGCTGGTGCGGCCCGGCGGGCGGCGGGTGGACTCGTTCTGCGTCCGGGTCGCCGAGGAGGACGGGCTGCCCGAGGGCGATCGCGCCGCGCACCTGCTGCTGGCGCTGCGCGAGGACGAGGAGGGCTTCCTGACCGTCGCCAACATGAACTTCTCCGGTGCCGGCTGGCGCCTGCGCCGGCGGATGAGGGCGCGCGAGCGGCCCGCGCTCGACGAAGCGCGGGCCGCCGCCCAAGCCGCTGGTGCTAGTCGCCCATCAGGCCGATGAGGTGTCCTTCGGGGTCGGTGAAGTGGGCGATCCGGGTGCCCCCCGGGACCTCCATCGGGCCCATCGCGTGGCTCCCGCCCAGGGACTCCACCTGCTTCAGCGCTCCCTCGAGGTCGTCGACCTCGACGTAGAAGGTCACGTGGCCAGGGCTGCCGTCCGGCGTGCCGCCGATGCCGCCGCCGATGTTGGCGCCGTCCACAAGCGCGTAGGGCATCCCCTCGACGTCGTTGAAGCTCCAGTCGAATAGCTCGCCGTAGAAGCTCCTCAGCGCGGGCTGGTCCTTGCCCGCGACCTCGAACCATCCGATGTTGTTCGCCATTCCGGACTCCTTCCGTGTGGGACCGGTGGGATCGACCGCCGGTCAGTGGTCAGCGGCGTGTCTTGCCGTCCTCGTCGAAGTCCTCGTCGGCGCCCTCGGGGGTCGCCCACGGGTCGGCTCCCGGGTCGGCGCCGGTGGCGGCCGCGGCGAGGCGCTCCATGTAGTGGTTCCAGCCGTGGCTGTGGGCCTCGCGCGACTCGGGGGTCACCAGGTCGCGGTGGCTGAGCGTGACCACGGTGTCGTCGCCCTGCGGCGTGAAGCTGACTTCGACCGTCGAGCTGCCGGGCTGGGTGACGCTTTCCTCGGACTCCCAGCCCCAGGTGAAGACGAGCCGGTTGGGCGGGTCCAGTTCGACGAACTCGCCCGAGGCGATGTCGCGGCCGTTGATGTCGCAGCGCATCACGCCGCCGGGGGCGGGGTCGAGGTCGGCATCCCGGCCCATCCACTGGATCATCTTGCCAGGGTCGGTGAAGAAGTCGAAGACGGTGTCAGGGCTTGCGGCGATCGTCACCGCGACCTCGACGGCCGCCTCCGTTGGGGCGCTTCCCAAGTTTGTTCCTCCTTTGTTGCTCGAGCTCGGCGGCCAGCTTGAGCCGCCCGAGCCGTTCTGACCAGAAGGCGTTGAGGAAGTCGCGCAGCTCGGCCATGCCCTCGGGCCGGGTGCGGTAGAAGCGCCGGGTGCCCTCGCGCCGCTCGAGCAGGAGGCCGGCGCCCTTGAGGACCGTGAGGTGCTGGGAGACGGCCGGCCGGGTCACCTCGAAGTTGGCGGCGATCTCGCCGGCGCTCAGCTCGCGGTCGCGGACGAGGCTGAGGATCTCGCGCCGGCGGGGCTCGGCGATCGCACGGGTCACGGCGTCCATCGACCGATATGAAAGCACACGCTTACGTAAGTGTCAACCGACCGATACCGCCCGCTCTATCTCCGGCGGCGGGTGAAGCGGAGAGCGGACCAGTCATCGTCGACGGCGACGACCTTCGTGTCGACCAGGCCGATGGCGAGCCCGGCCTCCTGAACCCGGCTCTCGGCAAGGTCGGTCTCGAGCGACGAGGTGCGCTTCGGCCACGCCGCCCAGAGGGTTCCCTCCCCCACCGCCCTCCCGATCGACTCGATCCGGCGGTCGAGGTCGCCGGCCGCGGTGACGAACCAGATCGTGACATCGCGGCGGCCGCGGTTCCCGGACCGGAGGGCCGTTCCCGCAGGGAGGTCGCCGAGCTTCCCCTCGAAGCCGTCCGGAGCATCCACGAGGGCGATCGTCTGACCTTCCTTGAGGCCCAGCTTCGCCGCCAGCGGGCGGCCGGAGCGGGGACCGGAGTCGGAGACGGGGACGGCCGGATCGGTGGGCGGATTCGCGATCGCCTCGGCGAGGACGGGCTCGATCGCGTCCCACTCGGCGTAGGCGGCGTCGGGGAGCTCGGCGCGCACGCGGGCGACCTTGCCGGGGGCGCCGTCGGCGAAGACGATCGGCAGGGACCGCAGGGTCTTGCTCTGGCGGATCGCGCGGGCGACCTCGAGCCCGTGGGACGGGAGCCGGCCGAGGTCGATGACGAAGGCGACAGGCGGGTCTGCGGTGAGGGCGCGGACGCCGATCGAGGTGCCGGGCACGGTGCCGTCGACGCGATAGCCGAGCGCCTCGAGGCGGGCGGCGCGCTCGGGGACCTCCTCTTCCTTCCAGTGGACGAGGCGGAGGTAGCCGGGCGGCACGAGGCCAGCGTAGATCAGACGAGCACGGGCGACGCGAGGCGGAGGAGCTCGGGCCAGACCCAGACCTCGACGACCGAGGCGGCCACCAACACCGGAACGGCCATGAGGGTGGTGATAGCGGTCGCGGCCAGGAGCTGGTCCCATTCGCCGCGGCGGCTGGCGATCAGCCAGGCGGCGAGCGGCAGGAAGAGGGCGACCAGCTCGGGCAGGGCGTGCGGGAGGACCGTGAGGACGAGGACGCCGGCGCTGATGTCGAACTGGTAGGCGATCGTCGCTCCCTGGAAGCCGAGAGCGAGGGCCTGGGTGGTCAGGGAGAAGAGCGTGACGCCTCCGACGAAGAGGATCGCGAACTGGCCCGCCTTGACGTGTACCCAGCGCGAGATGCCGGTTCGCTGGGCGGCCGCCACCGGCATCGAGGCGCCGGCGATGAAGCCCGCGACGCAGGCGGTGGCGTGGAGGGCGAGGACGAGGCCGTTGCGGAACAGGACGCCGGCGACGTTGGCGATGCCCGCCTCGCCTTCCAGGGCTGGGATGTAGAAGGGGGTGATGTCCGGCGTGATCGTATGGGCGACCACCCACACGGAGGCCAGCAGCCCGGCGGCGATCGCGACGCTCAGGGCCAGCCAACCGCGCAGAACCGGCCACGGGGCCGCGTTCCAGCGCTCGAGGGTCGTCCGGGTGGCACGGATGCCGGTGGTGAAGACGTACTGGTTGGCGTTCACCGATCAGGCATCGGCACAGAGGCCGCGCGGGTTGAGGCCGAGAGGAGTGGAGCTGACGGGACTCGAACCCGTGACCTACGCGCTGCCAGCGCGTCGCTCTTCCAACTGAGCTACAGCCCCAAGCGGCCGCAAAGTTTAGTGCGCGAACCGCGGACGGCGAAAGCTACGCCGCGCGGCGCTGGGGCGCTTCGGCGTGCTCGACGTCGAGCACGATCGCGTCGGCGCCGTTGCGGCGGACGCTGAAACCGAGGGGCGAGCGGGCCTCGAGCTCGCCGACCAGGTCGACCGGCTTGTCGAGCTTGACCGCCAGGGTCGCCCTGCCCTCCGAGAACCGCTCGACCGAGATCTCCGACGTCGCGTCGATCTGTCCCGCGGCGTCCTCGAAGCCCACGAGCTGGCTGAAGTCGCCAAGCGGCCCGATGTCGACCCGGACCAGCCCGTCGAACAGCTCGGCCGGTGCGATCTGCGGGTGACCGTTGCCGTTCGGACTCGCCAGCACCGTCGCCGGATCAGCCTCGAGCCGCGCCGAGCGCTCCTGCACCCGCCGGCTCATCTCCACGGCCTCGCTCAGCGCCTTCATCCGGATCCGCGTCGCCTGCCCGCGAGCCTGCGCGTGGAGCTCGTCGAGTCGCTGGGTCACGGAGTCGAGCGTCTCCAGCGCCCGGGCGTGCCGCTCGTCCATCTCGCGCAGCCGCTCGGTCAGCACCCGGATCTCCCGTTCGCCGCCGATGACCATCTCCGAGAGGGTCCTCATCTCCCCGTCCAGCCCCGCGATCAGCGCATCACGTTCGAGTAGCGCCGCGTGCACTTCGCTGCGGCGGTAGCCGAGGAGAGCCCTCTTGAAGCTACCCATGCGCGGCAAGCTAAGCCGCCCTTCGGACGGCATTTCGTCACACTCGTCGCGAAGTCGAACGCGTGTTCGCTAGGCGGTCGCAGCGCTACCCGACGCCACGCCGTCGCCCAGGCCGAGGTCGAGCCGCGGCGCCTCGCGCCACAGCTCCTCGAGCCGGTAGCGGTCGCGCGCGTCCGGCGTCTGAACGTGAAGCACCGCGTCCAGGTAGTCGAGCAGGACCCAGCCCGCCGACCCCTCCCCCTCGGCCCCGCCCGAGAGCAGTCCCTCGTCGCGCTTCAGCCGCACCTCAACCTCCTCGACGATCGCCCCCGCCTGCCGCTCGTTGCGGGCGGTGCAGATCACCAGGAAGTCGGTGTAGGAGACGAGCCCGCGCATGTCGAGCGCGACCACGTCCTCGGCCTTCTTCGAGTCGGCCAGCTCGGCCAGCCGGCGCGCCAGCGCCTCGGAGGCCAACCCACTCACCGCCCGTACACCCCCCGCTCCTCGACGAACCGGGCCACGGGATCCGTAGTCAGGTAGCGCAGCGGCCGGCCCGTCCCCGCCCGCTCCCGGATCGCCGACGACGAGACGCCGAACTGCGGCATCTCCAGCATCGTCGCCCGCTCCTCTGCATCCAGCGCCCGCAACACCGCCGCCACGTCCGCATCCGAGACGCCCGCGCGCCTGGCTACGGCCAGCCGCGCCAGCC
>Ga0126309_10000170_pt1 | contig 21929 bp, 16 predicted proteins | sample Plot56_FD_92541 | JGI IMG/M metagenome (GOLD analysis project Ga0126309, IMG submission 92541) | Serpentine soil microbial communities from UC McLaughlin Reserve, CA, USA - Plot56 | ecosystem: Environmental > Terrestrial > Soil > Grasslands | place: USA: UC McLaughlin Reserve, Lake County...
CGGACAGCCACCGGAGCCGGCCGCAGCACGAGGACCGTCCCTCCGGCGCTCTCCACCCGCTCCCCGACCCGCCGCTCGAGCTCGCGCCAGGCGCTGGCCAGCGGATGGCCGGTCCGGGCCCTCTCCTTCTCCCCCGCATACCCCGTGTTGTGGTGGCTCGGCGGATGCGCCGCCGCGCTCGACAGGAGGACGATCCGCAGCGGGCCGCCGCGGAGGGCGAGCGACCGGGCGCATGCCTCGGCGAACCGGTCCGCATCCGCCAGGTCGGGACGCGCGTCCTTCCGGCCGAGGAAGGGGGGACGGTAGACGATCGCGTCGACCGCCTCGGCAAAGAGGTCGTCATAGGCCGCGGAGGGAGCGCAGATCATCCGGCAGGAGCCGGCGGGCGCCAGGCGTTCGGTAAGGAACGGAGTGAGGCTGTCCGAGGGGCCTACCACTACCACATGCGCCATGAATCACCTCTCCGCGGGCGGCCCGGCCCGCGGCATTGGCCGAGACCCGCTGTCGTGGCTCTTGCGCGACATATGCCAGAGTAAGGCTCACCCCCTCTGGGCGCAAGGAGGGCGGGGACTCAAAAAAGATCCAACGGTTCCAAAGGCTCGCGCAGGAGCCCCATCTCATAGGCGAGGCGCACCGCGTCGCGGCGCCGGTGGACCTGGAGCTTCTCGAGGATGTTGTGCACGTGGTTTTTCACCGTCTGCACGGTGATGTGGAGGGCATGGGCGATCTCCTTGTTGCGCAGGCCGCGGGCCATCAAGGCGAGGGTCTCGAGCTCCCGCGCCGTCAGCGGCTCGCAGCACGGCGGCGGCACGGGTGCCTGGCGCTCCTTCTCCAGGGCGGTGATCCGCTCCAGCACGGCGGCGGCGATGCGCGGCGAGGAGAGGACCTGGCCGTCGCGCAGGAAGCGGAGCGCCTCGACCAGATGGGCGAGCGAAGCGCTCTTCAGGAGATAGGCGGCCGCGCCGGCCTCGATGAATTCGAGGACGCTCTCGTCCTCGCGCTCCAGCCCGAGAACCATCACCTGGGCTTCCGGGAACCGCTCGCGCGCGGTCCAGGTCAGCGAGAGCGCCTCCACCGGGGCAAACGACGCGTCGATCAGGATGATCGCAGGGGGGGCCTCGGCCTCCTCGGGAGCGGGAATGAGACGGAGACCCTCCTCCGCCGCCAGCACCGCCTCCAGCGCATCGGCGAAGACACGGTCGCCTCCCAGGATCGTCACGTCGAGGGTCTGCGCCACAACCTCCGTTCTCCGTCAGCCGGCTAGACCCGCCCGTGGACCGGATGATTCAAAAAAGATCCTCACGAGCCGCGCCTCCGGTCTGCCAACCATCCCTTGGCAAAGGCGTGATTGACCGCTCCCCAGCGGCTGTGGACGCCGAGGACGTCGAGAATCCTGTGCACATGGTTCTTCACGGTATGGACCGAGAGATAGAGCCGGCTCGCGATCTCCTGATTGGTCAGCCCGTCCGCGATGAGGCGGAGGATCTCCATCTCGCGGGCGGAGAGCTCCAGGACCTCGAGCCGCTGGCGCCGCTTCCGCTCGCGCCCGAGCTCGCCCAGGCGGGCGAACAGGAGCCGCATCACCTGAGGAGGGCACACCTTCTCTCCGCGGGCCACCACCTCGATGGCCGCGGCCACCTCCGCCAGGGATTGATCACGGGGCAGGAATCCGCCGGCGCCCGCCAACAGGCAGTCGACCACCGGATCATCGCTCTCCGCGCGGCCGAGGATCAGGATCCGCAGGCCGGGGAAGAGTGCGCTGATGTCCCGCGTCAGACGGATGAGCTCGCCGTCGAGAACGTCGGCACCGAGCACCAGGACGTCCGCCGCGTGCTGCGCGAGCTTCTCGAGCAGCGCCATCCCGCTCGCGGTGCGGTCGATGACGTCGAAACGCTTGTCGCGTTTCAGCGCCACGGCGAGACATTCGCGGAACAAATGATGAGGATCCGAAATGAACAGCCGCAGGGTCTTTCTGGTGGTCTCCTCGCCCGTCTCCGACAGCTCCGCCTCCGCGGGCTCAGCCTCCACGACATGACTCATGACACTCTCCTGTACCACATGACCCCGGTTGGTGGGAGACGATACAGAATCTCCCAGCACGATCGAAAGAACAGATCAGAAGAATTGAGGCTCCAAGCCATGCCCACTTGTTACCGCGTCGCCTCAAATGTAGAGGGTTTCGCTGTTTTTGACAAGACGCGTAGCCAAGCGACTTTCAAGCGTTCGCCGGGCTAGCGCAGCCGCGAGAACCCCTGCGATGCCCCTCGGAGAGGATTTATTCCGGAGATGGCCGGAAAATCCTTTCCATCCAGGCGAGACCGGTGCCGGCGATCCATATCGCGCCGGCCGCGAGAGAGCCGGCGCCGGCGGTGAGAAGCCAGGTGATCCAGAGGATCGCGGCGGCCCCCGTCCAGGCGAGGAGCCAGACCAGGGCCCAGGGAACGAACCATCCTCCGGAGACGCTCGCCGCCAGCCGGCGCCAGAACGCCACGCCGCTCGTCCCGACCGCGATCTCCTCGGGCGCGCCGCCGCACCCGCAGGTCCGTTCGAACAGGCTGTCCGAGCGGCCCGCCACGCGGTAGGCGTCGTCCTCCATCGGATGGCCGGCGTAGCGGAACCCGTTGCCGGCGGCGCAGGCGAGATAGAGGATGATGAACGGCCGGACGAGGCCGAGCCCCCATCCGGTCTCCTGCATCTGCAGGGCATGGAACGCCTCGTGCGCCACCAGGTCGAGCCCGTCCGGCGTCTCGGGGCGCCAGCACCAGGGCTCGATGTAGATCCGGCACAGGCGCGGCGAGAGCAGCCCGGGGAGAGTGATGCCGTCGGCGACGCCTTTGAGGAGATGCGGGAGACCGCGATGGAAACGCACCCGGCCGAGGTCGAGCGAGGGGTAGAGGGCCGCGAGCGTGCGGCGCGCCTCCGCCGGCAGCTCCACCTCGGGAGGGAAGAGCCAACGCCAGAGGCGGCCCGCCAGGGTCCGGAGCCTCGCGCCCAGAGAGGCCATGCCGCCGCAACTCAGCCGGCCTGCCTCCCGCCGCGATAGGTGATGCGGTAGATGGCGCCCGCCTCGTCGTCGGAGACGAGCAGCGCGCCGTCCGGCATCACCAGGATGTCGGCGGGACGCCCCCAGGCCTTGCCGTCCTTGCGCAGCCACCCTTCGGCGAAGGTCTCGTACGAGACGGCGCGGCCGCCGTCCACCTTGACCAGGGTGACGCGATAGCCGAGCGGCTGCTCGCGGTTCCACGAGCCGTGCTCGGCGATGAACGCCTGGTTGCGGTAGGCGGCCGGGAACAGGCTCCCGGTGTAGAAGCGCATGCCGATGGCGGCCACGTGCGGCCCCAGCTTCATGGCGGGCGCGACGAACTGATCGCATCCCTTCTTCTTGCCGAATTCGGGATCCGGGATGTCGCCGCCGTGGCAGTAGGGGAAGCCGAAATGGAGCCCCGGCTTCGGCGCATGGAGGAGCTCGTCCGGAGGGACGTCGTTGCCGAGATTGTCGCGGCCGTTCTCCGTGAGCCACAGCTCGCGGGTCTGCGGATGCCAGTCGAACCCGACCGTGTTGCGGATGCCGCTCGCGAAGATCTCGGGCGGACCCGCCTTGCCGTCCGGCCCGATCTTCACGCGGGTGATCGTGGCGTAGATCGGCTTGTCCCCTTCGCAGACGTTGCAGGGGGCGCCGACCGGCACGTACAGCAGACCGTCGGGGCCGAAGGCGATGAACTTCCAGCCATGATGGCGGTCGCTGGGGAAAGCCTCGGAGACGACCGCCGGCTGCGGCGGGTCGGCGAGCTTGGCGTCGATGCCGTCCCAGCGCAGCAACCGGCTGATGTCGCCGACGTAGAGAGCCCCGTCGCGGAACGCCACGCCGCTGGGCATCTTGAGACCGTGGGCGATGACGTGGACCTTCTCGGCGCGGCCGTCGCGGTCGCCGTCGACCACGGCATAGACCTTCCCCTCCTCGCGCGACCCGACATAGAGGATGCCCTTGGGGGACAGAGCCATCTGGCGCGCGTTCGGCACCTGGTCGCTGTAGACGTCGATGGCGAAGCCCGGGGGAAGCTTGATCTCGTTGACCGGCAGACGCGACCGGCCTTGCCGCTGCGCCGGAGCCGCGCCGCTGTCGCCGGGAGCGCAGGACAGGGTCAGCATCACGGCGAGGATTGTCCAGACACGGGCAGGGGCGGACATGCGGGGAACCTCCCTTCCTCTCGTCCAGGGGGAGTTTACCCTGCACAAGCCCAGCCAGACACGGCCTCGACCGCCCGGCCGCCGCTCCGGGCACCTGGTTGCGGCTTTTGATATCCTCCGCCCGTGCTTCCCACGGCCATTATCCTCTCGAACTACCGGTCGTTTGCCTCCCCCGTCCGTCTGGAGCTGCGGCGGCTCACTCTCCTGTTTGGGGACAACAACTCCGGCAAGAGCGCTTTGGTTCGGGCGCTGCCGCTCCTCAGCGACTCGACGGGACCCAAGGCCTCCGGACCACTGGAGATGGAGAGCCTCGCCGTCCGTGGAAGCAGCTTTCAGGATCTGCACTGGAAGGGGGTGGAGGAGGATGAGGACCCCGATCTCGGGATCAGCCTGTGCTGGGAGGGAACCGGGGGCGTAGAACGGGTCGAATACGCGCTCACCTGGGCCGAAGTCGAGGACTGGCGCCGGCTGGTTATCCGCCGGCTCTCTGCCTGGGAGAGTGGTGGCCGCCTTCTTTTTCAGGCCGAATGGAAACCGACGCGCGAGGATCGGGCCGGAGGAGAGCTGACGTACGAGCTTCGTGATGCGGGAGATTCGCCTTCAAGGCTCGCCCGGCTGGGCTTTCAGGGGCTCGTTCCCCGCACCCGTACCGCTGGACTCGAGAACGTGGCCGAACGGCTGGCCGGTCTCGCCGACCAGGTCCAGTGGCTCACGGCGACCCGCCAGCTTCCGGAGCGCGTCCTACCCTACCCCACGGCACCCCGCTGGCGCATGAGGCCCGACGGTGGCGATGCCGCGTCGGTGCTCGCAGGGAACCCCGAGCTCCTCACCGAGGTTTCCTCCTGGTACGAGAGGTACCTGCGGCGGCACCTCCATGTCCAGGACGTCCCGCCCGACCGGTTTCGCCTGATGCTCCAGCACGTGGACAAGGCGACCCTGGACACGGATCTGGCGGACAACGGTGAGGGCACAATCCAGGTGCTGCCGGTCCTCGCCGCCTTGGCTCTGACCCGCCGCCAGGATCAGGGTGGTCCGGGCATCCTCGCCATCGAAGAGCCGGAATCTCACCTTCACCCCGGCCTGCAGGCGGCGCTCGCCCAGCATCTCTGCGAAGTTGCCGCCGCAAGCCCGAAATCCCGTATCTTGTTGGAGACCCACTCGGAGCACCTGCTGCTCGGAGTCCAACTCCAGATCGTGCGCGGCCTGCTCCGGCCAGAGGACGTACGGGTCTACTGGTTCCGCCAACTCGACGGTGGCCAGAGCGTCGCGGAACCCGCTTCTTTCGACGAGGATGCCCGGCCCCAGGGAGCTTGGCCTCCTGGGGCGTTTGGAGAGGGTGTAGAGATGGCTCGGGAGATCGTTCAAGCTCGCCGAGGGCGGCTACCTTCAATCAACTGAAGCCGCCCTGCATGAGGCGGCGGGGAAGGCCCGGGAACAGCAGCCCCAACTGTGAGCGGAAGGGTCCGAGAGGACGACGGGGTACGGGGAGATGCTGACTTTCGCGGTAAGCCACAGTGCATACCTCCGGCATTGACCCGGAGGGCGCTACGGCGTAAGATCGGCGCTGCTTAAAGACGCCGGACGCCGGATACCCTCCGGAATCTGGTTATCGTTGGCCCTGGACGGCTGGTACCCGCTCCGGGGCCTTCGTGCTTCTAGGGAAGGTTTACCAGAGCTGTTTCTCTGGCGAAAGGGATTTTCCTGGGAGAAAAAGCTTGGGGGGTGGGAGAGAATTCGGGGCAATTTCCTCCCAAGAGTGGCAAGGGTTGGGAGGAAATTCGGCCACCCCGGGTGGTTATTCTCAGGGCTACTTTGTCAGAAGTTTGCGGACCGCATCTAAAGCACTGTCTTCCAAGGAGTTCAGCATAGCTTGGCGCTGCCTGAGATAGCGGTCAGTCGCGCCTACTGCCGAGTTCTCCCAGGCATCCAAGATGCTTCTTGCGACATCGACGTGATCCTCAGGTCGATCCAACTTTGTAGCCGGGGAGGAGTAGCTTTTCGCGACACTGTCGCGACTTGGTCGATCAAGACTGGTTCGGTCGAGCTTGGCGGCCGAGGTTGGCGAGCTACGGCGGCGTGGTGGTTCCGGTGGCGGCTGAAGTTGTTGCTGTGCCAAAGCCTCCAGATCCGCTTTGTGCTTCGCGTACTTTGTGCGGATGCGATCGATGACGGCCGGGGTGGAGGCGCCTTCTGTTTCGCCTGCTACGCGGCGGGCAGCATCGCGGACCGACCGTACCTCTCGCTTGGCGAGAAGGATGGCCATTTGCAGCAGCAGGGGCGCATCATCATAGGCGGGTCTCCCCCGGCGCTTGGTCACCGCACCTCCCTCATCAGGCACAAATCCGAAGGAAAGGCGGCGCAGCAGGTCGAGCTACAGGCCACCCAGCTCTGGGCGGCTACACCTGAGCCGCTATCCACGATCGCGAGCGAGATCATCGGCCCAGCGTGCCGCGAGTTCTTCGTCCATCCGCTCGGCAGGGATCATGTCTGGATCCTGGAACAGGCCAGCCCAGGGAACCTCCCGAGGCTTCTCCTCGGAACCGGAGAGGCCGAGGACGATGTACTGACGGACCACCTCCGAGAAGCTGGTCTGTCGGCGCCGGGCCTCCCGATCAACCAGATCTGCGAGATCATCCGGCAAAGTAATCGTAGCTCGCTTCATACCTGAATATTAGCATCCTGGACGGGATGGCTGGGCCGGATCTGCCCCTTACCCGTGCTGAGCAGCCCGAGAAGCTCCGCCAACCCCTGCTCATACGATCCCGTGAAATCAAGCCTCTTGCGGTGCTTCAAGAGCACCGGTACGTCGCACGCCCGATAGAGGATCGGAATGATGAGAGATTCCTGCCGCTCGTTTTCCAAGGCGATGGCCGCCTCCGTCTCGCTGTTCACCCAGCTCGATTGCCGGGAATCCGGCGAGAGCACGACCGCGAAGCGGCGGCTTCTCGAGAGCCCCTGCTCGATGCTCGCCACGATCGAGTCTCCGCCTTGGACTTCCGGCTGATCCCACCAGACGGCGAGCCCGCGGGCGCCCAGATCGGTCGCGAGACGCTCGACGAAGCCGCGGTCCTCGTTGGCATAGCTCAAGAACAGGTCGTAGCTGGGACTCGGAGCGGGCTGCTCGCGGACCTGGAACAGACCGATCAGCGCGCCGCAGCCGAGAGCGGTCCCCCAGAAGGAGAGGACGAGACCGAAACGCACCGCGCTCACCGACTCGTCTCCCCAGCACTTGCGGATCGCGCCCTCGCTGAGGTTGAGCCTCGTCCGCAGGCAGGTGACGTTGTCGAGACCACGGCAGCAGTCGGGCTGCCTCCACAGGCCGACCGGCACCGCCAGAGTCTCCTGCCCTCTTTTGAGCGGAACCACACGGAATGTGTGGAGGAGGAGGAGCACAGGGATGGTCAATGCGAGGAGGCCGAGAGCGACGCGGGTGCGGTGGCGCTGAGCGGCACGGCCGCGAGGACGGCTCCGGCGCATCTCGAAGGCGGCGGCACCACCGGCGAGAAGAGCGCCAGCGACGCGCGCCAGCTCGAAGAACTCAGGGAAGATAGGGGGGCTCAGGAACGGGAGGAGGCCGGCGAGTGCGGCGGCGACACAGAACCCGACCGCCGGGCGTGGTTTACGCCCTGTCACGACGCGGGGCATCCTCCCGGTGGCAGGTCGTGCAGCTTACAGCCTCTCTTGCCCTTGCTGAAGTCGCATTCGAAGAGCTGGTCTCCAAAGCTGTCCCACAGGTCGAGGCACGAGTCGTCTTCGCCTCCGCTTTCCCAGCCGCACTGAATGGGCTGGAGCTTCCTCTTCCGTGGCTCGACCTTGTAGAAGTAACGCCCAAGCGCGGCGTCGGGGAGGTCAAGAACGGTTTCCCCGCTCTTGACCCCCTCGCGGTATTCGGGCGGCCGCATGCGGAACGTCGCGCCGGCATCCGGGCGGCTGACCACACAGAGCCGGAGGGAGAAACGGCTCTCCCCGGCGAGCTTGACCACTCTTTGCAGGACCGCGCGGGCCTCGTCGAAGAGAGTTTCGGCCAAGTGGGGCGACAGAAGACCTGGACTGGACTGCGCGGGCTGGAAGGAGGCGAAGGCGAACCCCGAGGACCTCGCAGGCTCCACCGACGCGAGCTTCTGCCGGATATGGCGGAATCTCAGCCGGATCGAATCGCGCAGCGGAGCGAGCTCCTGCGGCTCGAGGGTCGCGAGCACCTGCTCTTCGGCCGTACCAAGAAGAGCCTCGACCTCCTCGGCGCGATAGGGCCCTCCTCTTTGGGCCGCCTCCTCCTCGAGCCTCGCGCGGCCCGCCCGGAACTCGGTCTCGATCTCGGCGAGCCGGGGAGCGACAGACGCGGCGAAGGAGCCATAGTCCAGATCGGAGAAGATCTTACGCACCTGACTAGGAAGGAAGACCAGAGTCAGGACGACCGGCAGCAGAATGATCCTCACTGCCATCACTGCCATCTCCGGATCTTGCATGGAAAGACCTCCTTGCAGCCTTTCCTGTGATTATAGAACAGCGGTATCCCGGAACCTCCGTTCCGGAGTACAATCCTCCCTCAACCCGTCTCGACGCCTATTCTGAAGGAAGCATGACTCTCACACCCGAGCTCGTGGCGGACATTCTGGTCCGCCAGAAGTACATCTCCCCCGAGCAGGGGGACCTGATCAAGCAGGAGGCCAAGCTCCTGCCGCAGCGCGTGCGCACGGGTAGCGCCTATGAGCAGAAGTCGCTCGCCTATGAGGTGGTCCTCCGCCTCAAGCTGCCCAACGGCCGCGACTCCGGGGGGCCGCTCGGCGAGGTCGAGGTCGCCCAGGCGATCGCGGCTGACGCCAAGCTGGGCCATATGCGGATCGACTCGCTGAGCTTGAACGCCGACTTGATCGAGTCCAAGATGTCGCGCCCGTTCGCCCGGCGCCACCGCATGATCCCCATCGAGATGGTCAACGGCCGCCTGCGCGTGGCCTGCGCCAACCCCTATGACATCGAGGGGATCGACTCGTTCAAGCGGATCGCCGGCAGCAACATCGAGCTGGTCGTCGCCTCCGAGCCGGACGTCATCAAGTCGCTGACCGAGTTCTACGGCCTGCGCCACTCGGTCAAAAAGGCCGAGCGCGACCTGAACGGCGGCATCGACCTCGGCAACCTCGAGCAGCTCGTCCGCATGAAGAGCGAGTCCGAGATCGAGTCGTCCGACGCGCACGTGGTCCGCGCCGTGGAGTTCATGCTCCAGCACGCGTTCGACTGCCGGGCGAGCGACATTCACATCGAGCCGAAGCGCGAGGACAGCCTGATCCGCTTCCGCATCGACGGCGTCCTCCACGACATCCAGCGCATGCCCAAGGTCGTCCACGCCGCCGTGACCTCCCGCATCAAGACCATGTCCCGCCTGGACATCGCGGAGAAGCGCCGCCCGCAGGACGGCCGCGTCAAGACGAGCCGCGGCGGGCGCGAGGTGGAGCTCCGCGTCTCCACTCTGCCCGTGGCCTTCGGCGAGAAGGTCGTGATGCGCATCTTCGATCCGCAGGTGCTGGTGCAGGACCTCTCGGGACTCGGCTTCTATCCGGACGAGCTGCAGCAGTTCAACGACTTCATCAGCCGGCCCCACGGCATCCTGCTGGTGACCGGCCCCACCGGCTCGGGCAAGACCACGACTCTCTACTCGGCGCTCAAGGTGATCGCCACGCGCGAGATCAACGTGACCACGATCGAGGACCCGATCGAGATGGTCCACGAGGACTTCAACCAGACGGCGGTCCAGCTCAAGGTGGGGATCACCTTCGCCGCCGCCCTGCGGCACATCCTGCGGCAAGACCCGGACGTGATCATGGTCGGCGAGATCCGCGATGCCGAGACCGCCCAGTACGCCATCCAGGCGGCACTCACCGGCCACCTGGTCTTCTCCACCCTGCACACGAACGACGCGGCGGCGTCCATTTCCCGCCTCGCGGACCTGGGGGTGGAGCGCTTCCTGATCAGCTCGACGCTGGTCGGCACCATGGCCCAGCGCCTGCTCCGCCGGATCTGCCCCAACTGCACCACCGAGCGCTTCCTGACGGACGAGGAGGTGAACACCCTCCGTCTCGCGGTGCCGCCCGGCAAGCGCGTGAAGGTCAAAGAGGGGGAAGGTTGCTTCGAGTGCCGCGGCACCGGCTATCTCGGCCGCACCGGCATCTTCGAGATTCTGCCGATCGACGACGCGGTCAAGAACCTGGTCGTGGCCGGCGCCGACGCCCCCGAGATCAAGCGCGAAGCGGTCAAGAACGGCATGCGTACGCTGCGCCAGTCCGCGCTGCGCAAGCTGGCGGAGGGGCAGACGACGTTCGAGGAAGTGGTGCGGGTGACGGGGCTGTAGGCCTTCTGATATCCTCCCTGAAGAGCAATTTGCGCATACGTCAAGGAGGTCGAGATGGACCACGCCCTGCCGGTCCCGCGTTGGATCGCCGCGGTCGCTTTGACCCTCGCCGCGGCCCTCGCGCTGCCCGCCCCGGGTCTTGCCCAGGCGCAGCGCAACGGCCCGCTGCCTACCCCCCTGCCCCTCTTCCCGCCGGACAACTGGTGGAACGTCGATATCAGCGCCGCCCCGCTCGACACGAACAGCACCAACTTCATCAACTTCATCGGAGCGACGGTCGGGCTCCACCCGGACTTCGGCGGCGACGTGGACCCGGACGATCCGAGCAACCCGGAGACCTACGGCTTCCCGTATGCCAGCGTCGCCGCGACGCAGCCGCTCGTTCCGGTGTTCTGGACGGCGTACGGCAACCAGAGCGACGACGGTTTCCCCGGCCGGCCGATCGGCTATCCGATTCCTCCCGAGGCGAAGACCCAGGCGAAGTGGATCGAGGCGGGATACCCGGGCAACGTCGATCCGGGCGGCGACCGCCACATGGTGATCGTCGACCGGGACAACCGGATCCTCTATGAGCTCTACCGCACTTTTTGGAACGCGGTGGACAACCGCTGGGAGGCGGATTCGGGGGCGATCTTCTCCCTCGACTCGAACTATCGCCGGACCGAGGGGTGGACGAGCGCCGACGCCGCTGGCCTCGCCATCTTCCCGGGGCTCATCCGCTATGACGAGGCCTTCGGCACCGGTCCGATCAAGCACGCCTTCCGGGTCACCGTGGACTTCACCAAAGGGCATGTCTATCCGGCCTCGCACACGGCGAGCACCAGCACCAACGCCAACGCCCTGCCGATGGGCGCGCGCCTCCGGCTCAAGGCGAGCAAGAACATCTCCGGCTACGCGCCCGAGATCCAGCGGATCTTCCAGGCGATGAAGACCTACGGGCTCATCGTCGCCGACAACGGCAGCGACATGTACATCCAGGGGACCTACGACACCCGCTGGAGCAACGACGTGCTCAACCCTGCCTTCTCGTCCCTCAAGGCCTCGGACTTCGAGGTCATCCAACTCGGCTGGAAGCCGACGTACCCTGGGCCCGTCGGCCCCCTGGACTTCTACACCTTGTCGCCGTGCCGGCTTCTCGACACGCGCCAGCCGTATGGCACGACCGGCGGCCCGGCCCTGCCGATCACCGTTCCGCGCGTCGTCGTGGTCACCGGCCTCTGCGGCATTCCGCCGGGCGCCAAGGCCATCGCGGTCAACGTCACGGTGATCAGCCCGCCCGGCCCAGGCTATGTCCGCCTGTACATGGGAAACAGCGACCCGACGACGACCAGCACGGTCAACTTCGGGGCCGGTGAGATCCGGTCGAACAACGCGATCCTGCCCCTGGCCACGTCGGGCAGCGGTGCCCTCTCCCTCCAGAGCTCCACAGCGGGAGTCCACGTCGCGGTCGATGTGATGGGATACTTCCTCTGACCGGAGCCCTCACCCCCGGCCCCTCTCCCGCCAGCGGGAGAGGGGAGAAAACGGGCGGAGATCAGGGCTCCCAACCGCGGAGGAGACATGGCCGACCTCGGAGAGATCGCCCGCCGCGCGCTGATCGAGCGCGACTTCCAACCCGATTTTCCAGCCAAGGCGCGCGAGGAGACCCGCCGGATCGTCGAGAAGCTCTCCGGGAATCTGGAGGAGGATGACGGCGCCTACGTGCACGACCTGCGGGAGCTCTTCTGGTTCTCGATCGACAACGTGGACACCCGCGACCTCGACCAGCTCTCGTTCGCAGAGGGGGAGCGCGACGGCGACATCCGCCTGCGCGTCGCGATCGCCGACGTGTCGGTCCTGGTCCGCCCCGGCTCGGCGATCGACCAGCGGGCCTACCAGAACACGACCTCGATCTACACGCCGGCCGGGACGTTCCCGATGCTCCCCAAGGAGCTGTCCGAGGGGCTGACCTCGCTCCACGAGGGGGAGGACCGGCTGGCGGTGGTGGTGGACATGACGGTGGACGACGAAGGCTCCGTCAAGGAATCGGAGGTCTACCGCGCCTGGGTGCGCAACCACCAGCGCCTCGTGTACCAGGTCGTCGGCGCCTGGCTGGAGGACGAGAGCGGGATGCCGGGGGGCCGGATCGGCGAGCAGCTCCGTCTGCACGACCAGGTCACGGAGCGCCTGCGGAAGCACCGGCATGAGCGGGGCGCGCTCCGCCTGGAGACGATCGAGGCCCGGCCGGTCTTCCAGAACGGGGTCCTCACCGATCTCGCCGAGGAGGAGAAAGACCGCGCGAAGGAGCTGATCGAGGACGTCATGATCGCGGCCAACGGCGTCACAGCCACCTTCCTGGAGAACCGCGGCCTACCGTCGCTGCGCCGCCTGGTGCGCTCGCCGGCGCGCTGGCCGCGCATCGTCGTGCTCGCCAAGGAACATGGCACGGACCTGCCCGCGGAGCCCGATCCGGCCGCCCTCAATGCCTTTCTGGAGAAGAGCCGCGCAGCCGATCCGGACAAGTTCCCGGAGCTGTCGCTCTCGGTCGTGAAGCTCCTGGGCTCGGGGGAGTACACGGTGGACGTGCCCGGGCGTCCGTCGCCCGGCCACTTCGGTCTCGCCGCCGACGACTACACCCATTCGACGGCGCCCAACCGGCGCTATCCCGATCTCGCCATGCAGCGGCTCCTCAAGGCGGCGTTGGCCAACCAGGAGGCGCCCTACAACGCCGAAGAGCTCGAGGAGATCGCGCGCCACTGCACGGAACGGGAGGACGAGGCCAAAAAAGTCGAGCGCCTGGTCCGCAAATCGGCAGCCGCGATGCTCCTGCAATCGCGCACCGGCGACTGGTTCAACGGCGTGGTCACCGGCGCCTCCGACAAGGGAACCTGGGTGCGCGTCTTCCACCCCTCGGCCGAAGGCCGGCTGGAGCGCGGCTCTCAGGGACTCGACGTCGGAGACCGGGTGCGCGTGCGCCTCGACAGCGTGGACGTGGGGCGGGGGTTTATCGATTTCGTGCGGTGAAACCCTCCGGGGTTACGCCAGCTCATGCGCCACGTCATCGTCACCCGCTTCTCGGTCCCCCGCCTCGATGCGGCCACCGCCTCGCGGCACGCCGAGCGGCCTTGGCTCGACGCGCGGCTGGCGCTCTTCCGCACCTGGTTCGTGCCCAGCGTCCAGCGGCTGGGCGTGCCGGTGCTCCTCCTCTGCTCCAGCCAGAGCGCCGGCTACGTCTCCGAGAAGACTCGGGACCTGCCCTGGGCTTCGATCATGGCACAGGACGACTGGTACGGCGGCTGGCGCGGAGCCCCGGAGCAGATCGTGACGCGCCTCGATTCGGATGACGCGGTGCGGGAGGACTGGTTTCAGACGCTCGACCGCGCTCCCGGCGACTTCGACGTCCATTGCACCCGCGACTTCCTCCGGCTCGATGCGCGGAGCGGGCGCCTCTATTCCTACCGGCGGCGGGAGCCGTCCCCCCTGGCCGCCTTCCGGCGCGGCCTCAACCCGTACGCGCACGACCACAAGCATCTCGAGAAGCACTGCCAGCTCCATTTCATCCAGGGGCAGTATCTGTTGCAGATCGCCCATGGAAACAATCTGAGCAATCGCCTGCCGGCCTGGTGGCGGCTGGACCGCCGGGTCCCGCGGAAACGGCTCGCCGCATTCGGGGTTTGACATGTCAACCGCTCCGGGTTGACACGTCAAACATCACGTTTCTTCCCCTTTAGAGCCCTCTCGACCGCCTGACTCCCTCTGGAGCAGGGCTGGCACGCCTGCTGCACTGATCAGTTTTCGAATCCGGATTCGATCGAGAAACTGAAACGCGGCAAACATCTTTTATAAAAAGGGGAACGTCATGTCTACGATGCGAAACCTGATCGATCTCAAAATCTTGCGGCTGCTCGTTCTTTGCATCCTCCCGCTGTGCTCGTGGGGTGCAGCGACCTCCGATGCGGACCTCGCTGCGCAAACCGACGGCGTGCTTCTCGCTTCGGGCGGCATCCAGATCACCGCTCCGGAAATCATTTTCCCAAAGCCCACGCCGCCCGATGGGGCGACCACGGAGCAGACGGCCTGATGCAGCGGAGACGCGGTGAGCACCAGCCCGGGGGGAGGGGCCGTCACTCTTCCCCCCGGATCCTTTCCGCCCGGCGGGCGATCCCTTCGAGACCCAGGCGGCGCGCCTCGCGAGCGATCCCTTCCAACCTCGCTTCTCTCTGCGGCGGACGCATCAGCTCACCGGCGGCAAGCCGGGCCTCGAAGGCATAGATCACGTTTCCCTTCTGCACGCAGCCGCGTTCGATCCTGGCCAGATCGTCCAGCGCCTCGTCCCGCCGCCGCCCGCTCCCGAGGAGTCCCTTCAAGCGCGCCGCCGTGATACCGGATTCGAGAGCGACCCAATAATGCTCGCTCTTTGCGGCACGCTCGCGGATCGCCTCGAATCTCTCGTCCGCCGCGGCGAAGTCTTTCTGCGCGAGGTGGATCTTCACGAGCTGGATCTGGACCAGGGTGATGAGATCCCGCTGCTGGCTGCCGGCCAGATCCTTGTCCGCACGGCGGGCGAGCTCCAGGGACTCGCCGGCCGCGCCGTCGATCAGCCGCAGATCCGCCAGGGCCATGGCGATCTGCGCCGCGAGGGCGGGATTCCGCTGCTCCTCCTGGAGCAGCAGCGGCTTCAGGAGCTCGACCGCCCGCGCCGACCTCCCTTCCGCCGCCTCGACCTGCGCCAGCCGATAGACGCTGTCGCCGGAGGACGACGCTTCGAACGCCTGCCGCGCGCTGCGGAGATCGCCGCGCAGGAGGTGAAGCTCTCCCAGATTCTGCAGAGCCCGCGCCGCATAGGCCGCCTCTCCCTGGCGGCTGAGGTCGGCATAGGCCTGGTCGAGAACCTTCCGGGCTTCCTGGAGCTCTCCCAGCAACAGGAGCCGGCTGCCCATGAAGAGCCGCCCGGCCGCGAGCTCCTTGTGCGCTCCGATCCGTGTGAAGAGCGCTTCCGCCTCCCGCGACAGCCGCTCGGCCTCGGCGTGCTCGCCCCTCCCCTGCCGCAGGACGGATTCGAGCTGGATCATCCGTCCGACGTCCACCAGGCTGCCGGCCGCGCGGTAGGTCTCCCGGCTTTGGGCAAGCAGGTCATAGAGAGGCGTCCGGTCGGTGAAGAACTGCGCCGTGACCAGGCCCTCGCGGCAACTGGCGGCCCAGAGATCCAGGCGGGCGGCGTCCAGGCGGGGGCAGGCCTCCTGCAGGGGGACGATCGCGCCATAGAAATCCCGGAGATGCAGCAGGCTCAGACCTTCGAGCCGGCGCGCTTTCGCCGACGCGGCAAAAGCATGCAGGGAGCCGGCCCGCGCCGCGGCCTCGCGAGCGAGACCCAGGGCCTCGGCGAGGCGGTCTTTCTGAAAGAGGATCTCGGCTTCTTCGAGATCGGCGTTGAGCAGGTCGACCGCGCGGAGCGTCCCGGGGGCGGCGCGCCGGAGATCCTGGAGGACGTTGAGCGCATCGTTGGTGCGGTCGAGCTCGCGGTCGCGCAGGTCCAGCGCGGCGATCCTCAGCCGGTAGTGAGCCTGCTCCGGGGGGTTCTCCCGGAGGAGCGATTCATAGAGGGCCAGGGCCTCGGCGCTCCGGCCGCTGTGCTCGTGACAGAGCGCGGCGATCTCCGTGCGGTCGTGCGCGGGCAGGCGCTCTGCCAGCTCCTGGGCCTGGCACGCGGCGCGCGCCGCGTCCGCGCGATGTCCGATCGAGCGCAGCGCTCGCGCCAGAGCCCTTCCCGGCAAAGGCGACCGCGGCGCCAGCGGCACCGTCTCCGCAAGGAGCTGCGCCGCCTTTTCGTGATTCGAGCCGTATTCATGCCCGAGTCCCGCGAAGTAGCCCGGCCAGGCCTCCAGGGGGAGGTCCGCATAGATCGCTTCCACGGCCCTGCGGCCGCCGGCGGCGAGGAGCGGCAGGCGCAGCTCCCGGCGGAGCGCGTCGGAGATCTCGCTGGAGAGTTGGACGAGCCCCAACGCGGAGCCGGGCAGGACCTCCGAGAGATAGCGCCGTCCTGACCGGTCGAGGACGAGGAAGCGAACGATCAGCTTTTCATCGTTCCGGGTTTCGTACGAGCCGGCGATCAGGTAGTCGACGTCGAGTCTCTGTTGATAATTGCCGAGCCCTTCCATCCCGGAGAGGCGCAGGTCCAGCTCGGCGAGCGGAACGTCCCGGTGCGCGGCTCGGTTCATCCGCCCGTCGATCGCCAAAAGCTCGGTGATCATTTCGGGGAAGGCCGTGCCCATCCAGCCGCTCTCCCCCGTCGCCGAGCGGTCCCGAAACCGGAGGACGGCGAACGTCGCGCGGGCGCTGGCCGGAGACAGGCTGTTGACCGGCGCCGTAAAGGCGGAGAGGTCGCGGGCGCCGCTCCGCAGGAGAAGCGAGGCCAGAGAGAGGGCCACCAGGAGAGGGAGCGCGATCCCGAGGACGAGATGAAAGAGGCGCGGGGGCGCCGGGCGCGGCCTTGGGGGGACCGGGAGGTCGACCAGGGTGGGCGCGGTCTCGACGGTGGCCTCGGCCGGCGCGCCGGAGCCGCCCGTGGCATCGAGGCGCGCGGCGATCTCCTCCAGCTCCCGCCGCACCTCGGCGGCCGAGCCGGGGCGCTGCGCCGAGCTCTTCTCCAGCAGCCGGTCGATCAGGCGCGAGAGCTGCCAGGGGACCGCCGGATTGAGCTCCTGCACCGGCGTCTGCCGGTGCAGGATCACGCGGCTCAGGGTGGTCATCCGGCTCTCCATCTCGAATGGCGAGGTGCCGGTCAAGGCTTCATAGAGCAGCACACCCAGCGCGAAGAGATCGGTGCTGGGGTCCAACGGCTCGCCGCGCGCCTGTTCCGGCGACATCGCGCGGCACGTGCCGAGGACCACATGGTCGCTCGTCAACGAGCCCTCGTCCTCGGAGTCCAGGAGACGCTTGGCGATGCCGAAGTCCAGGATCTTCGGTCCGCCGGAGGTGGAGAGCAGGACGTTCTCGGTCTTCAGGTCGCGGTGGATGATCCCCTGGCGATGCGCCGTGTCCAGCCCCGCGGCCAGATCGCGCGCCAGCTCCAGGGCCGCGCGCACCTCCATCGGTCCCCGGCGGACCCGGTCGCGGAGGGTCGTCCCCTCCACGTACTCCATGACGATGTACTCGCTCCCGTCCTCCTGCAGGATGTCGTAGACCTGCACGATGGCGGAGTGGCTCAGCCGCGCAGCCAGCCGGGCCTCGCGGCGGAAGCGCTCGCGGCTCTCGGGAGTGACCTCCGACCCGGGCCGGATGCGCTTGATCGCCACCTTCCGGTCGAGGCGATCGTCATAGGCGAGAAACACCTCGCCCATGCCTCCCACCCCGATCCGCTCCAGAATCTGGTAAGGCCCGATCCGTCCGAGAGAGCTCTCCTGCTTCACGTCCAAGCTCGCTTCAGGAAACCAGGCCGATCTCGCGGATGCGGCGGTGGAGAGCGTCGCGCGAGACCATCAGACGTTCAACCATGAGATCGAGATCGCCCCCGCACTCGCGGTGGCAGAGCACGATCTCCTCGACCTTGAGATCGCCCGCCTTGCGGATCTCCGGACAGTGCTCGATCAGCACGTAGAGCGAAGGCCGCGAGATCCCCAGCTCCTCGGCCGCGCTTTTAAGACGCCAGCGATGGGCCCGCAGCACGGCCAGAAGCTCGTCCCGGGAGACGTCCGCCGGCTTTCTCCGGCGGACGGCGATCGGTGCGTTGGGCGGTGCCGGATTGGAAGCTGCCGGCTCGGAAACCGGCGGCTCGGCGGCCGGCGGATCGACCGGGCGCCCGCCCCCGAGGAGGTTCTCGAATCCCGGGCTGGACTGGAGCTGCGGCAGGCCGCGGCTGCCGATCACCAGCTGCCGGACCGCGTTGCGGAGCTGCCGCACGTTGCCCGGCCAGTCGTACCGGGCCAGCCGCACCACCAGAGCCGGCTTCATCCAGAGCAGGCGGGGCGAGTCCCTGTCGAGGATCTCGAGCTCGCCGGTGGCGGCCAGCTCCTCGCGCAGGAAGTGGACCAGCAGGCGCCCGATGTCGTCGCGCCGCTCCCGCAGAGGCGGAAGCCGGATCGAGTACCCCGCGAGCCGGTGCAGGAGGGGCTCGCGGAACGTTCCCTCCTGGGCCCGCTGCTCGAGATCGGCGTCGGTGGCCGCGAGGACCCGCACGTCGACGCGCTGGGCGGACTGCGCACCGACCGGCTGGATCTCGCCCGTCTCCAGCGCGCGGAGGAGAGAGGCCTGGACCTCCAGCGGCGTCTCGCCGATCTCGTCGAGAAAGAGGGTGCCTCCATGGGCCCGCCGGAAGTACCCGTCCTGGGCCTGCACCGCGCCCGTGTAGGCCCCGCGGGTCGCGCCGAACAGCTCGGAGGCGGCCAGCGACGGGGGGATGGCGCCCAGGTTGACGCTGACGAACGGACCGCGATACCTGCGGCTGGCGGCATGGATCCCGCGGGCGACCAGCTCCTTGCCCGTCCCCGTCGCGCCCCGGATCAGGACCGGGACCGCGAGATCGGAGACGCGATGGATCTCCGCGCGGATTTGAGCGATCGCCGAGCTCTCCCCGACCAGGCCGTGGGGCTCGCAGACCGGAAGCCTGGGCGGAACGAAGAGGTGGAGCAACAGGACCACGCGGCCCGCCATCTCCAGCACGGCCCCCTCCCGGATCTCGGCCGGGGAGAGCACGCGGCTGCCGTCGACCGGCTGCCCGTTCAGAGAGATCCGCATGTGGCCTTCGTCCAGCCGCACCTCGATGCCGGCAGGGACGGGAAGGAAACGGATCGGCCGCCGGCTGAGGTAGGGGTCGTTGAGCGGCTCGCGGGAGCCCGGCTGCTCGAAGTCCGGCTCCAGCCGGCTGAGGCGGGCCTCCTGCCCTCGAACGGTCTGGCCCAGAAACGCCCGCGCCCCGACGCGCCGGGCCTGCGGATGAAACAGGATGGTCAGCGCGGGAATCGGCTCAAAGGCGAGATCGCCTTGTCCCCACACCACGTCGGTACCGGTGCGGGACAGGTCAAGCGTCGAGCCGTCGAATCGCGGAGAGCTCATGAATGCGCCGTTGAAGGGCGCAGTTTACCATGAGCCTCCGGGCCGCTCCCGCAGCGCCGCCTCGAACCGCCGCGGCTCGTCCACGGTGAACGCGATCTGCTCCACCTGCCTGCGAATCCCGTACGGCCCTTCCGCCGTGAGCGGGCGCGCCAGGCGGAGGAGATACCGCGCATCGCCGAGGACGACCGCGCGGAGCAGGTCCTTCCGCTTCGGCAGGACCGTTCCTCCCCGCAGGATCTCGACCGCGGCCACGTCCTCGAACGGCACCCATTCGCGCCACTTGAGGCTGATGCGGATCAGCAGCCCGTCCTCCTCCACCCCGGAGCCGGACCGCCTGATAGAGGCCGAGGAGCCAGAACGCGCTGTAGACCGAAAGCGCCGTGAGCACCCAGGCCGCCGCCGGGCTCCACCGCTGGAGGAGGAGTCTACTCCCAATCCATGTCGGCCGACGTCGCCCGAGAGCCAACCGACATTGGCCGACATCGCGCGACATCAGGCCGGTAGCAGCGTACGGCCGGATCGATATGGCAAGAAGCTTGCTCTCCTCAATTTCATCCAAGCCCTGGTTGTATTGATTCCATTTGATCGATCGAAAGGAGACGAAAAGTCATGGCCCACGCCCGTCCAACTACGCATACCGTCAAACAACTGCCGGAGCCGGCCATCCCCGGCACCGTCACGGTCGACATCATTGAGGTTCTAGTTGAGGGGCTCCCGCAACTGTTCGTGCACTTGTCCGGCTCGGGGGACGGATGGAGCACGTCTGGCACCAGCCTCCAGCTGACCCCGGAACACACTCCTGCTCATTACCACCTGACGTTTGAGTTGAGCTCGGCGAGTATTAACTCGTCCTTCTTCATGGTGGGAGCCCAAGTCTTTTTTCAAACCGAGGAGGTGAATACACGTAGGGCAACCATCTTTACTCCGGCGTCAGAGCTCGGCAAGGTTAAGCTCGCTTTTCTGCACGATATCGTGGAAGGCGACAGCGTCACTTATCAACTTTTCTTTGGTGTCATTAAAGACGGGCACCTCTTCTGGCCCGATCCGACGATTGAGTTCGAACCCGAGGCTGGATCGCCACCGTTCGACCCAACATCCGAGGAATAACGAGAAAGGAAGCGATTCAGCTTCTGGACGGAGGCGAGGCGGCGGCTAGGACATCCCGAAAGCCGGGATGTTTCCGGAGCGCCTCGAACCAGGGGAAGGAGAACCAGTGGGGACCCAGCCCGGAGCGGATCGCCTTCTCGGCACTGACCAGGGCTGAATCCTCCTCGCCCAGAAGGGAGTAGACGACCGCCGCCTCATACGCAACGGGGCCCTGATCCGGAGCGAGCCGCAGGGCCTCTTGCAGGGCGGTGACGGCTTGCGGCCCTTGCCCCAGATGCGCCAATGCCTGGGCCTTGACGGTGAGGAGCTGAGGGGTCGTGGCGATGTCCGCCTCGGCCAGCGCGACGACGCGCCGGTACGCCTCGCGCGCCTCAGCGGGCCGTCCCATCAGCGAATACGTGTCCGCGAGGTTCAGGATATAGCGCGGATTTTTCGGTTCCTTCGCGAGGAGGCCGCGGAAAATCGCGGCGGCTTCCGGGTAGCGCCCGGCGATGAAGTAAGCGAGCCCGAGATTGGAACGTTGAGCCGGGCTTTCGGAGCGCCGGACAAGGTCCGAATAGATCTGGATGGCACGGTTCAGATCGCCGTTGGACATCTCGAGTAGCGCGACCAGGGAGAGCCCTCCGACGTGTCCAGGAGAGCGCTGGAGGAGCTGCTCGAGATGCTCCCGGGCGGCGGCGATCTCGCCTTGCCGGTACTCCGCCTGCGCGAGGTTGAACAGCCGGTAACTGGACGGCTGAAGGCGGATGGCTTCCCGCTTGAGCTCCAGAGCCTCTCCGGCCTTTCCCTCGGCTTCCAGAAGCCGCGAGCGGCAGTCCAATAAGCGGGCATCGCCAGGGAGGAGCTCCTCCAGGTGAGCCAAAGTCGTGCGGGCCAGCTCCAGATCGCTCCGGGCGAGGGCCAGCTCGGCCAGGAAAAGCAGAGGCCGGGGATCGGCGGGCGCCAGCTCGCGCGCCTCCGCAATCCGCTGGAAGGCTCCCTCGAGGTCCTGCGGATTCCGGGAATGCCAGAATCGGTAGCGGCCGACCTCGGCCTCCAGGAGGTGCGCTTCCAGAAAGCGGGGCGAGCTGCGGCGGATGGCTTGGAGCCCTTGCAGCAACGAATCCGAAATCGCCTCCTGGGGGGTGCCGAACCGCTGGCGCAGCCGGAGGAACGCCTCGAAATCGGCCTTCCGGACCTCGGGCTCGGTGGCCCCATCCCGACGGCGGCGCTCGGCGTAGGCAGACTGCGCCTGGCGCGCGACGGCCTGAGCCACGAGGGA